>OGSE01000099.1_pt1 | contig 60277 bp, 67 predicted proteins | sample 1573791 | NCBI WGS metagenome assembly OGSE01 (sample SAMN03295813, study PRJEB24534) | human gut metagenome | isolation source: fecal sample 3 from infant 2 | host: Homo sapiens | place: USA: Pittsburgh, PA | collected 2014-07
CCAAACTCTAAGCTATGAAGAGGAACTTAAATACAAAAAAGAATTAATAGAAAACTTATTTAAAGAAAATGGAATCGAAAGAGAAATGGAAATTATTCCTTCGCCAGTCCACAAGAACTATAGAAACAAAATGGAATACACCTTTGGCGACGAATACAAGGGTGGGCCCTTGTCCTTGGGACTTCACGTGAAGAATAGATTTCACGAAATCATAAACACCACAGACTGCAAGATTGTTGACGAGGACTTTAACACAATAAGAGCAGAAGTGAGAACTTACTTTGAAGACCTTGGAGAAGCTCAATACAACAGGAAGAGACACGAAGGCTTCCTCCGTCATCTTTTAATAAGAAAGGCCACAAAGACGGGAGAGATAATGATTTTACTTTCAACATCAAGTCAAAGCAAACTTGATGAAGAAGCCTTTATAAAATTTCTACTTGACCTAGACCTCAAGGGACAAATAGTTTCAATCTATCACGTGAAGAATGATGCCCTATCAGATGCCATAGTGCCAGAAGAAATAAAATTAATTTACGGCAAGGACCACATCGAAGAAGAAGTCCTTGGACTAAGATTTAAAATAAGTCCCTTCTCCTTCTTCCAAACAAACACAAAATCAGCAGAAGTCCTCTACAAGATGGCGAGAGAAAAAATCGACGCAAAAGACAAGTTAGTCTTTGATTTATATTCAGGAACAGGAACAATCACCCAAGTCTTGGCAGAGTCAGCAAAAAAAGTTATAGGCGTAGAGATAGTAGAAGAAGCAGTAGAAGCCGCAAGAGAAAATGCGAAGCTCAACGGGATCGACAACGTAGAATTTATAGCATCAGACGTTTTAAAAGTATTAGACGACCTAGACAAAAACCCAGACCTAATAGTCCTTGACCCACCAAGAGAAGGAATAAACCCAAAAGCCATAGACAAGATAATAGACTTTGACCCAGAAAAGTTTTTGTATATATCCTGCAACCCAGTAACCCTAGTCCGAGACCTTGGAGTCTTTAAAGAAAGAGGCTATGAAATAGAAGAGCTAGAAATAGTAGACCAGTTCCCAAAAACCTCCCACGTGGAGACTGTAGTATTGATGTCAAGAAAATAAGATAACAGGATATAAGACTGTTGAAATCAATGGCTTTTGGGGTTTTAGAAGAAATCCTAAAAGCCATTTCTCTATTAGAAAAACACCTTGTGGGAATATATTAATAGTAAAAATCTTAGGGGTGTGTAGACAGAATAGATATTTATAGGAGAGTGGACAGAATAGACATATAAAATATAAAAAAAGAGCTAGCCAAAAATAAATAGGCTAGTTCTTTTAGTTAGAAAGGAAGCTGGTCATCACTTGGAAAATCAAATCCTGAATTAGAATCATCAGTAAAATTTTTATTGTATTCACTGTGGTCGCATAAGATTCCATCTATAAAAAATATTGTTTTAGCCCCACAAGTTTCGCAGTATCTGGCATTACTTGGGTTATGATGTATTTCAACAATATCATCAAAACCATTAAAATTCTGAGTATGAATTCCTTCACAATCATTATATAAGTTAGTTCCACATATTTTGCAAAACAATGCATTATCACTAAATTCTTCATTTCCGCATTTAGGACAAATTTTTACTTTCATTGTTGATTCATCAAATTCTACACCATCATCATAAATCATATCTATCTCACCTCTTTCCTGGTTATTTTCTTTTATATGGTCTTTCATTGTAGTAGTGCTTCCACACGTTGAGCAGTAATAATCGGTTAATTTAACATTGTGATCCTTATTATTTGAACAAGTGTTAGATATGGGAACTCCACAAATTGGACAGAATTTTGCATTGCGATTAGAGTTTCTATAACCACAAATAATACACGTATCATATTTAGTAGAATCTATACCATCAGTTAAAGGTTGATATTTAAAACCAAAGGCCAAAGACTTGGAACCACAATTAACACAATAGTCTGCTTCTTTTTCATGTTCCATTCCGCATTCAGGGCAATATATACTGAGAGGATTAAATGTGTTTTTAAAAAAAGAAAGCATAGAATTAGAAAAATCTCTTAAGTCTCTTGAAATATATTGTAATCTAACTTCAGCAGCTCGGACTGTTATGCTAAATAAATCCGATAGTGTGCTAGGATTTTTCTTTTTTTCAAACACAACAACTTGTTCAGCAAGAGGTGCTGGTGATAATAGATTTCTAGCAAAATTATTTGCTTCTTTTTCAAGTTCTTCGTATTTATTCTTACTAACACCTTTTCTGGACAGAACATCAACACCATACATTTGGTGATGGCCAATAAAAATATGTCCTAGTTCATGAGCTATGGTAAATCTAATCCAGTTTTCAGTTTTATCCACGTCATTATAATAAATAATATACTTATTTGTATCGGGTCTATAACTACAGGCGCCTAAATTACTATCGAAAAAATCAATCACATCTTGTAAAGAACAGTTAGCATCATTCATATATTCAGAGTAAGTTTTTACACTGATTTCATTGCTAAAGCAATCAATAATTTTATTTAAATCAACAGGAATTTCAGAGATATCGGCATCTTCCAATAATTCATATGATTTCTCTAGGGAAATCTTATAATCTGGAGTATACCTCACTATTGCATATCTCCATCTGCACTGCCAAATTCTTCTTCAAAATGCTTCTTTAATACCTTTAACATCTCTTCTTTTTTTCCTTGATCCATGTTTCTTGCTGCTCTCTGAATAATACGAATTTCTGGTTCATCATCTATTTGCTTATTTAAGGCAAGCAGATAGTTATAGTCGATTTGTAGAACTTCAGATATAGCCTTAAGAGTGTTATTATCTGGAGTTATTTTATCGTCGTTTTCAATTCTCGAAACAGTAGAATTACTAATTTTTACTTTTTTTGCCAATTCACGCTGAGAGATGCCTAGCTCTTCACGTCTATTGGATATAACCTTTCCCAAAGTGTCTTTCATAAACTTCCTCCTTATAATAATATTATAGCACAAGTGTTGCATGCAATCAACACATGTGGTATAATTTATGTTGAATAGATGGAACGAGATAACTTCTATATTTTTTTAAGTTGAGCGTTCCATTAAATCAACAACAAGAAAGAAGTTATTTTATCACAAGCTAAAATATAAAGAAAGGAAGATGCCTATTAAAGAAATTCAAGAAGTAAAAGATGCAAATAATAAACTTATTTGTAAAATTGAAGCAGAAACTGGGATATTACAAAATATCTATAAAAAACAAGAAATTAAAGTTAGACTTGAAGTCGGACAAAGTATTGAACTAGCTAGAGGTGGATGTATCACCTTAGTTAAAAGAATAGATAAAACAGAGTACGACATAAAGAGTTACAAAAAATCAGCATAAATTTTTAAGAGCTGCAAGACGGCCTAATTTATCTTAACGGATGAATTAGGCTTTTTTTATTACAAATTATATCAAGCCTGATTAGCTATAAGGGCGTGAGATACACATATAAACTAATTTCAATCAATTTTGAAAGAAGTATATGGAGTACCTCTAGTTTCTTATAGCCTTTTTTAGGTGAAAGACAACTATGCTCCATAAACTGTAGGTAAAATTTGTATTTCTCGCTCCTTGCTATCGGGCAAGAAAGCGAGGAATATTTTGAAAATTAGAAAGACTAGATCGGACGAAAGAACCACGTATGTTTATAGGTTTGCAGATGAAACAAAAGTGGAACTAAAACCAGGAAAAGATGGGATAACAGAAGTGGACATCAAAAAACTACATGCTTTAGACGACAGTGAAGTTTACTATAACAACAAGAATCTAAGACCTGAACGAACTAAAGAAGAGAAAGCTGAAATAGATGCGTGGAAACAAGAATTTATAAGCGACTTTAAAAAGAGTCATGGATACGAACCTAATGAGGATTTGTTAAAAGGAGAAGTAGAGGAAAGATTCCCAAGGAACTATAACTTATCTCTTGATTTCGATAACGATGGGGATATTGATCCCGATAAAAGATTAATAGCAACTATTAAATCCAAAGACATGAATGAAGAATTTGAATGGTCGGAGCATATGGAAGATGTACTTTCTTTATTAACGGATAAACAGCGATTAGTAATCAAGTTGATGTTTGTGGATGGATACAAGCAGTCAGAAATTGCAGATTTAATGAATATATCTTCAGCTGCGGTTAAGAAACATTTGGATAAGGCAAAAGAAACAATCAAAAATAATTTTTAAATATTTTAGGACGAGGTTAAAAACTCGTCCTTTTTCTTTGCCTGTGATTTGTAAGGGAGATGACCCTTTCAGAAAGGAGGCAAACATGAGGCACAAAATAATCATCAATGTAACAAATGAGAAAGGACAAAAGACAAATGTCCTTAAAGGTGCAGTCGGAAAAATTCCAAACAGATTAATAAAATTTTTGTTTGGAGGCTACAGACAAATTTATCTATTAGACCCTGGGATGACAGTTGATTCAGTGGATGTTAGAGAAATCGAGAAAGGAGAAAAAAGTGTCAAGAATAAAGCTACTAATGGAAATCAAAGAAGATACAGAGAATCTTGCATCTAGTATAGGTGTCCTTCTCACAGCTTTAGAAAGTAATGAGGAAGTTCCTAAAAAGGAAGAAAAAGTAAATCAGAACGAAAAGATTTATGAGATTGAAGATGTTAGAAAGATACTAGCCGACAAATCAAGATTAGGTCATACAGCAAAGATAAGAGAACTCTTAGAAAAGTATGGGGCTAAAAAGTTATCTGAGATTGATCCAAGTAACTATAAAAGCTTGGTAGCAGATGTGGAGAAGTTGTAATGGGCGCTCACGCTATTTTATCAGCATCATCTTCTAATAGATGGATTCACTGTCCGCCAAGCGTTAGGCTCTCTCAAAAATACGAAGATGAAGTTAGTCCCTATGCACTTGAAGGCACCTCAGCTCATGCCTTAGCAGAATATAAACTAAAGAAGTTATTAGGCTTGGATCTCAAAGATCCTACTGAAGATTTGGATTTTTATGATGAAGAAATGGATGAGTTAACTGAAGGATATGCCTCATATGTAACAGAAGTAATAAGTAGTTATGAAAGCCCAGCCGTCTTTGTGGAAGAAAGGCTTGACCTATCAGAATATGTTAAGGAGTCTTTTGGTACAGCTGACTGTGTAGTTGTTGGAGGAAAAGAACTTCATGTAATAGATCTAAAGTATGGTCAGGGAGTTTTAGTAGATGCTAAAGATAATTCACAACTCATGTTATATGGACTTGGTGCTCTGACTCTCTTCGATGGAATTTATGATATTGAGAAAGTAATTCTTCATATATATCAACCAAGAAGATGCAATATCTCAACTTATGAAATTAAGAAGATAGAACTATATGAGTGGGGAGAATCTGTAAGAGAGATAGCGGAGAAAGCATATAGAGGCGAAGGAGAATTTTCTTGTGGAGAATGGTGCATCTTCTGCAAAGCAAAGAATACATGCAGAAAAAGAGCAGAAGAGAACCTAAAACTGGCACAAGAGGAATTTATCCTACCACCAGAACTATCTGATGATGAAATTGAAGAGATTCTACCAAGATTAGACGAACTGGAACAATGGGTCAAAGATATCAAGGCTTACGCTTTAGAAAAAGCAATGAAGGGCCATAGATGGAAGAACCTAAAACTTGTAGAAGGCAGGTCTAATCGAAGATACCGAGATGAAGATGAAGTTGTAAAAAAAGTAAAAGAACTGGGATTTAATCCCTTTGAAGAGAAGTTACTTGGCATCACAGCTATGACTAAGTTACTAGGTAAGAAAGTCTTTGATGAAAATATCAGCGACTTATTAGAAAAACCAAAAGGAAAGTTGACCTTAGTAGGCATTGATGACAAGAGAGAAGAAGTAAAAATTGACAATGTTAAAGAAGAATTTGGAGGATTTAATAATGCAAAATAAAACAAAAGTAATTACAGGTGAAGTTAGATTATCATATTTTAACGGATGGGAACCAAAGTCAATCAATGGCGGTAAAGAAAGATACTCAGTATCTGTCATTATCCCAAAGAGCGACCAAAAGACAATCGAAAAAATTGAAAAGGCAGTAGATGCTGCTATTGATGAAGGACTTTCTAAATTCAATGGGAAAAAACCTAATAAGAAAGCTATCAAACTTCCATTAAGAGATGGTGACACAGAAAAAGATGATAAAGCATATGCTGATGCATATTTCTTAAATGCCAACTCTATGACAGCACCTCAAATTGTAGATAGAAATGTAGAACCTATTCTTGATAGAAGTGAAGTCTACTCAGGGGTTTATGCAAGGGTATCCCTTAACTTCTATGCCTACAATGTAAATGGCAATAAGGGCGTAGCGGTTGGGCTTGGAAATATTCAAAAGCTAAGAGATGGTCAACCTCTAGGAAATAGGTCTAATGCAGCAGATGACTTCGATGCTATGGACGATGATGACGAAGATTTCTTAGCATAGGAGGTAGAAATGGACTATTTAATTACAGCAATAGTTTTAGCTATTTGGTCCTTTTTATGGTATAAGCTTGGATTTTTACAAGCTCAACTAAAAGAACTAGATAGAGATATCAGAAAAATAGAAAAACAAATAAAAGAAGATAGAAAAAATAATTTAGCAGAATTAACAAAGCTTAGTGATAGCTATGAAGAAATTGTCCATAGATCTTGAGACCTATTCTTCAGTTGATTTAGGCAAAAGTGGTGTATACAAATATGCCGAGAGTGAGGATTTTGAAATCCTCCTTTTTGCCTATTCTATAGATGATGGAGAAGTTAAGGTCATAGATTTGGCAAGTGGAGAGATTATTCCTGAAGAAATATTAGCAGCACTTAGTGATGAAAGTATAGAAAAGTGGGCCTTTAATGCAAATTTTGAAAGGGTGTGTTTATCAAAATTTCTTGGAGAGAGATTAAAACCTCAAGGTTGGTACTGCACTATGATTTGGTCAGCCTATCTTGGTCTACCTCTATCGCTTGAAAAAGTAGGAGAGGTTTTAAAACTAGATAAGCAAAAGATGAATGAAGGCAAGGCTCTTATAAGATATTTTTCTATTCCATGTAAACCAACTAAGACAAATGGTATGAGGGAAAGAAATCTACCACATCACGATTTAGAAAAGTGGTCTACCTTTAAGGAATATAACCGAAGAGATGTGGAAACAGAAATGGCGATTAAGAAAAAATTATCAGCATTCTCTATGCCTCATTCAGAATGGGAAAACTACTGGACAGACCAGAACATCAATGATAGAGGGATTTTGATTGATGAAGTTTTAGTTGATTCAGCTATTAAATTTGATGAAATATTACGAGAAGAGAATATGGACAGAGCCATAGAACTAACTGGTCTTGAAAATCCAAATTCTCCCTTACAACTAAAAGAATGGCTAAATAATAAAGACTTAGAGATAGATTCATTAGCTAAAAAAGACGTAGAGTCTGCTCTTAAAAATGCTGAAGGTAATATTAAAGAGGTATTGGAACTTAGACAAGAATTATCTAAGTCTTCAGTAAGAAAATACGATGCTATGAAAAATGTAAAAGGAAAAGATAATCGAGCAAGAGGTCTGATCCAATTTTATGGGGCAAACAGAACTGGCAGATATTCAGGCAGACTTATTCAAGTTCAAAACTTAAGAAGAAATAATCTAAAAGATTTAGAACTAGCTAGGAGTCTTGTAAAAAATAGAGATTACGAAACTATGGAGATTCTATATGAATCGCCCTCTGATATTTTATCCCAACTAATAAGGACAGCCTTTATAGCAAAAGAAGGCACCAGGTTTATTATTTCAGACTTTTCAGCAATAGAGGCCCGTGTCCTTGCATGGCTTGCAGGGGAACAATGGGTACTGGATGCCTTTAAAAATGGAGAAGATATCTATTGCAGAACAGCATCGAGGATGTTTGGCGTTCCAGTTGAAAAGCATGGAGTTAATGGTCATCTTAGACAAAAAGGAAAGATAGCGACGTTAGCTTGTATTGCTGAAGGCGAGTTGGTTCTTACAGATAAGGGGTTAGTTCCTATAGAAAAACTTACAAAAGCTCATAAATTATGGGATGGAGAAAACTGGGTTTCACATGATGGAGTTATATATAAGGGGATAGGAGAAGTGATTGAATATGATGGGCTTAGAGCAACAAAAGACCATATCGTATGGATCGAGGGGCAAGAAAAGCCAATACAATTTGGAGAAGCTGCCACCAGCGGAGCACATCTCCTACAATCAGGAGATGGTAGGAGAACAATACGGGTGGGTGAAGATTATAAGCCCAGAAAAAAGATGGGCGAAAAACTGGAATTCTTGTTATGTCCTCACAAGATGTCAAGGCTGTGGAAGCATTCAATGGCAAGACAGGGGAAATTTAACAACAGGAAGGTCAAAAGGATGTCAAGCTTGCTCCCAGACAAGACAAATTCCACGATGGTTGGACAGAAGGCTAACAGCAGCAAAGCAAAGGTGTACCAACCCAAAAGATCCAGAGTTCAAAAACTATGGAGAAAGAGGAATAAAATTCAAGTTTCCATCAATTCTAGAGGCAGGTCTTTATTTAATAGAAAGATTTGGATTGCCAAAAAGAGAACTAGAAATAGACAGAATAGACAACAATGGGCATTACGAAAGAGGCAACTTAAGATTTGCGACTCGTATAGAGAATGCTTCGAACAAGAGAAATACTGTATTAACAGAATTTCATCAAAAATACTGGCCTTATGCACGAAGTGTTGTTATAAGGAAACTTTCAAAAGGATTAAGCCGAGACGAAATTATAGAAGATGCAGAATTAGCTGTATTCGAGAAAAGAAAAAATTGGAAAGGTATAGAAGCAAGACTAGACTTTATGATATACGAAATGCCGGAAAGAATAACCGTTTTACCGTATCAGGGAAATTAGTTCACAACTGTGGCTACCAAGGAGCCTTAGGTGCTCTTAAAGCAATGGGTGGTATTGAGATGGGTTTATCTGAAGATGAACTTCAATCAATAGTCGATTCTTGGAGAGAGGCTAATCCTAACATCGTAAGCTTGTGGTGGGATATAGATTCAGTCGTAAAAAGAGTTGTAAAGACTAGAAGTAAAGAAGAATATAAGAGCCTAGTTATTAGCTATGAAAAAGGCATTCTTTTTATACAACTACCCTCAAAAAGAAGACTAGCTTATCCAAAGGCAAAAATAGGGATGAATCGATTTGGTGGAGAATCAATTGTCTATGAAGGAATCGTAGTAGGAAATAAGTGGGACAAGATAGAATCTTACGGAGGAAAGTTTGTAGAAAATATTGTTCAAGCAATAGCCAGAGATATTTTAACTGAAGCTATGATGAGACTGGAGAAAAAAGGATTTAATATCGTCATGCATATTCATGATGAAGTTGTAATAGAAAGTGATTCATCTAGTATCGAAGAGATAAATGAAATCATGTCCATAGCTCCTATTTGGGCACCTGGACTTATCTTAGATGCAGATGGATTTGAAAGTGAATTTTATAAGAAAGACTAAGGAGGTTTATTCATGTTTTATGTTAAAGAAAAAATAAATGATGTCATGGAAGTAAGCATTGAAATAAATGATGAGAATGTATTTTGCACCTGTCCAAAGTGCGGAAAAGAAGTTCGAGTCGATTTAGTTGAAGTATTGGAAGAGGGGGATTTAGTTTCTACCCAAGTTTGCTGTAATACTTGTAGTGAAACAATGAGGGATATTTATGAATAAGGAACTATACAACGGGAGTGGGTGCAAGGACCCCACTCCTTATCAAACAATTAAAAATGCAGAGAAGAGATACTATCCCCTGGTATATATCTGCAGTCCATTTTCTGGAGATGTAGAAAATAATGTAATCAAGGCACAGAAGTATTCTCGCTATGCTTTAGATGAAGGAAATATTCCCATCGCACCACATCTTTTATTTCCTCAGTTTATGAGTGATGAAAGTGAGAGAAGACTTGCCATGCATTTTAATTATGTCCTTCTTGGAAAATGTGAAGAAGTATGGGTCTTTGGTGACAAGATAAGTCCTGGAATGGCTGAAGAAATAAAGATTGCTGAGAAGAGAAAAATGAAGATTCGCTATATAAAGGAGGTATCCTAATTGAAAATATACACCTCAAATTTAATAGGAGTGGAGTCAAACTGTGTTTATCCAAATGAGGTTAATGCAGTAGATGTAAGGTCTTTTGAGAAAGCTGCGAGTTTCGACCATGTAATGGCTAAGTATAAAAATTCCTATCGATCCAATGATAATTTTATAGAGTCAGAATGTGTCCCTATGGATATAGACAATGACCATTCAGAAAATCCAGATGATTGGATTTCAGCTAATGACTTAAAGAGAATATTTGATGGAGTTAAATTTGCCATAGTTTACAGCAGAAACCATAGAAAAGAAAAAAATGGAAAAGCTGCAAGACCAAGAATGCACATATATTTTCCAATTCCTAAGATTACAAATCTTGATGACTATGTAGAATTAAAAGAAAAATTGGCAGAGACTTATACTTTCTTTGATGGAAATGCTTTAGATGGAGCGAGGTTTTTCTTTGGAGTTAAGAATCCTGCCGTTGAAATAGTTAGGGGAAGGAAATATATAACTGATATTCTAAAAGATGACTTTGAGGATTTTGATAATTCTCAAGACTTGATTCAGCAAGGCTCTAGAAATTCAACTATGAACCATTTTGCTGGTAGGGTTCTAATTCGATATGGAAATACAGATGAGGCGAGAGAACTATTTGATAAAAAAGCTAGTCTTTGTTCACCACCACTTCCAGATGATGAACTGGAACAAATATGGAGGTCAGCTTGTAAGTTCTATAAAAAAGTATCAGCATGTGAAGATTATGTGCCACCTGAAGAATACAATGAAAGATATGAGGAATATAAGCCAGAGAAACTTACAGATATAGCAATGGCTGAAATCTTTACTAAGCACAACAAAAATAAAGCTATCTACACCATATCTCAAGGCTGGCTTTATTGGACGGGCAAGAAATGGGAAGATTCTGAGCTAAAAGTAATGAGTCTTTATATGGAGACTGCCAAAAAAGTTTTAGAAAATGCAAGCATTGAATTTAAAGAGACCTATCAAGAATTAGCAGATGCTGAAATGATGGGAAATAAGGAAGAAAAGGCACAAGCAAAATTAAAAGTAAATACTGCAAAAGCTTATCTCAATTTTGCTAAAAAAATGAACGACCACGGAAAAGTATCTGGAATATTAAAACTAGCTAAGTCTTTGTTAGAAGTTAAAAATGAAAAACTTGATGCAGATGCTTTTATTTTAAATACACCTGTTGGAGTTATTGATTTAAAAACAAGTGAAATAAAAGAGCATGACCCGTCTTACTATTGCACGAAGATTACTGCCCTAGCTCCAAGTAAGGATAATATGGATATGTGGATAGCTACTTTAAGGGATGTAACTGGTGGAGATGATGAGTTTATTAATTTCTTAAAGTTCCATGCAGGGTCGACATTAATAGGTCATGTTTATGAAGAAGCACTCCTTATAGCTTACGGAGATGGAGGAAATGGGAAGTCTACAGTCTTTAATTCAGAGGCTCACGTTCTTGGAGACTATGCAGGTAAAATTCCAGCTGAGTCTTTAACAACAAGAGCGAAGAATGTGAAGGTTGATCTTGCAGAGTTATGTGGTAAGAGATTTATTCTAGCCTCTGAAACAGAAGAGGGTCAAAGACTGTCAAGTTCTATGTTAAAGCAGATAGCAAGTGTTGATGATATTTCAGCAGAAAGAAAATACTATGCACCCTTTTCATTTACGCCAACGCATTCTACTATTCTCTATACAAATCATCTACCAAAGGTGGGTTCTAATGATCGAGGAACCTGGAGAAGAATTGTGGTGGCTCCATTTTCTGTTGCCATTAAAAATCCTAAGACAGACTATATAGATAAGCTTCTAGAAAAAGCAGGTGGGGCAATTCTACAGTGGATGATTGAAGGAGCAAAAGAATATATAGATGCAGGCTTTAAATATCCAAAGTGTAATGTTGTAGATGATGCTAAAAGATTATATAAGGAAGAGAATGATTGGATAAACCATTTTATTTCAGATAAATGCATAAAAGGAACAAATTATAAAGAAATGAGTGCAAGGTTATATCAAGTTTATCGTGAGTGGGCTGGTTCAAATGGAGAATACATTAGGAACAATAGAGATTTTTCACGAGCCCTTATAGCAGAAGGTTATGAAAAGAAAAGGACAAATAGGGGAATTGAATGGGGCGGTATAACCATCAATGATTTAATGGAGTCGGAAGACGACTTTTTATAAATGCATCTTAGTGTAGCATTTATAGGCTAAATAAAGATGATTGTATAGAAAAAAGTTTTTCTTAATTAATGAAAAGTGCATACACTAAACTACAAAAAGACATGACTATTTACACTTGACTTAACACTTAAATGGCTTAATATACGCATTTTGTATGGTGTGAATAGTTATAGCCTACTTTCTTTTATATATTATTTTTATTCTCTCGTGTAAAAGGTTTATATAAAGCTACACTATACAACACTTTAGAAAAATGGAGGATTTATGAATTTCTATAACTACATGATGAAAAATCACTTAAATGAAAAGTCTCCAAGAGGAGATTTAGCAAGAGATATGAAGGAAGATAGAGACTTTCCTAAAAATAAAACAGGGAAATTTAAGGGCTGGAAAAGACTGATTAAAAATTATTTAGAAAGTCAGGGTGCTTGTTATGATTGTATGATGACTTTTGAAGAAGCGTGGAAGGAGTATGAAAATTGCGAGAGAAAGAGATTGAATCTTCCCTTGTTAAAAGAGTAAAAGAGAACAAGGGTCTATGTCTTAAGTTTACATCCCCTTCAATGACGGGAATACCAGACAGGATAATACTTCTACCTAAAGGTAAAATCGGATTTGTTGAAACAAAAAGACCTGGAGGAGAACCAAGACCAATTCAGAAAAAGAGAATAAGGCAATTTAAAGATTTAGGTTTTAAGGTTTATGTTCTTGATTCAAAAGAAAACATTGATGAAATAATGAAGAGAATCGGAGGTGACTAATTGGAATATATTCCACATAAATATCAAAATTATGCTACTGAATTTATAAAAGAAAATAAAGAATCAGCACTTCTACTTGACATGGGTCTCGGCAAGACGGTTATAAGCCTAACAGCTATAAAAGATTTACTCTTTGATTCTTTTGAAATTTCTAAAGTTTTAATTATAGCACCACTAAGAGTTGCCAGAGACACTTGGAAGGAAGAAGTAGAAAAATGGTCTCACCTTGATATCTTAGAATATTCAGTAGCAATAGGAAGTGAAAAAGAAAGAATAAAAGCATTAAATAAGCAGGCAGATATTTATTTAATCAATAGGGAAAATATAGACTGGTTAATAAATAAAAGCGAACTACCATTCAACTACGACATGATCGTAATTGACGAATTATCATCTTTTAAGTCTCATAGGTCAAAGAGGTTTAGAGCATTAATGAAAGTTAGACCAAAGGTAAAAAGAATAGTTGGTCTTACTGGAACTCCATCATCTAACGGTCTAATGGATTTATGGGCTGAGTTTAGATTACTTGATATGGGTCAAAGACTTGGAAGATTTATTGGTCAGTACAGAGAAATCTATTTCAAACCTGATAAGAGAAATGGACCAATCATTTATTCCTATAAGCCACTTCCTTTTGCTGAAGATGCAATCTATGAAAAGATATCAGATATCACAGTTTCTATGAAAGCTGAAGACTATCTAAAAATGCCAGAGAAGATAAACAATGAAGTCTTTGTAAATCTATCAGATAAAGAAAGAGATATCTACGAGACCTTAAAAAAAGACTTGGTTGTTAGTATTAAGGATAAAGATATAGATGCAGTTAATGCTGCTGCACTTTCTAATAAGTTACTTCAAATGGCGTCAGGTTCTGTTTATGATGAAGATAAAAATATGATTCATATTCATGATAGAAAGCTTGATGCCTTGGAAGATTTAATAGAAGGCGCAAATGGTAAACCAGTATTAACAGCTTATTGGTATAAGTCAGATTTAAAAAGAATCAAAGAAAGATTTGATGTGAGAGAACTTAAAACAAGTGAGGACTTTAAAGAATGGAATCAAGGCAACATTCCTGTAGCTATTATTCATCCAGCATCTGCCGGTCACGGACTTAACCTACAAGCTGGAGGTTCAACCCTTATTTGGTTTTCTCTTACTTGGTCCTTAGAACTTTATGAACAAACCAATGCCAGACTTTATAGGCAAGGGCAGAAAGAAACAGTTGTGATTCATCATATCTTAGCAAAAGGAACTATTGATGAAGACGTGATGAAAGCATTAGAAAATAAGAACAAAACACAAGCTGCACTTATTGATGCAGTGAAAGCAAATCTAGAGAGTTAATGTTATAGAATGTCACTATCAAAATTTGCTAAGCTTAATATACGAGTAGGAGTTCTATGGAGAACTTACCTCAAAACTTATGGAGGTAAGAAATGAACGCAAAAGAATATTTAAAACAAGCTTTTTATTTAGACAAAAGAATTAATAGCAAGCTGGAGCAAGTTGAATCACTCAACGCTCTAGCAACAAAAGCTACATCGACTTTATCAGATATGCCTAAGAGCCTTAGTAGAGGAACATCAAAACTTGAAGATACTATCGTAAAGATTGTAGATCTCCAAGAAGAAATAAATAGGGATATAGATAAGTTGGTAGACTTGAAAGCAGAGATGGTTGGAACAATCAAACAGATTCAAAATAAGGAACTTCAAGTTATCCTTGAAAAAAGATATCTTTGTTATGAGACTTGGGAGAAGATAGCAGTTGATATGAATTACGATATTAGGCATATTCATAGGCTTCACAATCTGGGGTTAAAAGAAACTTCAAATCTAATCAAACCTTGTCATGAAATGTCATAGAATGTCACTATGGAGTTGTAGTATTATTAAAATAGCAAAAGAATAATTAATAGAGCCTTGAAGATTTAATCTTCGAGGCTTTCTTTATGGAGGGATAAAGTGCCAAGAAAACCTAAGAGACCATGTTCACATCCAGGTTGTCCAGAGTTAGTTGATGGACGATTCTGTAAGAAACATGAGAAAGAATACAACAAAAACTATGAAAAATATAAACGAGACCCTAAAACTCACAAGCGTTATGGAAAAGCGTGGAGACTTATAAGAAAAAGATATGTCAGTGAACATCCACTTTGTGAAATGTGTTTAAAAGAAAATAGAATGACAAAGGTAGAGGAAGTACATCACATACTTCCTCTTTCTCGTGGTGGAACTAATGACGAAGATAATCTTATGAGTCTTTGTAAATCTTGTCATTCAAAGATTCATGCAAAGAGTGGAGATAGATTTGGACGAGAAAAGTTTTGAGGGAGGGGGAGTCGTTATCTTAAAAGCTGATTTCCCTACCAACGGTGCCGCCCTCTCACGCACAAAAAAACGGGTTCAAAGGCCCTATTAAAGAATAATAAACTAGGAGGTGATACTATCGCTAAAGACGGAACATATAGAGGTGGAAGAAGAGTAAAAGCAGGAGGAAAACCACAGCCTGCTGTTGAAAAAATAGAAAAAGGTAAAAAAGTAGAAATACTAATGAATGATATTCCAACATTCACTCCAGAAGAAATAGATGCAGTTGACTTACCAGATGGAGCAGTTCTTGATGGAACAGATATGCCAGCACCTAGTGATTATCTATCTGCAAAACAAAAGAATGGAATACCACTAGGTGCAGATGAAATATATAAAGAGACATGGGGTTGGTTAAAACAGAGAAACTGTGAAAACTTAGTAAATCCAAGATTATTAGAATCCTACTCCCAGGCTTTTGCAAGATACATTCAATGTGAAGAGGCAATAAGTCAATTTGGACTTTTAGGAAAGCATCCTACAACTGGTGGAGTTATTGCATCTCCATTTGTACAGATGTCTAGTCAGTTTCAAAAGACAGCAAATCTTCTATGGTATGAAATTTATGACATAGTGAAAGAAAACTGTACTGAAGTTTATGAAGATTATGGAGAAGATATGATGGAAAAATTACTAAGACAGAGGAGGTAATAAATTTGTTTGAAAAAGTAAATCCAAAGCATCCAGATAAAATAGCAGATTGCATCGCTGGTGCAATTGTAGATTTAGCATATAAAGCAAAAGATAATCCTAAAATAGCAGTTGAAGTTTTGCTGGGACATGGAAATTGTCATGTAATTATAGAAACAGATTGTAATCTAAATAAAAAAGAAATTGAAACAGCGATTAAGAGGATAGCTGGAGATATCAAAGCAGATATTAAAATAGTAGAACAGGATATCCACCTATCAAATAATCAAAAAGAAAAGATAAGATGTGGTGACAATGGAATCTTTAAGGGAGTACCTATATCAGATGAAGAAAAGAAACTATCTCTAATTGCTCGTGAAATTTTTTCTAATTATCCTTACGATGGAAAATACATTCTTGATGGAGATAAACTCATCATATGCCAGTCAAATATATCTACAGAAATCTTAAAATCAATTTATCCAAAAACTATCGTGAATCCACTTGGAGATTGGACTGGAGGATTTAATGTTGATACTGGAGCGACAAATAGAAAACTCGGCTCAGATATGGGACGAGCAGTAACGGGTGGAGGCCTTCATGGTAAAGACCTATCCAAGGCCGATGTATCAGTTAATATTTATGCCCACCTAAAGGCACAAGATGAAAATAAAGAGATTGAATTATCCTGTGCAATCGGGGATGAAACTGTTGATGGTAGACCATATTCAGAAATTGTAGAAATTGCTAGAAACTACATTAACTCTATTGGTGGTTTTGAGGAATTTGCTAAGTGGGGGCTAATATGATGAAAGAAGGACTATTACAATATGAATTAAAAAATGTAGATGAACTCATCCTATATATTAATAATGCTAGAACACATACTGACGAACAAATTAATAAGGTAGCTGCATCTATAAAAGAATTTGGATTTTTAAATCCTATCTTAATTTCAGATGAGAATGTTATTACAGCAGGACATTGCAGACTTCTAGCGGCTAAGAAACTAGGACTAAATAAAGTTCCATGTATTTTAGAAAATCATCTCACAGAGGCACAAAGAAAAGCATATGTACTTGCTGATAATAAGCTAAGTCTTGATGCTGGTTGGGATGAAGAACTATTGAGAGTTGAAATTGAATCCCTAGAAGATTATGGATTTAATGTAGAGCTTACAGGATTTTCAACTGAAGAATTATCTTCGCTCTTTGACCTTGGCGTAGAGGCTGAAGAAGATGACTTTGATGTTGAAGAAGAACTTAAAAAGCCTATTTTTTCCAAGGAAGGAGATATTTGGACTCTAGGTCGACATAAAGTTATCTGTGGAGATTCTACTCTATGGGATACTTTTGAAAAGTTACTAGGCGAAACTAAGGTCAATTTAGTATGTACCGATGCACCATATTTTGTTGAATTAAAAAATAAATCGGGAACAATTAAAAATGACAACTTAAATGATAAAGAGGCCTATGAATTTTTAATGAAGGTCTTTACAAACTTTAAAGACGCAATGGCTAAGGATGCATCAATTTATGAATTCTATGCAACTATGAAAGCTAGAGTTTTCTATGATGCTTTTGAAGATGCAGGATTTAAAGTTGGTGCAGGGCTTATTTGGAAAAAACCAAGAGCTCCTTTCATGAGAACAGATTGGAAATTTAATATGGAGCCTATTATTTTTGGTTGGAGAAAAGATGGAAAGCATAACTGGTATGGAGATCAAAAACAAACAGCAGTCTTTGAATTCGATGGAATTAAAGATTCAGAAAAAGAAGGATGTGGTCATCCATCATCAAAACCAGTACCTCTCATTGCCTACCTAATTAAACAATCTACACAAACGAATGGCTTAGTCCTTGATGGATTTTTAGGAAGTGCATCTACATTAATTGCCTGTGAGGAGCTTAATCGAATCTGCTATGGAATAGAAATAGAACCTAAATTTGTTGATGTAGCAGTAAAAAGATATTTAAATCTAGTTGGTAGTGATGATGAGATAAAACTTCTAAGAGAAGGTAAAGAATACAAGTATTCGGAGGTTCTAAAAGATGAGTAACATAAAATATTATTTATCTGAAGACTCTGGTATTGCTTTAGGAGAAACTGAAGACGGTGTAATTTTCAAACTAGATGCAAATAGAGTTAATGAAATAAAAAATGTGAATTTCTATTATTGTAGACAAGGCTATGAAAATATGTACATGATGGATTCAAAAGGTAGAGTCCTACATGATTATTTATTTCCTCACATAGATGGTTTTGAGATAGATCACATTAACATGGATACTCTAGATAATAGAGCCTGTAATATAAGGTATTGCACTCATCAGCAGAATCAAATAAATCAAGGCTTGCAAAAAAATAATACTTCTGGAGTTGTTGGAGTAAGTTTCTATAAACCAAGAAATAAGTTTAGAGCAAGAATAAAAATTAGTGGCAAAGATATTCACTTGGGCTACTACGATACATTTGATGACGCTGTAAAAGCTAGAAATGTTGCCATGAAGTGTTTGTTTGGTGGTTTTGGACAATATAATAAAATTGATTTTATTCCAAAATGGATAGAAAATAAGGTTATTGAAAAATGCACACCATATGCTGATTTAGCAGCAAGTAGTGCATTTTTTGATTTTTGGGGTATTTAAGATGAATAAAGAACTAAGATTAGGTTCACTATTTGACGGCAGTGGAGGATTTCCTTTAGCTGCTATTTTTTGTGAAATAAAACCTATATGGGCATCGGAGGTTGAGCCTTTTCCAATAAGAGTTACACAGAAAAACCTACCTCAAATTAAACATTTAGGAGATATAAAAGATATCGACGGGTATGGAATTGAACCCGTTGATATTATCTCCTTTGGCAGTCCTTGTCAAGATTTATCAATTGCTGGTAAAAGGGCAGGACTTGAAGGAGAAAAATCCAACCTTTTTTATGAGGCCACAAGAGTTATAAAAGAAATGAGGTGTAAAACTAATGGTAAGTATCCAAGATACCTACTATGGGAAAATGTGCCAGGAGCCTTCTCATCTAACAAAGGAGAGGATTTTAGATGCGTCCTTGAAGAAATTACAAGAATTAAAGATTCCACAATTAAACTTCCTCGACCTTCGAGGTGGAAAAGTGCAGGAAAAATCCTGGGAGACAATTTTTCCCTTGCTTGGAGAGTCCTTGATGCTAAATACTTTGGAGTACCCCAACGAAGGAGAAGAATCTTCCTTGTCGCAGATCTTGATGGAGGAAGTTCCAGAGAAATATTATTTGAGCAAAAAAGCTTGTCAGGGAATACTTCACAGGGCTGCGAGAAAGGGAAAAGAAATACCAGAGCCATTAAAGAAAGCTTTAATAGAACAATCTGTTTAAATGACCAAGGTGGAGAAAGGATGGACTTTTATTCTGATGAAAGCGGAACCTTGAGAGCAAGTGGAGGAATTGCACCATTCGTTTTTGAAAATCACAGTCAAGACTCAAGGTATAAAGGACCATTAAAAGAAACACAAACACTTGCATCAAACTTAGGACAAGGTGGAAATAACCAACCATTTGTAGTCTACGATATAAGACAAACTTCAGAAAATACTAAAAATGAAAGACATAATATTTACGAGTGTGACGTTTCAAGGACTATAGATACATCTGGAAATACGCCTACCAGGAATCAAGGAGGGGTAGCTATTGTTGAAGATACCTATTCAATGAGTAAGAACTCATATTTTACAAAAGCAGATAAAAATATATCATCACCTTTACTGGCTACTGATTATAAAGACCCACCGCTTGTAAACCAGAGACTTGTAAGGAGACTAACACCAAAAGAATGTGGAAGATTACAAGGGTTCCCAGATTACTGGTGTGATAACTTAGAAATAGAAAATCCAACAGATGAGGACTTGTCTTTTTGGAGAGAAGTTTTTGATAAGGATGCTGAAATAAAAGGTCTTAAAAAGAAGAAAACAGATAAGCAGATATTAAAATGGCTTAAAAATCCTCATACTGATTCTGCAGAATATAAAATGTGGGGCAATGGAATTGCTCTTCCATGCGCTATATATATTTTCAAAAGACTTATAAATACTGCAAATAAGACTTGATATAAATCTTGAATTAAGTGATATATGTGTGTGAGGTGATTAGATGATTTCAAGGGAAATTATACAAAAATTAAAAGAGGCGTATCCAGTAGGTACGAGAGTGAAACTAATCCAAATGGAAGATGACCAAGCACCTCCAGTTGGAACTTTAGGCACAGTTTACGGGGTGGATGCCATTGGATCAATCCTAGTAAAATGGGATAATGGTTCAATGTTAAATGTAATTTTCAGAGTGGATAGAATAGAAAAGATATCGAGTAAAGGTTGAAATATAGCCATTATATCCTTTAATTAACTTGACTTATTTTTGACAGTACGGTTATATGTACATACAAAAAGATAAGGAGAAAAATATGGCATACAAATACATGAAAACACAGGAAGATTTAAATGAGTTAATCGACTCTTCAGCAATTACAATGCTTGGACTTTACGAAGGAGAAAATGGAGACTTAGCTTTCCAAGATTATTTAAAAGACTACCTTGAAGATGACACAATTTATATCACAATGGGAAAAACAATTAACGAATTTTATGGAACTAGCCTTCCTGAAGACTTAAGGATAGTAAGTTTAAAATACAACAAGTTAGGAAGACTTCCAATTATAAGACTTGAGATTGGAGCGAAATGGTTTGATGACTTTATAGACAATCTCCAAAAGAATAAGAAAAGAGGAGTGAGATAAATGACAAACCAAGAATTGAAAAGGCAATGCTTTTTAGAGGCCACCAAAAGAATTAATGAAAAAAGAGATAAAGCACTTTTAGAAATTGCCAAGAAACATTCTTATGCAATAGAAGAAAGAGGAGACTTAGAAAAAAGAAACAATGATTCAGAAGACTTTTTAGAAGTTTCAGTATGGTCATTAAAAGAAATGTTAAAAGAGGCCTATGAATTAGGAAAACAAAATAATTAGAAATCAAGAAATTGAGCGAAGGCTCTTTTTCTCGTAGTGAACTAGCTAACGGCTAGTATTTTTTATGCCTATTTTTCAAGGAAGGAGGTCAAATGAAATATAAACCAACAAAATTTATGCTACCTACATCTCACTATGATAAAAATAAAGCAGACTATGCTGTCACCTTTATAGAATGCCTAAAACATACAAAAGGTAGATGGGCAGGTAAAGATTTCAAGCTTATTGACTGGCAAGAAGAAATCATTAGAGACTTGTTTGGAATTGTGAAAGATACAGGGTATCGACAATTTAATACAGCCTATATTGAAATACCAAAGAAAATGGGAAAGTCAGAACTTGCAGCTGCTGTAGCACTCCTCCTTACTTGCGGTGATGGAGAGGAAAGAGCAGAAGTTTATGGTTGTGCTGCTGATAGGCAACAAGCAACAATCGTCTTTGATGTTGCAGCTGATATGGTAAGGATGAGCCCAGCCTTATCTAAAAGAGTAAAAATTCTAGCATCTCAAAAGAGGATGATTTATAAACCTACCAATTCTTTCTATCAAGTTCTATCTGCAGAGGCTTATTCCAAACACGGATTTAATATTCATGGTGTCGTATTTGACGAACTTCACACTCAGCCAAATAGAAAATTATTTGATGTTATGACAAAAGGGTCTGGCGATGCAAGAACCCAACCTCTATATTTTCTTATAACAACTGCAGGAACAGATACAAAATCAATCTGCTATGAGACGCATCAAAAGGCAGTTGATATACTGGAAGGAAGAAAAACTGATCCAACTTTTTATCCTGTGATTTATGGAGCAGATAGAGAAGACGATTGGACAGATGAAAAAGTATGGCATAAGGCAAATCCGTCTCTTGGAATTACAGTTCCTATAGAAAAAGTAAGACAAGCTTGTGAATCGGCTAAGCAAAACCCAACTGAAGAAAATGCCTTTAGGCAACTAAGACTTAACCAATGGGTCAAGCAAGCAATTAGGTGGATGCCTATGGAAAAATGGGACCTATGTAATTTTATTGTTAATGAAGAAGAATTAAAAGGCAGAGTTTGTTATGGAGGTCTTGACCTATCAAGCACAACGGATATTACAGCCTTTGTTTTAGTCTTTCCTCCAATAGACGAAGATGATAAATATCAAATATTACCTTACTTTTGGTTACCAGAAGACAACCTCGACCTAAGAGTAAAAAGAGACCATGTAAACTATGACCTATGGGAAAAACAAGGCTATATTATGACAACAGAAGGTAATGTTGTTCATTATGGGTTTATAGAAAAATTTATAGAAGACTTAGGTGAGAAATATAACATCCGAGAAATTGCCTTTGACAGGTGGGGAGCAGTTCAGATGGTTCAAAACTTAGAAGGCATGGGTTTTACAGTAGTTCCATTTGGTCAAGGATTTAAAGATATGTCTCCACCAACTAAAGAACTAATGAAACTAACTCTCGAAAGAAAAATAGCCCATGGAGGTCATCCAGTATTAAGGTGGATGATGGATAATATCTTTATTCGAACAGATCCAGCTGGAAACATAAAGGCAGACAAAGAAAAGTCTACAGAAAAAATAGATGGAGTTATAGCTACAATTATGGCACTTGACAGGGCTATAAGGTGTGGCAATGATACAAGTGAATCTGTTTATGACGATAGGGGTCTGATTGTTTTTTAATATGGGTATATAAATAAAATAGAAACATTTTTGAGGTGATATTCATGAGGAATAGAGAAGATATTATTCGTTTATGGTTTGATATGTGGATAAAAAAACAAGACTTAGGAATTAAAGATATTTTTGCTAATGATATTGTGTATACAGAAAGTTGGGGGCCAAAGTATAATAATCGCAGTACACTCGAGTTATGGTTTAAAGAATGGAACAGTCGTGCAAAAGTTGAAACATGGGATATTGTACAATTTTTAGACTTTAAAGACCAATCAATTGTGGAATGGCATTTTAAATCAGTGATGAATAATGGGAAAATTGATGAATTTAATGGAATTTCTTTGGTTAAATGGGATTTTGATAATAAAATAATAGAATTAAAAGAATTTGGATGTAATATAGATAATTATAATCCATATGCTTATGGAGAGATTCCTAAATTTAGAAAAGAAAAGTCAAAGTGGTTTTAACATATATTCATGATATTTTTTTAGCATCTACATTAGTAGGTGCTTTTTTCATGCCTACTTTTAGGAGGTGGTAATATAAACATTTTAGATTTAATATTCAAGTCAAGAGACAAACCTAAAGACGGGGAGAGGATATCTTCATCGTCTTTTTTATTTGGAAGAACTGCAGCAGGAAGGAATGTCAACGAATTTACTGCTATGCAAATGACAGCAGTTTATTCATGCGTGAGAGTTCTTGCTGAAACCTTAGCAGGACTTCCTCTTCATCTATATAAAAGAGGAGATTCAAACTCTAAGGAAAAAGCAAAAGGCCATGCCATATATTTTCTTTTGCACGATGAACCAAATACTGAGATGACTTCATTTGTATTTAGAGAAACACTAATGACCCATCTACTACTTTGGGGTAATGCTTATGCTCAGATAATTCGTAATGGAAGAAATGAGGTTATTGGTCTCTACCCACTAATGCCAAACAAGATGACTGTTATGAGAAGTGAAGAAGGAGAAATATTTTATAAATACAATCATAAATCAGAAGAAGTTTATCTTTTAAAAGGAGATGTCCTTCATATTCCAGGACTTGGCTTTGATGGCCTTATTGGCTACTCACCAATTACCATGGCTAAAAATGCTATTGGTATGGCTATGGCTTGTGAAGATTATGGTGCATCTTTCTTCCAAAATGGAGCACAGCCAGGTGGAGTTTTAGAACACCCAGGTATTATCAAAGACCCAGAAAGAGTAAGGGAGTCATGGAATGCAGCCTTTCAAGGGCCTAAGAACGCCAACAAAGTGGCTGTACTTGAAGAAGGGATGAAATACCAACCCATAGCAATAGCACCAAGTGAAGCCCAGTTTTTAGAAACCAGAAAATTTCAGCTAAATGAGATAGCAAGAATATTCAGAATACCACCTCATATGATCGGCGACCTAGAGAGGTCATCATTTTCAAATATAGAACAGCAGTCACTTGAGTTTGTTAAATACACTCTTGACCCTTGGATTGTTCGTTGGGAGCAATCTTTGGAAAGAGCACTACTAACAAAGAAAGAAAAAGAATCCTACTTTATTAAATTTAACCTTGATGGACTTCTAAGAGGAGACTATGAATCAAGAATGAATGGATATGCTGTAGGAAGACAGAATGGTTGGATGAGTGCAAATGACATAAGAGAATTAGAAAACCTAGATAGGATATCAGCTGAAGAAGGTGGAGACTTATATCTTGTAAATGGAAATATGCTACCGCTTGATAAAGCTGGTAGTTTTTATCAGCAGAAAGGAGAAGAAATAAATCCTAATGAAGAATAATAAAATATTTTGGAACTGGAAAAAGGATTCAAATGAACTCTATATAGATGGAGTAATTGCAGAAGAGTCTTGGTTTGATGATGAAATCACACCAAGGCTCTTTTTTGAAGAATTAAAAAATAAAAGTGGAGACATAACTGTGTGGATCAACTCTCCTGGTGGAGATTGTATAGCTGCATCAAGAATTTACACCATGCTTTTAGAGCACAAGGGAAATGTGACTATTAAGATTGACGGGCTTGCAGCATCAGCAGCATCAGTCATTGCTATGGCAGGAACTGAAGTATTGATGAGTCCTACCTCACTAATGATGATTCACAACCCCTTAACTGTAGCCATTGGTGACTCAAAAGAAATGCAAAAAGCCATAGATATGTTAAAGGAAGTCAAGGAATCAATCATCAATGCTTATGAGATTAAGACAGGTTTATCAAGAGAAGAAATTTCTAATCTAATGGATGGAGAGACTTGGTTTGATAAGAACAAGGCTATTGAGATGGGTTTTTGTGATGGAACTCTCACTGACAAAAGAAAAGATGAAAAAGTCACTAATATGGTTTTTTCAAGACGAGCAGTTACAAACTCACTTTTAACAAAGATAAATAAAGAAGTAAAGACTCACTCAATGAGTGAGGTAGAAGAAAGATTAAACAAAATTAAAAACACTTGGAGGTAATTATGAATTTAAAAGAACTTTTAGAAAAGAGAACTAAGGCTTGGGATGAGGCAAAGGCATTTGCTGAATCTAAGAAAGATGAAAAGGGTCTAATGTCTGATGAAGACTTTAAGACATATGAAGAGATGGAAAGAACTATCGAGAATTATACTCGTGAAATTGAAAGAAAGAAGAGGGAAGAAGAAATGGATAAATCCTTAGAAAAACCTACTACTCAAGCACTAACAAATGAACCTGCTACTTTTAATGAAGAAGAAAAGCCAATGAGGGCAAGAAATGTCTATAAGAAATCTATGATGAAAGCATTAAGAACTAACTTTAGAGATATTTCCAATGAATTAAAAGTTGGTACAGATGAAAGTGGTGGATATTTAGTTCCAGAAGAAATGGAAACAGATATTGTAAATGGTCTTGAAGATGAAAATATTGTAAGAAAACTAGCTACAAAAGTTCAAACTTCAGGACTTCATAAAATCAATATTGCAGCTACAAAACCAGCTGCCCTATGGGTTGAAGAAGGTGGTCAACTAACCTTTGGAGATGGCACATTTGATCAAGTATCTCTTGATGCACATAAACTTCATGTTGGAATTAAAGTAACTGAAGAGCTTCTCTATGATGCAGCCTTTAATCTAGAAAAATACATCACTGAAGAATTTACTAGAGCACTAGCAAATGCTGAAGAGGATGCCTTCCTAAATGGAGATGGAGTAAATAAACCTACAGGAATTTTTGACTCTAAAAAGGGTGGAGAACTTGGCCTGACAACAAAGGCTCAAACAATTAATGCGGATGAACTAATTGATTTAGTTTACTCATTAGACAGACCTTATAGGAAGAAAGCAGCCTTCATATTAAATGATGCAACAGTTGCTCAAATTAGAAAGCTTAAAGATGTTAATGGTGCATATATTTGGCAACCATCACTTAAAGATGGAGAACCAGATAGACTTTTAGGATATCCTGCCTACACATCTGCCTTTGCTCCAAAAGCTGATAAAGGAAAACTTGCTGTAGCCTTTGGCGATTTTTCGTACTACAAGATTGGAGATAGAGGAAATAGATCTTTCCAAGACTTAAAGGAACTATTTGCTGGTAATGGCATGATTGGTTTCTTAGGCAAAGAAAGAGTTGATGGAATCCTAGTTTTAAGAGAAGCAGTTAAACTATTAAAAATTGGTGCCACTGCCTAAGGAGTAAATTATGATTACTCTTGAAGAGGCAAAATCCTATTTAAGGGTGGATTTTGATGATGAGGATGAGATGATTAATTCTCTCATCCAATCATCAATAAAACACTCCATGGATGTAGCCAGAGTTGATAGTGAAGAAGACCTTTCTAAAAATCCAAATGGAAAGATAGCTGTCCTCTATATGACTGCTTATCTTTATGAACACCGAGAAGAGGCAGATTATTCTGAATTAAACTTAACTCTAAGGGCTTTATTGTTTGGAATGAGAAAGGCTGAGTTCTAATGAGGATATCAGATTTAAATAGAAAAATAATCTTTCAAAATAAAAATGTTGAGGTGGATAGAATTGGTAACCATAAGTCAGTATGGACGGATTATCTAGAAACGTCAGCCTATATTTCTTTTCAAGGTAAAGGCGAAGAAGTTTTTCTTGGGATGGAAGTAGATAGGTCAGATATTTCTTTTACTGTGAGATTTCAAAATAGGTTAAAGAATATTAACACTTCAGAATACAGAATTCTATTTGATGATGAAATGTACAATATCATCTCAATTGACTTTATGAACTATGAAAATAGACTTATAAAGTTTAGATGTAGGAAGGTGAGTAGATGAATGTAAAAATTGAAAACCTCGCCAATGAAATAATGAAGGGCTTAGAAGAATATTCTGATATGGCAACAGATGAAGTCAAAAAGGAAGTTAAAAAAGCTGGTAGCAATATTAGAAAAGACATACAAGAAAATGCACCTGTAGGAGAAACAAAGAAATATTCTAAATCTTGGTCTGTAAAAACTATAAAAGAAACTTCAAATTCAATAGAACTTGTAGTTCACTCAAGAAATAGATATCAGCTGGCTCATCTACTTGAAAAAGGTCACGTCCTAAGACAAGGTGGAAGAGTGTCTGCTAAGCCACACATTGGGCCAGCTGAAGAGAAAGGAATCAGAGAATTGGAAGAAAATATTATGAGGAAACTAAACAATGGATAGGCTATTAAAAATAATTGAAGATATGGGACTTCCCTTTGCATATTCACATTTTGCTGAGGGAGAAAGTCCAGATCCCCCATTTATGGTCTACCTATTTCCAAAGAATAAGCACTTTGGTGCAGATGGAGTAGTTTTCTATAAAAACACCCAGATAGACTTAGAGCTTTATACTGATAAGAAAGATTTAAAATTAGAAGAAAAAATAGAAGAGATACTTGATAGAGAAAAAATCTATTATGAAAAATCTGAAGTTTGGATTGAATCAGAGAGACTCTATGAGGTTCTCTATGAATTTACTATGGAGGTAAAAAATGGCTAATAAAGTTAAATTTAATATTTGTAATGTTAATGACCTAACCCCACGAGCCTTGCGAGTGGCAGGTAGGTCAGATGTCACGCAATCCAATTCTCTGCGACTGATAAGGAGCGAAGAGAATTGTGATGGAGCTGACTCACTACAATTTATGGGAGGTAACAATTATGGCAAATAAGGTAAAGTTTAATATTTGTAATGTGCATTACGCTCTCTTTGATAAAGCCGAAGAGGGCGTTATTAAATATAAGACACCAGTACCGATGCCTGGTGCTGTTTCAATTTCACTAGATCCAAATGGAGAGCCTGAAAGCTTTTATGCAGATGGAATTGAATACTACACTATTTCAAACAATATGGGATATGACGGAGATTTGGAAATCGCTCTTATTCCAGAATCCTTTAGGACTGATGTTTTGATGGAAAAATCAGACTCCAATAAAGTTCTAATTGAGTCTTCAAACTCTGAAACTGCAAACTTTGCACTGTTATTTGAGTTTGATGGAGACCAAAAGAAAATCCGTCACGTTATGTATAACTGTTCAGCAGCAAGACCTACTCTCGAAGGAGAAACTAATGAAGAATCAAGAGAAGTTCAACCAGAAACCTTATCTATCCAAGCAAGACCACTTCCAAATGGAAATGTAAAGGCTAGAACAGGTGAAGAAACTACGAAGGAAACTTACGATGGTTGGTATAAGTCAGTCTATATGCCAACAGAAACGACAGTAACACCTTCAAGAGCAAGTGTTGGAGGTAAATAAATATGGCACTAACCAAGAAAATTCAAATTGATGGGAAAGATGTTGTTTTCCGTGCATCAGCAGCTATCCCAAGAATCTATAGACTTAAATTTGGAAGAGATATCTTCAAAGACTTGATGGAATTAGAAAAGTCCATGAAGAAAAATGATGAAGATAAATCTAACCTTGATATAGGTTCATTAGAACTATTTGAAAATATAGCCTATGTAATGGCAAAGCATGGAGACAAATCTGTTCCTGATAGTCCAGAAGAATGGTTAGATAATTTCTCAACCTTTTCAATTTACCAAATTCTACCTCAGCTAATTGAGTTGTGGGGACTTAATATAAAATCGGAAGAAGTTCCTAAAAAAAAGTAAGACCAACAGAAAGACCAATGACTACACCCTTGTTTCTATTAAGGGCAGTGGAACTTGGTCTTTCTGTTTCTGATTTATCCCTACTAACAATTGGACTTGTAAATGATATGTTTACAGAAAAGAATAACGATGAATATAAATACAAAGAAGTAGCTACGCAAGAAGATTATGATAAGTTCTAATCTTCAAGCTTAGCTACTCTTTTTTCAGCATCTTTATAGACTTTGGATTCGGCTCTTGCACCGATAATAATGACAAGAACTTCATCATCTGATTTTTCCAATTTATAAACGATCCTAAGACCTGAACTCTTAAGTTTAATTTTCATAAGACCAGCAAGCTTAGAATCAGAAAGGTTAGAAAGAGGCTTGCCATACCCACCTTCAGTATTAGGAAGAGGATTTATTAAGATCCTCTTAAGTGCTTTATCGACAATTTTTCTTTGAGATCCATCTAAGGCTTTATAGTCTTGGATGGCTTCTTTTATAAAGGATAGTTTATAGTTCATTCGATTTCGTCCTCATCAAGAGGAGAGACTTCATTTAAATCGATATGGAAGGCTTCTTCAAATTCATCTTGAGAAATTAAATCGGATTTATCCATTGATGACATCCTTGTATTGGCAAGCATAATATCTCTTGCATCTTCGAGCTCATCAATGAGTTTCGTATATTCATCAGGGGAAACAAGAATGCACTCAGGAGTGTTGTTCTTTAATACGACCTTGGAACCGTTCACTTTGACATCATCGAAAATACGTCCAGCTAGGCCTCGATTGAATTCAGAAATGGATACAGTCTTATTGGATAATTCTTTTACAAAATTCATACTTATCACCTCAAGATAAGTATAGCAGAAATCGATAAAAACATCAATAAAAACACTGATAAATATATCTTTAAAGAGGAGGTGAGATATTGGCAAATAGAATAAAAGGAATAACTGTTGAGATTGGTGGGGATACTACCAAATTACAGACAGCTTTAAAACAAGTTAATACGGAGATTAAACATACTCAGTCTGAACTTCGTGATGTCAATAAACTTCTTAAACTTGATCCTGGAAACACAGAACTTATCTCCCAAAAGCATAAGTTATTAGGACAGACCTTAGAAGAAACAAAGAACAAATTAACCTCTTTAAAAGAGGCACAGAAACAAGCTGAACAGGCTCTTGCAGAAGGTAAGATTTCCCAAGAGCAATATGATGCCCTTAAACGAGAGATTATTGAAACAGAACAAGCCCTAAAGTCTCTAGAAAGACAAGGAGCAACCACTAATCAAACTCTTAAAAACATAGCTATTACTGGAGAAAAATGGCAAAACACAGGGCAAAATATAGAAAATGTGGGAAGAAAAATGATGCCAGTATCTCTTGCAGTAGCAGGTCTTGGGGTAGCGGCAGTAAAGACTGCATCAGATTTTGACTCTGGTATGTCAAAGGTAAAAGCAGTATCTGGTGCAACAGGATCCGACTTTGATGCTCTAAGGGAAAAGGCTCGTGAAATGGGAGCCAAGACCAAGTTCTCAGCATCTGAAGCGGCAGAGGCTATGAACTACATGGCCATGGCTGGTTGGAAAAGTAAAGACATGATTGGTGGTATTGAGGGAGTCATGAATCTTGCTGCAGCTAGTGGTGAGGACTTAGCTACTACTTCAGATATTGTCACAGATGCCCTTACAGCCTTTGGTTTAAAAGCGGAAGACTCTTCTCACTTTGCTGATGTTCTTGCTGCTGCATCATCTAATGCCAATACCAATGTTTCATTAATGGGTGAAACCTTTAAATATGCTGCACCTATTGCCGGGACACTTGGCTATTCAGTTGAAGATACAGCAGTAGCTATAGGTTTAATGGCTAACGCAGGAATAAAAGGTTCACAAGCAGGGACAGCTTTAAGGTCTGGACTAACAAGACTCGCATCACCAACTAAAGAAGTTATTAATGGAATGTCTATGTTAGGCTTATCTATTGAAGATGTACAGGGTCTTTCCCTTGATGAGACTCTAAGCACCTTTAGAGTTGCCTTTGCCAATTTAGATGGGACTCAAAAAGCACAAGCAGCATCCATGATATTTGGTAAAAATGCCATGTCTGGAATGTTGGCAATTATAAATGCCAGTGAGAAAGACTACAACAGTTTGAGTGATGCCATATATAACGCTGATGGAACAGCAGAAAAAATGGCTGCTACTATGCAGGATAACCTAGCTGGTCAATTAAAGATTTTACAATCTGCCTTAGAAGAATTAGCTATATCCTTTGGAGAACTTTTAATGCCTGCTGTTAGAAAAGCAGTAGATATATTAACAAAACTGGTAAATGGACTTAATGCACTTCCAGGTCCAGTAAAATGTGTCATTGCAGGTATCGGTCTTTTTATAGCTGCTCTTGGTCCTGTACTAATGATTGTAGGAAAACTTATATGGTCAATAGGTACTATTATGACCAAAGGGCCTCTAATAGTAGGAGCAATAACTAAGATAGTTGGAATCTTTACAGGTACACTTATACCAGCAATCACTGCAGTAGTATCAGCCATAGGTATTGTTCCTATTGCTATTGGTGCAGTAATAGCTGGTCTTGTTCTTTTATGGAAGAAATGTGACTGGTTTAGAGAAGGCCTTATCTCTATTTGGGAAACAATAAAAGAATCAACAGTAGTTATTTGGAATGGAATAAAAGAATTTTTCGTAAACCTATGGCAAGGAATATCTGATTCATGGACAAGCACTTGGACTGAAATTACTACTTTCTTATCAGAATTCTGGTCTGGATTTATTGAAGGTGTTAAGACTACTTGGAAAGGCATCAAGGACTTCTTTGCCAATCTATGGAATGGACTTGCTGAAGGATGGAACAGTATCTGGATATCTATAACAACTTTTCTAACTGAATCTTGGAATACCTTTATTGAAGGAGCAAAGAGTCTATGGCAAAGTTTAGGAGAATTCTTTACGAGCCTCTGGACGGGAATTCAAACAGCTTTTACCAATATATGGACAGCTATTTCAACTACAACTACAGAAGTATTTGCAGCAGTTGGAGAGTTTATCAGGACTACTTGGGAAGGTATTAAGACTTTAATTTCAACAGTTCTTGATGCAATTAAAGTAAAAGTAGAAACCATTTGGAATGGACTAAAAGAGTTCTTAACAACAGTAATCACTGCCATTGGAGAATTTATTTCTACATCCTGGACAAACATAAAAACTACAATTGAGACTATCTTGACTTCTATTAAGACAGTCCTTGAATCAATCTGGAATGGGATAAAGACCTTTATCTCATCAACAATGAATAATATTAAATCCTTTGTTTCATCTGGTTGGAATTCCATAAAGTCGACTATTTCATCTGCAGTAAATACCGCGAAGTCAGCAGTATCGTCTGCCTTTAATTCTATGAGATCAAGCATTTCATCGACCATGTCAAATATTCAGTCCACTATTAGAAATGGATTTAATAATGCAGTTAATCACATTAAGAATTTGGCATCCCAAGCTTATACATGGGGAGCCGATATGATTAACGGAATTGCAAGAGGGATTAGAAGTGCAATTAGCAATGTTACATCGGCTGTATCGAATGTGGCATCAACTATTAGGTCTTACTTGCACTTCTCTGTTCCAGATGTTGGACCTTTAACTGATTATGAATCTTGGATGCCAGACTTTATGGAAGGTTTATCAAAAGGAATTGAAAAGAGCAGAAGATTAGTACAATCTTCAATGAAAAATGTCGCAAGTGATATGGTTTTAAGTCCAAGCATATCAGCTGTTGGTATAGGTGGACATGATAAAGAATCAGCTATAAATGGCATTGATATAGGAAGACAAATATCAGATGCACTTGCAAACATCAATTTAAAATCGGAAAATTCTGGAGATATAGTTATCCCAGTTTATCTTGGAGGCACACTCCTTGATGAAGTTATTGTTAATGCATCTATGCGTAAGAATTTAAGGAGTGGAGGTAGATAATGAAACATCAATCATATTTAATTATTGAAGGAATAGACCTACCTCTACCAAATTCTTATGATTTGGAGTTTAGAGATATAGAGGCAGATACTGGAGGAGAAACAGAGGCAGGTACTATTCAGAGGGATATTGTTAGAAACAAAGTAGCAAGTATTTCTGTAAGTTTTTCTTGTAGTCCTAAGCTTGTTAAGATATTGAGTGGTCTTGCTAACAAGTCTAATCTAAAAGTTAAATACTTAGATACGGAAATATTAGAACTAAAAGAGACACAAATGTATATAGACAAGTTTCAAGTCAAATTAATAAAAGATACTTCTTATAAAGGATTGTGGGAAGTATCTTTTTCATTGGAGGAGTATTGATGTATCCAATAAGCAATGAATATAAAACAGCAATCAAAAAGAACTCTCGTAAATTCTACTGGACAGGAAACATCATATTAAAAGATGAAACAATCATTCCATTTACCAATAAAGATATTTTGAAAGGGTCTGGATACATTCATCGTTCTTGCTCTGGATCTTCTGAACTTGAAATTGGTACAGTTTATGCTGGAGAGTTTGGAATCAGTCTTTTTTCAAATATAGATAGGTATACTTTAGAGGATTCAAAGCTAGAACTTTTTTACCATCAAGAATTAGAGAATAAAAAGATAGAAACCATACCAATGGGAATCTTTGATGTTACTGAGGCAAATAGGTCTAAGAAGATTTTAGAACTAAAAGGCTATGACTATATGCTTAGATTTGATAAGAATTTCCCAGTTACAGATACCTTTGGTACAGCTTTTGAATTACTAAGTCTTTCATGTGAGAAGTGCAAGGTAGAACTAGGTATGACAGAAGATGAGGTAAAAGCTTTTGTAAATGGAGAGGAAGTTCTGGCTATTTACCAAGACCATGATATAGAAACTTACAGGGACTTTATTCACTATATAGCATCAACCCTTGGTGCTTTTGCTGGGATTAGTCGTGATGGAAAATTAATTTTAAACAAGTATGCAGAAAGCATATCAACTGAAATTAAAACAAGAGAAAGATTTTCTTCATCAATATCAGATTTTAAGACAAGATATACAGCCATCAATTCAACAAATGCAAAAACTAAAATAGCTGAATACTACTCTTTAGAAAATGATGATGGCTTAACTATGAACCTCAGCATAAATCCTTTAATGCAATTAGGGCTTCCAGAAAAAAGAAAAAGAATGTGTGAGAGTTTATTAACAGAAATTTGTAAGATTCACCACACACCTTTTGACATGGTAACCATAGGAGACCCTAGCCTTGATGTTGGAGATAGAATAGCTATTTCTTATCCAGAAGAAAAGATTGAAGGACTTATCACTGACATAGAATATAAAATAAATAGCAAGCATAGAATTCTTGGTGTAGGAAAAAATCCCTATTTATCTAAAGCTAAGAGTAAGAATGATAAAAATATAGTTGGACTTTTAAACCAGATAGAATCTGAAAAGTTAGTAGTTCATGCCTACTCAAACTATTCTGCCTTTAATCTTTCCACAACGGATACACCAATAATTCGTATAGAATTTGCCTCTAATAAAGAAACGGAGGCAATTTTTAATGCATCTATCTTGTTAAATATAATTTGTGATACCGAACAAAAAACTAGAAAGATATCCAGAGAGTTCAAGAAACAAGTAGAGGTTTTAAATAACGATGGAAAATCCTATAATCCTCTAAAGTTTGAAGAAAAAGAGGAAGTAGAAGAATTAGACTTTATTGAAAATATAGAAATACCAACAAGACTTGTTATTACTTATGTTTTCAATGATACGAAAATAGAACATCACATTCCAAAAGAAACCTACTTAAGTGGTGACCATATTCTAAATCTTTTTTACCCACTAACTAAACTGCAAGAGAAAACAATGAATAACTTCTCAGTGCTTATTAGGCTTGAATCAGGGCAAGCTATGATAGGTAAAGATAATGCTATCGCAGCTATCTCTGGTCAATCCTTAGGCTCTACAGAGGCTTGGGATGGAAAGATTAAGATTGATGAATCTTGGAAAAGAATAGAACTTAGTCATTCATTTCTTCTTAGGAAACTTAAAGCAGACTACAAAGTAGAAAGACAAATACCAACACCGATTATATTTAATGAAAAGGTAGGGAGATTTAAATATCAAGGATTAATGATTGGGAAATATAAAGAAGAGATTACTACAGAATTTAAAGATAAGGAGGAAGGAAATGCTCAAGGGTAAATCAGTCATTGAACTAACTGATGTGAGGACAAATAGGAAGGAGATATATGAAGATGAAAACTTAATAACGAATGCAGTCCCTGATTTATTAAGGCTCAATCCTATGGGGTTAATGTACCCTATGGGTGATTCGAGAATTACTCAATATGAAAAAGAAATATTTCCTATAGCAACTAAATGTTATGGTGGGATCCTTTTATTTGAGGATAAGTTAGAGGAAGATCCAAATAAAATATTTGCTCCTTCTGATAATCAAATCATAGGCTATGCATCCAATGATGTAAATTCAACGGATGCACCAAGAAGAGGTTCAGCTAATCTTAATGAATCAACCCCTCTTGAAAATGGACACAAGTTTGTCTGGGACTTTTCTACATCACAGGCAAACGGAAGAATCTCTTCATTGGCATTAACACATTATAGAGGAGGGAAACATTTTTATGGAGACACTCATGGTAAAGATCCCTTCCTATTATTAAATAAAATTAGCTTATGGAAAAACAGAGAAGTCTCGGACGCATATAACGGATGTGTTGAAATAGATGTTGAAAACAACACCTTGGTTTCAATATGGCCTTTAGACAACAAATCAATAGAATTAGTAAAACTTAAGGAACCATTTACGAGTATAGGTTTAAATGATCCAATTTACACTAAAGGATATAAAAATGAGGAAAGGATAACAATTGATGTATCAGAGTTTTTTAGTAAACTGAGTACTTGGAACGAATGTTGTTTTTATGACGGAGAAGATGGAAATTGGTATGGCTTTGGAACTTACAGAGATAAGCTAATAAGAATAAAAATAAATAAAAATGATTACTCAACGAAAATAGATGAGTGGGCATTAAATGAAATAAGATTAGGTAAATTAGGAAGTTACTATGAAAAAAATAGAAGTTACTGTCATAGATATGTATATAGCTGTATTAAAGATGGCTACCTATATTCGATAAATTCATATAGTGCGGATAAAATCTATAAAATTAATATCAATAATCCTGTAGATATTTCTGTTATAGAATTAGGTAAAGAAGTTAGGACTTCGAAATATGGGGGAGAATACTGTTACCTATACAAGTGGGGAGACTATATATTAGGTTATGAATTTGCAATTGATAAAAAAGACCAAGTTATAGTAAATAGTGTTTCTGACTATAACGGTGAGGGAATACCAAACTTAATGATGGATCCAAAGACAATCGGACCATTGGTCATTGGATTTGGAGGTTATGAGGAGAAGTTTTACAAACTTTTATTTCTTCACACCCCATACCTTGGAACAATTAATAACTTATCAAGCCCAATATTAAAAACGGCAGATAAGACAATGAAAATAACCTACACATTAACAGAGGAGGAATAAAATGAATAAGTTTTTAGAAATTTTAAAAGTATGCTTTACAGCTATCGGAGGATGGTTGGGATTTTATCTTGGAAGTGTAGATGCTTTTATCTACACACTTCTTGCTTTTGTAATAGCTGACTATTTAACAGGAGTTTTAAGAGCAGGAGTCGAAAGAAAGCTATCCTCATCCATAGGATTTAAAGGGATAGCTAAAAAGATTATGATTTTTATAGTTGTGGGAATCGCAAATCTATGTGATGTAAATTTAATTAAAGGTGATGGAACAATGATAAGAACAGCCATCATCTTTTTTTATATAGCAAATGAGGGGCTTTCTATACTTGAAAACTCTGTAGCACTAGGTTTGCCAGTACCAGAAAAATTAAAAAGAGTATTAGAACAATTCAAGGAGGAAAAATAAATGAGTAATAGTCCATTAGTACAAGTAAGAATTCTTTCACCTAACCATAGTGGTAGAAGAAATCAAAAGATAACAAAAATAGCTATACACCATGCTGCTGGAGTTATAAATGGTAGAAATCTTGCTGGAATATTTGTGCCTAAGTCAAGACGAGCATCAGCTAATTACAATTTAGGATCCGATGGAGTCATTGTTTTAGGAGTAGATGAATCTAATAGAGCCTGGACAACCTCATCCTCCTGGTGTGACAATCGAGCAGTCACAATTGAAGTAGGGAACTCTACGAGAGGACCTCAGTGGTTAGTTTCTGATTATGTTTTAAATAGACTAATTGATTTAGTTACAGACATCTGCAGAAGAAATGGAATCTATCCTTGTACCTATACTGGAGGCAAAGATGGTGTCCTTCAAAAACACGAATGGTATAAAAACACTAACTGTCCTGGACCATATCTTGGCAGCAAGTTTCCATATATAGCAAGTGAAGTAAATAAAAGACTAAGAGGCGATAAGACAGTTAGTAAACCAACAAGTGGATTATATAGAGTTAGAAAATCTTGGTCTGATGTGAAAAGCCAGAAAGGTGCATTTAGAAATCTAGATAATGCTAAAAGATGTGCTGATAGATTCAGATTAAAAGTATTCGATGCTAATGGTAAGATAGTTTATCCAACAGATAAAACAATCGACCAATTAGCCAGAGAAGTTATAAGTGGAAAATGGGGTAATGGAGAAGAAAGAAAAAGAAGATTAATTAATGCTGGATATGATTATTATGTTATTCAGAAAAGAGTAAATGAACTTTTATAATATTTAAGTAAGAAGCCTGTGCTATTTTTATGGTTCAGGCTTATTTTTTATATTTAAATTAAGGTAAACGATACATAACAAAGTGTGAATATATTTATTTGATAGCGATTATTGACTTCATTAGTTTCTTTATGCTAAAATGAAGTAAACGGTGTTATCTTAATTTGGGGGGTGAAACTTACTGAGAGACAAAGATGTTACAATAAAGAAAATATTAAAAAGTGCAAAAAGCGAGTTTACAGAGCATGGATTCGAAGAGGCTTCTATTCGCACTATTGCTAAAAATGCAGGAATTACACCTGGTGCAATATATAAGCATTTTAAATCTAAAGAAGATATTTTTAAGGTACTTGTAAGTCCTATACTTAATCACTTATACAGAAGAAGTAAAGAATTGACAAATCAAGCGATTGAAGAAATTAAAGTAAATGGTTTACAAGCTTTCGGAGAAAAATCTGATGATAGTAATAGGGAATTATTGGAATTTATTTACCAAAACGATCCTATAGTTAATCTTCTGTTTAACTGTTCTCAGGGTACGGAATTTGAATCAATTCGTCATGATTTAGTGAATCTTGAAGTGCAGGGTGCTAAGAAATTGATCGAGGTTCTTAAAGAAAAAAAGATTGAAGTAAATGATTTGAATGATGATGAACTTCATGTTCTTTATACAATGGCATGTACACCTTTATTTGAGGTAATCACACATAGGTATTCATATAATGAAGCCTTGAATTTTATCGATATGATGGAGGCAGCAATGAATTTTGGTTGGAGGAGGATTATTAAATGAAAACATAATATAAAATTAAAAATAATAAATTTTGAAATCGGGTTAATCCCGATTTTCTGCGTTTTATGGAAAGTAAACAAAAATAAGAAAAATTTACCAGTAAAGATTATTTTGAATCAATCATATTGCAACTGGTAAATAAATATAAAAATTTAAAAGGAGGTATTCAAATGAATGAAACAAAATTAAAAACAAAAGATTTAGTTAACATCGGCATTTTTTCAGTGATTTATATGGCATTATCCATGGCGGTAATGATTATTCCAATACTTTCACCGATACTTTGGTTATTATGGCCAGCAATGACAGGCATAATATGTAATTTTATTTACATGTTGTTGGTCTCTAAGGTGCCAAAACCAGGAACGGCTTTACTTTTGATAGCAATTACAGGGATTATATATTTTGCTATAGGAGAATGCACTTTTACAATTGTCATAACTTGCGTTATTGCAGGAGTTTTAGCAGAAATTACTAGAAAAATTTTGGGATATAAAAGTCAAAAAAGCGTAATAGTATCTTCAGGATTGATTTGCATTGGGTTGATTGGCTCACCATTGCCTATGTGGTTGTTCCAAGAATCTTATATGAAATCTATTATTAAAATGGGAATGAGTCCAGAATATGTAAATAAATTACAAACTTTAATTTCAATTCCAACACTTATCGGGATGATCATTACTGCATTTATTGGAGGAGTCATTGGTGCATATATAGGTAAAGCAATGTTCAAAAAACGTTTTGAGAAAGCTGGAATTATGTAAATGGAGGGTATTGTAAGAGGCATTATAAAGCTAAATCCACTAACTGAAATCATTTTTTTGATTTCAGTTAGTATTATTAGCTTTGCAAATAATAGCTTAAAATTAGATGTTTTTATTCTTTTAATGGCTGCTATTATAGCCTTATTTATGGGACTTGTTAAAATATCTTTAAAGGCATTATCTATGTTTGTATTATTACAGGGGTTGAAATATTTTGTTTTGCCGATTCTGCCAGATGTAATCTCAGCACATTTTGGATTATTGGTGATTCATGCTCCTAAGTTAATACCGATTTTTTTAGTTGGTCAAATTCTTATAAAAACTAATCCTATACGAAATATTATGTATGCCCTAAAAATGATGCATTTTCCAAAAAGCCTGATTATTTCTTTGGCAATAAGCATCAGATATTTTCCATCTTTAAGAGAAGAAAAAATATTAATCTCAGATGCAATAAAAATAAGAGGCGTGACTGGATTTAAAAAGATACAATTAGGACTAATATCATTAATAGTTACAGCTTCTAATACCGCAGATGAATTAGCTCAGGCTATTACAGTAAGAGGGATAGAAAATCCTGCAAGAAAGACTTTTATGGATGATGCAGGATTTAATATTTGGGATATAGTAATTATTCTATTATGCATTCTGATGTTCTTTAATGTAAAGTTCAAGTTATTTTTATAAGAGGTACAAAACATGATTAGTATAAATGAAGCTTCATATTCCTATAAGAGGAGCTTAGAAGATCAGTTAAAGAAAATTTCAATAAAGATTAATCAAGGAGAAGTTATCTTATTATGCGGAAAATCTGGTTCTGGGAAAACAACTATAACAAAATTAATCAATGGATTGATTCCTCATTTTTTAGAGGGAAATTTATTAGGAAATATTTTTATAAATGGGATAAACACAAAACAAATGAAGATATATGAAATTTCTGAAAAAGTGGGAACAATTTTTCAAAACCCCAAAACACAGTTTTTTAATTTAGATTCAGATAGTGAACTAACATTTGGATTAGAAAATTTAGGTGAAAACCCTGATAAAATAAAAAGACAAGTTTTTAAAGTGGTACGTGATTTGGGAATTGAAAGATTAAAAAACAGAAATGTTTTTATGATGTCAGGTGGAGAAAAGCAATTACTTGCTATTGCATCTATTTATGCTACCAATCCAGATGTATATGTGTTTGATGAACCCTCTGCAAATATTGATGAGTATGGCATTGAAAGAATAAGAGAGATGCTTATAAATCTTAAAGCTCAGGGTAAGACAATTATTATTTCTGAACATAGACTCTATTATTTAATGGATTTAATTGATAGAGCTATTTATTTACAAGACGGAAAAATAAAATATGTTTTTTCAAATGTGGAATTTTCTTCGATTAGTAACGAATCACGAAAGAAACTAGGGCTTAGAGCTTTTGTAAGAAAGAAAAATGATGATTTTGCAAATCCTGTCACATTTTGTGAATCTGATGACTTTGTAGTTTCAAATTTAGAATATGAAAATAAGAAACAAAAAATTTTAGATAAGATAAGTATTTCCGGAAACAAGGGAGATATTATTGCAATAACAGGTAAAAATGGTCAAGGGAAAACAACATTAATGAGAATTTTATGTGGACTGTTGAAAGAAAACGAAGGAAAAATAAGCTATAAAGGAAGTCCCATAAAATATAAAAAACGAAGAAAACTTTGTTATATGGTTATGCAAGATGTAATTCATCAGTTTTTTTCTGAATCTGTAAGAGATGAATTTAGTTTATTTGATTCTAAAATAGATGAAAAGCAAATAGATAATATTCTAGAAAAATTAGATCTTAAAAAATTAGATAATCGTCATCCTATGTGCTTATCAGGAGGTCAAATGCAGAGACTTTCTGTAGCATTGGGGATGTTAATTGATAGAGAAATTATTATTTTGGACGAACCAACGAGTGGACTTGATTATACAAATATGCTCGAAATAAGCAAAGTCATTAAAGAATTTTCAAATAATAAAATTATATTTATTGTTACGCATGATAATGAATTGATTGATAGTACATGTAATAAATTATTGGAGATTTGCGATGGCAGAATAAAAAGATTTTATGAAAGAAGGTAAAAGATGGATATCTTAAAGGGACATAAAAGCAAGATTTTCGCAGCTGTATTCATTGCGATAATAGGAGTAGGATTTGGTGTAATACCTTATTTTTCTGTAGCAGCCATTATTAATAACTTGGTTGCAAAAAATACAAATTTAAATAATTATTATCCATATATTTTTGCTGTATTTTTGGGATTTTTGGCAAGTATATTATTTCATGAAATATCTACTATTATTTCTCATAATCTTGCCTACAGGATTATTGAAGATAAAAGAAAGGTATTAGCTGACAAATTAAGTAAAATTTCTATGGGAGAAGTTGAAAGAAAAAGCAGCGGACAGTGGTCTCAATTTATGGTGGAAACACTTGATAAAATGGAAAAACCGATTGCTCATGTGATTCCAGAAGTTATTGCTAATATATTCATTCCTATAGTATTGATCATAACAATTTTTATAATGGACTGGAGAATAGGAATTGCAAATTTACTTACAATTCCATTGGGATTATTGTTCTCAATGTTAATGATGCGAGGTTATGAAGAAAAATCTAAAAGATACCAAGAAGCAGCTAAAGCTATGAATACGACAATGGTTGAATATGTAAATGGTATTAAAGTTATAAAAGCATTTAATAAATCAGCATCATCATTTGGGAAATTTAGAAAGACTGTTGAAGAGAATAAGAACGCAATGCTTGATTGGTATTTGAGTGTTTGTTTTTCAATGACAGCAACTATGGAAACTATCCCGTCAACTATGGTATTCGTTTTACCAGCTTCCTTGTATTTCTTTATGAAGGGTAGTGTTGAAGTAGGGACTCTTATCACGTGTATATTGCTATCATATGCTTCATATAAACCATTAATAAAAGCTATGAGTCATATGGAAACAATAGCAAATATAAAAGTTGTATTTGAAGAAATAAAAAAAATAATGGAAATTCCTAACTTAAAAAGAGGAGAAGAAGTAAGAGATATAAAATCTTATGATGTAGAGTTTAAAGATGTTACATTTGCATATGAAGAGTCAAAGAATGTATTAAATAATATTTCGTTTAAAGCAAATGAAAATGAGTTAACTGCAATCGTTGGAAATTCAGGTAGTGGAAAGTCTACTATTACAAAACTAATCGCAGGATTTTGGAATGTTTCTAATGGAGAAATTTTAATTGGAAAAACAAATTTGAACGAATTGCCTTTAAAACAGAATATGGAGCTTGTTAGCTATGTGTCGCAAGAAAACTTTCTTTTTAATAAAACAATATTAGAAAATTTAAAGATGGCGAAGGAAGATGCTAGTATGGATGAAATTAAAGAGGCTTGTGAAAAAGCGAGTTGCTATAATTTTATAAAGAGCCTACCAAATGGATATGAAACTATTGTAGGAAAGGGAGGAGCAAATCTTTCTGGAGGAGAAAAGCAAAGAATTGCAATAGCTAGGTGTTTTTTAAAGAATAGTCCTATTGTACTACTTGATGAAGCAACAGCATATTCTGATCCTGACAATGAATCAGTTATTCAACAGTCTATTGATAAGTTAATTAAAGATAAAACAGTGATTATGGTAGCTCACAGGTTATCTACAATTGTAAATGCAAATAAAATAATTGTGGTGGATGATGGAGAAGTAATTGAAGAAGGCACTCATAAACAATTACTAGAGTTAAATGGGAGATACAAAAAAATGTGGGATGTATATACAGAATCTAAAGAAATCGAGGTGATATAAAGTGAGAGAATTGATAAAAACTTTATATGAGGTGTCAGGGTCATATTCAAATAAAATAACAAAAATGCTTATTTTTGATGTATTTAAGGGAGTATTTGAAGGAGTTTCTTTAGGTGCAATTCTATTATGTTTGACCAAAATTTGTGAAAATATATTCACGAACCAAAGCATTTTAATGAAAGATGTGTATATTGTTTTTATTATTGCAGCTATAAGTGTGGTGGGAAAAATTATATTTGGATATCTGGCTGATAAAAACAAATATATTGCTTCGTACAATTTAGGAGCAGAAAATAGATTATATATTGGTGATCGTTTAAAAAATGTAAACATGGGATATTTCAGCACAAATTCTTTAGGGAATATAGCAGGAGCATTGTCAACTGTTATAGGTGAACTTGAAACAATAGGAGTTTTTATTATTGAGCAAATGCTTGTAGGTACAATACAGACACTAATTATGGTTATTTTCATACTACCTTATGATTTTGTAACAGCTATAATTATATTGTTGACTTTGATTGTTGGAACCTTAGTAAACTTATTCACACAAAAAAGCACAGATCAACTAACAGAGAGATTGTTAGGACTTAAATTGGATTTAAGTGAAAAAATGCTTGAGTATGTAAATGGGATAGGAATAACTAAAGCATTTGGAAAAGATCAAAATACAGTCAAGGAACTAAACGAAAGTATTACAAAAAGTCGCAAAGGCTTCCTTGCTGTAGAAAAAATTTTAGTTCCAACACAGTTTTTATTCTTGTTAGTATTTAAACTTGGTATTTGTGTGATAATTTTTAGTTCTATAATAAGATATTTATCAGGGGATATTGAAGTTACTAAAGCTATTATATTGATTGTTATGAGTTTTGTTGTTTTTTCTGGATTTGAATTAGCAGGAAGTATGCAGAGTATTAAGGGTGTTGCTGTACGAAATCTTAATACTGTTATAAATTTAAGAAATTTGCCTGTAATTGAAGAAGGTGAAATGACAGAAGTAGATAAAGCAGAAATATCAATGAACAATATTTCATTTTCTTATGGAAAAGAAAATCTTTTCAATAATCTAAGTATGCTTGTTCCAGATGGAAAAACAACTGCTCTTGTTGGATTTTCAGGAAGTGGTAAAACAACACTTTGCAATTTAATGGCGAGGTTTTGGGATGTAAATTCTGGCGAAGTAAAAGTTGGAAATCTAAATATTAAACAGTACAAGTATGATGAATTGCTTTCAAATTTTAGCTTTGTTTTTCAAGACGTGTATCTTTTTGATGATACCATAAAAAACAATATTAAGTTTGGTAATCCAAATGCAACAGATGAAGAAATGATAGATATTGCCAAAAAAGCTCAGTGCCATGATTTTATTATGAAATTGCCACAAGCTTATGATACTGTTTTGCAAGAAGGGGGTTCAAACCTATCTGGAGGTGAACGCCAGAGAATATCTATTGCGAGAGCTATGTTAAAGCCAAGTAAATTTGTAATTCTTGATGAGGCAACTTCAAGCGTAGATCCAGAAAATGAAAAACAATTATTAATTGCTTTGAAAAACTTATTAAAAGGCAAAACTGTTATTGTAATTGCACACAAGCTTTCTACTGTAAAAAATGCTGATCAGATAGTTGTTTTAAAAGATGGTGTTATAAAACAAGTAGGAACACATAGTGAACTTGCATCTAAACATGGAATATATAAGGATTTTATTGAAATCAGAAAACAATCTGAAAAGTGGAAGATTTAAATTTGAGCAATAGATCAATCTTAATTTTTGACGAGCCTACAAGTGGTCTTGATTTTATGAATATGAAAGAAGTTTCTAATGAGATGATGAGGCTTAAAGAGGGCGGAGAAACTATTTTTATTATTACACATAACCCGGAATTAGTAGAATCCTGTTGTGATTATTTTATGTTTATGGAGAATGGAAAAGTCAAATGGCATGGTATTAAAGATAAAAAGGATATGGAAAAAATCAGGGAATTCTTCGATCAAACTTAAAATTTGCTTAAAAAATATGGATGAAAAAGGAGGTAATTTTATGAAACAAGATATGAAAGAACAATTATTAACAAAAAGACCCATAGATTTACTTTTTCAATTATCTATCCCTGCTGTAATAGGAATGATAGTAATAGGTCTTTATCCACTAATGGATGGAATTTTTGCAGGAAATATTATAGGACAAACTGCAATGACAGCTTGTGGTGTAGCTATGCCACTTACCTTTTTTAATAGTGGAGTATCTACACTCATAGGTGTAGGTTCAGCATCAGTTTTATCAAGAGCTATAGGAAAGGGTGACCAAAAAACAGTTGATAAAATTATGGGGAATTTAATCTTTTGGGTTATTCTATTCTCATCAATTATTACAATAGGCGGAATTTTACTTGCACCACATTTTTTAGATATGGTTGGAGCAAGTGGAGAAATTAAAGAATATGGTATCAGATATTTACGAGTAATTTTCATTGGTTCTTTATTTGTAAACTTTACTCAATCAGCAAACATGGTTATGCGTGGAGAAGGATTAATGAAAAAAGCAATGCTCATTATGGGGCTAGGGGCTTTTTTAAACATAATTCTTGATCCAATTCTAATGAAATTAATGGGAAGATACGCAATAGAAGGGGCTGCACTTGCAACTATTACAGCACAATTTGTTCAAGCGATAATAACACTCCATTACTTCAAATATAAAAGTAAAGCAGTAAAAATAAATAAAATCAAACCTGATCAGGAAATAAAAAAAGAAATGTTTGGCGTAGGGTCATCTGCTATGATGATGCAAATTTTATTTATGATTCAACAAACAATGCTATATAAAATGTCATTTAAATATGGCGGAGATACAAATGCTATCTTGATGGCAGCAACACTTAGAATATATGCCTTTTCATTCATTCCACTTTGGGGAATGAGTCAAGGTTTACAACCTGTAGTTGGTACAAATTTTGGAGCGAAAAAATACGACAGAGTAAAAGAAGCTATGAAAGTATTTTCTATCGGAGGATTAGTTCTTGCATCAATATTTTGGATACCAGCATTAGCATTTTCAAAGAATATTCTTTCTTTATTTGGAGTAGAAGAAAGTATTATAACTCAGGGAATAGGGAACTTTAGACTATTTTATTCTATCTTTATCCTATATGGAGTAATGGTAATGACTATAACATTCTTCCAATCAATAGGAAACGCTAAAAAAGCCGGCATAATAGTAATGCTAAGACAGTTATTTTTATTCGTACCTGCCATGATTATTTTACCAATGATATTTGGAGTTAAAGCAGTATGGTTTGCAGAACCCCTTGTAGATTTAATTATGATAATAGCTGGTGTAGTAATGATGTTTGGGGAATTAAATAGGATGGATAAAATTAGTTTGAAAAATTCAAGTAATGAATAATAAGTGGGTTTATTTAAAAGAATGGAGGGAAATATGCAAATAAATATAATTAAAGTAAATTTACCTTTTTTCTTTGGTTTACGCTGTTTACAAGTTAGATAACTCAGTTAAAAAATTAAATACAATTACTATCAGAAAGAGTTTCTTTCATTTTAGAGGACTAACCATGCCCAAGAGCAGGAGTCCTCTTTTTTTGTTCCTTGAACTTACAAGCATACATGAAGACTGAAAAACAGAAAACCTTATAATAAAAGAATACTCATCTGATATTGGTAGATAAAAATCAATATTTTACATACCTTTTAACACTTTTAAAAAAGGATGTGCAAAATCATAAAAATTCATTCTAAAAATAAAGCATTAAATTGTATCCAAATAGAGAAAGTTTGAGACGCATCATAGAGGGCCGAATTAATACTAATTAATTAAATAAATATATTCAACCTATTGATATTCGAACTGTAATATCGTTAGGCTTTTTTATTCCTAATATACTGATTTTTTTCACTTATGTTACAAATTATAAACTTTACTCAAAAACACTCCCTTTGTCCTAAGGAATATAGAGAAAAGAAAATTAGGGTTAAAAATAGACCTGATTTCTTTGCCTGTGATATAGGAGGTGAAGTATGAGAGTAGAAAAGTTTGAAGGTAGAAAAGAAATTATAAAAACTGAATACACAGAAAGGGATTTAAAGGCAGAGCTTAATTTCTATCTATCGGATAAATTCATCCAAGACCTATTTCTTTTAGATGAAATTAGCCTTGAAGAATATAGGAAAATTAGGAGAGAAAACATTAAAAAATTAAGACCTATTCTTTCAGAATTATTGCTATAAGACTTGATATATACTCATTTGTACGGGAATATAGCACTAAGAGAAAGAGAGGTGAGACAATGAAAAAGATAACCAAAATAGAAGCAAATCAAAAAGAAGAATCTATATTAAGAGTTGCTGCCTATGCAAGAGTATCGACAGATGAGGAAGCTCAGCTTGTGAGTCTTAAAACGCAAAAAGCACACTACGAAAAGATAATATCTGAGAACGAATCATATACATTTGCAGGTCTATACTTTGATGAAGGCATCACTGGAACAAAGAAAGAATGCAGGGATGGACTTCTAAAAATGTTAAAAGACTGTGAAGACGGAAAAATAGACTTTATCCTAACCAAATCCATCTCAAGGCTTGCAAGAAACACAACAGACTGTTTGGAAATCGTAAGGAGACTCCTCGATTTAAACATTGGTATCTATTTTGAAAAAGAAAACATTGATACAAGAACTATGGAAAGTGAGTTGATGCTATCCATACTGTCATCCCTTGCAGAAAGTGAATCCAGGTCTATTTCAGAAAATAACAAATGGTCCATAAAGAAAAGATTTCAAAGCGGAACGTTTATTATATAAAGCCCACCCTATGGCTATGAGAATATAGACGGAAAGATGGTAGTGAATGAAGAAGAAGGAAAAATAATAAAAGAAATATTTGAAGAGTATCTTTCAGGTAAGGGAACACACAAAATTGCAGATGACTTAAATAAAAGAAAGATTAAAGGACAAAAAGGAGCAAGCTGGCACGGGTCGACTATAAATGGAATCTTAAAAAATGAAAAATATACAGGGGATGTCATCTACCAAAAAACTTATACAGATGAAAATTATAATAGACATAAAAATAAGGGAGAAGAAGACCAATATAAGATTATAGACAACCATGAAGCCATTGTAAGTAGAGAGGACTTTGAGAAAGTTCAAGACCTAATAAAGATAAGGGCTATAGCAAAAGGAAACGGAAAAGACACTAAAAAATATCAAAATAGATATAGTCTATCGGGGACAATAAAATGCGGCGAGTGTGGATCAACCTTTAAAAGAAGACATCACTATAATGGCAAAGATAAATATATAGCTTGGACTTGTAGTGAACATCTAAAAGATATCAATAAGTGTTCTATGAAGTTTATTAAAGATAAGAATATAAAACTAGCTTTTGTGACTTTAGTAAACAAGCTAGTCTTTGGAAAAGATAGTATTCTAATTCCACTCTTAGAAACATTAAAGAGTGTGGACAGCAAGGGAGAAGTCGAGAAGATAAATAAAATAGAAGATAGCTTAGAAAAAATAAAGGAAAGAAAAGAAGTCCTAAACAAACTAATAACTTCGGGAGTTTTAGATGCAAGTATTTACGCAAAAGAAAGTAGTGAAATTTCAAGTGAAGAAAGTTATCTACTCAAAGAAAAGGAAAGAAGTAAAAAAGCCATCCTTGGAAATGATGAAGAAATAAGAGAGCTTGAAAAGCTAATAGGAATCTTAGATAAAAGTAAGATGATAGATCACTTTGAAGATGACTTGTTTGAAGAAATCATTGACCACATTCAAGTTGTCAATAGAGAGACCTTTGATTTTCATTTAAAGTGTGGACTTGTACTAAGAGAGGAAGTGAAAGAAGATGTCTAGGTTATGTTATGGCTATACCATAAGAGACGGAAGATTAGAGGTTCAGGATAAAGAAGCTGAGAATATAAGAAAAATCTTTAAAAACTATCTTGTTGGCAATGCTCTTATAAAGTCGGCGAACCTTGTAGGCTTAAAGAAAAACAGCTCAAGCGTTAAAAGAATCCTAACCAATAAAAAGTATTTAGGAAATGACATCTATCCCAAGATTATAGATAGAGAAAGTTTTGGAAAGGCAGGTCAAATGTTAAAGGAAAGGGCAGTGGCCATGGGACGAATTTGGGAAAAAGAAGAAGAGATTATTAAAGTTCCTTGTAAGTTTAGATATAAGAAAGAAGATACCTTGCCACTAGATCCTTTTGAGAGAGCAAGTTATAAATATAGGTTAATCGAGGTGATAGATGATGAATAGCAAGGTCATAGTCATACCAGCGAAGAAGAAAAAAGGAAATTCCATCAAGGAATCAGAAAAGAAGAAACTAAGAGTAGCTGCCTATGCAAGGGTATCAACAGATAGTGATGAACAAGCAACTTCTTATGACACTCAAGTAGACCACTACACAAACTATATTAAGAAAAATCCAGAGTGGGAATTTGCAGGAGTTTTTTCTGATGAAGGAATCAGTGGAACTTATACCAAGAAAAGAGCTGGCTTTAACAAAATGATTGAAGAAGCCATGGAAGGAAATATCGACTATATCATTACAAAGTCCATATCGAGGTTTGCTAGAAACACCCTAGACTGCTTAAAGTATATTCGTAAACTTAAAGAAAATAACATCCCCGTCTATTTTGAAAAAGAAAACATCAATACCATGGATGCCAAGGGAGAAGTCCTACTTACTATTATGGCATCTCTTGCTCAACAGGAAAGCCAGTCCTTATCACAAAATGTGAAGTTAGGCTTTCAATATAGATTTCAACAAGGGCAAGTGCAAGTAAACCATAATAGGTTTTTAGGCTACACAAAAGACGAAGACGGAAAACTTGTCATAGTTCCTGAAGAAGCAAAAATAGTAAAAAGGATCTACAGAGAATATTTGGAAGGAGCAAGCCTACGAGACATAAAGGTAGGACTTGAAAAAGACAAGATAGTAAATGGAGCAGGAAATAAGAAGTGGCATGTATCAAACCTCAATCAAATATTAACCAATGAGAAATATATGGGAGACGCCCTCTTACAAAAAACATATACGGTAGATTTTCTAAATAAGAAAAGAGTAAAGAATGATGGAATTGCGCCTCAATATTATGTAGAAAATAGTCACGAAGCCATCATACCAAAAGAAATCTTCATGCGAGTCGGAGAAGAAATGTACAGACGTGTTAATATGGTAAGTGGCAAAGGAAAGAGAAGAATTTATTCAAGCAAATACGCTCTTTCAAGTATTGTCTATTGCTCCAAATGCGGAGATATTTACAGGAGAATAGCATGGAATAACAGAGGAAAGAAATATACTGTTTGGAGATGCTGTACAAGAGTAACCCATGGGCCAGAAGCATGTGAAGCAAGAACCATAAAAGAAGAAGACCTACAAGAAGCAGTTGTAGAAGCCATAAATCAGCTTATATCGGAAAGCAGTAAATTAAAGGAAATAATAAAAGAGAATATAGAAAAAGTAATCACAGGGAATGTAAGTAGCAGAATTGAAGAAATAGACAAAGAAATGCTAAAAGTTCAAGAAGAACTTTTAAAAGTCGCAAATGCCAAGAAAGATTATACAGACCTTGCAGACAAGGTGGAAGAGTTAAGAAATGAAAAAGAAAAGATACTTCTAAATATAGCGGAAGAGAAGAATGAACAAAACAGACTAAAGGAATTAGAAGAGTTTTTAGATAATCAGGAATTGGAAATAGAAAGCTACGATGAAGACTTGGTAAGGAAACTTGTAGATAAGGTAGTTGTATATGATGAGGAACTAAAGATAGTGCTCAAGTCAGGAGTTGAAGTCAATGTATGTGTATAAATATCTTGACTTTCAAATATAACATGTGCTACAATATAACTAAGTTATATTTGAAGAAAGGAGGGCAAATCGTGGCAAACGGAGATTATGAAGTAACTCATAATAGGATTCTTAATAGCGGTAAGAAAATTTTCAAAGAACAAGGATTTGAAAAGGCAAATTTAAGAGCTATTTGCAAAGAAGCAGGTGTTACTACTGGGGCGTTTTATGGTCATTTTGAGGATAAGGAAGCACTTTTTTCTGAGTTAGTTGAGCCGATTGTAAGCCAAATACGAAAATACTATGCTATGTATGAGGATGAGAGTTTTGAGACATATAAAAAGGAAGTTCCACTTGGGAAAGAAACCATTTATAAAATTTTAGACTCTAAAGCACATGGTGCTGTTAAGATGGTCTTGTATTTTTTTGAAAATAAAGATGCATTTGAGTTATTAGTGTTTGGTTCTTATGGAACAAAATACAGTAATTTTTTAGATGAACTCGTGGAAATAGAAGATAAAAATCACATCAAAATATTAAGCATGATTTATGGTGAAGATGGTGTCGGTAGTGTAATAACCGATATGGGAATTCACTTAATTAACCATGCATATTATTATGCTTTATCTGAAGTTGCTGTTCATTCTAAAAGCAGAGAAGAAGTAGAATTAAATGCCAAACTAATTTCAAAATTCTTTAATGAAGGATGGGGCAAAATACGAGGTTTGTAAAATGGAAAAATTTTTGCATCAAATATAACTTAGTTATATTAAAGATTTAATTTTATATAAATTGGCAACATGCTGCTTTATAAGCAGATAAAAAATATTATATGTATTCAAGGAGGAGAAAAATGAATTTAAAAAGTATTGTAAAAATAGCAGTATTTTCTGTTATTGGTTTTGTATTAACAATGGGATTGGGACTTTTGACAGGATCGTTTGGAATGATTCCGAGTTTGTATTTATCATCGGCACTTCCAACAATAATTGCCGCGCCAGTTTTTGTAATAATGTGTAAACAAGTCGCACAAAGAGGAACAGCATTCTTATATTTCTTATTACTCGGCGTGTTCTATGCTCTTATGGGAATGTGGCCTGTAATAGTAGTTTGTGCAATTGCAGGAATATTAGCAGAGCTTGTGATTGGTAAAAAGGAAAATTACTCAGACAAAACTATGAAAGTAGGTCTTGGTTTTGGTGCTGGTATGTTTATATATTCGCTTCATGCGATGTATTTCACATTCGTATTTGGTGTAGAAGGTCTTACAAAACAATTCCCTAAGATGTTTACAACAGACTATGCAACATTTCTTTATAATTTTTACACCCCTAAAAACATTGCAATTTGCGTAGTGATCGCAATCGTTGCATCAATTATTGGTGCTAATTTTGGAACATATATTTACAACAAATTCTTTAGCAACAGGAAGAAAAAAAGTGTTTTGTAAAGGTGAAAAAAATAATATAAACGAATACCAACTATCAGATAAAATCAACCCGCTTACTATAGTTGGGTTGATTTTACTATTTTCAGTTATTCTAACTGTTGGAGAGCAATCACAATATTTATTTTCCCTTATTTTTGTCTTAGGACTATTATTCTTATTTTCTATAAGAAAGGCATTTAGAACGATATGTTCATTGCTTATAGTATGGGGGCTTATTTATTTGCTGAAACCACACTTAGGAAATGTTTTGGTTGGTTCTATATATACAATGCTACTTATAGTGTTGAAATTTGCTCCACTTTTCATTTTGGGAAAAGTTCTGTCCTCATATAGTTCTTCGCATCTAATGGCTGCATTTAGAAAAATTGGAATTGATGGTGGAATAGGGATAGGAATTACAGTATTCTTTCGTTTTATTCCGGAAATCTCTATTAGGATGAAGGAAATAAACAATGGCATGAAAATTAGAGGATTTAAAGCAAGTATTTTCAAACCAATTAAAACATTTGAATTATATTTTGTTCCTCTTATGTATAAGTGCATAGATATAAGCGATACCTTAACTTGTTCAATCATATCAAAAGGTATTGAATATGATGGACAAAAAACAAGTTTTCATGAGGTGAGATTTACATTTATTGATATAGCAATGATGATCGGAGGAATGATTTTGTTGGGGGCGAGTTTATGGAAAATATTTTAGAGGCAGAAATCAAATCCTTTCATTATGGAGAAGATTTGATTTTGAAAGATTTAAAAATGTCTGTAAAGAAAGGCGAAATTATAGTCTTAACAGGTCTTTCAGGATGCGGAAAAACGACACTTTTAAGACTACTAAACGGGCTTATTCCGTCATTTTATGACGGTGATTTGGACGGCGAAATTAAGATTTTAGGGAAGGATATAACTACTTATAAAAAGGGAGAGTTAGCTAAATATATTGGCAATGTATTTCAAAATCCTAAGGATCAATTTTTTTGTGATGTAGTTGAAGATGAAATTGCTTTAGTAGGTGAAAATTTGGGATTAGACAGGGACACCCTAAAAGAAAAAGTTGAAAAAGCAATGGACTTGTTAGGAATAAATCATATTAGCAAAAAATCCATTTTTGAATTATCAGGGGGAGAAAGGCAAAAGGTGGCGATAGCAGGAACACTTATTTATGATACAGACATTATCTTTTTCGATGAACCTTCAAGTAGCCTTGATTACGATAGTATAAAACATTTCAGTGAAATACTTATCAGATTGAAGACGATGGGAAAGACAATAATTATAGCGGAACATAGGCTCTATTATTTAAAAGAGATTTTTAGCAGATTGATTTATATAAAAGACGGTACAATATGTGATGTTTTTCCGAATGGTAGTCTTAGTAATGATAAATGTAAGGAACTTGAGTTAAGGACACTTAATGAAAGAGAATTGATATCAGAAAAAGAACCTATTGTGGCTAAAAGCTGTATCAAAGTAAATAAAGCCTGCATTCATCAAGGCAAAAGAACTTTGATAGAAGAATTAACTTTTGAGCTTGGAGAAAGCGAAATAATGGGAGTGATTGGTTCTAATGGTATTGGGAAAAGTACTTTGGCAAAAGCATTATGTGGTTTATCTGAAAAATATTTGGATGTCAGCTATGGACAGAAACAAAGAGAAAGACTTAGAAATTCATATTGCGTGTTACAAGATGTAGATGCTCAGATTTTTTTAGACACAGTAGAAAATGAGTTGATATTTTGTAAAGATAAAAACTCGGAAAATGATTTAGAAAAGATACGAGAATATCTGAAAGATACAAACCTGTGGCATAAAAAAACCAATCATCCGCAGAAACTATCCGGTGGACAAAAACAACGACTGGCAATTATTACTTCATTTTTATCCGGTCGTAAGCTGATAATTTTGGATGAACCAACATCGGGACTTGATTATAAAAGTATGAAAATTATGTCCGATTTAATTACAGAAAAAGCAAAGGAGATTCCAATTATAATAATTACTCATGATTTAGAACTGTTATTTAAAACCTGTCATTCCGTCTTAATGCTCGGTGATAATGGTTATAAAAAAATATCTGTAAAGGGAAATGAAGCGTTAATCATGGATTTTATGGATAAAAAAGGAAATTTATTGAAGGAGGAGAATGATGTTAAATAAGGTTTTTGAGTATGCTGGTTCGCATAAGAAAACAATACATTTAGCGAGTTTTATTATGCTATTAAGTGTCATTATGGGAGTTGTGCCATTTCTATTTGCTTATCAGATTATAAATCCCTTGATTTTAGGACAAAATTTGGAATTCACAAGGTTAGTTATTTTGCTTGCCGGTATTTTGATATGTTTGGTTTTGCAAGCATTATTAGGTGGTTTGGGTCTTAATATGTCCCATAAGGCAGCATATAACACATTATTTGGACTTAGAACATCTCTACAAAAAAAGATGGAGAATCTTCCCTTAGGAGCTATTGAAGAAAAGGGAACAGGTGCTATTAAAAAGATGTTTGTAGATGATATTGGTAGTTTGGAAGTTCTTTTGGCACACTCATTGCCTGAAGGAATTGCCAATTTAATTGTGCCTGTAATGGTATATATTGCAATGTTTTTCGTTGATTGGAGACTGGCACTTATGTCTTTGGCATCCATTCCACTAAGCATTGTCGCTATGATGATTATGTATTCCGCAGGAATGAAAAAAATGGGACCATATTATATGGCGAGTGGAAAAATGAATAATACCATTATTGAATATGTGAATGGTATGGAAGTAGTAAAAGTGTTTAACAAGCAAACGGAATCATATAAAAGATTTTCTAAAGATGTTGGAGATTATAGAGATTATGCACTCGCTTGGTATAAGACTGCATGGCCATGGATGGCATTATACAGTGCCTTACTTCCATGCACGATTATATTAACATTGCCGCTTGGAGGTTACTTTGCTTACATGGGCTATGTTAGTCTTTCTGATTTGATATTGGTATTATGCCTATCTTTGAGTATTGGCTTACCACTCTTAAAGGCTTTGGGATTTTTACCAACGATGCCACAGCTTAATTATAAAATATCTGCATTGGAAGATGCTTTAAATATAGAACCATTAAAACAAGGTGAAAACAAGTTTAAAGGTATAGATCATACTATTTCCTATGACAATGTTACATTTGGTTATCAACTAAGCAAGATGGGAGAGAATGGACAACCTGAAACATACATTAAAAATGTGATTCATAATGTGAGCTTTACAGCAAAAGTTGGAGAAAAGACAGCCATTGTTGGAGAATCAGGCTCAGGTAAAAGCACCTTAGCGAAACTCTTAATTCATTACTATGATGTTTTAGAGGGAAGTATTAGCATTGGAGGACAAAATTTACAGGATATGAGTCTTAAGGCACTGAATAAAGAGATTTCTTATGTGTCTCAAGACCAATATTTATTTAATACTTCACTCTTAGAAAATATTCGTATCGGAAATTTGTCAGCTACCGATGAAGAAGTGATAGAAGCTGCAAAGAAAGCTCAGTGTATGGAATTTTTAGATAAGCTCCCAAATGGTATTTACTCTTTGGCTGGCGAGGCAGGAAAGATGTTATCAGGTGGAGAAAGGCAAAGAATATCATTAGCGAGAGCTATTTTGAAAAATGCTCCGATTGTTGTACTTGATGAGGCAACAGCCTACGCAGATCCGGAAAATGAAGAAAAAATGGAAGCAGCTATTCGTGAACTTGTAAAAGGAAAAACATTGATTGTAATTGCTCATAAACTTCCGGCAATTGTAGATGCAGACCAAATATTGGTAATGAATCATGGTCGTTTAGTTGCAAATGGAAAACATAATGACTTGTTAGAATCATCAGCAGACTACCGTAAATTATGGGATGCGACACTATTTAGTAAAGATTGGAAAATCAGCAGAAAGGAAGGTGAAATGAATGTTTAAACTAATATCAAGAATTTTAAACTTGTCAGGAAAGTATAAAAATAGAATTAAAGGGGCATTTGTTTTTGCCTTTATTGAATCTGTTTTAAGTAAAATGCCTATTTTTATTGCATTTACTGTATTGATAGGATTTTATGAAAAGACAATATCACCGAAAACATTCTTGTATGTAGGAATAGGACTTGGTTTGGTAGTGTTGGTACAGGCATTGGTTCATTTTTTAAGCGATAAATTGCAAAGTGCTGCTGGCTTTCTGATTTTTGCAGATAAAAGGATGGAGCTTGGAAATCACCTTAGAAAACTTCCTATGGGATATTTCACATCAGGAAATTTAGGAAAAATCAATTCTGTTTTAAGTTCAGATATGTCATTCATTGAGGAAGTATCCATGAGTACCATAGCTAATATGATGAGTTATGTGCTTTCAACCGTTGTGCTTACTATATTCATGTTTGTTTTAGATTATAGAATAGGTCTTGTGTCTGTGTGTGTAACTCTAATAGCAACATTACTTGCAAGCAGAATGAATAAAATGTCTTTATCTGAAGCTGTTATCAGGCAAGAGCAAGGAGAGAAGCTAACAGATGCAGTTTTGTCATTTGCAGAAGGAATTAGTGTAATCAAAAGCTATAACCTTTTAGGAGACAATTCAAAGGCTCTTACAGATAGCTTTGCTTCATCAAGAGACACTTCTATAAAGTTTGAAAAGAAGATGACACCTTGGACAAGCGGATTGAACATTATTTATGGTATCGGAATTACTTTTATTTTGGCACTTGCTTTGTATCTTCATTTACAAGGAATGTTGAAACTTCCTTATGTGTTAGGACTGATACTATTTGTATTTGACTTATTCAGTCCATTAAAAACTCTTTATGGAGAAGCAAGCAGGCTAACAGTTATGAATGCTGCTTTAGATCGTATTGAAGAAGTATTAAATGAAACAGAACTACAGGATACAGGTAAAAAACATCTCTTAAAGGCTAAGTTTGGTGAGCCGGAAATTAGTTTTAATCATGTGAAATTTTCTTATGGAGAAAAAGAGGTTTTGCATGATATGAATTTTGAAATGAAAAAGAATACAATGACAGCTTTAGTTGGACAGTCCGGAGGAGGAAAATCTACAGTAGCAAATCTTTTGGCAAGATTTTGGGATGTAGACTCCGGTGAAATTTTGATTAGAGGGGTGAATATAAAGGATGTTTCGCTATCTGAATTGATGTCGGAAATTAGTATGGTTTTCCAGAGAGTGTATTTGTTTCAAGATACGATTTTTAACAATATTGCCATGGGGAAAGAAAATGCGACGAAAGAAGAAGTTATAGAAGCTGCAAAAAAAGCAAGATGCTATGATTTTATTATGGCACTTCCTGATGGATTTGACACAATGATTGGAGAAGGCGGAGCAACTCTATCCGGTGGTGAAAAACAAAGAATTTCTATTGCTCGCTGCATATTAAAAGATGCTCCTATTGTAATTCTTGACGAGGCAACAGCAAGTGTTGATGTGGACAATGAAAGCTATATACAGGAAGCAATCAGTGAATTGGTAAAGAATAAAACATTATTAGTTATCGCCCATAGATTAAATACTATTAGAGATGCCGATAGTATTATTGTAATCAAGGAAGGGAATATTGCAGAACAAGGAACCCATAATGAGCTAATTGCTTTAAATGGGATTTATAAAAATATGGTAGAGCTCCAAGAAAAAAATAAAGGACTAAAAATTATATAAAAATTGGTCTAAGAGAGGAGAAGGCAATGAAACAAGATATGAAAGAACAATTATTAACAAAAAGACCGATAGATTTACTCTTTCAGTTATCTATTCCGGCAGTTATCGGAATGATTGTTATCGGTCTGTATCCGTTAATGGACGGAATATTTGCAGGGAAAATTATAGGACAGACAGCAATGACTGCCTGTGGTGTCGCAATGCCACTTACCTTTTTCAACAGCGGTGTTTCAACTTTACTTGGTGTAGGTTCTGCATCTGTACTTTCAAGAGCAATCGGTAAAGGGGATCAAAAAACTGTAGATAAAATTATGGGTAACCTAATCTATTGGGTGATTTTCTTCTCTGTAATTATTACAGTTGGAGGAATACTTCTTGCTCCGCATTTTTTAGATATGGTCGGTGCAACGGGTGAAATCAAAGCCTATGGTATTAGATACCTTAGAGTAATTTTTATAGGTTCTCTATTTGTAAACTTCACACAGTCCGCAAACATGGTTATGCGTGGCGAAGGACTGATGAAAAAAGCTATGACGATTATGGGACTTGGAGCATTACTGAATATCATTCTCGATCCGATTTTAATGACAGTTATGGGTGAATATGCGATTGAAGGTGCTGCCCTTGCAACCATCACAGCACAATTTGTTCAGGCAGTGGCAACACTACATTATTTCTTGAAAAAGAGTAAAGTTGTTAAAATCCATAAGATAAAGTCTGATGCGGAAATTAAAAAAGAAATGTTTTCTGTCGGCTCATCCGCTATGATGATGCAGCTTTTGTTTATGATTCAACAGACTATGCTCTATAAAATGGCATTTAAGTATGGCGGAGATACCAATGGAATTTTGATGGCGGCATCACTTCGTGTATATGCCTTTTCATTTATTCCTCTTTGGGGAATGAGTCAAGGCTTACAACCTGTTGTTGGAACAAACTTTGGAGCAAAGCAGTATGACAGAGTAAGACAGGCTATGAAGGTCTTTTCTATTGGCGGTTTAGTTCTTGCAGCAATCTTTTGGATTCCGTCTTTATTGCTTTCAAGTCAAATACTATCTTTATTCGGTGTAGAAGCAAACATCATTGCACAGGGTGTTGGAAACTTTAGATTGTTCTATTCCGTATTTATTTTGTATGGAGTAATGGTTATGACTGTTACTTTCTTCCAATCAATCGGAAACGGAAAGAAAGCTGGGATAATCGTAATGCTTAGACAACTGTTTTTGTTTGTTCCTGCCATGATTTTATTGCCAATGATATTTGGAGTAAAAGCTGTTTGGTTTACACAGCCACTTGTTGATTTCATTATGATTGTTGTTGGCGTTTTCATGATGATTGGGGAACTGAATAAAATGGGGAAAGAAAAAGTTCAAGCGTAAAATTTCTTATTAGGTGTTTAGAATTTGAAACATTAGAAGGACTTAATTTATGGAAAATAGTTAGCTATAAAATGGAGGGATAGAAATGGAAAAGTCTATATATTTATTTGAAAGAATAAACCACAATAAAAATAGTCCTTTTTCCTATAAGCTTTATAGCTGTTTGTCTTTCCATATGCTCGTCTAAACAATTAAATATAATTAAAGGAAGAACAAGTTTCTTTCGTTTTAGAGGACTTCTTATGCCAAGGTGCAGGAGTCCTCCTTTTTTTGTTTTAAAACGCAGACAAAAAGAAATGGAGGAAGCATATATGCCAAAAAAATATTACCTTTATATCAACGGACAAAAGGTCAAAGTCAGTGAAGATATTTATAAAGTCTACTGGCGAGAAAGAGAACACGAAAAGTATTTGGAGCAGGTGGAAAGAAAAAATCACTTGCTCTTTTTTCATCATTGGATCATGACGGACATTTTGTAGATAATATTGTTGATGAAAGTGTTGATGTAGAAAAGATTGTTGAAACACAGATGATGATTGAAGCAGTCAGAAATACAATTTCAAGACTCAATGCAGAAGAAAGGGGCATCATTGAGCGTTTGTACTTTCAGGATGAAATTCTTTCGAGTATTACAAGAATAAAGAAAGTGAGTTATCAAGCTATACAATGGCGTAAGAATAATATATTGAAAAAACTGAAGTTGTTATTAGAAGATTTTTTAAGATAATCGACTTGTAGATAAGGGCAGATTTTCCATTATAAAGTAAAGGTGATATAGGGCTATTTTTCTTTGCTTATTAATAGTATATTATGTAATGAGAGAAGGAATTTATATCATAGATATGTTCCCACATACAAGGCTTTTGAAAAAATTACAATTTTATCCATACTGACCGATCAAGCCACGTTGAAGCAGCAATTCTGATGACGTATTGTGGTTTGGACAAGGAATAATAG
>OGSE01000100.1_pt1 | contig 60248 bp, 36 predicted proteins | sample 1573791 | NCBI WGS metagenome assembly OGSE01 (sample SAMN03295813, study PRJEB24534) | human gut metagenome | isolation source: fecal sample 3 from infant 2 | host: Homo sapiens | place: USA: Pittsburgh, PA | collected 2014-07
ATCTTCGTTGCTGCCCGGCATCCACCCCCTCCTGTACACGTACGTACCTGAGGATTGCTCTTTCACAACCGTTGACCCAGCCGTTGCAAATAAGGTCCTCGGTACCGATCCAGGAGCCATCTATTCAGAATGGGGCTCGTTCAAGATCCAGTCGTTCGCGGTCTCCGCTAACTGCAACCTCATCATTGTCACAGGCGATGGCATCAACGCCTAGTACACCGAGGTTAAAGACAGCCATGAAGCTCCCACTCACAGCCCTCGTGCCGCTGCTTGCGGTCGCTGCGCTCGCCGCCGCCTGCAACCCCTTCACACCCTGGAACAGGCCGACAGCTGATCCGACTCCCTACCCGCAAGACCCCCGCTTCGCCGAGTTCAAGTATGAGACCGATGACAAGCTGGAGGTACAGGAGCGTGTCGACTCATTCAACGAGCGCATACCCAAACTGGGAGCGACCGACGGCCACGTCCTCGTAGCCCATTTTCGGGATGGCGCCTCCTGGCAGCCGACGCCGGATCGCCAATTCTGGCTGACCGGTGTCGCCGAGGTCCCCGACACGACGATCACCATGCTGGTCGACAAAAGCATCGGCGAATCTTCGTTGCTGCCCGGCATCCACCCCCTCCTGTACACGTACGTACCTGAGGATTGCTCTTTCACAACCGTTGACCCAGCCGTTGCAAATAAGGTCCTCGGTACCGATCCAGGAGCCATCTATTCAGAATGGGGATCGTTCGAGATCCGCGAGTTTGCTGTCTCTGCCGACTGCAATCTCATTATCGTCACCGGCGATGGCCTCAACGCCTAGTACGTCAACGTTAAAGACACGTATTCAACCCATTAGGGAGGATTCAACCTGATTGGGAAGATTCAACCCGATCAGAAGGGGTTGAATCTTCCCGATCGGGTGGAACACCTCATCGGTAACAAGTCTCATCGTGGGGCTGACAGCGGCCGCACCTAACCGGCCAGCACCAGGCGCGGCGCCCGGAGGCAATGCACTAGTTACGACAGCAATGCACTAGTTACGAGGGCATTGCACCACCTACTATCTAGTGCAATGCTGCCCCAAGTAGTGCAATGCCGCTAAGCAACAAGCTCACACGCAGCTAGGTCCGACCCAATACCTTTTCAGCAAGGCACCCGTTCCCCGCATCACTGTCGATGCCCCACGAGACGGAAGTCAGTTCAATCAAGAACGAGGCCGGGGCGACCTCTTGCGCACACAAAACCATCGCAAAACCGAAAAACGAAAACTCACCCTGAGCTAAGTCGCGTCTCGAAGGCCCTAAAACGCCCGATAAGACGCTGTTTTTCACTGATCATTGTGGGCGATTTTTCCGCGATAAATGGCGGGTAAAACAACCTTGCGCACACTGTCTGAACAAAAACGCATGCTGGGACCTCAGACCTAGCCATAACCTGGGTGGGACAGCACCCACGAGGAAGGATCCCCCAGTGCGCATCGCTCTCTTTTCCACCTGCCTGGCAGACGTTATGTTCCCCCAGGCTGCCCAGGCCACAGTGACCCTGCTGGAACGCCTCGGCCACGAGGTCGTCTTCCCTGAAGACCAGGTCTGCTGCGGCCAGATGCACGCCAACACCGGCTACTTCGAAGACGCCGCGAAGATCACCCGCAACCACGTCAAGACCTTCGAGCCCGTGCTCGACGGCCAGTGGGACGCCATCGTCGTCCCCTCCGGCTCCTGCACCGGTGCAGCGCGCCACGAGCAGAAGGTCGTCGCCGAGCACGTGGGTGACAAGGAACTCGCGAAGCAGTCCCAGCGCATCGCCGAACACACCTACGATCTCACCGAGCTCATCACCGACGTGCTGGGCCTGGAGGACGTGGGCGCGTACTTCCCTCACACGGTCACTTACCACCCGACCTGCCACTCGCTGCGCGTCGCCAAGGTCGGCGACCGCCCCTACCGCCTCCTGCGCGCCGTTGAGGGCCTGACCCTCGTTGATCTGCCCGACGCCGAGGTCTGCTGCGGTTTCGGCGGCACCTTCGCCATGAAGAACTCCGAGACCTCCACGTCGATGCTCGCAGACAAGGTCACCAACGTCATGTCGACGCGCGCCGAGGTCCTCGTCATGGGCGACTACTCCTGCCTCATGCACGTCGGCGGCGGCCTCTCGCGTCTCAACTCGGGCATCCGCCCCATGCACATCGCCGAGATCCTGGCATCCACCAAGGACCAGCCCTTCGAAGGCAACATCTCCTTCGCACCCGAAAGCGCACAGGTGATCTGACATGTCTGAAACATTCATCGGTATGCCCGGCGTGGTCTCTGACGACGCGAATGCTGCGGCCCACACCGGCGGCTGGCGCACCACCGTCTCCATCCCCGAGGACACCCTCCGTTGGGGCCCCACGTTCCCGCAGGGCGCTCGCAAGACCCTGGCGAACACCCAGATGCGCCGCAACCTGGGCCACGCCACCCGCACGATCCGCACCAAGCGCGGGCAGCGCGTCGCGGAAATGCCCGACTGGGAGGACCTGCGTAGCGCAGCCGAGGCCGTCAAGTTCGAAGTCGAGTCCCGCATGCCCGAGCTCCTCGAAGAGTTCGAACGCAACGTGACCGCTCGCGGTGGCATCGTCCACTGGGCGCGCGATAAGCACGAGGCCAACCGCATCATCGCGGACATCATCAAGTCCAAGGGTGTCGACGAGATCGTCAAGGTCAAGTCCATGGCCACCCAGGAGACGAACCTCAACGAGTACCTGAAGGAACAGGGTATTCACGCTCGCGAGACCGACCTCGCCGAGATGATCGTCCAGCTGGCCGACGACATGCCCAGCCACATCGTGGTCCCCGCGATCCACCGCAACCGTTCCGAGGTTCGCGGCATCTTCCTGGATCGCATGGAGGACGCTCCTCGCGACCTCTCCGACGACCCGACCGAGCTGACCGCCGCGGCACGCTCCCACCTGCGTAAGAAGTTCCTGCACGCCAAGGTTGCTGTCTCCGGCACCAACATGGGCGTCGCGGAAACCGGCACCGTCTCGATCTTCGAGTCCGAGGGCAATGGCCGCATGTGCCTGACCCTGCCCGATACGCTCATCACCCTGATGGGCATCGAGAAGCTGGTCCCCCGCTTCCAGGACATCGAGATCTTCTCTCAGCTCCTGCCTCGTTCCGCCACCGGCGAGCGCATGAACCCCTACACCTCCATGTGGACGGGCGTCACCCCCGGCGACGGCCCCCAGGAATTCCACCTGATCCTCATGGACAACGGCCGCACCAAGGTCCTCGCCGACCCGATCGGCCGCCAGGCCCTCGCCTGCATCCGCTGTGGCTCGTGCATGAACATCTGCCCGGTGTACCAGCACACTTCCGGCCACGCCTACGGCTCCGTCTACCCGGGCCCCATCGGCGCGATCCTGACCCCGCAGCTCACCCAGGGCCTCGACGAGCACGATCCGGTGCACACCCTGCCCTTCGCGTCCTCCTTGTGTGGTGCGTGTGGCGAGGTCTGCCCCGTCAAGATCGATATCCCGACGATCCTCATTCACATGCGTGCACGCACGGTCGACGTCAAGCGCAACCTTGTGCCCGACGTGTGGGACCTCGCGATGGGCGTGACCACCCCGGTCATGTCGAACGCAAAGCTGTGGAAGGCCGCGAACATGCCGACCAAGGCGACGCGCCTCTTCGCGAAAAAGGGTGCGATTGGCGCACTGCCCTTCCCGGCCTCGCTGTGGACCCGCGCGCGCGACCTGCCGGTCGCTCCCAAGGAGACCTTCCGTCAGTGGTGGAAGCACACTCACAAGGATTCCGACGCCAACGCGCCTCGCACGGACGCCCCCGCGACAGGTATCCCGCTCGCGTCCGAGCACGGCATGACCACCAACACGACCCCGAAGGAGGCGTGACATGAGCACCACCACCATGGACGCGAAGACCGCGATCCTGGCTCGCGCACGCGACGCCATCTCTCGTTCCCAGCAGGACCGTCCGGTGCGTCCGATCCCCCGCGACTACATCCGCTCCACCGAGCACGCGCCCGGTTCTGACGCGGTCATCGAGGAAATGATCGAGACGCTCGAAGACTACTCCGCGCAGGTCGTCGTGGTCTCCGGAGACGACGAGGCCGCCGACGCAGTCTCGAAGTTCCTGGCTGACAAGGAGGCCACCTCCGTCGTGGTTCCCTCGGGCCTGGATGACGTCTTCAAGAAGGCCGCAGCCCGCGAAGGCCGCACGGTGCGCGAGGATAGCCGCGAACAGGCCATTGCGACGCTGGACCTCGACAAGATCGACGCCGTCGTCACGCGTTGCCGCGTCGCTATCTCCCTGTCCGGCACCATCGTCCTCGATGGCGAGCCCGACCAGGGGCGCCGCGCGATCACGCTCGTGCCCGACACGCACGTTGTCGTTCTGCGTGCCTCCGACATCGTCCCCACGGTGCCCCAGGCGGTCGATATTCTCGGCAAGAACCCGAGCCGTCCGATGACCTGGCTCGCCGGCGGTTCGGCGACCTCCGACATCGAGCTGGTCCGCGTCAACGGCGTGCACGGCCCCCGCTTCCTGCGGGTCGTCATCGTTAAGTGATCTGATCACGACGCAGGAGTGCCCGGCTGCCACTTGGCAGCCGGGCACTGCATTATGCCTTCTTTATGAACCGTTCTGTCCCGGGGCATGGCAGCTGGGTCCTACGGGTGGCACCGCAAACCGCGGCAACGCAGCTGAGCCGGACAGGTCGAAGCGACCCGGGGATCGTGGACAGTGTCGTGGGCCGAGGTCCGCACACAGAAGTTCGCCTGAGGCACTTCATCAACCATAAGTCGCATGCAATTCGGATATCCGAACTTTCTACAGCGCCCCAAAATGTTGCAATTCCAACGATATGATTTCAATATTTAAAGTGTTTGCACGGGAATTGCATGCGACATTTCTGAGGAACCACCACACGCGGCCACACAGAACCCCAAGCAGTAGGCAACTCTCAGAAGGCGCCCACATCCCCGGCACCACCACAACTGCCAGAAGCGCGGGGCACTGCACCCGATCTGGGGCACTACACCCGATCTGGGGCACTACACCCGAACAGAAGAGGTGCATTGCCTACGGATCGGGTGCAGCGCCCCAACACACAAGAACAAACGCGGCACAGGCAAACCGAGTGACTTCCCGCCCACAAGCAACCCGAGCACAGGACACCGAGCCCGTAATGATAACCCCGTCAGCGCAGGTAGCGGCCCGTCACCGAAGCCTCGTTGGCTGCAATATCGGTCGGCGTCCCCTGTGCGATGATGCGCCCGCCTTCCATGCCGCCGCCCGGTCCCATGTCGATGACCCAGTCGGCGCAACGGATCAGGTCCAGGTCGTGCTCGATGACGAGGACCGTCGCTCCCCGCTCGATGAGGTGCTGCAACACGTCGAGGAGGACCTGCACGTCGTCGGGGTGCAGGCCGATGGTCGGCTCGTCGAAGACGAACAGCGTCCCGTCTTGGCGCCGTCCCATCTCCGAGGCCAACTTGAGTCTCTGCGCCTCGCCGCCGGACAGGGCGGGTGTGGCCTCCCCCAGCGTCAGGTAGCCCAAACCTAGGCCTGACAGCGTTTCTAGGAGCGCACCCGCTTTCTTCAGACCGCGCACGGCAACCCGGGCCTCGTCGACGCTCATCGCCATGATGTCGGGCAGGCTCAACCCATCACGGCGAATCGATGCCGCCTGCGCGCCGTAACGGCTCCCCCGGCACTCGGTGCACTCGATGTCAACGTCGGGCAGAAACTGAACGTCCAGGGTGATCTGCCCGGTCCCATCGCAGGTCGGACAACGCAGCGAGCCCGTGTTGTAGGAGAAGGCACCGGGTTTCAGCCCGGCCACCTGCGCTTGCTCCGTGCGTGCAAAGGCCCGGCGCAGCTCGTCCAGGACACCAGAGTACGTCGCCACAGTCGAGCGCACATTCACGCCGATCGGCGTCGCATCAATGAGGTTGACCCGCGACAGAGCGCCAGCATCCACGTCGCGCACGTGCGCGGGCAGCGACTCGCCCGCCAAGCGCGCACGCAGCGCGGGAACCAGCGACTCCAGGACGAGCGTCGTCTTACCCGACCCGCTCACGCCCGTGACGGCCGTCAGCGAGCCGATGGGAATGTCCACACTCAGGGGCCGCACCGTGTGTATCTGCGAGGTCTCCAGGTGAATCGCGCCGCGCCCATCGACGTCCGCGCCCCGATCTGACTCCCCGGCCGCACGCTTAACCCGACGCACCCCAGCCATGTACGGGCCGATGCGGGAGGCTGGGGCGTGGCAGGCCTCGTCGATGGTGCCCTGGAAGATGACGCGACCGCCGTCCGCGCCAGCTCCCGGGCCGATCTCGATGAGGTGGCCGGCGGCCCCCAGGACCCGCGTGTCGTGGTCGACGACGACAACGGAGTTTCCGTCGGCGATAAGCTCACGGATGATCGATAGGACACCGTCGACGTTGGAGGGGTGCAGGCCGATTGTCGGCTCGTCGAGGACGTAGAGGACACCGGTCGTCCGGTTGCGCACAGCTCGGGCGAGCTGCACGCGCTGGCGCTCGCCATTGGACAGCGTCGAGGACGCGCGGTCAAGGGACAGGTAGGACAGGCCAAGCTCCACGAGGCGATCCATCGGCTCGGTCATCTCGTCGACGATGACGCGGGCCATGGGCGCCACTTCCTCCGGGACGAGGCCGGGGACACGCTGGACCCAGTCGCGCAGTTCCGTGAGACTCAGGCGAGAGGCCTCGCCAAGGTCGATGCCGTCGATGAGCGTCGAGCGCACCCGCTCCCCCAGGCGTGTGCCGTCGCATGCCGGGCACGTGCGGGTGATGAGGTATTTGTCGACGCGGGCGAGCGCTTTCTCATCTTTCGCTTTCGACAGGGCATTCTCGACGGTGGCGACCGCGTTGAAGTAGGTGAAGTCCAGCTCCGCGCCACCGGTCTTGGTGGCGACGACGATGTGGCGTTTTTCGGCGGGCCCCTCGTAGACGATTGTCTTTTCAGCGTCGCTCAGATCCCGGAAGGGCACGTTCGTGCGCACGCCCATCTCGCGGGCGACGTCCTTCATGAGTTTCCACATGAGGGATCCCCACGGGGAAACCGCGCCCTCGTCGATGGTGAGGGACTGGTCGGGCACGAGGGACGCGCGGTTGACGACGCGCTGGACGCCCGTCCCCTCGCATACGGGGCACGCGCCGGCTGAGTTGAAGGCCATCGCCTCCGCGCCGAGCCCGTAGAAAGATTCCCCGCACTGCAGGCACTTCAAAGGAATCTCAAGCGCGACGTTTCGCGAGGGCGGGACGCGGTGCCCGTTCGGGCACAGGTAGGAACCCGCACGCGAGAACAGGAGGCGCAGGTGGTTGAGAAGCTCCGTCGCCGTGCCGAAGGTGGAGCGCACGTCGGGCACGCCCGGGCGTTGGCGCAGCGCGAGCGCGGCGGGCACGTGCGCCACCTCGTCGACCGAGGCCTTGGCCGCCTGGGAGATGCGCCTGCGCGTGTATGTCGCCAGGGACTCCAGGTAGCGCCTCGACCCCTCGGCGTAGAGCGTGCCCAGGGCCAGGGAGGACTTGCCCGACCCGGACACACCCGCGACCGCGACGAACGCGTTCAGGGGAACGTCGACGTCCACGTTCTTCAGGTTGTGGACACGGGCGCCGCGCACGCGAATGACGCTGGGCATATCAGAAGCCGAGGCGTCCCAGCATCTTGGGGTCGGACTGCCAGTCCTTGGCGGTGCGCACGTGCAGGTCGAGGTAGACGCGCCTGCCCAGCAGCTCCTCGATGTGAGCGCGGGCCTGCGTGCCGATCTGCTTGAGCCGCGAACCCTTTCGGCCGATGATGATGGCCTTCTGGGAGTCACGCTCGACATAGACGTTCACGTGAATGTCAAGCATCGGCGGGCGGTCGTCGCCCTCGCGACGCGGCCGTTCGATGATCTCCTCGACCTGGACGGCCAGGGAGTGCGGCAGCTCGTCGCGCACGCCCTCCAGGGCGGCCTCGCGGATGAATTCGGCGATGAGGGTGTCACGCGACTCGTCGGTGACGTCGCCGTCGGGATAGAGCGGCGGCGAGAGCGGCACCGTCTCGGCAAGCACCTCGCGCAGGTGATCGATGCCCTTGCCTTCCACGGACGAAACGGGGACGATGGCCGCCCACTCCCCCAGCTTCTCGATCGACAGCAGGTGCTTCATGACGCGGTCGCGCGGCACGGCGTCGCACTTGGTCGCCACCGCGATGATCGGGCGCTTGATGCCGCGCAGCTCGCGGGCGATGAACTGGTCGCCGGGGCCGATGCGCTGGTCGGCGGGCAGGCAGAAGAGCACGACGTCGACCTCGGAAAGAGCCTCGCGCACCATGTCGTTGAGGCGCTTGCCCAGCAGCGTGCGCGGACGGTGGTATCCGGGAGTGTCCACGAGCACCAACTGGTAGTTATCCCCGTGCACGATGCCGCGGATGTTGTGACGCGTGGTCTCGGGGCGGCCCGAGGTGATCGCGATCTTGCGTCCGACCAGCGCGTTCGTCAGGGTCGATTTGCCGACGTTGGGGCGGCCGACGATCGACACGAAGCCGGCACGGTAATCCTCGGGGAAGTCCGGGATTTCGATGGTCGCGGCCGCGTCCTCGCGCAGGGATGCAAGCGAGGTCAGTGCCTCGAAGGCGTCAAGGTCGGCGTCCTCCTCGTCCTCCAGTCCCTCGAAGTCCTCGTACTCTTCGTCGACCTCGTCCTCGGAATCCTCGTCGTTGCCGGGCTCTTCCCCGGCCTCGTCCTCGTTATCTTCGCCGAGGCCGGCGTCGATCTGCGCGCGAGCGTCGGCTTCCGGGTCGGCCGCATCGGGTTCGACCTCAATGCGCGCGTCCCCGAAGGCGTTGGGGCCGGCCATGAGTTCGTCGTCGGAGGGGAATCGCATGTCAGTTGTCCTTGTCTTCGGCGGGGTTGTGGTCGGGGGTCAGGGGCTGCGCGTCGGGGTCGAGGCGGCACAGGATCGTGGAAACCTGGCGGCGGCGTCCGCGCGCCTCTTCGGCGGTCATCATGACGCCAGCGAGGGTACCGGTCGCGCCGGGCAGGGGGACCTTACCGATGGCCTTGGCGAGCAGACCACCGACGGAGTCGACGTCCTCGTCCTCAATCTCGCGGTCGAGGAGCTCGCCCAGTTCGGAGATCGGGTAGCGGGCGGGAACACGCCACACGCCCGGCTCGACTTCTTCGGGTTCGATGGCGTGGCGGTCGTGCTCGTCGGTCAGCTCACCGACGACCTCCTCGAGGATGTCCTCGAGCGTGACCAGGCCGGCGACGCCGCCGTACTCGTCGATGACGATCGCCATGTGGAAGCGCTCGGCCTGCATCTGGCGCAGCATGTCGTCAGCGGGCTTCATTTCGACGGCGTATTCGGCGGGGCGCATCATCTGCTCGGCACGCATGTCGAGCTGGCCACCCGTGGCCTCCCAGCGGGAGACGAGGTCCTTGAAGAACAGGATGCCGCGGATATCGTCCACGTCGTCGCCGACGACGGGCACGCGCGAGAATCCGGAGCGCACGAAGAGGCGCAGCGCGGAGGGGGCGGGCGTGTCGGCGTCGATGGTCACCATGTCGGTGCGCGGCACCATGACCTCGCGCACGAGCGTGTGCCCCAGGTCGAGGACGGAGCGGACCATGTCGCGGTCCTCTTCCTCGAAGCTCTCGGGTTCGCCGACCTCGTCGACGATTTCACGCAGGTCGGAGATGAGCTCGGCGCGCGCTTGGGCCTCGGTGGGTTCTGGCGCGGGACGGGAGGAGCGCACGCGGGTCAGCAGCGGGTCCGCGAGGTGACTCAGGCGCGCGAGACGGTCAGCCAGCCTGGTACCAACGAGGGCGATGCCTTCGGGGTTGCGCGCGCCCCACTGGGCGGGCAGGAAGGAGACGAAGACCAGCTGGATGGCTGCGATCACGCTGACGGCGATGAGGGCGACGGTCCACCACGGCAGGCGGGTATCGACCAGGATGATCGTGCCCATGACCGCGTAGACGACCTGCCAGAAGGTACGGAAGGCGCGCAGCGACAGCAGGGTGCGCTGGCGGTGATCGACGAGGCCGTAGAGGACGCGCGCGTTCCGGCGCTCTTCCTCGATGAGGTCCTCGACGCCGGCCAGGGTCAGGCGTTGGATAGCCTGCTCGATGCTCTGCGCGTAGGACGCCGAGGCCAGGGCGATGATCGCGAGGATCAGGAGCGCGACGGAAGGCACGTTCAGGGCCGACGAGGCCGAGGACGCTTGAAGGGGAAGGATCATCGGGTGGCCAGGAAGGTCAGGAGGAGCTTGCGCTGGAGCGCGAACATAACCTCGCGCTCAGCGTCGGTCGCGTGATCGTAGCCCAGGAGGTGCAACATGCCGTGCGTGGCCAGGAGCAGCATCTCCTCGGCGGCGCTGTGGCCGGACTCTGCGGCCTGGCGCGCGGCGACCTTGGGGCAGATGCAGATGTCGCCGAGCATGCCGGGAGGCGTGGGGTGATCCGCCGTGCCGGGGCGCAGTTCATCCATGGGGAAGCTCATGACGTCGGTCGGGCCGGGCAGGTCCAGCCAACGCACGTGCAGGTCCTCCATCGGCTCGGGCTCGATGAAGATGATGTTGACTTCCGCGTCGGAGCTGACGTGCATCTGGTCGAGCACGTAGTCGGCCAGCGCGGAAAACTCGGCTTCGTTGATCTCGTAGTCGGTCTCGTTGATGACCTCAGTCATGACGTGTACTCCCTGCGTGCGGTGTTGTGGCTGCGCGTGCGTGCGCGACGCGCGGCGTTTCGATCGTCAAAGCGCTGGTAGGCATCAATGATTGCGCCGACCAGCTCGTGGCGCACGACGTCGGCGCTGGTCAGGTGGCAGAACTCGATGTCATCGATGTCGCCGAGGATGCTTTCGACGACAGACAGGCCCGAGGTCTGGCTGCCCGGCAGGTCAACCTGCGAGGCGTCGCCCGTGACGACGACTTTGGAGCCAAAGCCGAGGCGCGTGAGGAACATCTTCATCTGGCCGACCGTGGTGTTTTGGGCCTCGTCCAGGATGATGAAAGAGTCGTTGAGGGTGCGTCCACGCATGTACGCCAGGGGCGCGACTTCGATCGTTCCGGCGGCCATGAGCTTGGGCAGGGCCTCGGGGTCGAGCATGTCGCCAAGCGCGTCGTAGAGCGGGCGCAGGTAGGGGTCGATCTTGTCGGTGAGGGAGCCGGGAAGGAAGCCGAGGTTCTCCCCCGCCTCAACGGCCGGGCGGGTCAGCACGATGCGGCGTACCTCGCCGGAGAGGAGGCGGCGAACGGCCTGGGCCATCGCCAGGTAGGTCTTGCCCGTGCCCGCGGGGCCGATGCCGAAGACGACGGTTGCGCGGTCGATGGCGTCCGTGTACGCCTTCTGGCCGGGGGTCTTGGGGCGGATCGATCGCCCGCGCGCAGAGAGAATTTCCTCCGTGGGGGCCTCGCCCGAGGTCAGGCGCCCGAGCAGCCCGATGGCCTGCTCGACGGCGGCCGCGTCCAGGGCGGTGCCGCGCCGGGCCATGCCGATGAGTTCTTCGAGGAGGCCCGCGGCCACGTCGATGTCGGCCTGGGTGCCTGCCAGGGAGATTTCGCGCCCGGTCACGAGGAAGCGGACGTGCGGGAATCCGCGTTCGAGGGCGCGCAGGACCTGGTCTGCGACGCCGAGGACCACGATCGGGTCCATGTCTGCGGGGATGGTGACGCGCCCCGTGGTGTGTGCGAGGGTGGCCGCCGCGAGCGCCGGCGCTGTGTTCTCCGTAGTCATACTGCTTCCAGTCTACTCTGCCGCCCCATCTTCCTCAGCCTCATCACCTTCGTATTAGCCTGTGTGTATGAACAAACAGACCATTCGCGGGGAAGCTGTCAGCGACGAACAGATTGATGCGTGGGTCGCAGAGGCAGAAGCCGGGTATGACGTTGAAATGCTGCGGAAAAATGGCAGCTTCACGCAATGAAAGCCCGTCAGCAGTATCACTCTCTTTTGGAATATTGAGCCATGCCCATCCTCGAAGAACTCGTTTCGCACCCGCCACAGCTGCCGGTTACGCGCGCCCTGGGCGACATTGCGGCGGCGACGCGGCCGGGTGGCTGCGCGGTGATCACGGCGCCTCCGGGCACGGGTAAGACGACGCTGTTGCCGCCCGCGGTGGCGGTGGCGCTGGCGAGCCACGACGCGTCGGCGGGGCGGGTGCTCGTCACCCAGCCGCGCAGGGTGGCCGCGCGGGCGGCGGCGCGTAGGATCGCGCGCCTGCTCGGCGAGGAGGTCGGCGGGCAGGTCGGTTATTCGGTGCGCGGGGATTCGCGTGTCAGCGAGCGTACGCGCGTGGAGATGGTGACGCCGGGCGTGGCGCTGCGTCGGCTGCAGCGCGATCCGGAGCTACCGGGGGTGTCGGCGCTGATCGTGGATGAGTTCCACGAGCGCGACCTGGATACGGACCTGGCGCTGGCATTTGCCTTGGATGCCCGTTCGGCGCTGCGCGACGACCTGTTCGTGGCCCTCACGTCGGCCACGCTCGAGGCCTCGCGCACGGTTGATTTCCTGCAATCCTCGACGGGTGAGGAGCCTGCGCTCGTCGATATTCCGGGGGATATTTTTCCGCTGGAGCTGCGCTACGCTCCCCCGCCGCGCGGCGTCGAGGCCGTGGGTGCGATCGGGAACGAGCGGGTAGGCGTGCGCCGCGAGTACCTGGCGCACGTGGCGCGCACGGTCGAGGAGACGGTCGCCTCTACCGAGGGCTCGGTCCTCGTGTTCCTGCCGGGCGTGGGCGAGATCGAGGCCGTGCGCAGCAACCTGCACCTGGGCGACGTCCCGGTCCTGACGCTGCACGGCCAGCTGAGCGCCGCCGAGCAGGACCGCGCGCTCTCCCCCGCCAGTGGACGCCGTGTCATCCTCTCGACGTCGATTGCGGAGTCGTCTCTGACCGTGCCCGGTGTGTCCGTCGTCGTGGACGCGGGGCTCGCGCGCGAGCCGCGCTTTGACGCGGGTCGCTGCCTCTCCTCGCTCGTCACGGTCCCTGCCGCGCTCGCGCGCCTCGAGCAGCGCGCAGGCCGAGCCGCGCGCACCGGCCCGGGCATCGCAGTGCGCGTCATGGATGCGGTGGACGTGGCGCGCAGGCCCGCTCAGTCCGCGCCCGGTATCGCCACGCAGGACCTGACAGATGCACGGCTGCAGGTGGCCGCGTGGGGTACGCCGGTGGAGGAACTGGCCCTGCTCGACGCTCCACCCGCGGGCACGTGGGAGGCCGCCGGGCAGCGCCTGTCCTCCCTGGGCGCCATCGACGAGGCCGGGGCCGCCACCGCTCTCGGCCGCACGCTGGCGTCGCTGCCGTTGGATCCGCCCTTGGGCAGGGCCCTCCTGGCGTCGAGCGCGCTCCTGGGGGCGTCGAAGGCGGCGCGTTTCGTGGCCCTCCTGTCGGAGGACGTGCGCGTTCCGGGGGCTGACCTGGGTGCGTGGGAGCGTCGGCTGGGTCGCGGTGGCGCCAGCGGCGCTTCAGGTGCGCACGCGCAGACGGCTCGGGTGAAGGAGACGCAGGCGCGCTTGGAGCGCCTGGCGAAGCGCCTTCCGAATTCTTCAGCGACAGACGTGCTTCCCCCGGCACCTGCGCGCCGGGATGCGCACGGGCGTACCCGCGAGGACGAGTTGGCGCTGACGTGCGCGTTGGCGTATCCGGAGTGGATTGCGCGTCGCCGCCCGGGGTCGATGGCTTACATCTTGGCGGGCGGCGTGGGGGCCGAGCTACCGCAGGGCTCTCCCCTGGAGGGGCAGGAATGGCTGGCGGTCGCGTCGATTGACCGGGCTCCGGCTTCGCGCCACGCGCGCATTCTCGCGGCTGTCCCCCTGGCAGAGGAGGACGCCCTGGCGGCCGGCGCGGCACTGCTGGAAACCCGCACGCAGGCCTCGATTGACAAGGGCGCTCTCACAGCCACGCGCACGCGCGCCCTGGGAGCGATCCCCCTGAAGGCCGCCCCGGGCTCGTCCCTGAGCGAGGAGGAGGCCATCGCGCTGGTGGCCGAGCACCTGGCCGCCCACGGTCTGGGCGATCTGGGCTGGGGGAAGGAGGCCTCGTCCCTGCGCGAGCGCATGCGGGTGCTCCACGAGGTGCTCGGCGATCCGTGGCCGGACGTGTCGGATGAGGCCCTCGCACGCACCGCGGATCAGTGGCTCATTCCCTGGGCGAAGCGCCTCGCACAGGGTGGTTCCCTGTCCAAGGTGTCGATGCTTGACGCGCTGCGTTCGATGCTGCCGTGGCCGGATGCTGCGCGCCTGGATGAGCTGGCGCCGGAGAAGATGCCGATCCCGTCGGGCGGCACCCGACCGATCGATTGGAGCGGCGCGCACCCTGTGCTCACGCTGCGCGTCCAGCAGGCCTTCGGGTGGACGGACACGCCCCGACTGGTGGACGGGCGCGTGCCTCTGGTGCTGCATCTGACGGATCCGGCGGGGCGTCCTGCGGCGGTCACCTCTGACCTGACGTCGTTTTGGGCGGGGCCGTATCGGGACGTGCGCGCACAGCTACGCGGGCGCTACCCGAAGCATCCGTGGCCCGAGGACCCGCTCAACGCGGAACCAACGAACCGCGCCAAGCGCCGGGGGTAGCACGCTCGCGCTCCCCCGCGCCGGGCGTTTACTCGTCCAGTTTGCCGACGATTCCCCGCCCGTCAGGCAGGTTTTTGGACGGCATCTGGTAGGCGTCAAGGTCCGCCATGGCGGGACGTTCGAGGCCAAGTTCGCGCAGCTGCGCGTAGGTCGACATGCGCACGGGGCCCAGCTCGGCGACGGGCTGGCCTTCCTCTGTGAGCGTGACGACTTCACCGGATGAGGCGCGCGCGAGTGCGGCCCCCACATCCTCTTTGAAATCACCAATTTCTAGAGCCCTCATGCCCCCTATCTAAGCATGCCGACGGGGGTTTGAACGAACGGCACGATCACTATGTGATCCTTCGCTTCATTACACCCGCCAAACGAGAGTCAGTTTGCTGTTTCAGCGTGATAATGCGCACCCAATGATTGACCACCTGTTGGAATAGATCCAGGTCCGGTGCGTTGAGATAGGTAACCCTGAACTACCCAAGGAGAAACATGTCCACGAACGCAATCGAGACCGTCGACCTGCTGGTTGTCGGCGGCGGCAAGGCCGGAAAGTCCCTCGCGATGGAGCGCGCAAAGGCGGGCTGGAAGGTCGCCATGGTGGAGCGCCGTTTCGTCGGCGGCACCTGCATTAACGTCGCGTGCATCCCGACGAAGTCGCTGGTCAACTCGGCTCGCCGCCTGAGCGATGCCCGCACGGACGAGGCGTTCGGCATCGTCGGTACCGAGGGGGCGCACGTGGACCTGGCGAAGCTCCGCGCCCACAAGGAGGGCATCGTTGGTGCGATGGTCGGCGCGCACGAGAAGATGTTCGCGGCCCCCGGTCTGGACTTCATCCGTGGCGAGGCTCGTTTCACGGGCGAGCGCACGGTGACCATCGCGCTGGAGGACGGCGGCGAGCGTACGATCCGCGGCGAGCGCGTCCTCATTAACCTGGGCTCGCGTCCGGCGCGTCCTGCGATCCCCGGCCTGTGGGAGTCCGGCGCCTGGACGAACGAGGAGATCCTGCGCCTCGAGGAGCTGCCCTCCTCGCTGGCGATCATCGGTGCCAGCTACATCGGCGTGGAGTTCGCGTCGATGATGGCGACTTTCGGCGTGGACGTCACGCTCATTTCCTCGGGCGATCACGTGCTGCCTCGCGAGGACGAGGACGCCGCCCGCGTCGTCGAGGCTGGCCTGACGTCCGCCGGCGTGCGCATCGTGCCGGGCCGCGCCGAGTCGGCCTCGCGCGAGGGCAACACGACGACCCTGACTCTTTCCGACGGCTCGACGGTGTCCGCCGAGGCGGTCCTGGTGGCCGTCGGTCGAGTTCCGAACACGGACGGCATCGGCCTGGACGAGGCCGGGGTTGAGCTCACCGATCGCGGTTTCATCGCGGTGGACGAGCACCTGCGCACCTCTGCGCAGGGCGTGTGGGCGGCCGGCGACTGCGCGGGCACCCCCATGTTCACACACGCGTCCTGGTCGGACTTCCGCATCATCCGCGCGCAGCTGACCGGCGCGTCCCTGGACGATCCGACGACCACCACGAAGGGCCGCACGATCCCCTACGCCGTGTTCGCCACCCCCGAGCTGGCCCGCATCGGCCTGTCCGAGGGCGAGGCCCGCGAGGCCGGCCTGGACGTGCGTATCGCGAAGATTCCGACGGCCGCGATTCCGCGCGCCAAGACGATGCGCTACGCGGGCGAGGGTTTCTGGAAGGCCATCGTGGATGCGAACACGCACCAGATCCTGGGCGCGACGCTGATCGGCCCGAACGTCTCCGAGGTCATCACCTCCGTGCAGGTCGCGATGGCCGGCGGCCTGACCTACGAGCAGCTGCGCTTCCTGCCCGTCGCGCACCCGACCATGGGCGAGGGCCTGCAGGTCCTCTTCGACTCCTTGGGGTAACCCCCATCGCGCCTCCAGGGCACGACGAGGAGGCGCGCCCGGATCTCTCCCGGGACCTGTGAGAGACAATGGGGCGGGTCCGAACATGACGTTCGGACCCGCCCCTCGTGTATTCAGTTGCGCTGAGCATGTGGCGCTGCGCGTCAGGCACGCTCGGCGTCATGCACGCTCGGCGTCAAGTGCGCTCAGCGCCGGGGTTGAGGCCGGAACGTCCCAGCCCCGGCCTCGTCCCCGCCTGTTCAGCCGAGCCAGGCGCCGGAGGACGCGAAGTGGTAGCGCGTGCCGTCGATGGTGACCCAGCCGGTCACCATCTTGCCGGAGGCATCGAGGTAGTACCAGGTACCGCCGTCGTTGACCCAACCGATCGCCATCGCGCCGCTGCCGGTGAGGTAGTACCACTTGCCGTTCACGGCGGTCCAGCCGGTGGCCATGGAGCCGTTGCCGTTCAGGTAGTACCAGGAGCCGTCAACGTTGGCCCAGCCGGTCGCCATCGCGCCCGAAGCGTTCAGGTAGTACCAGGTGCCACCGTCGTTAACCCAGCCGGTCGCCATGGCGCCGGTCGTGGGATCAAGGTAGTACCAGGTGCCGTTCGCGTTGGCCCAACCCTTGGCCATGCGGCCCGACGGGGTCATCCAGTGCCATGCACCGTCGAAGGTGACCCAGCCGGTCGCCATCACGGCGTCGCCGTTGAAGTAGTAGGTGTCGCCGTCGATGGTGACGTACTTGCTGCGGGCGCAGTAACCGTCGGTGTAGCAGTACTTCCAGCCGTCGGTGCTATTGGCCCAGGCGCCGCCGTCGTGCAGGGACTCGTCCACGTGGAAGTGGACCGTGTCCTTGACGTCGTCATCGGCGCGCGAGTCCTTGTTGCGGCCCTCGGCGGACACGGTGACGTCGACGTGCGGGCCGTCGCCGGCCAGGTCGGCGGCAGCGTAGGGGCCGGCCACGAGAGTGACCTCGTTACCCGTGAAGGCGCCGGTGCCGGTGCCGGTCACGGGCTCCTTATCGGCGACCTGGAGGGACGCCGCGGTCACGGGACCGGAGACCGTGGTGCGCACGTAGACCGTGCCGGACACGCGGGCATCGGCCAGCGGACGCCAATCGGTGGCGCCGTCGTGCGAGTACTCAAGGGCACCGACGACCGGCTGCGGCTGGTCCTTCAGGACGGCAGCCAGAGCGTTGACGAGGCCAGCGCCGCGGTATTCCTTGCCGTCGGTCGGCACGGCGAGGCGGTCGTAGGTGTAGCCCGCCTGCTTCTTGAGCAGCTCAATCGTCTGATCGGGGGTGTAGTCCGGGTGGATCTGCTTGATCAGCGCGGCAACGCCCGCGGCGTGCGGGGAAGCCATCGAGGTACCCGACAGGTAACCGAAGGGCGGATCCTTCTTCCAGGTCGGCAGGGTCGACCAGATGCGCGAGCCGGGAGCGGCCACGTCCACGGAGTTCTTGCCGTAGTTGGAGAACTTGGAGCGCTCCAGCGTGGCCGTGGCCGGATCGGTGCCGGTGGGCAGGGCCACGGCGGACACGGAGACGACGGAATCGTTGAGCATGGCGGGCACGTCCACGCCACCGGCCACGTTGCGCTCAACCGCGGCGCCCTCGACATCGTTGGGCGAGGCCTTGTCGATCGTCGGGTTGTCGTGGTCGTCGTTGTCGTTACCCTCGGCGGCGATGTTGACGACGCCGTGGTTCTTCGCGTAGCGGATCGCGCGCGAGGCAGCCTCAAGGCCCGCGGCCTGGGAGCCCTCGGTGGGCATCCAGAAGGCGTAGGGGTCCATGTAGTAGCTGGAGTTCGTCACGTCGATGTCGTGCTCGGCAGCCCAGTCGAAGGCGCAGGCCACGTACTCGGGGTAGAAGGAGCCGGCCTCGTTCGAGGTCTTGATCGCGACGATCGTGGCGCTGGGGGCGACTCCGTCCACGCCATACGCGTTGTGCGCAGCGGCGATGGTGCCGGCGACGTGCGTGCCGTGGTAGTGGTCATCCTTCCATGCGCTGGGGTCCTGGTTGGGGATGCCGTTCACCTGGCAGCCCACCGACCGCGAGGGGTCGAGGTTGTCCTTGAGGTCCTTGTGGTCGGGGTCGATACCGGTGTCCATGATGCCGACGGTGACCTTCTCACGGGTCACGTCGACCTGCTGGGCGTCGATCGCGCCGATGGCGGACAGGCCCCAGGCGTTGGCGTCGCCCTCGTCGGGGGTGAAGTCGTTGAGCTGAGAGTCCGCGGACAGGCCGGTCGTGTGCGTGCCGGCGGCGTCGGCGACCGCGTTGGCCTCAGAGGTGGTGTTCTGGGGCTGCTCGGTGCGCACCTCAGAGCCGGTGACCGTCTTGTAGCGGGTGGGGCCGATCGACTGGTAGGAGATGCCGGCGTCGACGAGGTTCTTGCCGAGGGTGGGCGCGAAGGCGGCCTTCACCGACTGGACGAAGAAGGTGTTGAATTCGGGGTACTGGGCCAGCACCACGCCGCTTTCCGAGGCCTTGGAGACGGCCGCGTTGAAATCGTAGCGGGAGGCGTCGGCGGTCAGGTTGACCGCGTAGTTCATGACCTCGTCCTGGGCGCGAGCCTCAGAGGTGATCCCCGGGGTGCCGGCCGCATGCGCGGGGGCGCCGAACGCGGTGAGCGTGACGCCGACAGCGAGCGCCGCACCTCCCGCGATGAGGGTCTTCCATGAGCGTTGATGCATCATTGTTCCTCGTTTCTGTTCTGATGGGGACGCGTCTCCGGGGCTGTCCCTGAAGGGATCCCGCGAGGGGATTCCACAAAGGGATTCCGGATGGCACGCCATTGGACCATGGTGTCAAGGTTTGTCGATAACCTCCTAGAGGGTTTCACATTTTAAGAACCCTTGACCTTTTGGTGAAGAAGTGGAGGGATGCTCGCCCCGAGCGATTGTGGACCCACTCCCCCAGCGCCCGCCTGGTAGACGGGACGCCTTGCCAGAAATCGACCCGACATTCTATTGGACAGCTAAGGGGCCGCAAATTTACCCCTTGATTAAATCGAATGTTACGACAAGGATTTTCCGGCGATTTGCTTGTATTTTTCAACTTGCCAGACAACTTGACAGTTGCGCATGACCTATCGCGACAGCCATGTTAGGGTCAGAGACGACAGTCACACGCGAGTGATGGGAGGCACCGTTGCCAGCATCCGTCTACGTTCGCTTTGACGCGCCCGAGGGGGTGCCAGCGACGCCACGAAGGCTACATGCCGCCCTGTCGGCGGTTCTGGACTTGCCACCTGGCATCAGCCCGGCGCGCGCCGCCCAGTTCCCGACGCTCGCGCACCGGCCCATTCACGGATCGGGGGGCGTGAAACCCTATTCGCTCGGCGAGCTGAGCCATTCAGAATCCACGTTCGGCGTCGAAGTTCGCTTCCTGGACGACCGGCTGGTGGACACGCTGGACGCGTGGCTGTCGTGGGGTGGAGTGATGCGGCTCGGGGCAGGCACTGAGGATGACGCGGTATTGATCGCGGCCGAGGGGCAGGTCATCAGCCAGGCATCGTGGGAAGAGCTAGCGGAGCGAGACCAGGACACTGCGTGGGAAATACGCCTGATCACGCCAACGACGTTTTCGTCGAAGGGGAATCACGTGCCAAGCCTGTCCCCGGCGACGATTGCGACGAGCTTGCAGCAGCGCTGGTGGGCGTGGAATCGGAGGCTCGCTCCCCCACGCATCGACCGCGACGCCATGGCGAGCGTGCTGGCAACCCAAGATTTCACCCGCACATCACTCGTTTCACTGGCCATGCCCCGCAACGCAGGCCAGGGCCGCTTGAGTTCGCGCCGGATCCCGGCCCACGAGGGCCGTCTACGCATCAGCGGCATCGAGGGCGCCGAGGCGACCCGCATTTTCTCGCGCCTCATGGCCCTATCCGCATACACGAACGTCGGCTCACACACAAGCTACGGCATGGGCGTCATAGACGCTGTGGCCGCGTAAGAGAGGAAATATAAGAATGCTACGAGATAAAGCACTTCCATGGTGCCAAAGGCACAGTAAGCTAATCACTCTTAGCACAGTTGTTCTAGGCGTGATATTCCTATTATTTTACGGGCGCTGTCACTCAACACCCGAAGAATTCGCAATTAACTTTGCACTTCCAGCAGCATACACACTACTCGCACTGATTCCCGGGTACTTCATTGTTGAAACGGTCGGCAAAGGGTTACTTAAACTCAAAGGCCGCGTTGATTACGGACTCAAGAATAAAACAATCCTCCTCATCGGAGAAAAAGAAGAGTGCTACAATGTTGAGGAACAGTTATACTACTCACAACTACTAAATAAGGATAACATCACAAACCAATCTACCGACATAACCTCAGATACGCAGGAATACACTTACAATTTCGAACAATTCACAAAATACGATCTAGTCATTCTGTGCTTTAGCAATAAGTTCCTAAAAAAGATAGAGTCTGACGATAGAACAAAGCACATCCTCAACGAGGAACAAACTAATCTACTACGGAATACACTTGAGTCAATAGGAAACAGCGACACCACAAAAGAAGCACTTGAGTCACGGCAGGATATTACCGGACTGATCACCCTTTGCCCTCCCGGATCACTGGACACATATGAACAACGCGATCCATTCCAACGTCCTTTTACTGTCGTTGTCAACCAAATTGGGCGGATGATGACGGACATCTTTTCGCTGTTGACGACACTTCCCCCGCGCAACGGTGAGTAGGGAGGATCCAACGATGACAAGTTACCTCGTCATGCTGCAGACGAACAGCAATCAGTCCTTCATCTTCTCCTCGCCCCGCCTGCGTGAGCAGATCGGCGCATCCTTCGATATCACGCTGCTGTCCCATTGGGTTAAGAAAGAAGCGAAAGAGATCCTCGATACAGATGATCTTCCAACCTCATTTTGGGTTTCCGACTCGTCCGGCAAGGTGATCGTCCGGTTCGCTGGACACGGAGACGAGCCAAAGGCGAAGGCCAGGGACCTGATCAGGAGGGTCACTCTCCGAGCCCTCACCGATGCCCCAGGCCTCGACGTCACGGGAGTCTTCGTCAAGGCGTCATGCAGTACGGTAGATGCGGACGACCTGCAAGAGCTTGATCACGTGTTCTTGGAGTACTCACTGAACCGCCGTCCCGCAGCGGCACGATTCCCCCAGTTGCCGTTCCTTCAAAGAGCCGAAGAATCGGCTCTCCCTGCCTCAACCCCGCTCACCGATGAGGACGAAGGAAGCATCCGGGAGTACGCGAAAGACCTGGGTGTTCCACTCCTGGCGGATAAGGAGAAGCAGCTTCCAACACAGACAGTAAAGGACAAGGGCCGTTCCCTGTCGCTCCCCTCTCGCGCCAAGCGCGCATGGTCGCGTTCGGCACGTCACCTCCAGCTTCAAGATGTCGTTAAACGCCAGCGCACTTCGGAAGATCCCAAGGGTACAATTGCGAACCTGTACGAGGACCCGTTTCAGCTGGAGAAGGCATTCCAGGACACTTCCGACGAGAGCGACGCCGCCAACGCTGTTCCGGAACTGTCATCCGTCGGCGTGATTCACATTGACGGTAACGGAGTGGGCGCGATCATGCGTGACCTCGGCGAGGCATTCAAAGGGGCCTGTTGTCACCTCGATTCCCTCGAAGAACCAGCGTATAACCACAAAGATAACCCCTGCAACATTGATGAAGGCCGGTTCCAGTGGTTCGTCATGGAAGTGAACTACCGCCTCGACGGGGTCGTCAAGCAAGCGGTAGCCAAGGCCTGGGAAAAGGTCACAGTAATCGCGAGGGAAGACAAACTTCCGGGACCTCCTGTGGTTCCCGTGCTGGTCGGCGGCGACGACGTCACGGTCTACACAGACGGACGCTACGCGATTCCCTTCGCGGAGGCCTACATCCACTATTACGAGGAACTCACGAAAAACGATGATCTTTTGTCAGTTCTCGCCATTGTTGCTGGAGGAAAGAAGCCCGACGCACCAGAGCGGGACCACTTCGAAATCGGCGACTACATCATTCAAAAACCCGGACCCCTCACGGCCTCGGCAGGCGTAGCCATCGTGGGCCGAAACTTCCCCTTCCATATCGCTTACGACCTGGCGGAAGAGCTGGTGAAGCGCGGAAAGAAGCTCGGCAAGAAGAAGCGGGAAGTCCCCTGCTCGACGATCGACTTCCATGTCCTGCGCGACGCGACGGTCCTCGACCCGGAGGACACGCTGAACGAGTACAAGGGTCGCATGCAGCGTCCCTTCCTGGTCGGTCATTACGCGCCGGAGCGGAACGGGGAAGCAGCCAGGGCCGCGGCTTCCGGAGGAGCGCCACAATCACAGGATCAGTGGAAGAGAGTCCTCCAGGCGGTCGCCGTCTTCGACGGCAAGCAACCGGACGACCCCACGCAGACCACCGGCGATCCATTCCCGCGTGCCCGCGCAAATCGCATCGTCAAGCTCCTCGCGGAAGGCAAGGCGGAAAAGGCGGCAACAGAGTGGGACGACGCGCTACAGAACGCACCCCGTGCTGGACTCCTTGTCAAACAGTTGAAGCTTCTCCTGCTTCGCTCGTCGAGCTCTGATGAGGCTGGCGAGTCCCTCGAGCAGATCAAGTGGCTCCTGGACCTGATCGACCTGTCCGAGAACTTGCCTGACGGGTATATCGCTTGCCGGATAGCCCGAGACGCCAACGGACAGATAGCTTGCGACGAAGCGTCAGGCGCGACCACCGCAGGAGGTACCAAGTGAGCGCTGAAACCACGACGAGTAGCACCACCCCCGCAAGCGGTCATGTCACCATCGTGTTCACATCCGACTGGGGCGTGTCCACGGGCGTGGGCCACGCGGGGCGCACGCACTCAAAAATTGAGCGTTGCGGCGACGACCCGGTCGTACGCGGCACGGTCATCACGGGAGTCCTGCGCGAGCAGGCGATGCTGGCGGCGCGGGCCCTCGACGGGCCAGAGGAGGGCAAGTGGACCAGCTTCGCCCTGTGGCTCTTCGGCCAGGACCCCGACGGCAAGCAGGGTTCTGTCCCCCACCCGCGCCACGTTCTCTTCTCGGACGCCACCCCGGCCTCGCCAATCCATATCCACGACACGGTGTCCCTGTCCATCGACCCACAGACGGGGACGGCGCGCGACCAGTTCCTGCGCTTCACGGAGCGCGCGGCGGCCGGCGTCCTCACGGGCACGTTCACGCTCATCGAGGAGGCCGGGGCTGAGATCTCCGATCAACGTACGATCGATGCGGCACACTTCCTCCTGGGGGTCGCGGGCCTCATGGTCCGAGGCATCGGCTCGGGCCGCAGCGGAGGTGACGGCGAGTGCATGGTGGCGGTCAGCGACAAGGACTACACGAAGACTGACCTGCGGAAAGAGGAAGCCGCCGACGCGCTGACACGAATCCTGGCGAACCAAGATAACGGCGACAGCCCCACATACTCATCGGCAGACGTAAAGACCGTTGCAGGTCACCTGCGGAACAGCGTTCGTGAGAGCTTCCAGAAGGTCCCAGACCTGCCAAAGGATCTTTCGAAGAACAGCCCACAAGACATCGCGATTCTCAATTCGCAGCAATCAGAATCCGGTGACACGACCTGGTACGCAACGTCCCTCGACATCGTTCTCGAGTCTCCGGTTGTTTCCTACGAGGTCCCTTTCTCGAACGAGGTACGGTCGTTGGACTTCCTGCGCGGAACCGTGTTGGTCCCGTGGCTGCACGGGCTGCTGCGCAAGAACTACCAGGGCAACGCCCTCGTGAATTCCGCTATCGTCAGCGGCGACCTGCGTATCAGCGATGCGCTACCGGTTTACGAGGAGGTGGCCGGATTGCCCGTTCCTTTTGTTCTGGAGAATGAGAAGGTTCACGAGGACGAACTCGAGGACAAACGAGGCGATAAAGAACCCTGCACGCTCTTCAACAGGCATATCCCCGTCGACGACCAGGTATGTGGAGACCACACGAGTCCCACACGTGGCTGCTATCTATTCGTTAAGTCGAGCGGCACTCCCGTCGAGGGTTGGATCGGGAAGCCCTCGCTGATTGGTCGACAGTCGACGGCGATCAATTCGGAGACAGGCGCAGCGAAAGATGGACAGCTGTTCCTGGTGCGCGCTCTGCCCGCCGGGTTGACGCTGCGCGCCTCGATTGTCGTGTCGAAACAGCTACTGAGCGAGCTTCGCGGCACCGATGCCACACCCGTCGCTTCGCCTCTTACGCTCGACCTCGGTATTGCTGAGCAGCTAGCCTTCCTCGGATCACGCAAGCTCACGGGGACCTTCGGGCGTGCCCGCTGCACCGTTGGTAGCACCTTCACTCGCGTGGGAAGCACCCCGCCCCCGGTAGAGGGTCCTGTCACCGATGAGGGACCCCAGGCCTCGTCCTCTGAACACACCGAGGTTGTGTCTCTGTGGTTCACATCCGACGTGCTCGCACGGTCGAGCGCTCTGGGACCGGGCGGGAGCGTTGAGGATCTGGAGCTTGCCTTCAGGCGGGCCAACGTTCCGGTCACGGTCGTTCAGGAGAGCCCCGATCAGGACTCGGGCGACAAGAATCGTAAACGGATTCTAACTGCGATCCGGCACCGGCGTGTGGACTCGTGGTCGCCGCGGGATAACGCACCTCGCGCCACGCGGCTGGCGATCCAAGCGGGTTCAGTAGTCCAAGTGCGTATCTCCCCGGACGATCTGGGGGCACTCGAGACACTCGGGCATATCGGCGTCGGTGAGCTCACGCCCCAGGGATACGGTCGCTTCCTCGTGGACTCCCCCTTGCTGGCGGAAGCGACGCTGCCCTTATTCAAGACCAAGCGTAAGAGCTTTACAGCACCAACGGAGGCTGTCTCATGACCATCTACCGCTACGACATGACGATCCGCGTGCGCGTCGTCTCCGCGCTGCACTCCGGTGGCGTCGACGAAGTACCTGTGCGCCCCATGACCGACGAGGACGGCCGGACTGTGCAGCCGAACGCTTTCGTGCGCAATGGGCTGGGTGAGGCGATCCTGCCGGGTCGCTCCATCAAGGGAGCCATTCGTGCCGCATTCGAAGAACACATGAATGAGCTTGACTTCGTCGAGGAAGAACTCAAGAGCCTGTGGGGCGGTGAGATGCGTCGGGAGGTCGGTACTCGCAAAAAGCAACGTGGGGGCGGAACCGAGGAATCTCTCCCGCTGCGGGCAAGCGCCCTCACCTTCCACCATGCCGTGGTGTGGGACCGCACTAGAGGCGAACTCCCCCACCGCATGAGCACGGCCATTGACCGCGCCACCGGCGGGGCTGCAGACGGCGCACTTTTCGCGTACGAGTACCTGCCCGTAGACACGACTTTCGAGATCCGAGTCAGTGCCGAAGCCCAGGACCCGACCCCCAAACCCCCAGAAGACGAGGATACAGAGTCCACAACACCGAGCAAGGAAACAAAGGGAACACCGCCTGCGCCCCCTGAGCTCGTTGAGAAAGCCCTGCAAGCGGTCGTGGAACTCCTCCACGGCAAGTGCATCAGCCTCGGAGGCAGGACAGGATCCGGTTGGGGGCGCATCGAACCGCTCAACGAGAACGCTAGGTATGACAAGCTGGCAGTCGTCCCAAGTTCACAGAGCGAAAAGGGGGATTCAACTAGCGTTCTTGCTCAAATACTCGACCAGCACTCGCCTGTAGACATCAAGCCTCACCGGAACCTGGACCGTCAATCTGGATCAACCACCATCAAGATTGAGTGGCAGGCTCCGTCGGGATTATTCGTCGGAATGAACAAACCCGACGGCATCAAACCCTCGAAAGAGGACACGGTACCCGCAGCGCCACTGCGCAACTGGCACCTCAATGACACGCATCGCGCCGATCACGGGGATACTACTTATCCGACAGTCGCGCATAAGGACAAGGCCTCGCTACTGCTTCCAGGCACGTCGATCCGCGGCACGTTGCGGTCCCACTGTTCTCGCATTGCTCGCAGCATCGTCAGTGACAGCGAAGGTTGCGACGAACTCACGATGGCAGAGGATGTACACAAGCAGCTCGCCGCAGATCCGATCCTCGTGCGCTACTTGTTCGGGACAACCGAGTACCGGGGAGCGGTCCGCGTCCACGACTGCGAGGGGCAGATACCAGCACAAGAGGAAAAGGATAAGCCTCTAAAGCTCACACGCAACGCGATCGACCGAGTCACCGGAAGCGCTGCCCACGGAGCGTTGTATTCGGAGCTGCTGTATCCGCATGCCACATGGGATTCGATTCAGATCGACGTTGACCACGCCCAACTCTGCCGAAATATTCGCCAGGACCCTGGTGGTTTCGTACTTCCAGCCCCCTCGTCATCAGCCAAGGATTATGAGCTTCCAGGCTTCAAGATCCGCCTGCAAGCGGCTATCCTTCTGCTGACCATGGCCATCACGGACCTCTGCGAGGGAGTCCTCCCTCTTGGGGGAGGGACAGGCGGGGGGCTCGGCTTTATCGATGTCTCGCATGTGTCTTTCGAAGGGCTACCTGGAAAGAACAAGTCGATCAGTAGCCAATTTGAAGAACCCACAAATTCGGACGATGCACACGAGGTACGCAAGGCACAAGCAACCTTTGCACGAAGCATTCTGGAGAGTATCCTCGCCGCTTTTGCGGAAGATGGTGAAGAAGCAACCTCGGCTGAGCAAAGAGTCATCAACCTGATTCGAGAGTGGGCGGATCTAGGACCCCGTGACAATCAGGGAGGTTCTCTTCCCTCTCACTTCCGCCCGACGACGGTGCGGATCGGGTGGAATTCACCAACGGGCGTATTCGTGCATGACCCTCAAGCAGATAAAGGAAATACCCAACATCCCCTAAGAGCTAAGACTGCTGGAAAGAACGAGGAGGACAGCAAGGATCCCCTACTACTCCCCGGCACCTCAATTCGCGGGGCACTGCGCTCCAGGTGTTCGCGGATCGCTCGAACGGTACTGTATGCCGATAATCCCCCATCACAGGTCGAGAGCTTCACTCAGGCGGATAGCGATGGCAACCAGGTACCTATCGATGTTCACGAGCAATTGGCCAAAGAACCACGGCTCGTGCGTTACATGTTCGGTACCACCGAATACCGTGGGGCAGTTCGAGTCCGAGACTGTACGACAAAGAACATCGGACCTTCCATCAAGGTGACACATAATGCAATCGACCGTTGGACAGGCGGAGCTGTCAAGGGCCTCCTGTTCGAAGAGGTGATCTATCCACATGCCACGTGGAATGACATCGTGATCGAGGTTGACACCGCACGTCTTCTTCAGAATGTGAAGACCGAGTCGGGTATCGAGGGCCTATCACTCGATGAGTGTTTGCCCTTCGCCCGAGCATCCTGGTGTCTTCTGTGTATTGCCCTAGCAGAACTCAGCGCGGGCACGCTTCCGCTCGGAGGCAGGACAACCCGAGGCCACGGCCAAGTTGAGGTAACGAGCCTCAGCGTGTCTGGCGCTGATGGTCAGGTCGTAAATACTCCAGCAGAAGCGACTTTGTGGAAACGCAACGATAGCAGTGAAGACGATGCGCGCGGAGGCGCAACAGCACTTCTGGCCTATCTGAGAAACAAGACAGAGGAACAACCCTCATATGAGGATTGGGCTGAATGTTTACTAAAGCCCGAAGAGCCAACAAACGGTGCCTCCAAGCCTAATGAGAGCGACAAGCAATGAACGAGACAAATATCAATAACCACGGTCGCGCAGCAAACCTACTCCCCTGCCACCTAACGACCACCAATCACATAATCGATAACGCTACTGCGCTCGCTGCGTATATCGATGCGAAATTTGCTGCCCACGAGTTCGTCGGCATTGTGTGGACAACCAACGGTACACACCGAGTGCCGGATGTAAAGTCCGCAAACTTCGATGACTCACGCACTTACGAGATCCGCCTCTGGCAGGTTATTGGCAGTGACAACGCAGACTCGACGCTTGCTCACGAGTTCCGTTGGGTAAACGGCGTGGGCGCCGTCGAGCTAACGCTCACGGAGGACACGGCTGAGGCAACGTCCAAAAGCTCGGAGTCAAAAACTGTCAGCGGGTGGTTCCGCAAGGTGAGCTATCTGCAGCACCAGTCTGCAGAGGGCAGTGATGCGGATTCTTCCTCGGAGGCCACCTCCGCTCAGACTGGCGAAAGCAAAGAACACGCCACCACCAAGCAGATGACGACAGTCGAGTTCATCCAACAAGAAAATAAGTACGGAAACACGGTCGTAGTCGACCAGCTATTCACAGGAGAGTGGAAATAATCATGACTGAAACTAGATTCAAATTTCATTCATCCGTCAACTCAATTCCCGTCATCAGACCTTCGGCACCAACAAGCAAAAACGCCGCCATCGCAAGAACCAATGACAACAACGAACTAAGTAACTTCCTGGCAGATAGAGCACCAATGACATTGGACTATCTTGCCGCCGACACATTCTCAGGAGAAATGCGCCTCACGATCAAAACTATGACGGCGCTCATCTTTGGAAAACAAGACGGATCCGAGGGACAACCAAGGGAAATCGAATTACAAATCGACCCCACAACAGGAAAACCCATAATACCAGCAACAATGATAAAAGGGATGATAGCAAATGCTTACGAACGAATAACCGCATCCCGCTTTAGGATATTTGGGGACCATAGCGACACACTCACTTATCGCGCAGACCCTGCCGCAGCAAACGGTCTGATCCCAATTCGCCTAGATAGCGAATACGAAAGCGGAACACATAGAGGCACCCTACTATATGGGCCTAACAATGCACGATTCGCCAAAGTATACACATTTGATGGTAGCAGAAGGCTGAATACCAACCTTGAAATTAAGCATAATAGTCAGGTCTGGTTTCAGGCGGCACCAGTCGACTCAACCTATGTAGTTACTGCAATTTGGGACGACAAGCGTAGCACCTACGAGCCCCTTGAACTCCCCGAGAACATAGCAGCTAAAATTAGTCTAGACAATAACACATACTCCCGAACTGATGAAGAGTCTAATTCTCACCAGAACATGGAAAGAGGATACAAAGGTTGCTTCTATGCAACAACTCCAGATGATTTACTCAAAACCGACGAAAGAATATACAGCAAAAAGAACTCTGAACGCATATTCTTTGACGAGAGCTCATCTCAACGGAGCATCAACATCTCACCAGAAATCGCCGCGACGTATGATCGCGTAATACTCTCCTACGCATACAACAGCGAAGAAAAAGAGAAGCGCCCCGAGAAAGCTAGCCGTTTCGTATACGAACGCAACAATCGCGGCCTCATAGAAGCAATCAATCACAACGGATTACTTGCATACGCACGCATAATCAACAACAAAGTTGTCGAACTATTTCCAACGGAGGTTGGTCGTCGCAATTATCCACGCGCACCCCGAGATCTCGCTAAGGCACAGCAGATACTCCCGGCTTCGAAAGCGGACGAAGCATCACCAGCAGATCACCTCTTCGGTTTTACAGCAGAACAGATTCCAGACACCACTTCCAACACTGTTGCACTCAAAGGGCGCATCACGATCTCATCCGTTTCAACCGACAGCGTTCAATTCCAAAGCAAGAAACGCCCGGCGTTGCACCCGCTTTTACCCCCTAAAGAGTTATCAGCGAGACGCTTCCTTACAGACGCGAATGGAAAGTTGATTAGTGGCAGGGATCGCTCATACTATTACTCAATGGGAGACATGCTTGGCGCCGCCGCTTACCCATTTCGCTCTCAAGATCTTGAGAGCCGTGACGGGTTCTTAAAGCGCGCAACTTATGAGCATTACAAGGATTCTATGAGCGGCAATAATATTGATACGTCAAATATGCGAGTTCAGACTCGCATCAACGTATGGATTCCCTCAAAACAGACATTCGATTGCACGCTTAGATTTGAAGGACTCTCAACTTCAGAACTTCGCGTGCTCATACTAATCGTAAATTCCGAGCAACTCGGTACATGGGCAAGCAGTTCACACAGCAGACAAACGGCTTACCTGCGCATGGGCACCGGAAAAGCCCTTGGCCTTGGCATAGTTAAGGTCGATTGTCGCCAATATTCGATATATCGAACCTCCGGGCAGGATACGGACCACTGGGGCCTCGTCAATGACTATAAGGACCTTGATGGATGTTTTGGAGCTCCGAGCGAATTACTCGCCGACGCTAATTCAGGTTGGGACTATCACTCGTTCATTGAGCAGGCACAAGAGTTTTACGAACTGCTCTCTAAGACAGTTTCAGCAAAAGCATTCATGCGCTCTTGCATCGGCTATTCGGACGAACATCCCGTTCGGTATATGCATCTTAATGAAAACAAATGGAATAACGAAACGGATAGTAATACCGGCCGTTCAAAGAAAGGACACGCTTTAGCACCCATATCTTTGGCTGCGGATAACTGGGAGAAACCTATGTCTGTAGGTAGAAAGCCGTAGCGTATGCTTAAGTGAGTGCACCTGTACGGGCTACACGATCCGCATACCTCCGCGACGCTAGCCCCTCACCACACTCCCCGACACAACCCCACGTCGTCCAGCGCTATGGCTGCGCCGAGTATGTCGGCGTGTTCGGCGCAGGATGAGCAGATGGGGTTGATGTGGACGACGTCGTCGCCCTCTGAAATGAGGGCGGCCAGAGATGAGCGCACGCGCGCGAGCGTGGCGGTGTCGAGGCAGAGTTGGATTACGGACTCTTGGATGCGGTAACCCCAGGATTCCAGTGTTTTGGCGACGCGGAGCCTACGGTTGTTGTCGGCGATGTCGTAGGCGATGATGTAGATCATCGCCAGGCTGTTCCGCTCCACTGGTAGTCGGGTTCGGTGATGGCGCGTGCCAGCATCTGCGCGGAGTGGGTGATGTGGCGGCGCCACGACCCCGAGTATCCGGGGAGGGCACCGGTGATGGATCGCTGGCAGGCGGCCTCGTACGCGTCGACGAGGATTTTCTTGCCGTCGGCGCCCAGCCAGACTCCCCCGGCCTCGGCCTCGAGAACGCCGTGTTCGGGTCGGAGTTTGCGCGTGCGCAGGAGCGCCATGACGATCTGGTCGACCAGGAGTGGGCGGAACTGTTCCATGAGGTCCAGCGCCAGGCTGGGCCGCTTGTCGGTGGGCGCATGCGCGATGCAGAGGGATGGTTCGAGCTCGGCGGCGTGCAGCGCGCCGACGCATTCGGACAGGAGGATGGCGTACCCGTAGGACAGGGCAGCGTTGGGCAGGTCGCGGGATGGACGCCGGCTGCGCCCATTGAAAGTGACGTCGGCAGGCACGCCGCGGCGAGCGCGTCGAAGTAGGCGTTGGAGCACGCGCCTTCGATGCCCATGATTTCGTCGAGGGTGCGCACGCCTGCGAGGGAGCGACGCGAAGCGTGCATGTGAGCGGGCGCGTCGACGACGTGCACGGCCTGGTCGCGCCGAGCGATACGCGCGTGCCCGCGTTGATGGCCACGGCAGCGATGGTGTCGATCGCGTCGGTCAGGCGTTGCTCGGTTGGTGCCGCGAGCATGAGGGTGGTTCCGACGCGTGAGTAGCGCAGGCCTCGCCCCGTGGCGTACCTGTCAAGGTCGAGCAGGACCGCGGCGGCGAGGACGCTCACGATCGGGTTGGTGTCCGAGGCCTGGGCGAGGCCGTCGATGATGGGCGCGTCGGTGCCGGGCAGGGCCAGCGCTGAGAGGCTCGCTCGGGTCACGAGGCCTGGGTCGGCTGAGCGGAGGGCGGCTCGTGCGAGGTGGTGGTTGCCGTGGTCGTAGTCGTCGGTGACTCCCCTGCTGAAGGCGTCGTGTCCTGCTCGCGTGTCGTCGTAGGTGCCGTGGGGGCTTTCTGCGGTGAGCCGACGTTCGAGGGTTTCGCGCACCGATTCGGCCAGGAGTGCGCGGGTGACGGTGTCAGCTGTCGCGAGAGTGTTCGTGTCGAATGCAGTCATGCGTGGCGAGGCCCAGTCGCTTGCGGCAAGGACGCGCAGCTGGTCATCAGTGAGACATCCCGACGTGGGGGTGTTCGCTCTGGTGGGGTTGGGCTCTGCTGTGAGGAGTCGGAGTCTGGCCGAGTGAGGGCCTCGGGGGTGATTGCTTCTCTCAGGGACGAGGTTGTGGCAAGTGTCGTCATCGTCGTGCCTTCCGCTCAACAAGCTTGTGGTTGCCCTACAAGCGTTGAGTGTTGTGGCCGCGCGACACGCCGATGAGGAAAGCGATTTCCGGAGCGACACACATCCTGCGGGCGGTCCTTGGCGATACAAGTAGCCGCAACGAAAAGTCTGATAATCTGACCTCGTGCTTACTGGTCGAAGGGGTGCTTTTTCGACCACTGGCGATCCGACGTGGCGTTCCCCCTGGTCACAGGGGGGGGCGACACGCCGGGCAGTGAGAAAGCACCGAGCGCCATAAGGTACATTAAGACACGTTGAGCTTCGCGGTGCGCTTGATGTAGCCCGCGCGAGAAAGCACCGAGCGCCATAAGGTGCATTAAGACGCCATGAGTCGATCCATGATCGGGTACAGGTATTGCACGTTAGAAAGTACCGAGCGCCACAAGGTGCATTAAGACTCGAACGCGCCGGCCAACCTAAGGATCGCTGATTGGCGAGTTAGAAAGCACCGAGCGCCATAAGGCACATTAAGACCCATCGCCGATAAGGATTGCGCGGGCGAGTTCCTCGTCCAGGTTAGAAAGCACCGAGCACCATAAGGTGCATTATGACTTACGATGCTCGGGGTCCTGGTTGATCGTCTGATTGAACAGTTAGAAAGCACCGAGCACCATAAGGTGCATTAAGACAGTTCGTCTTGCGTGTAGTAGATGGGGCGGTAGCTTTCCGTTAGAAAGCACCGAGCGCCATAAGGTGCATTAAGACACGTTTTCGTCACGGTCGGTGTTGTTCCAGTAGGAGAAGGTTAGAAAGTACCAAGCGCCATAAGGCGCATTAAGACGGACCGCCGCAGCCGGGTTGTAGTACGCGCGCGCACAGGTGAGAGAGCGCCGAGCGTCATATGGCGCATTAAGACTTCACGCGCGGGTAGCAACGTCCGATCAGCCACTCGTTTGAAAGCACCGAGCACCATAAGGCGCATTAAGACATGACCCCTATTTGCGCCTCGTAATCCGACTCACACTCGCTAGAAAGCACCGAGCACCATAAGGCTCATTAAGACGCGCCGTTCTTCTTCTCTGACCGCTTGAGCTTGTCCTCGGTGAGAAAGCGCCGTGCGCCATAAGGCGCATTAAGACGTGCCGGGAGCAACCGTCGTCTGAACCCAGCCCTTCATGGTTAGAAAGTACCAAGCACCATAAGGCGCATTAGGACTTGCCAGCTGAGGACTTGTCGAGAACGGCCTCCAGCTTGTGACAAAGTACCGAGCGCCATAAGGTGCATTAAGACTCGTTGGGGAAACGCCGGTCGGCAAGGATCGTCAGGAGGTTAGAATGCACCGAGCGCCATAAGGTGCATTAAAACGGGAAGTATGTCATGTACAAGTCATGAATCATTCGAGCGTTAGAAGGCACCGAGCGCCATAAGATGCATTAAGACAGCTAGTTTGCTTTTGCGGGCAATTAGCATCCTGTGCCGCGTGAGAAAGCACCGAGCGCCATAAGGTGCATTAAGACTAAGACTCGTAAGCGTCCTGGAACTGCACGTTCGCGGCGTGTGAGAAAGTACCGAGCGCCATAAGGTGCATTAAGACGTTTCATTGTAGAGTTTTGACGTGTGGTGCCACTCCGTGAGAAAGCACCGAGCGCCATAAAGTGCATTCAGACCGGCCCACCTGCACGCCCTGCTGCACGATGCTACGCAGGGTTAGAAAGCGCCGAGCGCCAAACGGCGCATTAAGACAGCGCTACCAGTTTCTTTGTGTTGAGCTTGGGCTATTAGAAAGCACCGAGCGCCATAAGGCGCATTAAGACGACGCAACCGATGTTGCCGAGCACTCCATGCTCTCGTGTTAGAAGGCACCGAGCGCCATAAGGCGCATAACGACGCGTGATCGTCTTGCGGTGGTAGTCGAATTTCACCGTTAGAAGGCACCGAGCGCCATAAGGTGCATTAAGGCGCCACAAACGACGCCGGATCAAACTCAACGATCGCACGTTAGAAAGCACCGAGCACCATAAGATGCATTAAGACGCATAATCCAGCATCTTCTTAGGCGAACCCTTGCGCCGTGAGAAAGCACCGAGCGCCAAACGATGCATTAAGACGTGACCGGCTTGTCCGGGGTCGACTGAACGGGCTTCTCCGGGTTAGAAAGCAACGAGCGCCATAAGGCGCATTAAGACGCACGGCCCCAGTATCCGTCAGTCATCGCGTTCGCATCGTGAGAAAGCACCGAGCGCCATAAGGCGCATTAAGACCCATCGGACCAGTCATCCGTGATGGAGTACTCTTCCAGTTAGAAAGCATCGCGCGCCATAAGGTGCATTACGACAAGTCACGCTGCCTGTCCTCGATCTTGCCTGTCGATGCACGTTAGAAAGCACCGAGCGCCATCAGGCGCATTAAGACTTGAGGGAGGCAGTAGACGCTTCGAGAGCAGCCTTCACCTGCGAGAAAGCACCGAGCGCCATAAGGTGCATTAAGACAGGGTCGGATAAGGAGTCAGCTCGGGAATAGCAGGCAGGTCAGAAAGCCCGAGCGCCATAAGGTGCATTAAGACGGAATCTGGGTAGCGATCACCTTTTCCTCAAACTGATCAAGTTAGAAGGCACCGAGCGCCAAACGATGCATTACGACTGAATTTCGCCTGTATCAAGTGCAGAGAGGAACAAAGTGAGAAAGCACCGAGCACCAAACGGCGCATTAAGACTACCTGTAGACGAGGTGTAGTCCTCCACCCCTTTTCGAGGTTAGAAAGTACCGAGCGCCATAAGGTGCATTAGGACTCGCCGGTTTCGGCGGCGACGAACGCGTTTGCCGCGTTGCGTTAGAAAGTACCGAGCGCCATAACGTGCATTAAGACTTGTCTCCTGCGCGCTTCTTGATCTTCTTCAACGCGAGTTAGAAAGCAGCGAGCGCCATAAGGCGCATTAAGGCTCCCCGACCGCCGAGAGTTCCATCTGCAGATTCGACTCGTTAGAACGCACCGAGCGCCAAACGGTGCATTAGGACTTCGGCGTCCCAGCGCTGGTGCTTAGCCTTCTTCTGTGTTAGAAAGAACCGAGCGCCAAACGGTGCATTAAGACACGTGTTCCTGGCCAATTGCGGCGATTTCGGCGGCCATCGTTAGGAAGCACCGAGCGCCACAAAATCTCGCATGCAATTCCCCAGAGCACATATCAACAAGCACCAGGACACCGCAGAACTTCAACGTTCTGACTTCGAATCTTGAAGGACTGTCAGCCGAATTGCATGCGACATTTTCTAACAACCCTGCAAGATGAGCACCAAACGGTGCATTAAGACTTCGCGCGCAGGGTGACCTTGATCGACCGTTCAGTCATAGGTTAGAAAGCACCGAGCACCAAACGGTGCATTAAGACTCAAAAGACGGGACAATACCCAGATAGTCAACAATCACACTAGAAAGCACCGAGCGCCAAAAGGTGCATTAAGACTCCTTCTCGTACTTAGCGATAATGGCAGCACGCTGCGCGTCAGAAAGCACCGAGCACCATAAGGTGCATTAAGACCCGTCGCGATCCTCCCATTCGTGACCATAGAAGTCACCGTCAGAAAGCACCGAGCGCCAAAAGGTGCATTAAAACAGGATGTATGAGCGGATGGTGGGGACGGCGAGGCCGACGTCAGAAAGCACCAAGCGCCAAAAGGTGCATTAAGACTTGTATCCGGCGGGGTTGGCGTTCTTGATCTGTTCGTTAGAAAGCACCAAGCGCCAAAAGGTGCATTAAGACTTGTATCCGGCGGGGTTGGCGTTCTTGATCTGTTCGTTAGAAAGCACCAAGCGCCAAAAGGTGCATTAAGACTTGTATCCGGCGGGGTTGGCGTTCTTGATCTGTTCGTTAGAAAGCACCGAGCGCCAAAAGGTGCATTAAGACTTGTCGACAACAGGGTCACCCCACATGTACGCATTACGGTCAGAAAGGACCGAGCGCCAAGAGGTGCATTAAGACCCGTTTTCGTCACGACCCACCGAAGCCAACCAATCCTTGTCAGAAAGCACCGAGCACCAAAAGGTGCATTAAAACGTGAGCACCCATGTGCGTGACAGGCCTGAATCATGACGGGTTAGCTAGCACCGAGCGCCATAAGGTGCATTGAGACAGAAATCGGAAGGAACCCAAAGGGCCACCGCCAATCGTGCCAGTAAGTACCGGGTGCCACAACGCGGCTCCACACGAGTTAATCAGGAGACAAGCTCAGTACTGAACTAGCACGCACACGGCTGAGGCCTCCCCGGACCAACCGGGGAGGCCTCAGCAATGCGGGACGCGGCAGGAGAATCTACGACCGCGAACCAGCACCCCTCTTTGACGGATGCCGTCTATCCTCTCCCTTCCACCAGGGCATCCAGGCTCGATACCCATCAGGCGGCGGGGTCAGTGACTCGGGCTCGAAGCCGAGCTCCGCGGGCGTCTCGGGGATGCGGTCGACGAGGAAATACTTATCCTTGTCATCGCAGTGCTCACGCACGATGGTGCGGAACTCGGCGAGCTCGCAGTACAGGACGCCCGTGATCGGATTCCTCCTGTACACCACGATCTTGTACAGCCAGTAGGCGAACAGCGCGACGTTGGCCGCGAGCGCCAGGGCCGCACACGCGATGTTCGCGCGCGGGTCCATGGTCGCGAAGTTGAAGATGTCCGAGGGAGGGACCAAGACCTCGGGCAGGAGGGTGTTCATGGAAATCCAGAAGACCAGCGTGAAGCAGCGGAACCAGATCCACTGCCCCTTCGCCCACGTGAACGCCGGAATCGTGCAGGCGAGCAGCAGGGCGAGCGTGCAGTACCACGTGTAGTCGGCCAGGGAGTTGTACAAGAACGCGTGGTTCCACAGGTCGTAGGCGATCACCCACGGCCACACCATGTCCACCCAGATGAGGCCTCGCACGGAACGCTTCCCGGGCGAGGTAACGATGATCTTACCCAGGCCCGTGATCGTGATGATGTTGAGCAGGCCGGCCGCAGCGGACAGGAGGTTCCAATACCCGCCGATCGTGCGGAAGCCCGTCTCCGGGTCGATGCCCACGTGGCGCTCGGCCAGGTTGGCGGCGACCTCCTGGTACCACTGCTGGGAGTGCAGCTCGGCGCTCACTCCCCGGGCCTCGGGCAGGCCGGCGATCATGTCGATCGTGTGCGCGTCGTTGACGCCCTTCAGGCACTGCCAGTCGGCGCCGCACGCGTAGTACGCATCCGCGTTGACATAAATCGTCAGGTCGCGGATGTTGGCCTCCATGATGTTGACGGCCAGGCCGATCCACAGTGCCACGCCGAGCCAGATCGCGTACTTGTGCGCCTTGACCGGGTTGCGCTTCGCGTACACCAGCACCGTGCCCGTCATTGTGGCGGTCAGGATCATGATCGCGTACTTGCCGAACGGAAACCAGCCCACCATCGGCGTCCCATGGATCCACGCGTAGGGCATGAGGGCGATGCCGCCCACGGTCCACACGGCAAAGATCGTCCAGTTCCACCTCCGATTGATTTCCGCGACGGCGATCTGGGCGGCGAGCACCAGCAGCCAGATGAGATACACCTTGGGAGTCCCCAGCTCCCACAGGAAAAGCGAGTCCACGGCATTCTCCTTCGAACGCACAACCAGGCTAATAGTTGTCGGCTATCATAATCCGAAACACTAACCTAGTGTGCGGGGTTCACCGTCGAATCCCCATCGTTCCGGGGCTCCACACGGGCCAGCGCCAGCGCGGGCGCCCCTCGTCAATTCCTCAAGGAGGAGGACCCATGACACGCCTACCCCGTCGTACCCTCTGCGCTGCCGGCCTCGCCGGAACCACCGCGCTCCTGGGAGGCATGTACGCCTTCAGCCAGCTCAGCGGCAAGGCCACGCCCGAGGAACAGGCCTGGCACTACCCGGGTGACGACCTCATCGACGCCAACTACGACAACGGCTACTCCTCGACCTACGCGATCACGATCGACGCGCCCGCCTACGCGGTGTGGCGCCTCTTCAAGCAGATCGGCGCGGAAAAGTCCGGATCCTTCTCCTCGGAGTTCCTCGAGCGAGTCTTCGCGCGCCTGCCCTTCTTCAACTCCTACGAGATCCAGGAGGAGTTCCAGCAGCCCGACTCGATGGTGCCCGGCGACATCGCGGCCTTCGACTTCCACGGCATGTCGATGGAGTGGGCGGACGTCGTGCCCGGCAAGTACATGGTCCAGTGGGTCGACACGAAGAACCCACCCAAGGCGCCCGGCTCCTACGCGTTCCGCTTCCCCGGGATGACGAACTTCGCGGCCGCTTGGTGTTTCTACATGGTGCCTCTATCGGGTGAGCGCACGCGCCTCATCAACCACTGGCGCATCGGATACGAGCCCGCCTCCCCCGCCATGAAGGCCCTGAACTGGATCAACATCGAGTTCATCGGCGGGTGCATGACGCACCTGCAAAACCTCTACGTCAAGCGCGTCCTCGAGTTCAAGAAGAAGCAGCACCTGACGGGCCGCTTCATGCGCGGAATGCTGGGCGGGCGCTTCTTCAACTCGGGCACGCCCGCCGGTCGCTACGACGGGACTCCCCTGTTCGAGGACACCTTCACCCAGTGGTTCCGCTACGGACGGTCCGCCCCGGCCGTCACCGAGATCCGCCCACCCGTCACCGACGACCCCTCCTGGCCGCCGACGGGCGCGGACAGCCCGTGGGCGAGCGAGGTCGACGCCTCCTACTTCGACGGCTGGCGTGAGCCGACATTCTCCTGGGAGGAGCAGATCCGCCAGAAGATGGAGCGCACCTACCTGCCCAATTGGGGCAAGGAGCAGCGCTGATGGGCGGCGGCATCACTCCCCCGGACTACCCAACGCTCTTCTTTTTCGAGGTCGGCCAGTGGTGGGACTACGCGATGCTCCTCCTCGTCGTCGCGCTCCTCGCCGGCGCCGCATGGCTGGCCCAGCGCAACATGTGGGTGGTCCTCGCGCTCTTCGTGGTCGTGCCCATCGCGCTGACTATCTTCTGGTGGCCGCACTCGACGGCGGGGACGGCCTCGGCGGGCTGGTTCCCGATCGTGAAACAGTACTCGGCGCTGGCGGGGTCCCTGTGCCTCGTCGCCCTGCAGGTCTTCCCCAGGCTGCGACACAACCGCTGGTACCTCATCATCCCGCCCGCGATCCTGGCGGTGAACATCGCCGAGGCCGTGGTGCGCGACTTCCAGTGCTACGGGATTCACGGGGTGGACCCCGCCCAGGGAATGGTCACGTGGGGCGGGCCGTGGAACATCATGAACGGCGTCGCTGGCATCTTGAACCTGCTCGCGATCTCCGGGTGGGTCGGGATCTTCGTATCCAAGGGCAAGGAACGCGCCCTCATCTGGGGCGACCTGACGATCGGATGGATCATCGCCTACGACCTGTGGAACCTCGCCTACGTGTACAACTGCCTGGCGGACCGCGCGTGGTACTCGGGCGTGGCGCTGCTGGCCTCGTGCACTATCCCGGCTCTCATGAAGTTCGGGCGAGGCGCGTGGATCCAGTACCGGGCGTACACGCTCACGCTGTGGTCGGCGGTCGTGCTCACCTTCCCCCACTTCATGCAGGACTCGATGTTCGCCCACCGCAGCGCCCACAACCCCTGGGCGATGGTCATCCTCTCGGCGGCCGCCTTGGTGGCGAACGCGTGGGTGTTCGCCGCGCACGTGCGCACGATCATCTCGAAGCGGCGTAACCCGTTCACGCAGGAGGTCCACGCCGACGAGGCCACCTACGCCTCGTGGGTCCGCGACCTCGCCTCCGATGAGGACAAGGAGCTTATCGCCGCGCGCCTGGGCACGACGCCGGAGAAGGCAGGCTTTGCATCGGCGAACCGTGGGTAAGGAGCGACAATGTTACGCGACTATCCTCCGATCGGAACTGTACAGATCGGAGAACAGTGACGCTCACTGGACGCATTCCCGTGCCAACAAGACCCGATAACAGAGCTATCGAAGCCCCTCCAGAAACTGTGGACGTGCCTTCATTGCATGGATCAGAAGTTCTCCACCGCTATCGAAAATCAAGACGACCATCTCAAGCACGCGTCCAGATTGATCAATGCCCACCACGAGCCAGCGCCCTGGATCGTTCTCATCATCGAGGGGCCGCGAGTTCAAGGCGTGCTCGTAAGCATATCGGACCGCTTCATCAGTAAGCCGGTCACGCACGAAATGTTTGCGCGCGCTGGCGTGGAGTTTAAGCGACATGGGTCCACTCGCGCACGGCTGCGCGTATCGCGTCGGAACGACTATCGATCCCCTCGCGGGCAGCACGTTCCATAAGGGCGTTGAGAGTCTGCGCATCCAAACGCACTGTGACGGCTGCCCCTGGCCCCTTTCCCACCGGAGGACGGCCGGGACGCGGAGGCGGCAGCTTGGTTAGGTCATAGCCGCGCTCAGCCTCATCAGCCCACGCTTGAATCTGCTCGTCACTAACGAACTTTCCATGAAGAAGACGCTCACTCATACAAATATCGTATACGAAATTCATGCCACGCATGGCGACCACCCCATAACATCTTCTTCACTCATTGACGAGGTCGGAGCTGGGTTGCATGGTCGCACGCACGCTTGTGCGGCCGGGGTGGAAGAACGTGCATGGTGGTTACTATGCATTCTTTATGTTTCGTATCGGTTCTGCGCGTACCCTGAAACAGTAGGGCGCGCTCCCAACGACGGGGGCACGCCGCAGGGCACCTCACCGTGGAGGAGTACTACGCCATGACGGTTCCACCATTGTTCGACCCCCTCGATAGCGAGGATGAGGATCAGCTGCCGCGCGACACCGCGTCACGGGAGGCAGGGCGCGAGGCCGATGCTGAGCACTGGGACACCCGCTCGCGTCCCTCGGGTATGCGGGCCCACGCCCAGGCGTGGCTGCACGTCGAGCCGTTCTATTGGACGATGCGCGTGGTCTACGTGTGCCTCGCCGCAGGAGCCGTCTTCGCCGTCTACATCAACGGGGTCGCCGAAGGCTGGTGGCACGCCTGGGGCGAGAAGCCAAGCGTCGCGGCCACAGCCCCCGCCACTCAGCCCACGCCCACGGCATCCCCGACGTCCTCGAGCGAACCAGCGATGTCAGGCGGCTACCAGATCGGCCCCGACGGCGTCCTCGTACGCCCCGCCCAATACGCCGCAGACACCTACACCAAGCCTGAGTTGCCTGAGGAGGCCAAGGAAAACACCGAAAGAGGCGCAGAAGCAGCCGCAGAACACTACCTCGCACTCCTGATCTATTCTTGGAATACCGGCGACACCCAGCCACTTGCCAATATGTCTGACCCATCATCGAACTTTGCAAAGAACCACATTGCCAATACTCAAGAAATGTATACAAATGGCTGGTCATATGGAAACTCAGTAACAGTACAGGAGGTACTTCGTCTTGAAGCAGTTTCATCGCAAGATGGAACGATTCCACCAAATACCGTCGGAGTTCGCTTTCGCGTCAGCGCAAATAATGGAACAAGGTGCAAGGGGCAGAGCATTATTGTTGACGATTCCGAACACAGTTCAACAATTACCTTATTCATGACATGGAAAGATAACCGCTGGACAGAGGTACAAGGAAGCGCCACAGATCATGATGACGAATAAATTACGCATTTTCCTAGCAATCACCTCCACTTCATCTTCTTTACTAATTTTTAATTGCCTACCTGCGATAGCCCTCGCACCAAGTTCGGGTTTTGACGCCAACGGAATCGATAGGGATGTCAACACTGATATGTGGGAGGATGGGAACGAAGATAATCCTGGCACAGTAGGAAGCCCCTCTCAACCATCAGAAGATGACACGGGTTCACCTCGAGCGACTGAACCAACGACTACGAACAGCGTTTTGGATTTTGCGTTTGGCTACCATTGTGAACACCCAGTTTCCTACGATTCGGGTCATATGATGTTCCCAACCTACTGGAGATGCGACGATCCTCCGCCGTCCGCAGAAACGCCGTCAGATCCTCCTTCAACCCAGAAGATTCTGCGTCACGCTGCTGCCACCATTCACGCGGATGGCGCAGGGATCTACAAGCAGCCACCAAAAGTCTCGTATACGAACAAGTACATCCCGACCCTCGTATCAGTCACTAACCCGACCCAGACTCACGTCATCAACCTGCTCGGACACGACATCACCATCACCCTGAAAGCCACGAACTACGAATGGGACTGGGGCGACGGCACCCCACACACCATCACCGCCTACCAAGGAATGGCCTTCGAAAAGGGCATGGACCCCAACAAGGACCCCAGGCTCATCCGCCACTACTACACCCCGCCCAACGGGTGGCGCTCACGCTTCGACGGCCCCTACCCCGACGCCACCCGCACCATCACACTCACCACCACGTGGAGCGGCACGGCCACCAACCCATTCACCGGAGAAACCCAAACCATCAACGGCCTAGTCACCACCAAAGAAACAACCGGCCCCTTCCCCCTCAACCACCTCTTCATCTCAAACACCGACACCTGGGAAGAAAAACAAGGACACTAAACCGTCACCAGGCCACACACGCACCACGCTCCCAAAAATTTCGCATGTAATTCACACACACCCCTCCGATGACAGAACGCAGAAACCGTGCAATAGCAACGATTCCAAAGACAACCATGAAGGACGCACACCGGAATTACGTGCGAGATTGTCAAACAACCACCTACGCCGGGCGCCACGGGACGCCCACTAAAGCAGCGGGGCCGCGCACGAGCAATCGTGCGCGGCCCCGGGCCCCTCAGCGACATGGTGCCGCCGCGGAGCACACTCGGATCACTGCCTCAAACGCCCACGCGCATCAAACACGTACCGCTTGCCGTCAATCCAACGAGTCCCCGTCACCATGACGCCCGACGACGACAGGTAGTACCACGAGTCGCCATCGCGCAGCCAACCAACGCGCATCGCGCCGCTGGACGGGTCCAGGTAATACCAGGACGACCCCTCACGCAGCCACCCCGTCTTCATGGCCCCGCTGGACGGGTCCAGGTAGTACCACGAGGGCCCCTCGCGCAGCCACCCGGTGCGCATAGCACCCGACGACGAGAAGTAGAACCACGTGCCACCGACACGCACCCAGCCGACGCTCGCCGCCCCGCTGGTGGGATCCAGGTAGTACCAGGAGCCGTGCACGCGCATCCACCCGTAGGCCTGTTCCCCCGTCGGTGGCGTGTAGTAGTACCAGTGGCCGCCCTCAGCGAACCAGCCGGTCACCACGTATCCGTGGGCGTCGACACGATACACGGACCCGTTGATGCGCAACGACGTCGACACAGGGTATGAGCCGTCGGCGCGACGCCACCACCTGCCCAGCGGATTCGTCATCCACTGACCATCCCCGGCCTCGTCGGCGCCTCCCGGATCGGCGGTCACGGTGAACGTCACGCTCGCCGACACATCGTCGTCGGCGCGCGCGTCACTGTTGCGCCCCTGCGCCTCAACAGAGGCGACCAGGGACCCCGTCACCGGGGTCGGGCCGCCGGAAGCAGACACGTCCACTCCGTCAGCGCGCAGCACGAGGCCGTCCCCCGTGAACGCGCCACTGCCCGACGCGGACGCGACCTCGCGCCCACCCACCAGCAGGCGTGCCGACGTCACCGGACCGCTGACCCGCACGCGCACGGACACGCGCCCGGAGACGCTCGCCCCCGCGAGCGCGCTCCACGTCGCGCCGTCGGACGAATACTCGACCTGCCCGATCGTGGGACGAGGCTGATCCTTCAAGACGGCGTCGAGGGCGCTGGGCATGCCGGCACCGCGGTACTCGTGGTTCTCGTCGGGAACCACCAGGCGATCCCAGTTCGCGGGATCACTGGCCTGCTTGCGCGCCAGTTCGAGAATCTGCGAGGCGTTCATGTCCGGGTGCACCTGGCGCAGGGTTGCGAGCACGCCTGCCACCAGGGGTGATGCCATCGACGTGCCGCTCGTCATCGCGTTCGCGTCCCCCGCCCAGGAGGGCATGGGGGCGTAAATGTCTTGCCCGGGCGCTGTGAAAGCGAGGGTGCGTGCGCCCCAGTTCGACCACGAGGCCCGCTCCAGCGCGCCCGCTTTCCCATCCGCGCCCTGGGTGCGAGCCAGGCCAGACACGGGGACGACGTTGTCGAGCATGGCGGGCGCGAGCACGCCCCCGTAGACTCGGCGTTCCTGCGGCTTCCACGTGTCGTTTGGTGACTGGTCGTCCAGCGACGGCGGGTTATCCAGGTCAAACCCGTTGTTTCCTGCCGCCACCACGTTGATGACATCGTGGGAGGCCGCATAGTTGATAGCGCGTCGCACCGACTCTAGGCCGGCGGCCTGCTCACCATCGCGGGGAAGCCAGTACATCCACGGGTCGAGGCGGAACGAACTATTCGTCACCGAAATACCGTGGTTCGCGGCCCACGCGAAACCACACACCACGTACTCGGGGTAGAAATAGCCGCCGTTCGCGGAGGCCACATTGATTGCGGCGATGCGCAGCGTCGGATTCACTCCGTCGGTGCCGTGCCCGTCGTGCTTGGCGGCTATCGCCCCGGCCACGGCCGTACCGTGCGTGGACGTCGTGCGCCTCCACGCCGACGGGTCGGCGCTGGCAATGCCGTTAAACGAGCAGGACACGGACTTGTCGGGATCCACCTGGCCCGCCAAGTCCGCGATGGTGTCGTCCACCCCCTGATCGAGGATGCCAACCGTCACATCCCCACGCATGACATCCACGCCCTGAGCCTCCAGAGCCCCCAGCGCCTGCAGGTGCCACCCGTTCCCCGTCTGCGGGTCGGGCTTCCACCCCGCGTCCGCCTGGTCGCTCGAGGCCGCAGCGGCGTCCTCAACCGAGGTCACCCCCAGCGCGCCCGTACTGCCCGGCGCGGCGGCCACCGCCTCGTTCGCAGCCACGCGCACCTCGTGATCGAGAGGAACCATGGCCTCGTTGCCGCCGACCGGCACCTCGCGAGTCGGGCCGATCGAGTCAAACCGGATCCCCTCGCCGGCCAGGGCCTCGCCCAAGTCGAACGCGAACGTCGGGGACGCCGACTGCACGAAGAACGTGCCAAACTCGGGGTACTGTCCCAGCGCCAGGCCCTTCAGGTTCGAGGCCCGGGCGAGGGCCCGCTGGAAGGTCGCGTGATCCGTGCCCTGCGCCAAGTTGACCGCATAGTTGGCGGGCAGCTGAGCGCTCGTGCGCTGCGGTGACGTGATCCCGGGCAGGACAGGCTCGCCGGGGGTCGGCTCCGCACCCGGATCCGGCTCCTGCGGCGTAGGCACCGCCGACGGGTCACGCGCCACCGTAAACGTCGCTTCGTGGAACTCGTCATCGTCGGCGCGCGGATCAGCGTTATTGCCGCTCGCGCTGACCTGCACGCGGGCGCGAACCCACGCCTCGCCCTCGGGTATCAGGGAGGACAGGTCCACGCCCTCCAGCGTCACCGTCAACGCATCGTCGAGGAATTGTCCCGACCCCGCGCGGTCCACGCTGGCCAGCCCCGCAACATCCAGGTGCACATTCGTCACCGGAGAAGTCACCACAGTCTGAATATCCACCGGGCCCGCGGGCAAAACCGCGCCGTCCACGCTCGTCCAGCTGCCGCCGGCGACACGGTAGTTCACCATCATGATCGAGGGCCGAGGTTGGTCGCGCAGCACCGCGTCCAACGCGTCCGGGAACCCATAGCCGCGATACTCCTTGCCATCCTTCGGCGCGGACAACCGGTCGTAGTTCATCGCCGCCTGCTTACGCATCAGGTCCACGATCTGATCACCCGTCATCGTCGGATGCACAGACTTGATGAGCGCGGCGACACCCACCGCGTGCGGAGAAGCGAAAGACGTTCCGCCGCCATTGGCATAGTGCGCCGGCATCACATCATTGGGGACCGTCGATTCAATATCGTCACCCGGCGCGGCGAAATCAATGCTCTTCCCGTAGTTCGAGAAGTCGGCACGCAAGTACACCTCGCGCACGCCTTCCGACACCACTCCCTGGCGGGCGACCGCACTGACCTGATTGACCCCCTCAATCATCTGGGGGACCATCACGCCGCGCTTCCCGCGCGTCGACGCCAGATCCGCACCGTCGTGGGGAAGATCCTGGCCCGCCGGGTGATCATTGTCCGCATCGTCGTTGGCGGCAGCCGCGAAAATCGCGACCCCCTGACTACGAGCGAACGTAATCGCGCGCGTCGCCGCCTCCAAACCCGCCGCCTGCTCAGGGTCCGACGCATCCCAGTAGCGCCACGGGCCCATCACATACGAATTGTTCACGATATCCACGCCGTGATTAACGGCCCACGTGAACGCACACGCCAACGCCTCCGGGTACGTGTGGCGCTGGGCATCAGCGGCCTTGATCGACACGATCGTCGAATCGGGAGCGATGCCGTCAATACCGTAACCATTGTGGTTAGCGGCAATAATGCCGGCGACCATCGTGCCGTGAGAGTCATAGTCCTTCCACGCGCCATACTCCTGGTTAGGCATGCCATTCCACGTACACGACACCGAATGATGCGAATCCACGCGCCCGATCATGTCGGGATGGCGATCATCCACACCCGTGTCGATAACGCCCACAACGACGGGAGCATGCGGAACCGCCACCGCGGCGGCCTCGGCCGCGTGCATGGCGACGCTCCCCCAGTTCGTCAGCTGTTCGTACGCCCCTCCCGTGGGCGCAATGTCCTCATCCAACGTGGCCATATTCTCGGCGGCTACCGTTCCCGGTTCGTCGCCGCTCTGAGGACCGCTCTGAGGACCGCTCTGGCTGCCCGATTCGGGGGTGGGCTCCGCATCGGGGTCAAAGCCCTCGGGTGGCAGCTCCATGCGATCCGACTCGGGTAGCTCCTGCGTGCGCGTCGGACCAATCGAGTGGACGCCGACGCCTTCGCGGGCCAGATCCTGCGCCAGGTCCTGCGCGAACGTCGGCGAATTACTCTGCGCGAAGAACGTGCCGTAACGCGGGTAACCGGCCAGAATCGCGGCCTGATGATACGGCAAGCGGGCGACGGCCCGATTCATGGCATCAGTGCCAACGTCACTCAGGTTGATGGCATAGTTCATGTAGATGGCGCTCGCCCTGGCGGGCGCGATGATGCCGACGGGAGGATCGTCGGCTCGAGTGGGTGGGGGTATCGTCACTGTGCCCATCGCGAAGGCTACGAGGGTGGCGATGCCGATGCGTGCAACGGTGCGGCGCATGGTTCCTCATCTTTCACTTGTCACTGTCACGCACACATCTTTGTGCGCGCAAAAACAATTATCAGCATGTTTGTCACCAGCCACATTCACTTGAAAAATCCCGCCGAAATACAAGGACAACGGCGCAGTCGCCACACCCGCGAAAAGCCCCTCTCATACACGGCCACGCACCTATCGCGCAGGCCACCCACTCCTCGAACGCGCCATCCCCACGCGCAACGCTCAGGGGCCGCGCACGAGAACTCGTGCGCGGCCCCTGGACGCTCAACCGGGGAAGGAACCCCGGCCTCGTAACGCCTACTCCTGGAGGCGACCCGACTGATCGAACACGTAGCGCGTGCCGTCAATCCAGCGTGCCCCGGTCACCATCGCCCCGGAGGAGGACAGGTAGTACCAGGAGCCGCCGTCCTTCACCCAGCCGACGCTCATCGCGCCGGAGGGGGCGAAGAAATACCAGGAGGAGCCGACGCGCGCCCAGCCCGTGGCCATCGCGCCGGAGTCAGCCAGGTAGTACCAGGTGGAACCCTCGCGCATCCAGCCGGTGCGCATGGCACCCGAGGACGCCAGGTAGTACCAGGTGTCGCGCACCTTGGTCCACCCGCTGGCCATCTCTCCGCTGATGGGATCCAGGTAGTACCAGGTCCCATGTACCTTCACCCAGCCCGCGGCCTGGCCGCCGGAGGGACCGTAGTAGAACCAGTGGTCGCCCTCGCTGACCCAGCCGGTCACCATGTAGCCGCGCGCGTCGAAGCGGTAGATCGCCCCGTCAATGCGCAGCTGCGTCGAGGTCGGGTACGTGCCGTCCTCGTAGCGCCACCACCAGCCAAACGCACCGGATACCCAGCGGCCCGAGCGGGCCTCGTCGGGGCCGACCTGGTCGGGGCTGACCGTGAAGGGAACCTGGAGGGTCGCATCGTCGTCGGCGCGCGCGTCGTTGTTGCGGCCCATGGCCTCGACCGTCACCGTCGCGGCACCCGCGAAGCGTCCCGTCCCATTCGGGTGGGACACGTCCACGCCGTCGGCCTGCAGCATCACCGAGTTACCCTCGAAGGCGCCGTTGCCCACACCGGTCGCGACCTCACGCTCACCGACGAGGAGTCGCGCCGAGGTCACCGGACCGGTCACCGTCACGCGGATGGACACGCGCCCGGAGACGCTCTCCCCCGCCAGCGGCTGCCACGTGGCGCCATCCGTCGAGTACTCGACGCTGCCGATGACGGGCTTCGCCTGATCCTTGAGCACCGCGTCCAGGGCGTTGGGCAGGCCCGCACCCCGGTACTCGTGGCCCTCCATGGGCTTCAAGCGGTTCCAGTTCGCCGGATCGCCCGCCTGCTTCTTCGCCAGGGCGATGATCTGCTCGGCGTTCATCTCCGGGTGGACCTGGCGCAGCGTCGCGATGACGGCGGCCGCCAGGGGCGACGCCTGCGACGTGCCGTACAGGTTGCCGTAGGCCTTGCCGTACCAGCTCGTCAGCGGAGCGTAGATCTTCGCGCCGGGGGCAGCGAAGTCGATGCTGTTCGCACCCCAGTTTGACCAGGACGTCGGCTCGAGCACGCCGGTGGCGGGGTCAGCGCCCTCGGGCAGCTGCAGGGCGGACACGGCGAGCGTGCCGCGCAGCATCGACGGCATGTAGACGCCGCCCTTCACGTCGCGCTCATACGCGCCCCAGGTGTCGCCCGGCGACGAATCGTCGGTGGCAGGCGGGTTATCCAGGTCCGTCGTCCAGTTGCCGGCGGCCACCACGTTGATGACGTCCTTCGAGGTCGCGTAGTCGACCGCGCGCTGCACGGCCTCCAGGCCAGCGGCCTGCTCGGGGTCGTTCGGCATCCAGTACTTCCACGGGTTGACGTAGTACGAGCCGTTGGTCACGGAAATGCCGTGGTCGGCGGCCCACACGAAGCCGCACGCGATGTACTCGGGGTAGAAGAAACCACCGTTGCGCGAGGCCACGTTGATCGCGGCGATGCGCAGGGTCGGGTTCACGCCATCCACGCCCACGCCGTCGTGCTTCGCGGCGATCGAGCCGGCCACGTGCGTGCCGTGGGTCGCGTCGTCCCAGCGCCACGCGTCGGGGTCGCGGTTGGGCACGCCGTTGACGTTGCAGGCCACGGACTTGTCGTAGTCGACCTGTCCGGCCAGGTCCGGCACGGTGTCATCCACGGACTGGTCCATGATGCCCACCGTCACGGGGGCGCGCATGACATCCACGTCCTGCGCCTCAAGGGCGTGCAGGGCCTGGAGGTGCCATCCGTTGCCCGTCTGCGGGTCAGGGGTCAGGGTTGCATCCTGATCGCTCTGAGCCCCCTGAGCGCCCTCGGAGCGGGGTGCGGCCGCGAGCGCCGCGTCCGCCGCGACTCGGGTCTCGTAGGGAACGGGGACCACGGCCTCGTTGCCGCCGACGGGTGCCTGGCGGGTCGGGCCGATCGAGTCGTAGCTGATGCCTTCCTTCACGAGCGCGGCGCCCAGGTCGGGCGAGAAGGTGGGCGAGGCGGCCTGCACGAAGAACGTGCCGAAGGCCGGGTACTGGGACAGGACCAGGCCGCCCAGGAACGATGCCTGGGCCGCGGCGCGCTGGAAGGTGGCGTTATCGGTGCCCTTGGGCAGGTTGACCGCGTAGTTGGCGGGCAGCTGCTCGGCGGCGCGCGCGGGGGCGGTGATGCCAGCCTTGGCGGGGCCAGCGGGCGCGGGCGTTGTGTCGGGCGCGGGCGTCGGCTGCGCCGCGGCGTTCGGGTCGCGCGAGACGGTGAAGACGGCCTCGCGGCCCGTGTCGTCGTCGGCCTGGCGGTCGAAGTTGATGCCGGTGGCGCTCACCTGGACGCGCGCGGTCACGGAGTCGGTGCCCTCGGGCAGGAGTGAGGAGAGGTCAACGTTTTCAGCGGACACGCCGACGGCTGAGTCACCGTACTTGCCCGAACCGTCGCGGTCGACGCTGGTCAGGGAGGCGACATCCATGTGCAGGTGGCTGATCGGCGCGTTGGCCTCGGCGTAGAAGGTGACGGGACCGGCGGGCAGGGTCGCGCCATCCAGGTCCTTCCATTCACCCTTGCCGACCCGGTACTGGAGGGTCGTGACGGTGGGCTGGGGCTGGTCGCGACGCATGGTGGTCAGCGCGTTGATGAAACCGTAGCCGCGGTATTCCTTGCCGTCCTCGGGCTCCTGCAGGCGCGTGTATTCCATGGCGGCCTGCTTGCGCATGAGGTCGGTGATCTGCTTGCCCTGGAAGTCGGGGTGGATCGACTTAATGAGCGCGGCGATGCCCGTCAGGTGGGGTGCGGCCATCGAGGTGCCGCTGGTCTTGGCGTAGCCGGATGCGAAGATCGCCGTGGGCACGGTCGAGTAAATGTCCTCGCCCGGCGCGGTGAAGTCGACGCTTTTTCCGTAGTTGGAGAAGTCGGCGCGCTTGAGGTTCGACCATTCGGGCTTGGTCTCGACGTCGGTGCGCGTGGCGGCGCTGACCTGGCTGACACCCTCGACCATGGCGGGGACCTTCACGCCGCCGGTGACGGGGCGGTCCTTGATCGGGGTATCGACGTCGGTCGGCGATCCGCTGTCGGTCGTGACGTTGTCGTTGTCCATGCCGTCGTTGCCCGCCGAGGCGATGACAGCCAGACCCTTACCCTGCACGTAGGCGATGGCGCGGGTCGCTGCCTCGAGGCCGGCGGCCTGCTCGGGGTCGCTGGCGCTCCAGTAGACCCAGGGGTCCATCGAGTAGGAGTTGTTGACGATGTCGACGCCGTGGCTGGCGGCCCACATGAAGCCGCAGGTCACGTACTCGGGGTACATGAGCTGCTCGCTGTTCGCGGCCTTGATGGACACGAGGGTCGAGGTCGGGGCGATGCCGTCGATACCGATGCCGTTGTGGTTGGCGGCGATGATGCCCGCGACGTGCGTGCCGTGGAAGTAGTCGTCACGCCAGGAACCGTAGGCCTGGGAGGCGATGCCGTTGTGCGCGCAAGAAACAGACCGGGAGGTATCGACGCGTCCCACGAGGTCGGGGTGCGTGTCGTCGATACCCGTGTCGATGACGCCGACGGTGACGGGCGCGTGCGCGATCGGCACGGCTGCCGCGTCGGCAGCGCTCATCGCCTGAGCACCCCAGTTGACGACCTCCTCGGGCTTATCGGCCTCGGTCGCGCTCTCGCCGCGCAGGGATGCGGGTCCGCCCGACTGAGCCCCGGACTGCGCACCCGACTGGGCACCAGACTGCGCGGTGTCCGCGTCCCCGGACTGCGGTCCGGGCTGCGGGTCGGGAGCGGCCTGACGCTCGCCCTCGGGCACGGCGGCCACGCGCGTCGGGCCCACCGAATGCACAGAAATGCCGGCCTTCGCCAGGGCTTGGGCCAGGTCCGGGGCGAACGAGGCAGACTCGCTTTGGGCGAAGAACGTTCCGATCTGCGGGTACGAGGCCAGGGCGACGCCCCCCGCGGAAGCGACCAGCGAGGTCGCGCGCGCGAGATCTTCGGCGCTGGCCTGCGGGCTCAGGTTAATCGCGTAGTTCATCAGGCCGGCGCTCGCGCGGGCAGGCGCGATGAGGCCGGTGTGGTCGTCGGCCCGGGTGGGTGGGGCGGTCGCTGTGGCCACGCCCATGGACAGGGCGAGGGCAGCGACGAGCCCGATGCGTGCAACATTGCGGCGCATGGTTCCTCGACTTTCGGTTGTGGGTCTGGCGAGTACGGCAATGTACTCATCAGAACTATCATGCTTTAGTTTGTCACTCGCCACAATTTAGCACCGCTTAACTCCGCCAACACCTCGATAAATGACGAGAATTTCGGGTAATCATTCCCCCGCTTACCCTCGCACGGAAGGCGTGACAAAACTGCCCCCGAGCCGCAACGAAGTGGGGCCGAGCATCCAACGATGCGCGACCCCACCTTGACGATTCGCCGCCGCCGGTTACTGCATGCGCCCGTCCGGCCCGAAGGTGTAGGCCACGCCGTTCACCTGCTGGCTACCGGTGACCATCGCACCCGTCGCGGGATCCAAGTAGTACCAGGAGCCGCCCTCATGCAGCCAGCCAATCGCCATCGCGCCGGAGGGCGTGAGGTAGTACCAGGCACCATCGAGGTAGGCCCAGCCGGTCACCATCGCACCCGACGCTCCCAGGTAGTACCACGTGCCACTGACGAACACCCACCCCGTCGCCATCGCACCCGAGGCGGGATCCAGGTAGTACCAGGTGCCGTTCACGTTGGCCCAGCCTGCCACCTGCGCGCCCGAAGCACCGTGGTAGAACCACTGGCCACCCTCAAGGGCCCATCCGGTCACCATGTAGCCGCGCGCGTCGAAACGGTAGGTCGCCCCGTCGATCTGAGCGCTCATCGACGCCGGGTAGCTGCCATCCTCGTAGCGGTACCACCAGCCGACCGCGTCCTTCACCCACGCGCCAGCCTTGGCCTCGTCAATCTGATTCACTCCGGACGTCACCGCATCGAGCGCATCGAGGAAGCCGTAACCGCGGTACTCCCTGCCATCGATGGGCGCGTTGAGGCGTCCATAATTGGCCGCCGCCTGCTTCTTCATGAGGTCGATGACCTGCGCGCCGGTGAGCTCAGGATGCACCGACTTGATGAGGGCCGCGATGCCCGACACGTGCGGCGTCGCCATAGACGTGCCGTCAGCTACCGCGTAACCGCTCGGGTAGAACAGCAGGGGAACCGTGGAGTAAATCTGGTCGCCCGGAGCAGCAAAATCGATCGTGTCGCCGTAGTTAGAGAACTCGGCGCGACCGAGGGACAGTCCGGGCTTGACGTTATAGGCCTGGCCAACCGCGCTCACCTGCGCGACACCATCAAGCATGGAAGGAACGCGGATACCGCCGTTCACAGCCCTATTCTTCGTCGGCGTGGGCACGTCGGTCGGAGACACGTTGTCGACCGTCGGATTGTCAATGTCGACGCCCTCGTTACCGGCCGCCGCGATCACGGCCAAACCTTTATCCTGCGCGTACTTGATCGACCGCGTCGCTGCCTCGAGGCCCGCCGCCTGCTCCGGATCGGTCGGGCTCCAATACACCCACGGATCCATCGAGTACGAGTTGTTCACGACATCGACCCCATGGCTCGCGGCCCACATGAACGCGCACGTCACATACTCGGGGTAGATGAGACGATTATCGTTCGTCGCCTCAATGGCAACGATGCTCGCCTCCGGAGCAATACCATCAATGCCGATATCGTTGTGATTGGCGGCAATAATGCCCGCGACGTGCGTGCCGTGATAGAACTCGTCACGCCACCCGTAAAAGTCCTGCGTGGCGACACCATTGACCGAACACTTCACGGAACGCGACGTATCAACACGCCCCTCCAGGTCCGGATGAGTGTCCTCAACGCCGGAATCAACGACGGCGACGGTCACCGGCGCACGCTTGACATTCACGGCCTCAGCCTCGCGCGCATGCATGGCGACCGCACCCCAGTTGAAAACCTCCTCGTTTGCACCAGCGGGGGCGGCGCTCGCACTCTCCTCACGCATGGAGGTCAGCCCGCCTGCCGCGCCGGACTGCGGGGCGGGCGCATCGTCTTTCTTATCTGTGGGCAGCTCGACGCGCTCGTAGTACAGGACGGGAGCCACGCGGGTGGGTCCGATCGAGTGAATCGCGATGCCGGCCTGCCGCAGGGCGGCGGCCAGGTCGGGCGCGAACGAGGGCGTGGCACTCTGCGCGAAGAAAGTCCCGATCTCTGGGTACGAGGCCAGGGCAGCACCGCCCGCCCCGGGGACGAGAGCGAGGGCTCGCTGGAGATCCTCGGGGTTTGTGCCCGCGAGGTTGATCGCGTAGTTCATCTCGTCATTGTCGGCGCGGGGCGCAGAGACGAGGCCAGGCTCCTCGGCTCGCGCGGAGGGAGCGTTCACCGCGGCCACGCCCATGGACAGGGCGAGGGCGGCGACGAGACCGATGCGTGCGGCGATGCGGCGCATGTTTCCTCGACTTTCGTTTGTCACTGTCAGGATTTCGGCTGCATTGGCAGCTACGCCCATCATCCTAGAGTTTGCCAGTAACAACAAAACCTAGGCTTACCTAAGCTCGACTCCTCACTGTGCGACCCTCCCCCAATTTCGCATGCAATTCCCCTGGCCCCAATTTTCGAAACCCCCGAAAAACCGCAGAATATCAACGATTCGATTTCAAATCTTGAAATACTCATGTGGGAATTGCATGCGAAATTTGGGGGAATGCAGGCCAGAGGGGCACGAAACGGGGAGCACACGAGCGGGAGCACACGGTACACCGGGGGCACATGGCACACCAGGAGCACATGGCACACCGGGAGCACGAAACGGGGAGCACAAAACGGGGAGCACCCGCAGGCACTCCCCGTCTCGCACTCTGTTTACTCCAGGCCGGCGGTTACTCCAAACCGGCGTCGAGGGCCAGCAGGTGATCGACCGTCTGCGGGCGGATGAACCAGCGGGCGACCCCATCCTCGACGGCGAGAACGCCGGGCTTCGTCAGCATGTTGTAGTTCGAGGCCATCGAGTAGCCGTACGCGCCCACTGCCGGGACGGCCAGCAGGTCACCGCCCGCGATGTCAGCCGGCAGGTCGATGTCGCGGATGATGATGTCACCACTCTCGCAGTGCTTGCCGACGATGCGGCAGCGCACCAGGGACGAGGCATCGGCTGGGTCTCGGTTCGCGAGCGTCGCCGTGTAGACCGCGTCGTAGAGAACCGGGCGAATGTTATCCGACATGCCGCCGTCGATCGCCACGTAGCGGCGCACTCCCCCGTCTTCCAACGAGACGTCCTTGACGACGCCGACGCGGTAGAGCATGACCATCGAGGGGCCCGCGATGGAGCGGCCCGGTTCGACGGACACGTGTGGGATCGGCAGGCCGTGGTGGGCGCAGCGCTCGCGCACGACCTCCGCCAGGGCGCGAGCGACCTCGACCGGTGAGGTTGGGACCGGGTCCTGGCCCGTGTAGGCGATGCCGACGCCGCCACCCAGGTCAATCGCGGGAACGTCCAGGCCGAGCTCGGCCTTCACACGCGCCGCGAAGTCGACGACGATGCGCGCGGCCTCGGCGAAGGCCTCGGTCCCGAAGATCTGGGAGCCGATGTGGCTGTGCAGCCCGCGGAAGTCCAGGTGAGGCGCGTCCTTGATTGCGACCACGGCCTCGTACGCCTGGCCGGTGGCCAGGGACAGGCCGAACTTCTGGTCCTCATGGGCGGTCGCGATGTACTCGTTGCCGCCCGCGTGGATGCCGGACTTCAGGCGCACCATGACGGGCGCGACGACGCCGAGGTCAGCGGCGATACGCTCGATCTGGCGAACCTCGTCCATGGAGTCGATGAAGATGCGGTGGATGCCAGCCTCGAGGGCGAGGCGAATCTCCGCGTCAGACTTATTGTTGCCGTGCAGGCCGATGCGGTCGGGGTCCACGCCCGCGCGCAGGGCCAGGCTCAGCTCGCCGAGCGAGGCGGTGTCGATACCCAGGCCCTCGGCCGCGACGAGGCGCGCGACGTCGGCGCTCAGGAAGGCCTTGCCAGCATAGAAGGCGTCGCCGCCGTTCATGCCGTAGCCGTCCCAGAACTCCTCGGCCATCGCCGAGGCCCACACGCGGGCGCGGCCGCGCATGGCCTCGACGTCGAGCACGAAGGTGGGCGTGCCGAAGTCGGCGGCGACGCTGGTCAGGTCGACGCCTCCCACGCGCAGCACGCCGTCCTCCCGAGAAGCGCTCCACGGCCACAGGTCGGGGCGCTCATCGGGGGTCGGGCAGGTGAGGGTAGCGACGCTTGCCGTCTCGCTCACCAGCTCACATCCTCTCGGGGGCGCTCACGCCGAGGAGGCCGAGGCCGGTGCGCAGCACCTGGGTGACCGCGTCGTTGAGCCAGAGGCGGGCGACGTGGCCGGGCTCGACCGGGTCGTCGCCGCGAGGCGTCACGCGGCACTGGCCGTACCAGGCGTGGTAGGTCGCAGCCAGGGACTCGAGGTAGCGGGCGATGCGGTGCGGCTCGCGCAGCTCGGTCGCCTGCGCGACCTGCGCGGGGAACTGGGCGAGGGCGGCCAGCAGGGCCTCGTCGGCCTCGGAGTCAAGGGCGGCCGGGTCGAAACCGGCGTCGCGGGTGACCCCATGCTCGGCGGCGTTGCGAGCGACGTTGCAGGTGCGCACGTGCGCGTACTGCACGTAGTAGACCGGGTTGTCGTTGGAGTGCTGCGAGAGCAGGTTCAGGTCGATGTCGACCTGGGTGTCCATCGACACGCGCACGAGGGCGTAACGCGCGGCATCCACGCCCACGGCGTCGACCAGGTCGTCGAGGGTCACGATCGTGCCGGCGCGCTTGGACATGCGCACGGGCTCGCCGTCCTTCACCAGGTTGACGAGCTGGCCGATGAGGATCTGCAGGTTCTCGCCCGGCTTATCGCCGAAGGCGGCGCACATCGCCATCATGCGGCCGATGTAGCCGTGGTGGTCGGCACCCAGCAGGTAGATGGCGGCGTCCGCGCCACGCTCACGCTTGTTGAGGTAGTAGGCGACGTCGCCCGCGAAGTACGCGGCCTGGCCATCCGACTTGATGAGGACGCGATCCTTATCGTCGCCGTAGGTGGTCGTGCGCAGCCACACCGCGCCACCCTCGTCGAAGATCTCGCCGCGCTCACGCAGGCGCTCGATCGCCGCGGCAACCGCACCCGAGGTGTGCAGGGACTCCTCGTGGAAGAACACGTCGAAGTCGGCGCGGAAGGAGTGCAGGCGCTCCTTGATCTCCGCAAACATCAGCTCAACGCCGCGAGCACGGAAGACCTCAATGGCCTCTTCCTCGGGCAGGGTGATCGGGTCGGGCTCGCCGGCCGCACGCGCGTCGGCGCGGACCTGCTCGGCGATGTCGGCGATGTACTGGCCGCCGTAGCCCTCCTCGGGGACCTCGCGGCCCATCGCACGAGCGTAGAGGGAATGCGAGAAGCGGTCGATCTGCGAGCCGTGGTCGTTGAAGTAGTACTCGCGGGTCACGGCGGCGCCGGAGGCAGCCATGAGGCGGGCCAGGGAGTCGCCGACAGCGGCCCAGCGGGCGCCACCCAGGTGCACGGGGCCGGTCGGGTTCGCGGACACGTACTCGAGGTTGATCGAGCGGCCCGAGAGGGTCTCGTTGCGGCCGTATGCGGCGCCGGCCTCGACGATCGTGCGCGCCAGCTCGCCGGCCGCACCCGCGCCCAGGCGGATGTTAATGAAGCCGGGACCCGCAACCTCGACGGAGTCAATGCCGTCGGCAGCCGCGAGATCATCGGCGAGGATCTGCGCGAACTCGCGCGGAGCCATGCCAGCCTTCTTACCGAGCTGCATCGCGACGTTGGTCGCCCAATCGCCGTGCTCGCGCACGCGCGGGCGCTCCACGGTCACGGGGTCGGGGACCAGCGAAGGGTCGATCGAAATGCGACCGGCGGCGGCAGCGTCCAGCAGGGTCGCGCGGATGAGAGTAGCAAGTTCTTCTGGAGTCACCCCTTTAGACTACGGGGTCTGTGCACCTATCCGCGAACTCTCCCCGGCCTCGTGGATGAAAACCTGGCCACATACGCGTCCCATGCGCCACTCTCCCACCCCACGCGGGTGCCAATCCGAGTAATGTTTCGGGTAGCCGAAGTATTTCCGTCAGCAGTGAGGATTTCCAGTGACCAGCACGGACACCGAGCACCACCACAAGCTCATCCCCCTCCTCGGCCCCGCCTTCGTCGCGGCCGTCGCCTACGTCGATCCAGGAAACGTCGCCGCCAACATCACGGCGGGCGCGCGCTACGGGTACCTGCTCGTATGGGTTCTCGTGGCCTCGAACATCTTCGCGATGGTCATCCAGTACCTCTCCGCCAAGCTCGGCCTCGTCACCGGCAAGTCCCTGCCCACCCTGCTCGGCGACCGCATGTCTAAGCCCGCGCGCATCGCCTTCTGGATCCAGGCGGAAATCGTCGCCGCAGCAACCGACCTCGCTGAGGTCATCGGCGGTGCACTCGCCCTCCACCTCCTCTTCGGGATCTCACTCCTATGGGGCGGCATCATCATCGGCATCGTCTCCATGGGCCTCCTCCTCGTCCAGGGCGGCGGACGACAGCGCCAATTCGAGACGATCATCGTCGGGCTGCTGATCATCATCACGCTCGGCTTCCTCGTCGGCCTCTTCGTCGCTCCTCCCAGCCCCTCCGGCATGCTCGGCGGGCTCCTCCCCCGCTTCCAGGGAACCGACTCGGTCCTCGTGGCCGCCTCCATGCTGGGCGCGACCGTCATGCCGCACGCGGTCTACCTGCACTCCTCACTCGTCAACGACCACGATGCTGACGAACTCGGCCCCTCCACCGGCGACGCCCGCCACTCCTCGGGACACCTCTCGCGACTCCTGCGCGCGACCCGCATCGACATCTACTGGGCGCTGAGCATCGCGGGTCTGGTCAACATCGGCCTGCTCCTCCTGGCCGCCGCAGCCCTAGCCGGACAGAGCGGCACCGACACCATCGAGGGCGCGCACGCCGCGATCTCCTCCACGCTCGGCCCCATCGTCGGCACTGTCTTCGCGGTCGGCCTGCTCGCTTCGGGCCTCGCCTCCACGTCGGTCGGCGCCTACGCGGGCTCCGAAATCATGAACGGCCTACTCCACATTCGCGTCCCCATCCTCGTGCGCCGTCTCGTCTCCCTGATCCCCGCGCTCATCATCCTGGGTGCGGGCGCCGAACCCACGTGGGCGCTCGTCGTCTCGCAGGTCGCCCTGTCTTTCGGCATCCCCTTCGCGATCATCCCACTCATGCGCCTCACCGCAAACCGTGAGGTCATGGGCGACTACGTCAACAATCGCCCCCTGCGTATCACAGGTTTCCTCATCGCGGCCGTCATCGTCGCACTCAACCTGTTCCTCGTGTACCTCACCTTCACCGGCCAGGGGTAAGGGGCTGCCGCCGCTGGGGCTATGGGCCCACTGTGCGGGGTGGCCCGCGGTGAGGGCCGGGTGCGGACCGGATGCAGGCAGGGTGTGGGACGGGTGTAGGCCGGGCGCATGGGCATGCCCCGCGACAAAACTCGCCCTGCAAACCCCCAATCAGGCACACACCGCGAAAAAACTCGCCCAGCACGGCAAAATTCGGCCGTTTTGGCCTTTTTTCGGAGCGCTGGGCGAAAAATATCGCGCTTTCTACGCAGGCACTCGAAGCAGGGCGAATTTTCTCGCGCAGACCACCACACACTAGCCACACAGCGCACACCCACGGTACAAAACTCTCCGGGCACACAGCGTGTAAGGCCGCAACCGGTACAAAACTCTCCCCGCACACGGCGTGTAAGGCCACAACCGGTACAAAACTCTCCCAGCACAGCAAAAAACACCCAAATCAGCCCATTCGAGGCGAGCAGGGAGAAAATTATCCCGGTCGAGACCCGCTCGAGACACAAACAACCGACGCAGGGCGAATTTTATCCCGCAGACCACCACTCACCAGCCACGCTGGGCACACTCACCGGTACAAAACTCTCCGGGCACACAGCGTGTAAGGCCTCAACCGGTACAAAACTCTCCCAGCACAGCAAAAAACACCCAAATCAGCCCATTCGAGGCGAGCAGGGAGAAAATTATCCCGGTCGAGACCCGCTCGAGACACAAACAACCGACGCAGGGCGAATTTTATCCCGCAGACCACCACTCACCAGCCACGC
>OGSE01000124.1_pt1 | contig 50730 bp, 26 predicted proteins | sample 1573791 | NCBI WGS metagenome assembly OGSE01 (sample SAMN03295813, study PRJEB24534) | human gut metagenome | isolation source: fecal sample 3 from infant 2 | host: Homo sapiens | place: USA: Pittsburgh, PA | collected 2014-07
CCTACTATCCCGACTCCAAGAAACTCATCTACCACGATGGGAAGGTATTAGTAAATGCCAGATTTTATAATTTTGTAAGATCCAAGAAGTTTAAACTTATTGCAGATATAGAAGGAGCAAAAATAAAAAAATTAAATTTAAACTTCTATACAATCCCAGAGAAAATTGAAAGAGAGAAAAATTATATAGAAATTTTGAAATTAAAAAAAGAAGATTGGCAAAAGCTAATGTGGGGTGAAAAAGATGAAAAATGAGATAAGTAACAAGGACAAGTTGATATTTAGGATATTAATAGACTCCTTAATGGTGGGAGCCTTGGCAGGATTATTCTCTGTCCTCTACAGGTTTGTGATAATGAAGATGGACCTCTACAGGTCCTTTCTCTACAAGGAATTTAACCTAAGGTCCCTAATAATTTTAATAGTCTTGGGAGCAATCATTTCCTTTGTAATTTATAAATTATTAAAGTGGGCACCCCTATCAGGAGGCAGTGGTATCCCACAAATTCGTGGCGAAATCCTAGGCAAGTTTAGGATGGAAGAAGTTCCAACCCTAGTTTCTAAAATTCTTGGAGGAGGCTTGGGAAACCTAATGGGATTTTCTCTTGGAAGAGAGGGTCCTTCAATCCAAATGGGTGGAGCAGCAGCCAAGTCACTTGGCAAAATTTTAAAGAGGCCACCAGATGAACTCAAGTACATGATAACAGCAGGGGCAGCAGCAGGACTAGCAGCGGCCTTTAACGCACCTTTAGCTGGTTGCATCTTTGCAATAGAGGAACTCCACAAGTCCTACTCAAAATTTGTCCTTTTGCCAGCCCTAATTGCATCAATAACTGCAAACTACATTTCCTTTATCATAATGGGACAAGAAACATCCTTCTCCTTCTTTGTCACAGAGTCCCTACCTATGAAGCTAATCTGGGTTGCCATCCTAATAGGAATCTTGACAGGTTTAGTGGGCGGAGTTTATAACTACTTAATAACAAAATTTCAAGACCTCTTCAAAAAAATAAATTCAAAAGTTTTAAAGTACGCCCTACTAATGGGAGTTACAATTCTTGTTGGCTTTATGTTTTTTGAAGGAACAGGTGGAGGCCACGGCCTCTTAGAAAATATGGCAAGACATAGATTTGCCGTAAAATATATATTGGCAATCCTCTTAGTAAAATTATTTTACACAAGCTTTTGCTACGGGTCAGGAGTCCAAGGCGGGATCTTTTTGCCAGTACTTGTAATAGGAGGATCATGTGGAGCCCTAGTCTTTGCCTTCCTAGACAAGAGCTTTGGAGTAGATGCCTTCTACATCAACTTTATAATCTTAGGCATGAGCGGAATCCTTGCATCAGTTGTGAGAAGTCCAATTCTATCAATAATATTGGTATCAGAAATGACATCAACCTTTGAGCACTTGATAGCCCTATCCATTGTAGTCATGGTTTCATACTATGTGGCAGAAGCCCTAAGAGTTGCACCAATTTACGACACACTATTTGAAAGACAACTAAAGGATAAAAACTTACTAAGTCCCAAGGAAAGAGAACTTGGCGACTACTCAGTTTTTGAATACACAATCACAGATGGCTTTAAGTACATGGGCAAGAACCTAAGAGAAATAAACTTTCCAAAACATCTAATAATAATGTCCATCGAAAGAGATGGCAGCGAATTTGTCCCAACAGCCGACGACTTGATCCTACTTGGCGACGAAGTAACAGTCCTAATAAGCGCAGAAGACGCATTAGATATAGACGAATTTTTTAAGGGCGAATAAAAATTTTTGCCAGGGTTTAATGACCCTGGTTTTTTCTTGGCAATTTTAAAATTTATAAAAACAAAAAGTGCAAGATTATTTTTCTTGCACTTCTTTTCTTTTGAATTTAATTTTACAGACTTTCTAAATATTTTTTAACTTGTGTGCCTACGTAGGCCTTGCCGTCTTTTAAGAGGATTGGTCTCTTAACTAGCATGCCGTCAGTGGATAGGAGTTCGAAGATTTCTTCTTCTGTCATGTCATTCTTCTTGTCCTTTAGGTTTAGCTCTCTATACCTAACTCCTGATGTGTTAAAGAGTTTGAAGATGTCAACTCCTGCTTGGTCTTTAATTTTTTTAAGTTCATCAACACTTAAGAGGTCCTTGTCGATCTCTCTGTAGTCGTAGGAAATGTTTTTTTCTTGCAAAAGTTTTTCTACGTTTTTGCAAGTGCTGCATTTTTTGTATCCGATTAATGTGTTCATAATAGCCTCCTTCTATGTCAAATTATACTATAAAAAATTATAAAAAAATTTTAAAAATTTTTGCAAAAAGTGTTTACATTTTTCTTTTGGGTGGTATAATAATAGTACCAAATAAGATTAACGCGATAAAGTAATAAAAAGCTTAGAGATTTTTCTTATTTGTGAACAATGACAATTCCATCCAATAAAAAAGTAAAACGTATTTGATTTTATTTAAATTTATTAGCCTCTTATAAAAAGGCTTTTATATAAATTGAAATTGAAGATGTAATTAAAGTACGATGGTAAATAGTTTAGTTAGTAATTGTTATTTACTCTTAGTTTTTATATAAATGGCAGAAAGTCCTAGAGTAGGGAGCTTTCAAAAATGTTAATTTATATAGGGCTTTGGTAAAATGAAGAATATAGGTGATAGATGTGATTGAACCAAAAAGTTTAAATTGGATGGAATTAAATATCTGAAAAGAATGTCTTTTAATTAATTGATTAAGGACATTCTTTTTTTTGTAATTTTATAATAGGACCTAGGAAATTTAAAAACTTTATGGAGTATTAGCGAGATCATTTTGTCTTAACAGAAAAATTCGATAATTTAATAGTTTGCTTATTTATAAAAACTAAGAAGATGGAAGTAAGATAACAAATAATTGAGAGGAAAGAGCCTTAAAGAATTATAAGAGATTCAAAAATTATAAGTTAACAAAATTAAAATAGCCAAAAAATAAAAATCCCAACTAATCTAAAAATAAAAATCTACATAAAAAAACTCCACCTATTTCACATAAGTGGAGTTTTTTTTTATTTATTTAACTTTTATTAATCTTCTTTTGCTAGGATCTTTGCAGCCATTTCCTTACCGAAGTCGATAAGTTGTTGTAATTCTTCCTTTGTTGCTGCACCTTGGATTTCAAGTTGAGTGTCAAGCACATCGTACTTGCCATCTTCCATGTATTTCTTTAGAGTTTTTAGAGCTCCGCCTGACCATGAGTAGGAACCGAAGATTCCCCAGTAATTGTTTTTCATTCTTTGGTGAGAAGCTTCTGTCATTAGGTAGTTCATTGGAGGGAAGAGGTTATTGTCGTAAGAACATGAACCAATGATAACTCCCTTGTATCTCCAGATGTCAGAAAGTAAATAAGAGTTGGAAGTCTTTGTGATGTCACGAACCTTTACATCAGTAAGTCCGCCTTCAGAAAGTCCTCTTGCAACTGCTTCTGCCATTGTTTCTGTGTTACCATACATTGAACCGTAGATTACTACACAGCCATCAATTGTTTCTTGCTTTGCAAGTGATGTGTAGATGTCGATGATCTTTTGTGGATTTTTTCTCCAGATTGGTCCATGGTCTGGACAAATAAGTTCAATATCAAGACCTTCTAGCTTCTTTAGAGCTTTTAGGGCTTGTGTTGCATACTTACCAACTATGTTGATGAAGTATCTTGTAGTTTCTTCTAGATACTGTGAATTGTATTCAATTTGGTCGTCAAAGATTCCACCATCAAGTGTACCAAAACCACCGAAGATGTCTTGTGAGAATAGGGTCTTAGTTGCTTCTTCGTAGGCAACCATAGATTCTGGCCAGTGAACCATTGGAGTCATGTAGAAAGTTAACTTTCTACTACCAAGTTCTACAGTTTCTCCTTCTTTAACTTCGATGATGTTGTCTGTAACTTCGTAGAAGTTCTTTAACATGGCAACAGCCTTTTTGTTTGTAACAAGTTTTGCATCTGGATAGATGTCCAAGATTGTCTTAATTGAAGATGTGTGGTCTGGTTCCATGTGATTGATTACTATGTAATCAATTTTTTCATTTTCTCCAATAATTTCATTGATTTTTTGAATGTAATCGTCAATAGTGTTAACTCTTACTAAGTCAAAAAGTATATTTTTTTCACCCTTTAGTACAAAAGAGTTGTAAGCAACACCTTTTGGTAGTGGCCACATTCCTTCAAATAGTTCAGTCTTTCTATCATTTGTACCTATAAAATATATATCGTCTTTAATAGGTACTGACAATAAGTTTTCCATAAATCCTCCTTATATTTTATAAAGTAAAGACTTAATTAAGTCCTTCCCTTCAATACATTTAACAAAGTTAAATTACCTTAACTTACATACCCCATAATCCCGATAAAAAACAGGATTTTTTTTAGTAAAATTCTAAAAAGTTGTGTCTTTCGCCCTTTTCCTTGTAGCCAAGAATTTGGTCCATGTTGACATTTTCTGTTGCACGCAAGATATTTATGTCAACATTTTTGTTTTCCTTCTTGAGCTCTTCAATGAGGTCCTTGATAAAAAACCTCTTGTTGCCAGACTGTTTTTGGGTAACAGTGCAGGCACAGTCAAGAGCAGAAAGACCAGTGGACTTCATAAACCTAATAATGGCTTCTTCTCTTACAAGATACATGGGCCTAATGAGTTCTAAGCCTTCAAAGTTTTGGGATTTCAACTTTGGCATCATTGTCTTGAAGTCGCCAGCGTAGATTATGTTTAAAAGAACTGTCTGGATGACATCGTCAAAGTGATGGCCTAGGGCAAGCTTATTGCAGCCAAGCTCTTGGGCTCTGTTGTATAAATTGCCTCGACGCATCCTTGCGCACATGTAACAAGTTGATCCACCTGATGACAATTTTTCTGCAACCGAAAAGACATCAGAGTCGTGGACCTTGACAGGGATTCCAAGTTTCTCACAGTTGTACTCAAGTCTCTCTCTGTTCTCAGGAAGGTAGCCTGGGTCCATAGCAATGAATTCTAATTCAAAGGGAACCTTGTTGTGCTTCTTGAGTTCTTGCAAGAGCTTGGCAAGAGTTAGCGAGTCCTTGCCACCTGATATTGCAACTGCAATCTTGTCGCCAGGGCTAATCATTTCATAATTGTTGATTCCCTTGACGAATTTTTTATAAATGTCTCTCCTGTAAGTTTTTATTAGGGACCTCTCTATGTCCACAATGCTTTTAACTTTTTCCAAAAAATTTCACCTTTACCAATCTATTGTTATTATAGCATAGTTATTTACTAATTATAAGAATTTGAAAATCTTTAAGAGCCTCTTCATAGAAAAGAAGCTCGCAAGAATTTTTTCTTAAAAATTATAACACAAGTAAACTTTTATAAAAATATTTTTGAACATATATAAGGGTGAGAGCCATTAAATTATTAAAAAAATCTCCTTTGTGATATAATTTAGGTAATTAACTAAAGGAGACCTAGCTAGGCTAGATAAAAGAAAAGGAAGTATAAAATGGTAAATTATAATGTGAAGAAAAATTACACCTTGCTTGTGGATTTCTATGAACTCACAATGGCCAATGGTTTTTTTAAGGAAGGACTAAGAGATAAGACTGTAATCTTTGATATGTTCTTCAGAGAAGTGCCTGACAACGGAGAGTACACAATTGTTGCTGGCCTTGAACAACTTATTGAGTACATGGAGAACCTCCACTTCTCAGAAGAAGACATAGACTTCTTAAGAGAAAAGGGAATTTTTGACGAAGAATTTTTATCTTATTTAAAAGATTTTAAATTTAAATGTGACGTTTGGGCAATGCCAGAAGGAACTCTAGCCTTCCCTGGTGAACCACTTTTAATAGTAAGAGGCCCAGCTATTCAAGCTCAAATGCTTGAGACTATGGTTCTACTTACCATAAACCACCAATCTATGATTGCAACTAAAGCATCAAGAATTGTTAAGCAAGCTAAGGGCAGACCAGTTGTTGAATTTGGATCAAGAAGAGCCCAGGGATATTCTGCAGCAAATCTTGGAGCAAGGGCAGCCTACATAGGTGGTTGTGCAGGAACAGCTAACACTTTGACAGACAAGATGTTTGGAGTTCCAGCTCTTGGAACTATGGCTCACTCTTGGGTTCAAATGTTTGACACAGAGCTAGAAGCCTTTAGGGCATTTGCAAGAGTTTATCCAGACAACTGTCTACTTCTTGTTGACACTTACGACACTCTTAAGGAAGGGGTCCCTAATGCCATCAAGGTCTTTGACGAAGAAGTTGTTCCTCGTGGATTTAGACCTAAGGGCATAAGAATTGACTCTGGAGATATAACTTACATTTCCAACAAGGCGAGAAAGATGCTAGATGATGCAGGCTATGAAGATGTTAAGATCATGGCATCCAACTCCCTAGATGAGTACACAATTAGGACAATCCTCCATCAAGGTGCTAAGCTTGACTCCTTTGGAGTTGGGGAAAGACTTATTACATCAAAGTCATCTCCAGTTTTTGGTGGAGTTTATAAACTTGTTGCCACAGAAGATGAAAATGGAAAAATCACTCCAAAGATTAAAATTTCTGAAAACGTGGCAAAAATTACTACACCAGGCTTTAAGGAACTTTACAGATTTTATGAAAATGAAACTGGCAAGGCCATGGGTGATGTCATAGCCCTAAGAGATGAAGAAATCCCTAAGGACAATTACGAAGTCTTCCACCCAATTTACACTTGGAAGAGAAAGACTCTTACAGACTACACAGCTAAGAAGGTTCTTGTCCAAATTTATAACAAGGGAGAACTTGTTTACAAGATGCCAAGCCTTGATGAAATAAGAGCAAGGGCTGATGCAGAACTTGATACTCTTTGGGAAGAAACTAAGAGACTTGACAATCCAAATGAGTACATTGTGGACTTGTCCGAAAAACTTTGGAAGCTAAAGGACGACTTATTAAAGAAGCACGGAAAAAATTAAAATAAAAAGAGAATAAAAAGAGAGGGAAGTTATATGCAGTATTACGGAAATGTTTTTAGACCGCCAAGCGAGGCTAGGTCACTAATAATTCAAGCTACAGTTGGTTGTTCCCACAACAACTGTACTTTTTGCTACATGTACAAGGATGATGATTTTAGGATAAGACCCCTTGAAGATATAAAGAAGGACCTAATAGAAATGAGCTCCTATGGAGATTATTTTGAAAGGATCTTCTTGGCAGATGGAGACGCTCTAGTATTAAAGACAAAGGACCTTGTTGAGATCCTAAAGACCATAAAAAAATACTATCCCAATGTCAAAAGAGTTTCATCCTATGCAACTGCCCAAGATATAAATAGAAAGTCCTTAGAAGAACTAAAAGAGCTTAGGGCTGAAGGACTTGAGATGCTCTACATTGGTTTCGAAACTGGAGACGAAGAACTCCTAAAGGAAATCCAAAAGGGGGTAACTTATGAAGAATATGTGACTGCCATGAAGAAGGCAAAGGAAGCTGGATTTACAACTTCCATCACAATTATAGCAGGTCTTGGCGGAGTAGAGGGCATGGAGAGAAATGCAATTGGAACTGCAAAATTAATTTCAGAAACCAAGCCAGACTTCTTGGGTTATCTTACAATGAGAATTTACAAGAACACACCTCTTTATGAAGACTATGTAAGTGGCAAGTTTAAGATGCCCGATGCAGGTCAAATCCTTGAAGAGATGAAAATATTCTTGGAGCACGTGGACTCTGAAGGAACAGTATTTAGGTCCAACCACGCATCCAACTACGTTCTACTTGCCGGAACTTTAAATGAAGACAAGGAAGGCCTAATAAGTGCAATAGAAAAAACTTTAAAGAAAAAGTCTTTTAGGCCTGATGTATTGAGAGGATTTTAAAATTGAAAGACAAAAATTTTGAAAGTATGGATGAAAGGCAAAAATTAAAAAATTTAAAGAGAGAATTGGACTCTGGAGTTGTTTCCTTTGAAGAAAAAACCGAGGAGACATCCCTTGCCCTAAATCCTGTTAGGTATCTCATACCTCTTGAGTCAAAACCTGATAAGAAGGAGAAACTCGACATTTACTACAAGAAAAAGGACCAACCTAGTGACAAAAATTTCGAAATTATTATAGAAGTAAATCCCAAGGGTTATGAAGAAAACAAAAAGAGAAGGAGGGAGTCAAAGCTCCCTGCCCCTCACAAGTCTTACCCTCTTGAAAGGGTGAAGAGAGATCAGCAAAAGATAAACAAGGGGTCCCTATTCTACGACTACCTAGAGATTTACTTAAACAGGACAAAGAACATAGAGAGACAGTTCTTTGAAGACTACTTTGGTTTGTAGTATAAAGAAAAGAGGAAGAAATGGAAGATAAAAGAGAAAGAGAAGAAAAGAAAATCCCGTCAAGCTTATCCTTTAAGACCGACGTCTACAAAAAGATATTTTTGACAGGGCTTGCCCTTTTATTTGTGGCATACTTATTTGTAAATTCCAAGACAATATTTTCAGGTCTTGGAGTCTTACTTGGCGTTATTGCTCCCTTTATCCTAGGGGGAGTTATCGCCTTTATAATGAAAATACCTCTAAACTTTTTCGAGAGAAAAATTTTAGACAAGATAAAAAATGAAAAATTTCAAAATCACAAGAGGACAATTTCCATTGCTATATCCTTTATAGTGATAATCCTCGCCATATTTATAATTACGGCGATAATTGTCCCACAACTTATCAATTCCTTTAACGAACTTAGGAAGTCCCTTCCAAGTTTCTTGCAAATGGCAATTGATAAGACAAGAGAGATACCTTATTTAAGCAATTACTCTGACAAGCTTCAAGCTGAGTACGACAACTTGTCTTGGAATGAAATTTTTAATAGGGTAAGGAGCTTTGTCAAGTCTGACGAACAGTCATCCTATATACTAAACTCTGCCCTATCGACAGCGTCCAGTATCTTGGGTGGCTTGGTCTCCTTCTTCCTTGCCCTTATTACATCAATCTACATCCTTGCAGACAAGGAAAGACTTGGCTATCAAGCAACTAGAATTTGCTACTCATGCTTTAATAACAAGGTCGCAAATAAAATCTTGCACGTTGCCCACCTCTTACATGAAAACTTCTTTGGTTTCATAAGGGGACAGCTAACAGTGTCATCCTTTATAGGTATAGCGACTTTTGTGTGCTGCTTGCTTTTAAGAATTCCCAACGCAGCCACAATTGGTGTAATAGTTGGCGTGACAGACCTTGTGCCAATCATCGGCCCCTTCCTTGGTGGTGCCATGGCCTTTGTCATGATTGTAATTGAAGACCCAACTAAGGGACTTATGTTTATAGTATTGATTTTGATTTTGCAACAAATTGAATCAAACTTAGTTTATCCAAAACTTGTTGGCAACAAAGTTGGACTTCCATCCTTATGGACTCTTGTGGCAATCACAATAGGTGGATCTCTCTTTGGAGTAGTGGGAATGTGGGCCTTTATACCACTTGCATCAACTCTCTACGCTCTTATTAAAGAGTACACAGAGTACAAGATCAATGAAAAGAACCTAGACCTAAGAATGAAAAAAATATAAATCAAAAAAGACTTCTCATGTAATAGTGAGAAGTCTTTTTTTATGCAAGTTTATCTGACTTGCAAGTTAATAAAAAATTATAAGTTAATAAGAGCTTGCGACTTTACAAAAAATTATAAGTTTATAAATTACTGCTAAGTCATAAGAAGATATAAAGGCATAAAGATTTACAAAGTCACAAACAATTGCAAAGTCACAAATAATTACAAAGTCACAAATAATTGCAAAGTCACAAACAATTGTAAAGTCTCAAGTAATAAAAATTTATATAAAACCCACAAGATTAATCTGACCATTTTGCAAATTATTGAAAGTTCCCTATTATGGGTATAATAGAAAAGAACAAAAAATGCTTAAAGATATTAAAATATTTAAGAATGGAAGCTAAGGTCTTCGAAATAATGAAGACCAATTGATTTAAGGAGAGATTATAATGATTGAATTTAAAAAAGTCAGCAAGATCTATCCCGGTAATCAGGTTGCAGCGGAAAATATAAATTTAAAATTTAAAGATGGTGAATTTATATGTTTTATTGGAGCCAGTGGATCGGGCAAGACTACCTGCATGAGGATGATAAACAGGATGAACGAAATTACATCGGGGGATATCCTCATCAACGGAGTCAGCATCAAGGACATGGATCCAGTTGATCTCAGGAGACAAATTGGATATGTAATCCAACAAATTGGACTCTTGCCACATATGACAGTTTACGACAACATAGTTCTAGTCCCAAGACTTTTGAAGTGGGACGAAGAAAAGTTAAGGCCCATTGCCGAGAACCTAATAGAAAAAGTGGACCTACCTCTTTCCTACTTAGACAAATATCCATCAGAATTATCTGGTGGCCAACAACAGAGGATTGGAGTTATAAGGGCTCTGGCAGCAGACCAAGACATAATCCTAATGGACGAACCCTTTGGCGCCCTTGACCCCATAACGAGAGATGCCCTTCAAAAACTCGTGAAGAGACTTCAAAGAGAAATGGGAAAGACAATAGTCTTTGTGTCCCACGACATGGACGAGGCTCTTTCACTTGCAGACAGGATTGTCATTATGAAGAAAGGTCACGTTGAACAATTTGATACGCCAGAAAATATACTTAAAAATCCAAAGTCAAAATACGTAGAAGAAATGCTGGGCCAAGAAAAGATGAACGAGGCCAAGACTTCTTACAGGACTGTGGAAACAATTATGCTTAAGAATCCAGTTTCATTAACAAGTGATAGGTCAACCTACGATGCCCTTGCCCTTATGAGGAAGAAGAGAGTCGATACTATTTTCGTAACCGACGAGGAAGGTTACCTACTTGGAGCTGTGGGCATGTTTGACATAGGAAGATTTGGTAAGCACATAAAAGCTCTTCACGAAGTCATGGATAAGGTCTATGCAATAGAAGAGGACACAGTAATTATGAATGCAATTCGTGACATTTATAATCTAGATATAAAGAACCTGCCAGTTGTAGATGAGGAAAATAAACTTGTTGGTCTTGTTACCAGGGCTTCAGTAGTAGATACAATTTATACCAACCTCTGGGAAAATGAAGAAGAGGAAAATCTTGAAGAAGTCTATGAAGAGGACAATTTGTCTGAACTTATGAAGGATGCATCAGGTGAGGCACCTAAGAAAATAGGTGATGATAATGATTAATTTTTTACTAGAAAATAGTGGAGAAATATTGTCAAAGTCTATGGAACACCTTTTGATTGCGACAATTTCTCTTGGCCTTGGGATTCTTGTTGCAGTTCCTCTTGGAATCTTACTTAATAGGTCCAAGCGGGTAGCAAAAATTGTCATGGCAATAGCATCAGTCCTTCAAACAGTTCCATCCTTTGCCCTCTTGGCACTCATGATTCCACTTTTTGGAGTTGGAAAAAAGCCAGCCATAGTTGCACTTTTTATCTACTCCTTGCTTCCAATTATGAGGAACACCTATCTCGGGATTGCAGAAGTAAATGAAAATCTAATAGATGCAGCCAAGGGAATGGGGATGACAAGGTCCCAAATACTTTTCAAGGTCCAGATCCCTATGGCTATGCCAGTTATCATGGGTGGCATAAGACTTTCAGGAGTTTACGTCCTTGCCTGGACAACCCTTGCAGCCTATGTAGGAGCAGGTGGACTTGGGGACTTTATCTTTAACGGACTTACTAATGCCATAATGCCAATGGTAGTTTGGGGGACAATCCCAGTTACCCTCATGGCAATAATAGTGGACTTCCTCTTTGGAATCCTAGAAGAAAAATTATCGCCTAACAAGAAAAGTGAGGTGGCATAATGAAAAAAATTAAAAAATTACTTTTAATCTTTCTTATCCTGCCCATCTTTTTAACCTCATGTAGTCTACCAGGACTTGGTGGCAACACCAAGACTAGTGTAGTTGTGGCAACGGGATCCAACACAGAAAGGCAGATCCTTGGGGAAATTGTTAAGCAAATGATAGAACACCATAGCGACATAGATGTTTCACTAATTACCAACCTATCATCATCTGTCCTAAACCACATAGCCATGTTAAAGGGAGATGTAAACATAGTTGGAGCCATGTACACTGGTACTGCACTTAGTGGAGAACTTGGCATGGATCCAATTAAGGACCCAAAAGAGGCAGAGAAAGTTGTAATGCAAGAATACTACAAGAGGTGGGAGAGATACTGGTACCCATCCTTTGGCTTTGACAACACCTATGCCTTTATGGTTACAAAAAAATTTGCAGAAGAAAATAAGCTTAAAAAAGTTTCTGACCTTGAGAAAATAAAAGACAAACTTGAAGTTGGAGTAGACACAGCTTGGATAAAGAGAGAGGGCGACGGTTACAAGGCCTTCAAAGAAATCTACGGCTTTGACTTTAAGACAATTTATCCCATGGACATTGGTCTAGTTTATACAGCCCTTGCCAGTGGAGAGATGGACCTAGTCCTTGGATATTCCACAGATGGAAAGATTTCATCCTATGACTTAGTTGTCTTAGAAGATGACAAGAGACTTTTCCCACCTTACGACTGCTCACCAGTTTTGTCAAAGGCAATCGTGGAAAAATATCCAGAGCTTGAGACAATAATGATGAAGCTTGTGGGACAAATCTCATCAAAAGACATGCAAGAGCTAAACCGTCAAGCAGACGAAGACCTTGAGATGCCAAAAATAGTTGCAGAAAACTTTTTGAAGAAGCACAAGTATTTTGAAGACGTAAAAGTTGACGAAAACAAGATAAAAGAATACAAGGAACTTGTGGAAGGAGGAAAAAATGTCTGATGTAATAATTTACTATATGGAGAACGCATCCTATGTCTTTGAACAATTTATTAGACACTTTTTAATTTCCATCTACGGAGTTCTATTTGCCGCAATAGTGGCAATACCACTGGGCTTTGCAGTAGCGAGAAAGAGAAAATTATCAAGACTAACAATAAGTATCGCCAATGTAATGCAGACCATACCATCCCTTGCCATGTTGGCTATCCTCATGTTTTTAATAGGAACGGGACCAAACACAGTTGTCTTTGCAGTATTTTTATACGCAATCCTTCCAATATTAAAAAACACAGTGGGAGGAATCAACTCAGTAACACCAGAGCTTGTTGATGCAGCTAAGGGAATGGGGATGACAAAATATCAAATAATGAGGAAGGTAGAACTTCCCCTTGCCATTTCAATAATCATGGGTGGCATAAGAAATGCCCTAGTTCTCGCCATAGGAGTAACAGCAGTGGGCACCTTCATTGGAGCAGGAGGCCTTGGAGATATAATCACAAGGGGAATCACAGTAGCCAATGGAAGCCCAATAATAATAGCAGGAGCAATCCCAACAGCTTTGATGGCAGTCTTGGCAGACTTCGCACTTGGCGCCATAGAAAATAAATTAAAGCCAAGAACCTTTACAAAGATATAAAAAAATAAAAAACTCAGGTTGAAAAAACCTGAGTTTTTTGTGTGCAAAGATTTTTATAAAGTTTTTAAAATTTATTTTCAAAAGTTCTTAAGTCCTGCTACTTCTTAGTCCTATAGAAGTCTACTACAGAGAAGATTGTGTTCACTAAAATGATGTAGTGGTGGTAGAAGGAGAAGTAAAGGGACATTAAAGGTGCGCCCACCATCTCTAGAGGCGTCCTTCCTGCTATGTTCCAAGGGATGTAGGATGGTGTCATGACTGCCGAGTTCTCCATATCAAGGGCTAGGTCGTATTGGTCTTTATAATTTTCCCTTGCCATCTCATAGGTTAGCATTATTGTAAGAGTTTGGTTGGAAGAAAAAACTGAAATCATTGCAGACATTAGGGACATGACCAGCATCTGAGGTAACTTACTAAACATCTTATTTACAAATTTCTTCACGCCAACTAAGAGGTCAGTCTCCTTGAAGAAACCGAAGTAACCAGAAGAAGTCCCAACTATTAAGAGCATCTTGAACATGGATAAAAATCCTCCACCGTTAATCAACTTGCCTGCAGGGGAATCCAAATGAAAACCAAAAATCAAGACATGAAAAACTTCTGCCCAAGACCTGTCTTGTAAGACCATGGCAAAGACTATAGAGATCACAATGGAAATAAGCATATTGATCTTTAAATCAATTTTCAAAATTGAAAGGATGATAATAGAAAGAGTTGGAATGATGAGGAGGAAGTTAAAATTAAAAATCTCCCTAATCATCTCGATGCTTTCCTTGTCAACTCTTGCCTCAATCCCCAAATTAAAAACTTGATAAGTTGCAATAGTTAGTATAAGAGGAAAGATGCAAGTTCTAAACATATTCTTGAGGTTGACATAAAGGTCTGTCTTGGTAAGAGTTGCCACCAAGAGGGCTGATGTTGACATTGGCGATGACCTGTCTCCAAAGAAACAGCCAGACAAAATTGCCCCACCACAAACCACTGGATTAAAATTCATGGCATTGGAAATTGATATGGAGATAATCCCTGCTGTAGATGCAGTCCCGAAGCTCGTCCCAGTCAAGAAGGAGATGGCTGAGTTAAAGATAAAGACTCCTACATAGAAAAATTTAGGCGAGATGAAAGAAGTCCCATGATAAATTATGTAGGCAATGGTGCCAGATAGTCGCCAAATTCCTGTTATCATTCCAATGAGGGAAAAGACAAGAAGGATGGTCTTGGTGTCCCTTATGCCTGTGAAGGCCATTGACCAAATTTCTCTTGGGCTAAACTTTCTTATGTAAGCATAAAGGGACAAGAGAATTAAATTCAAAAAAAGGGCAAGGACAATGGAAATGTCAAAAATTATTGCCACAAAAAGATTTATCATAAATAAAAATAAAATTAAAATTTCTAGCATCTTTCACTCCGCTCTTTCTTAACTCTAGCTTTACTCCCTTTATTTTATAATTAAGCTAAGCCTTCTTTCAAGGAAATTTAGATAAATCTTAATAAATTTGAAAGAAGTTTGCAGTTCTTTACTATTGTAATTCTTGAAAAGCTTACTATATAATTAAGCTTGGAGGTAGAAATGAAAAAATTTTACACAAAAGCGAAAAACACCATACTTAAAAATAGAAGAAATAAAATTATAGCGGGAGGAGGACTTGCCCTTGTACTTGCTCTTGCCCTAGTGCCAAAAATTGCTGGACTTGGTGGAGGAAAGGCAGAGACAATTTCTGAAAACCAAGTTGTAACCTTGAGGAAGGGCAGCCTCACAAACTCCGTCAGCGAAAAGGGAAAGGTAGTTCCATCAAACTCCGTGGAAGTCTTTTCTGAAAAGGCCCTGCCAGTCACTGAAATTAATGTAAAAGTTGGCGACAAGGTGAAGAAGGGCGACATAATTGCCAAGCTTGACTCATCCAGCATAGAGCAACAACTTAGGTCAAGGAAGGCACAAAAGGCAGCCACAGACAAAAACCTTTCGGCACAAATTTCTGCTGCCAAGAAGAGACTTTCTGAAGCCCTATCAGGTCAAAAGACTGGCAAAAACTCTGCCCTTGTGGCAGCTGAAACTTCCCTAACCCAAGCCATGGACCAATACCTTGCTGCAGAGAAGTCCTACAATGACTTCAAGAGGAGCATCGACGAGAGATACAACCAAGGCCTTGTGGCAGAAAAGGGGTCAAGGGAAAGTCTTGCCTACCAAGAAGAAGCAACGGACCTAAGATACAAGCAATTGGTGGATGACATAAACAAGAATAGGGACAAGATCTCTGAAAACAAGTCCCTTGCATCTGGTGCATCAAGGTCCAAGGACTATCTCCAAGCTGATTTAGACAATGCCAAGAGAAGACTTACAGAAATTGGAATTGAAATCTCTGAAAAGCAGGCAGAAATAACTGAAAAACAAGGAGAGCTTGTTGGTGGAGGAAAGCAAAATATCCAAAGCCTGCCTAAAAATAATAATTCAAATTCAGAAAAAAAGAGCATAAACGCAGGCACACTTGAAAGTAAAATTGTAGAAAACACTACAGCGGGGAAAAATTCTGACACTAAAAATATCCAAAATGAAATAGAAAACCTAAAAAATAAAATCAAGAGCCTAACAAGAGAACAGGCAGAAACAGAAATCCTAATTGGAAAAATTTCTGAAGACCTAGCCACTGCCAAGGCTGATGAACAAAAATACCAAGCCGAAGCTGAAGCTCTTGAAAAAGAAGTTGAAGGCCAAGCAAAGCAAGTTGAATCCACAAGCCTTGAAGTGAGAAAGGCGAAGGAAGACCTATCAGCCGATGCCGACAAGGCCTTAAAGGCGAGAAAGTCTCGTGATGACGAATTAAAAACTCTGGCGCAAAATCTTGAAACAGCAAAGAACAACTACGAAAGTGCCAAGAAAAACCTAGAATCAACAAAGATCCAAGTTGCCAACGAAATCTCTGGTCTAAGGGACAACCTAAAGACAAGTCAGGCAGGAGCCAACAATCTTGACAATGTAGAAATCGAAAACCTATCAGAAGAACTTGAAAAAGTTATGATAAAGGCACCAGCAGATGGAACTGTAACAGAAGTCCCAGCCAAGGAAGGTCAAGTGCCAACAGGCTACCTTGCTAAGATTGAAACCATTGACAAGCTTAGGATAGAATCCCAAATAAAGGAATACGATAAGAACTCCATCAGCGTAGGAACAGAAGTTGAAATCACATCAGACTCCATCATGGGAGAGGTCTACAAGGGCAAGGTCATCTCCATTGACCCAGCTCCAATGCCAGTATCTGAAGACAACAAGTCTGGTGAAGTATTATACAAGACTGTAATAGAAATAGATGAAGGCCAAGAAGAAAAATTTGCCCCAGGCATGACCCTTAGGGTTAAATACATCATTAGTCAGGAAGAAAACACCTTTAAGGTGCCAAGTGATGCCATCTTCGAAAGAGACAACAAGTCCTATGTCCTTGCACTAAAAGACCTAGGCAAAGACAAGTACCAAATTGAAAAAGTTGAAGTGACAAGGGGACTTGAAAATGATGCAGAAACTGCCGTCAAGTCCAAAGATCTCAAGGAAGGCGACAAGGTCCTTGCCACATCAGGAGGCTATGGAGAAGGCAGCCAAGTTAAACTTATGAGGGATCCAAACTCCAAAGAAAGTGATGGAGATGAAAAAAGTGTAGATGCCAGCACCGCAGAAGCCGGAGGAGTTATTATAAAATGACAGGCAAGCTTATAAAGATGGAGGACATAAAAAAGTCCTTTAACATTGGAAAAGAAAATGAATTGGAAATCCTCCACGGCATAAACTTTGAAGTAAATGATGGCGACTTCGTGTCAGTTGTAGGTCAGTCAGGTTCAGGTAAGTCTACCCTCATGAACATTATTGGACTCCTAGACAGGCAGACATCAGGCTACTACGAACTTAATGGAGTTGACATCTCCACCCTAAAGGACAGCGACCTATCAGCATACAGGTCTAAAAAAATTGGCTTCGTCTTCCAAAACTTCAACCTCATACCGAGGTCCAATGCCCTAAAAAATGTTGAACTCCCCATGACCTACGCAGGTCTAGGCAAAAAGGAAAGAGCTGAAAGGGCAGAAAGACTACTTGAAATAGTTGAGATGAAGGACAGGATGGACCACCTACCCAACGAGCTATCAGGTGGGCAAAAGCAAAGAGTTGCCATAGCCAGGTCCATGGCAAACAATCCCGACATCATCCTGGCAGACGAGCCAACGGGGGCCTTGGACTCCAAGACTGGGAGGAATGTAATGGACCTCTTTCACAAACTCAACAAAGAGGACAAGAGGACCATAATCATCATCACCCACAACATGGAACTCGCCAAGGAAGCTGGCAGGATTTACAAGATGACTGACGGACTTTTGGAGGAGATTTAATGGATATACTAGAAACAATAAAACTCTCCCTTGAGGGACTGAGGTCCAACAAGCTCAGGTCCTTCCTCACCATGCTGGGGATAATAATTGGCATCGGGTCAGTAATTGGCATCACAACCATAGGGGATGCCCTCACCAAGTCAGTTAACAAGGCCTTTGACTCCATAGCCAACACAGCAGTCCAAGTTTATGTAAAGCCAAAAAATTCTGACTACGACGGGGGAGAACTTACGGACTCTGACTACTTCTCAGAAAATATAATAAACTATTTAGAAGCTAAAAAGGGCAGGACCATTGAAGACCTAGTCTACCATGGAGCTAGCGGCCAAGGCTATGTCAAAGAAGGAAGAAACAAGGAAGCAGTATCCATAGTTTCCACATCAGAGGGCGAAAAAAATATTTTCAAACTCAAGATGGTTGCTGGCAGATTTTTAAATGATGAAGACGTGGCAAGGGGCAAGTCTGTTGCAGTAATATCAGACAAGGTCCTTGAAAAAATCTACAAGGTTCCAGCACCAGAAGCCTTGGGTCAAGAAGTGAAAATTGACGTCAATGGCAAACTCCTAGTTGCCACAATAATTGGAGTCTACCAGTACGAAGAGATGAAGGTCATGGGTCAATCCCTTAATGGAGCTAGCTCATCAATTTACATCCCAAGGACAACGGGGGACAGAGAACTTTTGACAGAGCCGAGGACATCTTACTATGACATCTCCATGACTTTAAAAAATCCCGACACTATAGAAGAAGATTCCAAGGCTCTAGTAGATGACCTAAACGCTAAGTTCTACAAGGACAACTCACGAGCAGAAGTTGCTCACTACTCAGCCAAGAGTGAAATATCACAAATGAACTCAGCCATGGGGTCCATCCAAGTTGCCATAGGAGCCATTGCAGCCATCTCCCTTTTAGTAGGTGGGATTGGGGTAATGAACATCCTCCTTGTTTCAGTAACAGAGAGGACCAGAGAAATTGGAATTAGGAAGGCCTTAGGAGCAACTAGGGGCGACATAAGAAAACAATTTATCATCGAGTCCGTCATCATTTGCATCATTGGAGGATTCTTCGGCATCATCCTGGGAACTATAATAGGACTCATTGGATCCAAACTTTTGGAATTCCAAACACTTCCATCTCTGGGATCAATAACAGTTGCAGTAGGCTTCTCTATGTTGATAGGAGTTTTCTTCGGCTACTACCCAGCCAACAAGGCAGCCAAGCTAGATCCAATCGAAGCCTTGAGGTATGAATAAGATGTAAGATGTTGGAAAGTTATAAAAAATTAAATAGACTATATAATAGAAGAAAAGCACTGTCGAGAGGCAGTGCTTTTTGCTTGTTTATCTACCTGCAACCATCTTCCAAAAAGAAGGAGTAAAGCGAACTTCGGTTTGGAGCAGATGTCTGCCCTTGTTGGTAGATCAGATGCTTGCTCTTGCTATAATCCAAATTTCTTAGCGAATAATTGCTAAGTCAGTCTTGACTGAATTGTAAAAAAGAGTGAAGTTGTGAATTCTTACGAAGTTAAAAAGTCTTATGGCTCTGTAAAGACTTAGGATTCGATAAAAATTTGTAACTTCGTAAAAGGCTATAAGCTTGAAGAAAAATATAAAGTCCTAAAGTTATATGAATTAAGACTTGCTTGTGACTTCATAATAAATTAAAAAGTCCTGATCAAAGACCGAGCAAGAAAAGCTTACATAATAGAAAGAATTTGAAAATGGGTTTTTAATTTGTACTTAATTTACAAAGGACCGAGGAAAAGGATTGGTAAAAAAGTAAGATCTAAAGACATAGGACTTAAAAAAATTAAAATAAGAATACAAATGTTACATGTCATGTAATTTAAAAATATTACTGCCATAGAAATAAATAGAAAATTAAAATAGATATATTTACAAAAAATAGAATTTTGTATATAAAAAGATAAAAAATTACTTATATAAATGAAAATATTTAGAAATAATAAAAATCAAATCCCGTAGATGTAGAGAAGAATTTTACAAAATCCACTAGATAGAGTAAAAAAATCATAAAAATTTAAAATTTTACCCCTGGTTAAAATTGTATAAAATAAATACAATAATTCATACCAAGATGGCACATATATTAATATTTAAATATATTTAAAATGCAGGGAAAGGCTATAAATAGCGACTATTACAAATTTGTTACAAATTATTCATAGTATTTATACTATTGAAGTTGAGAGGGTATTAGTGTGAAAGCTCAACAAATGACAGAAATAAGCCTTTGTAAGAAAAGTTTTTTTATGAAATTCTATTGATATGTAATAAGCCTTGTATTACAATATATATATTATTACTAGAGAATTACATTTTTCCTAGTATAGACTTAAAATGATTGGAGAATAGGAGAAAGAAAATGGAAAATATTTTTAAAAGATTTACATGCCTTTTACTGGCATTCTTAATGGTTATGGAGGTCTTTAGCCCAGTCGCAGCTTTAGCGGCAGGTGGGGAAAGCCTTTTTGAGGAATCCAAACCAGTAAACTCAAATCAAAATAAGGAGATAGAGATGTTTTCTGACAATCTTTATAAGAGCGACAAGAAAAAATCTCAGACCGATACTAGGAATAAGGAAGAAATACATAAAAAAACTTCTAATAAAGCTAAGGATACGGGCAAGGCGCCTGACCTAATACCGGCTAAGAAAACAAAAAATGATCACGAATCAATGAATCCGGCTAAGCAAACTAAAAATGATTATGAAATTTTAGTTCCTGCTAAAGGAAAAGCTAAGCCAGAAGCAAAAGCTGCAGAAGAAGCTAAGGCTAAAGAAGAACAAGCGGCAAAAGAAAAGGAAGATCTTGCAAAGATAGAAAAAGAAAAGCAAGAAGCCCTAAGAATTGAAGCAGAAAGACAAGCACAAGCAGCAAGAGCAAACGACGCAGAAGCCGCAGCAGCCGAAGCTGAATACAGAGAAGCACACCAAAAGAGACTAGAGCTTGAACAACTACTAGAAGAAAAATTAAAAGAAAAAGGTCTAAGAGACCAAAAGAAACAATCAGAAAAAAGTCTAAACGCGGAAGAATCAAATAAATTAAAAAATACAAACAAAGAAGAAATCACAGAAGAGGAAGAAGAAAAAGGTCTACTGGAAAAAATCAAAGAAGGCCTTGGACTTACAGACCTACAAAGAGCAGACAAAGAACTTAAAAAAGCACTTAAAAACAAAAAGAACGGCTTAGAAGAAATTCAAGCATTACTTATTAGCTTCGAAGACAAGTACGACTTGTCAAGAGAAGACCAAGCCAAACTAATGGCAGACAACACAGATGCTTTTAAAGAATTCATAGAAAGACATGGCTATGAAAACTTTGATCCCCAAATGTTTATGGTCCTAAACGACGACCAAGCAGAAAATGATGGACTAGAAATAAGTGACCTATACGACGGACTTAAAGAAGATAGGGAACTTACAATTGAAGAACTAGAAGCAGGACTTACAAAAGTAGAACTTCCTACATCAAATGAAGAAGAATCTGGATTTGGATTTTTCAGGTCAGCCTTTAGAGCTGTAGGTGCAGGAAACCAAGATAGACTAGAATTAGATGGAAAAAAGTTTCGTATAATTACTCGATTTGATACATCTAATAGAAATGGCCCAATTCAACCAGGTCAATACTTTAATATTCATTTGGATGAAAAGCTTACAGTTAATAATCCTAACGAATTAAAGTCGATATACGATGGTACTACTGAGATTGCTAAGCCAGAATATGATTTGGCTAATAATACAATAAAATATAAAATTGTAAATGAAATTAATAAGAACTTACAAATTCCATTAAATATACCAGTTGATTACAATACATCTAAAAAAATTACTTTAGACAAAGATGGAGAATTTACAGTAACAAATAAGGTATCAGGATTAGGTGTAACAAATCCTAAGGACCTTATTCCGACAAAAGTAAACAAATATGGAAATGTAGCTAACCAATTAATAGAACCAAACAGAAAAGATGTCACTGAAATCATTGAACAAGATGGACAGAACTATAAAGTGAATATGGATGCTGTGGCAAATCCAGTTATAAAAGATAGAGAACTAGTAGGTTATAACTGGACAATTAAAGTAACATCAGATACTGACTTAAAATCACTAGGTTACAAGGCAAACTTTACAACAGTAAATGGATCTGGTCTTGGAAAAATTGAGGATAAGAGCAATCTTGCTTTAAAGAGCCAACTCACTGATGCCTTTGGGATCATTGACTCAAAACATCACAGTCCTGATACTGAAGTAAGAGAATTAACATACAACCTATATACTCCAGTAACCAATAAGCAAGCTAACTACATGATGGATATCTCTTTAATCCTTACTAAAAAAACAAAAGATGGAAAGCCTAAAGTTGGTGCAAAAAGAGTTACTGTCAATGAAGCTTATTCTTTAGAAAAGATTGAAGAAGCCACACCATCTCGTGTGGGTATGAACAACAGGACCACAGTTCTTGGTGAGTTTTCATCAGAAAATACTGCTAAATGGACTGTTACAGATGGAGTATCAACAGGAGATACAGGTGTAACACTTCCTTGGGAAACAAGAACACTTGGCAACCAAACTTTACAAAAAGGACAAGTTGCTGTTTATAAAATTGATCCAGAATCAGGTAAGATGGTCCAAGATGGAGCAACTGAAGTTGTAAAAGAAATTCCGGCTCAAGGAGAAAATCCAACAGGCAACCAAGCAGTTGGCACAATTGCAGTTTACGAATACGACACAACTATTTCTATAGAAAACAAAGAACCACAAACCCTAGCAGGAGTTGCAATTTCCAAATACCAAGATATAAATGTAGAGCAAAACTGGAACCTTGATAGGGGTCTAAAAATGCCGGAAATGACATTAAAGGCAGTAGACCCTAAGAACGAAAATAATATTCTAGGTCAAACTGCAACTACTGAGTCAGAAAAAGACCCAAACCCAGCTATTAGAAACATCACAATACCAGAAGTTAAAGTATGGAATATTGATAATTCAGGAAAGTTCACTAAAAATGATGTAAAAATCAAACAAGAATTTCCTACAGGAAACACTTATAATGGCGAACCGATTAACTATTATGAAAATAACAACTGGTATGACCTCAACAAAAAAGGATATTACATCCACAACAAAGCAACAGTCCAAAAAATACCAAAATTTGCAAGCTTCACCCTTATTAAAAAAGACGAAAAAGGAGATCCTCTACCAGGAGCATCCTTTAAGCTTCTAGGCCAAGGCAAGGCAGAAGTTGTAACAGATAAGGATGGTAAGGCACAATTTTCAAATATAGCCCCTGGAACCTACACCCTTTTTGAAACCAAGGCTCCTACTGGCTACAAGTTAAGTCAAGAAAGAACAACCGTAGATGTAGATGATGATGGAAGAATATCTACAAGTGGTTCTAATGCAAAATTATCAGTAGGAAATAATCCAACAGTCACAGTAGCAGACCCTACTTGGCCTGACTACATGAATGCTATGCAATATGCTACTAAAGATGACAAGGGAAATGTTACAACCTACATCTTCCTAAAGGCAAATGCTGCTAGATCTGGAGAGGGAACAAATAAGGACACCAGACTTAGCCTAAGGGTAAATGGTGGTGTAATAGAAAACCTAGATGACGTAAAGGTCTATGATGTAAACCCTGACTATTATAGGGATCCTGTAAGAACAGCTATGACCCAACAGACGGTTAATCAAGACCTTATAAATCAGCTTGGATCAAGTGTCCTAAACGCACCTAATAATAATAGAGTAATCAGGGGTACCCAAAATCATAGAGATCCATTTACAGGTCAAGTTGGTTACGAAATTACCTTCCCTCAAGAAAGATTTGCAAGAGATTGGGGATTCTTGGTAGTAGCAAAATCAAAACCTTTAAATGGCGGCACAAATACCCTAACCTATGACTGGCTAACTAGCCAAGATACTGGAAGTAACGCTAAGTTACAAAACCAAACTGTTAACCCAACATCAACATCAGAGGCATCAAAGGGGACAACTATAACAGTAACAAACGAGGCCTTTGAAACTCGTCCAGTAGAAGTAAGAAAAATTGACAAAAACGAAAAACCTGTAGTCGGAGCTACCTTTGAAATAAGAGATGAAAACGACCAGGTAATTTCTACAGCCACATCCCAGCCAGCTGATAATGAAGGCAAAAACGCTGGTCTTGCATCCTTTGGAAAACTTCCAGAAGGAAAATACACCATAGAAGAAATCGCAGCCCCAGAAGGTTATGTCAAATCAGATGTAATATTCGAAGTTACAGTAGATGATTCTAAGCAAGTAACCTATAAGCCTAAATTTAAAGATGGGTCAGGATCACCAGTAAATGGTGAAGACTACTTGATAACAGATGAAGAACAAGCACAAGAAGAAGCTACTGCTAAGATAAATGTTGTAAAACAATCTTTAGTAATAAACGAAGGGGATTCAGGAGATATAGGTGTTAGACCACAAGTATGGGAAGCCTACAGGCTAGAGTCTCTTAAATATAATGCTACAATAGACCTTGAACAATCTTCACCAGGCCAAAGATTTTCTATCCAATTTGATAAAAACTTAGACTTCACCCAATACTTTGGAGAATTTCCAAAACTAAATATTGGTGGAAGGGATGTAGCAGATCCATTTTTTGACTACACAACCAACAAATTGACCTATGTATTTAACGATAATTCAATTGGTGGAAAGACACAGGCAAAAATAGAACTTAAGGGTATTATCCCATCTAAGTATTTTGCCCAAAATGATGGAACCTATCCATTTACAATAACAGTAGCACCAGGCCAAACAGGAATTACTGGTCAACAAACTATTACAACAAATGTACAAGCAGACTACGAGCAATACGACTACGATAATAAAAATGCCCAAGTACCACAATCCTACTACTTTAGGGACGTCTACCAAGATGATAAGGGAGACTGGTATGTAGCAGTACTAGCCTACTACAACCCAGTTCATATTAGAACAACAGGCCAAAAAGAGCTTAAATTTAACTGGCTATCAACCAACTACCAAGGAGCAACTAAAAACTTCTTTACCTGGGAAGGTAATGGTAACAAACCAGCCTTCTCACTAAGAGATGTTAAGATTTATCGTACATCACCATATATGGGCACAATAAAAGCAGGAAACTTTGACAAAAAAGTCAACTACAACATGCCCCTATCCTACGGTGTAAGGCCTAGTCAAGACCCTGCCAAGTACAACTTGGTATATTCAAAGGCAATTGATCCGAGATATGCTGTAAATAATGATAGACAAGGATCAATCACCTTAAACTACGACCCAGGCCAAATCCAAGAATTTGGAGTAATTACAAAAAATTCTCCACTAAAAATCAAGATGCCAGCAATTGACGATAAGAGCAAGGATGGTTATATCATAGAGCAGACCTTCAAGATTGATGACCTTTATAAGTTCAACAACCTATGGAGAGTCTTCTGCATGACAAACAATGACTTTAAGTCATCCTTCATAACCAGAGCCAACTACAACAAGGCAACAGGTGACCAGGCAGGTGGCGAGATACCAAAATTCTACAGCCAAAAGGTAGCCCTAATCAATAAGAAATACACACCAGGTAGTTTTAAGATCAAAAAACTTGATGAATCTGATAGGAGTAAAACTCTTCAAGGAGCATCCTTTAGATTGACAGATGAAAATAACAATGTTATTTATAGAACATCTGGCAGTGATGGTATAGTAGAATTTTCTAAATTAAAACCAGGTATCTATACTCTTGAGGAAGAAAAAGCTCCAGCTGAGCATATCAAGTCCGATAAGACTTGGAGAGTAAACGTCGGTATTGATGGTTTTGTAACAATAATAGAAATAGGTCTTGGATCAACAGGAGAATCCCTAGTTGGAAAAGATACTATAGTATTAGACGTTACAAATAAACCAGTTGCTACAAAGTTTACAGTTTACAAGAAAGACAATGAAAATATCCCACTCCAAGGAGCGAAATTTAAGATAACAACAACTGATGGCACAGAAGTTACCACAGGAACATCTGATAAAAACGGTCTAGTTTCATTTGGTAAAAAACTTGAAAAAGGAACTTATTTATTAGAAGAAGAATCAGCACCATCAGGTTATAAGAAACTTGACAAGAAGTGGGTAATAGAAATAGGTTCTGACAATAAAGCCAGAGTTTATAACTATATAGAGGGTCCAGAATCAGGAACTGATGCAAATGTAAATAAGTCTATCCTAGGAGTAGAAGGAACTAAATGGGTAGAAGTTGCAAAAAGACCTCTTACAGGTTGGGTACTAGGAGATAACAGACAAACAGGTTACTACAACAACTGGCCACAACCATTCAAACTTGGTACAAGAATTGTTGGTAAAAATACCAAAGATAAATATGTTATCCAAAGATATGTAATAAACCCAGAAGCTGATACAGTAACTTTAAATAACGCATCCATCCACAGAGAAAAACCATGGTTTAATAACATGAGTTGGTATGCAGGAACTGAAGCTTACAAGATTTTCGAACTTGATAAGGCAGTTGATGGAAATGTAGAAGATATCAGACTTGAAAACTACAATTTGACAGATATTACAAAGGATACAAGTAAAGTCAGTGTAAAAAGCCAAGTTATTACTGGTCAACCAAGACTCTACTTGGACTTTAAGGGCAGACAAATTACAAATCCTATAGTAATAGATGTAAAAATACCTTATACATCAGAAGACGGTGGAGTAGGTACAGGAATGGACCTATACACAAATAAGGGTTCTTTCTGGAAATCTGACTACTACGATATGGCAAACCAAATCGTAGAAGGAGATCCTGTAGTAACTAAGAGTGAAGCAGGAAATATCAAGGGAGCCTATATATCAGAAGGTTCACTTGACGTTACTAACGATAGAGTAGTACAAGAATTCTCCTTCAAGAAGGTAGACGATGGTGGCAACCAAACAGATGCAATAACTGGAGCAACATTCAAACTTCAGGGACCAAAGAAGTCAGATACAGACCTAGGCAAAGAAGTTTGGAAGAAATCTGGCACAGACGGAACAGTTAAATTCGACAACCTAGTACCTGGTATTTACAAACTAACTGAGTCAGGAGCCCCACAAGGTTACGAAAAAGCAAACACAGACTGGACAGTAACAGTTACTAAGGATGGAAAGATTTATATAAGAGATAACAAGCCTGGAGATCAAGTTCCAGATCAAGGAGCCCAATGGCAAAAGGTAGATACAAGTCAGCCTAATCCTAATAAACACACACAAAGCTACACTAGCAATGGAAGTAAAGGTAGAATTGCAACAAAGATTACTGAAGTAAACACAAAGGAAAATAAATTCAGACAAGTTTACATTATAAATGGAAGCCCTGATGATTTATTAAACCCATATTTCGAAATTCATGCACAAAAAGAAACCAGAGGATTAACTTTAAATAACACATCTATAGTTTCAATGAATCTAGTTGATAGAACATCAACTCCTGAAAAACTTGTAAATGTAGGAGAAAAAGTTGATTACACTACAGATGTATATGTTAAGAATAATGGCCAAAATAGGATAAAGATAACACCAAAGAATCTTGCAGGTACTAAGACTATAGCCTTAACTATAGAATCTGAAATACCAAATTCGGGTACTATTGGAACAGGGCTTGACTTTATAAACCCTGGCTACAGAAACAATTACTGGTTTGCAGAATGGTATGATAGCTTCAATGACATAAGATTAGAACCAGCTCAAAATGCAACAGGAGATAGAAGTGCAAATACTGACAATTCTAATACAACAATAGAGCCAAACTCAAAACTAATAATTACTAATCTTCCAAAGTCTCAATTATTTAGGGCAGCATCTTCTTCTGAAGAAGCATTAGAAATTAGTCCTGCAGAAGAGGCAAAAAAAGTACTAGCTTATAACAAGGACAGCAACAATGACTTCTATACAAAAAATGTGTTACAAGATATAAAACCTCTAGCACTAAATAGTGACTTTAAAGTTGGAGATAACCTTGTTGGACAACCAGTCGGTACAGGAAATGGTTGGGAAGCTGTTGATCCAAGTAAGTCTGAGGGAAGAACTACAAAAGCTCATAGTGATGATTATATGGAAACAAAAGTCACAGAGATAAACAAGCAAGAAGACAAGTTCAAACAAACATTCTTGTTTAAGCCGGCAAGTTCTAATTTTACTGGAAAGATTGAAATTCATAGAGAACCAGAGACAAATGATGGCCAATTAAATGATCTTTATATAAAAGATGGTAATAGGATAATATCTACAGTTAAATTCTATGAGGTTGATGCAAATTCAACAATAGATAATGTTACTGGTAGAAAAGAAATTACAATAAATGCCAATAATAATAGAAACAACAGCCCATCTATGAGGATTAAGGCAGACCTTCCAAAAGGTAAGACAATATTGGTAGAAGTTGAAACTCCTTATGCGAAGGATAAGACTAAGACTCTAGGTCTAGGAGCAGATTATCAATATGCTAAAAAACCAGGCTTATACGATGATACGAAGTATAAATCATGGGCATGTGACTCTTATTCAAACGAAGCAGGAGTAAATAAAAACACAAGCCAAGAACCAGTAATCACTTATCAAAATAGGACAGAAGAAACAACATTACCATTCAGCAAACAAACAGTCTACTCTGACCAATACCCAGAAGGTTCAAGTCAAGTTACTCAACAAGGTGTAAATGGGAAGGAAATAAAAACCTATAAGCAAAAATTTGTGAATGGCCAGTTTGATAGTGAAGAGCTAATCGACACTCAAAGAACTGAACCTATTCCAGAAATAACAACTATAGGTACAAAGAAACCACAACCAACTTATTCAGTATCTGTTAATAGTACAAAGATAAGTGCAAGTCCAAGCCAAGGTGTAGCAGAAGGTAAAGAAGTCACAGTTACTGTAAGACCAGGAGCAAATGAAGAGCTAGATACCCTAACTTACACTTATGGAACAACCACTGTTAATATTGATAAAAATACAAAGAAATTCAATATGCCAGCAGCAAATGTAACCGTAAATGCTACATTTAAACCTATAGTAAAAACTTACACTGTAAACAGGGAGACAGAGTCCTACGGTTATGTCAAACTTGGACCAGAAAATCCTTTCAGTGTAAATGCAAAAGCAGGCGAGACATTTAACTTTGAAGTAATTGCCTACCAAGGTAACAGAGTTTTAAATGCAACGGTTACAAAAGCCCCTTATGGAGGATCTGTTGAAAACTTTGTTTTCGATCCAACTACAGGCAAGGGTTCATTCACTATGCCAGAGTCAAACGTAACTGTTCGTGGTGTATATGAAAAAATTCCGGAAGGCGAAAGAACTGCCTTCGAAGAAAGAACCGAAGTCTTAAAACACGAAACTAAAGTAACTGTTGATGAAAGTCTAAATCCAGGCGACAGAGTTGTAGACACACCAGGTGCAGATGGAGAAGTAAAAACAAAATACACTGCAACTTATAATATTAAAAAAGCTGGTCTACAAGAAGCAGCAGCTCCAGCAGATTGGCCAACAGAAGTAGTTCAAGCTTTACAAAATGGCAAGAAAGATAATGAAATAATTACTGCTTACAATAAAGTAGAATTATCAAGAACTGAACCAGTTGCAGAAGAAGTTCGTGTAGGTAAGTCAGACGACCCAATTGACAAGTTTGTTCCAACTGAAAAGGACAAACTAATTAAAGATGGAGAAACTCAAGAACTTGTTAAGATTACCAACAAAAAAGCTGGTATTACTCCTAAGATTCTAAAGAGATCTCCAGGTGGTGAAATTCTTCCAGGTGCGACATTCACACTTAACAAGATGACTGACAACACTTACTCAAATATCGACACGGAATTTGGAACCCTAACAGCAACTTCTGATGAAAAGGGTGATGTAATCTTTAAGAATGGAGCAGGAAATGTTGTTAAACTTCAAAAAGGTTACTATGTCCTAAGAGAAACAAAAGCCCCAACAGGTTACAAGAAAAGTACAGCTGATTGGAAGATTGAGGTCAAAGATAACGGCGGTAGAATGTATGCCGAATACCAAGGACCAGAATCAACCCCATCAAGTTTTATAAATGATAACAAGAAGTCCAACGCAGGTTCCTCAGCTGATAATGCTGGAATAAAATATAAGTCAAGACTCACATATATTGACACAGAAGCAAAGACTTATATCCAAAGAATCTATATAGATACAAGGGCCTACTCTGGAACAACACCTCTAAACCTTCAAGTTACACCGAAGTATAAGAGAGAAGAAATAGATACTCCAGGGGCAGCACCAGTAACTATAAAAGATGGTGTAAAGACAGCCTACTTCACAGCTTATAAATTATCAAATCCAAAAGATTTCGCAAACATGAATGACCCTGCACTTGATAAGATATTAAGAACCTACGACTTGTCAAATGATAATATGTCTATGATCAAGACAGCTAGATGGAGACCATTTGACTGGGGTTTTGACGAAGACCAACTAAACCTAGATAAGGGTGTCTACATTGTAGACGTAGAAGGCTTCTATGATGATGTAATAATCACAGGCAAGTCTGACAAGGATGACAAGTATAACATTCCACAAGATGATTTAGGTAAGATTGACCTTCACGTAGACTTCTACGAAGGAGAAAGACACTTCAAGCAATTAGTATTCGATAAAGATCAAAACAAATTTGTTTACAAAGCCTTTAAAGGCGCATCTTACCAAGGTGGTGCTGCTGCCCTAAGACAAAGATATGAAGATAAACTTGTCGCAGCTGGTTACTCAAAAGAAGAGGCTAAGAAAAAAGCGGATGAGTGGTCAGGCAAAAAAGACGAGGGAGCAAAGTATGCTAATTTCGTTGGCAAAGAAGTTAAATTAAATGGTACTAAGTACAAGACTGGTATTATTGATCCAGAACTTGGCACTCCAAAAGTACATGCCGACACAAGAGTTAACTTGAATCCACTTTACAACTCAAAGGGCCACCAAGAAATACCAAAAGAAGGTCTTGAGTTTATAAATGAAGAAGAAACCTTCAACATTACCTTCTCAAAACACGGTCGTGAGGATTCAAAAGACGACATAAACAGCGAAAAGGTAACAAAAAATAGGCTAGAAGGTGCAGTATTTAGGCTAGAGGTACGTGGTCCAGGTGGTCAATATGAACCAATGCCAGGTACAACTGTAGCATCAGCCTTCAACGGTTACTTCGGTTTCAGAGGATTGAAGCCAGGTCGTTACAGACTAATGGAAGTAAAAGCTCCAGAAGGCTACAAACCAATCAAAGACCCTGTACTTCACTTCACAGTTGCCTACCAAGGAGAAATCGTTGATGGTAAGACTGGAGAAGTCACACCAGGTAGGGGTGTTGTAACCCTTGAGTATAATGAAGGTAATGGTATTTTCCAATACGCTCCAGATAATCCAAAGATTACTCCAAAAGAAGGTAAGCTAGTGGACTATGTAACATCTGCCACTGCCAAGAACATGGGTAAGATTATCAACGAAGTTCCAGGAAAGGGTAAGGTAGAACTTACTAAATATGATGATAATAAGCAAGTACTTCCAGGAGCTGAGTTTAAGCTAACTAGAATTAGTAGACATATAACAGATGAAGATCCAAATAAAAATGACGGAGTTTATACAAAAACTGTAGGTAAAGATGGAAAAATCGTCTTCGATGAACTTCCAATCGGTCAATACGAACTAGAAGAAACCAAGGCTCCAACAGGCTACCAAAACAAGGGTAAAAAATGGAGATTCACAGTGGGTGGTGTGGGACTAGACCCATATATCAATGACAGTGACGTCGGAGATAGAGATATTTCTAAGAGTATTGAAATGGAATCAACAATGTCAGTCATTAGACCAGATGGAAATGATGGAACAGAAAATGAAGGTAATTCAAAGATTCACCCACACAAGGGTCATGCACTATCCTTCAAGAATACTTTCAAGATAAAAGATACCACATCAATAAAAGCTGGCGACTACTTTACAATCAAGTTGACAGACAACATCGACCTTGAAGGAATATTGAAAGAAAAATCACAAAACCTTGACTTGTTCGCCGATGGAGTTGGTACAATTGCCAAGGCCAAGTATGATAAAGAAGCGGGAACACTAACCTATGTCTTCACATCCTACGCTGACCAATACAACAAGACAGATTTTGCAAATACTATCACAGCCCATATCAATTTAATGAAGGTTAAAAACTCAAGTGATAATGAACAAGTCGGAATGGGAATAGGTACGCCTACAACAAATAATATTGATGTAGTTTATGACCTTGATATGGCAAAGAATATCTATAATAACTTGAATATGACATCAAAGATAGTAAGCTTTGATAATGAAACTGGAGAATTTGTCCAATATTTCTATATCAATAGGGAGAGATTATCAAGCCAGGGTAATCTAACATTTAAGTACAAACCAAGTGAAAAAGTTAATAACCTAAAATTTGACCTTATGAGGTTAGACCAGAATGGCGTAACTTATAACTACTACACAGGTCAGTATTATTACTCAAGTAATGAATATATCAATAGAGATATGCCAGAGTCCTTTGGTGTAAATGAAAATTCAAATAACCTCACAACCTATTATTCACGTAATTACGGTGTAAAGGAAGCTAATGAAGAAGCAGAAATACCAATTCGTGCTTTGGGATATGGTAATTCGATAATCCTTAAGGTTACAGGTAAGGTAGATAAAAAGGACATTGCATCCTTCGACACTTATGCCCAACTTTATGATAAAATTCCAGTTGTAGACTATTATGGAAACACTATAGGTTATAACGTAGGATATTATGTAGAGAGAACAAATGGCATTCGAATGTTTGAAAACAAGACCACAGCAAGTGCTAAGCTTGAAATAGATGCTTTCAACCCTAAGAATGAAATAATCTTCAAGAAGATTGACCAAGAAGGTAAAATACTTCCAGGAGCTAAGTTCAAGCTTGAAAAGTTCTACAAAGACCAAAATAAATGGATTGAAGTTACTGGTTCAGAAAAAACAGCCGAAAAGGATGGACTAGTTAAGTACGAAAAACTTGAAGCTGGTAGATATGCCCTAATAGAAAAAGAAGCCCCAACAGGATACGCTAAGATAGAAGGACACATCCAAGAATTTACCGTAGGCGAAGATGGTGTAATCACAAGACAAGTTGTCAAGGAAAAGCCAACAGAAAATCCACAATCATTGATAGCAAAATTCGGAGCTGTGGCAAGCTCGGCAGCAAGTGCGATTACAGGAGATGCGAATACTGATACAGTGACAGAACCTGTAAGTAAAGAACCAATAAATGTAATCAACTACAAGGAAGTTGAATTTGAAAAAGTTGATGGAAATGACACTAGTAAGAAATTAGTAGGTGCAGAGTTTGAAGTTCATTACAAGGAAAAGGATACTGATAAAGATTACTCACCTCTTAAAGTTAAGAAGACTGTAGAAGGTGTGGAAAAAGAAGTAACCATGACAGCAACTTCAGGAAAAGATGGGAAGTTCAAGTTGCCAATCACAAAAGATGGCTACTATGCTCTAGTGGAAACTAAGGCACCAGATAATTATTCTAAGATTCCTGGCAAGATTAGAGAATTCAAGCTAGAAAATGGTAAGGTCCAAGTTCTTGAAAAAGATCCATTGAAGGCTAGTCACAAGACATCTACAAAGGGACAAATTACAAGTGAAATTCTATCAGTGGATAAGGACAAGAAGATATTCAAGCAAAGAATAATCATAAACCCTAATCACGAGTCCATGACAATTCCATCTTACCAATCTTATATCCGTATCAAGGAAAATGACTGGAAGATTACGCCTAAGTATGGTGCAACACATAAAAATGGTATTGGTGGATTAGTCAATGTAGCTATTCTTAAAAAGAATCCAGATGCTACAAAAGGTGAAAAGAAATCTATAGCTGAATTAGAAGCAAAAGACTACAGGGAAGTTGACGCTGTTAGCTTTACAACTGCCGGCAACATCACAGGTTCAAGATATGGACTAAAGGATATGCTTGGAGTTGATTCTACTACAGATGAGCCTCTTACAACAACAGATTCAATAGTTATGGAATTTACTGGTGAGCTTGATGCTAAAAACACAAGTGGCACAGCCGACCAAGTATTCGAGTTAATATTTGACTCATCAATTGAGGATAATGTTAGAGATAAGCTAGATGTCAAGGCTCTAGCAGAGGGTAAGCCTGCCTATGCAGACCATGACCAAAAAGACCCAATCCAAGTGGAAAACCGTAAGGCGGAATATCCGCATACTGGTGGTATGGGTACTTTGATCTTTACTCTTGCTGGGCTTGTGCTTATGAGTGCGGCGGCTTATGTTTACAGCAGGAAGAGGGGTGTGTCTTATGATGATTAAGATTACGGACAAGAAGAGGCACCCTCCGTAAAGTGCTTGTTGTGCAAGTCAAAATCAATGTTAAATGAATAGGGAGTGTGGAGGGAAGCCGAGTTGGCTCGTCCCTGGGGATGAGCCACTCACAGCACTCTCTCATTCATACATTTAGTCTGGCGATGCCAGAGACCTAGTTGATTCTCATTGAATTATAAATGAGGTTGACGGGGAAGGAGCCGAGGGGCAAGCTTCTATAAGGAAGCAAGTGCCAAGGGCGAGTCTTTCAAGAGGAAGGCGACAGAATAAGGAAGAAGCGAAGACATGACGCAGGCTCAAGGGGCAGGCGGATGGAAGGCTTCAAGACTTATTAGGATGACCTGAAAGGGTTAATGTTTTAGGGGTTTGGTCCTGAGGGACTGGGCGAGTCTAAGACGAAAAATAATTGCCCAAGGGCAAGGTAAGTTAAGGTAATAATTTACTGTTGAACTATGCAGTAAGTAATTATAAAAAATTTATAATAAGGAGTTATATTATGAACAAGAAAAAAATTCTATCACTAATCATGGCATTAGTGATGCTAGTGGGAGTACTTTCTCCACTAACAACGTTGGCAAAAGTAACAGAGCCAACTGGTACAGTTTCAGAAGATCAAGTTTCTTTAACAGAACCAACATCAACAACATTAAATGTATATAAGTTAATTGGCGATACATTTGATAATGCACCATGGAAACACTCAGGTGGAAAAATTACTGATTACACAAATCTGGGTACAAATGTTAAAGGTCTTAAGGGAGTAGAATTCACTTACTATGAAGTAACTGATGAACAATTAGCAACTATGGTAAAAACTCCAAACTCATACAAGACAACAAAAGATGTTGAAGATTTTCTTAAGCCAGCCGGATCAAGTGCTACGATAACTAAGAAAACTGTTACAACTGGTGACGAAGGGCTTGCAAGCATTACAGTACAAGGTAAAAAAGCTTTATGGTTTGTAGAATCAGGTTATACAAAACCAGCGGGAGTTGAAAAAGCTCCAGATAGTATTTCATCTTACATTGCTGTTCCATTTGGTATTACATTACCGCTTACAAATCAAACTAAAGTAACTAAGAGCAACAAAGAATATGAACCAGGAACTGTTTATCTAAGTACAGTTAATGTATATCCTAAGAACCTTGGTACAAATAAAGTTGAAATCGACAAGAATTTCTTAAAGACTAAAGCTGGAAAAATGACTGACACAGAAATTGCTGATTTCATTGCAGAAGCAAAAAGAGAAGGTAAAGTAACTGACGAACAAATTAAAGCATGGCAAGCTGATATTGCTAACTATGACAAGAAGAAAGACGAAGTTTCTACAAAAGTAGGTACAAAAGTACCATATGAAGTGGTAACAAACATTCCTCAAAACAACACTTATACTTCAATGTCATGGTCAGATATTATGACTAAGGGTCTTAAATATAATGATGACCTAAAGATTACAGTAGAACAAGCAGCAAAGGGTACAGTTCAAGAATCAACTGTAACATATAATTTCTCAAAGAAAACTACTGTTGCAGGTGCAACTTACAATTCAACTGATTATGGATTTGATGTAACATTCAATGAAAACACAAAAGAATCTGAACAAGCTATAATGAAAGACATTGCTGAAAAGGTTAAAAAAGGCGATGTTGTAGTTAGATTACAATACTCAGCCACAGTAACTAACGAAACTGTAGTTGATAAACCAGAAACAAACAATATCACATTTAAACCTGGTAAACCTGATCCTGGTAAAGATTTAAAACCAGCAGAAGGTAAAATTACTGTTACAAAAAAATGGGATGATGGAAAAGGTGGAAAAACTGCACCAGCAGGTGTTGAAGTAACTTATTACCTAATTGCTGACGGAAAAGTTGTAGATACTGTAACAAAATCAGGTACAGACTTCAACCACACATTTGACAAACTGGATAACACTAAGACTTATACTGTAAAGGAAGTTGTAAGAGGTTACAAACCAGCTTATGAATCAACAGCCAATGGTAGCTTAACTGTTACAAATAAAATTGAGCCAGAAGTATTAGTACCTACTACACCAAAAGTAGTAACTGGTGGAAAGAAATTTGTTAAGGCTGACGAAAGAACTGGCGCTAGATTACAAGGTGCAAAGTTCGAAGTTTATGATGCAAAAACAGATGGAAAAGTATTAGCATATTTAGATTCTGCTGAAAAAGATGCTAAACAAACTGCAGAAAATAATGCTAAGAAAGAACTTGATGCAAAAATAGCAGCTTATAATAACCTATCAGCTGAAGAACAAAAAGGTGAAGCAGGAACACAAGCAAAAGCAGCTATTAAAACTGCACAAGATGCATATGATAAAGCTGTTGAAGCAAATGTTGGTCTATATAAGTGGGTAGAAACAACAGATACAAAATCTAAAAGAGTAGTTTTAGAATCTGACACACAAGGTAAATTTGAAATAAAAGGTTTATCTTATGGAAAATACTACCTACAAGAAACTCAAGCTCCAAAAGATTATGCTCTAAACAAAGATAGATTTGAATTTACAATTGCAGAAAAATCTTATTCAGAAGGACAAGACGGAGTAACTTATAAGTCAGATGACGCAGTAACTGACAAAACTAAAGGTAACGCTCTAAGATTAAACAACAGAAACTTAACTATCCCACAAACAGGTGGTATTGGTACTGTTCTATTCACTGTTGTTGGTATTTCTCTAATGGCTGGCGCTGTTATTGCTATGAAGAAAAACAGAGAAGAAGCTTAATCTTATTAAGTAAATTATTTTGAGATTCCAATCTCAAGTTAAGGTTTAATTATTTAAATCTATGGGAGGGGGCGACCCCTTCCTCTACATATTATGATAGAGGGGTAGAGATGAAGAAGAGAATTAAAGATTTGATAATTTTATACATGATGGTAACTATGGTCTTCCTACCTCTTAATGTTTTGGGAGCATCATCTGTTACCATCGAAATTCACACCAGAGAGGACCTGACTCGTGAAGACTTGGAGGGTAGGACTCTGGGCATATGGAAGATTAATGAGAATTTTATTGACACTAAGATGGACAAGACTAATCTTGTGGCTATTCTTGATAAGCTTAGTGAGGATGAACTTGATAGGCAGCTTGTGAATAAGGCTGACAAGTGGATTTTAAATCCTAAGGAAGCTAATGATTATAAGTCTGTCTTAAGTCTTGAGCCTGGCACTTATTATATTAGGGAGCTAGGGGGCAAGGACAGGAAGAGGTTCATTGAGTCTGCTGTTTTTAATCCAGAGGAAACTAATATTATAAAGGTCAAGTGGGGAGAGAGAAAGACTCCACCACCTCCTCCACCTCCACCACCAGAGTTTCCACCTCCTGAAAAGCCACCTCATGAGCCACCAACTCCACCTAATTCTGTTCGTCTCTTTAAGTACAGTGACGAGGGAAAGGGTCTTGTTGGTGCTAAGTTCCAACTTCTTGATGAGGATGGGAATGTGGTGAAGACAAGGGCCTTTACTATGGACCCTAAGGGAACTGAGGAGGTCTTTGAGACTGACAAGAATGGTTTTATTGTCATAAGGGATCTTGAACCTGGGGTCTACTTCTTCAAGGAAGTCGAAGCTCCTAAGGGTTATGAGATTGTTAATGAGAAGAGTCAGTTTGTTATTTTTGAGGGCCAAGCTGCTAAGCTAAGTGTCCTTAATAAGAAGAAGCTTGGGTCTTATAATTTCTACAAGACTAATGAGAAGAGAGATGTGGGCCTTTCTGGTGCTGAGTTTGTCATCACACAGAGGGTGGATGGTAAGGACCAAAGGGTCCAAAGGGATGGCAAAGACCTTGTTTTGAAGTCTGGTCCTGATGGCAAGTTCTTTGTGAGGGACCTTCCTTATGGGACTTATGAAATTTGGGAGACTAAGGCTCCCGAAGGCTACACTCTATTGCAAGGTTCTTTAAAATTTGAGATTAATGACAATTCTTTTGAAAAAGTCCTAATTATTGAGAATACTACTAAGCCACCTATTCCAAAGACTGGGGATATTACCCTTATTGTGCTTGTTGTTGCAGGGGCAATAATGATTGGGTTAGGTAGGTTTATGATCAAGGACAAGAATTAAGAGGGGCTCCTTGGGAGCCTCTTTTTTATGGGTGAATAGATGAGTAAGAAAAAGAAAAAATCTAATAAGTTATTTATTTTTGTTTTTATTTTGGGGCTGGGGATCCTTTCTTATCCCCTCATATCAAATTGGTATTATAGGATTGAGGCCAACAATCAAGTTGCCGACTATAAGGAAGCAAGGGACCTCTTGAGTGAAGAGGAAATCCAAAGAAGGCTAAGGCTGGCTCAGATTTATAATGACAATCTGGGTAATGTTGTTCCTAAGGACCCCTACACTGAAGAGGAAAAGAAGAAGGCTTTTGACAATTATGCTCAGATGCTAGAGCTTAGGACTAAGATTGGTACTATTGAGATTCCATCTATTGATGTGGACTTGCCCATTTATGCTGGGACTAATGAGGAGATTTTGCAAAAGGGTTGCGGCCACTTGGAGGGGACTTCCCTTCCTATTGGGGGTGAGTCGTCTCACACTGTTATCACTGCTCACTCTGGTCTGCCTTCTGCAAGGCTCTTTACAGATTTGCAAAAGGTGGAGATGGGGGACAAGTTTTACATCAACTACATTGGTGGTGTCTTGGCCTACCAAGTGGATCACATTGATGTCATAGATCCAAGTGATTTTTCACAACTTCTTGTGGTGCCAGGCAAGGACTATGCAACTCTTCTTACTTGTACGCCGATTATGATCAACACTCACAGGCTTATTGTCCGTGGTCACAGGGTGCCTTATGTGCCTGAAGAGGACGACAAGGTAAGGGAAGATGTTGGCAAGAACTTGGATATTGATAAAAGACTTATCATTCTCTTAATTTTTGCTATAATTATCTTATTGAGGTTTATTCTTGATAGGAGAAGGAAGAAGAAGGCTGCCAAGAGGGAAGCTGATAGGTTAAAAAATATTGAGATGGCAAGGATGAAGGCTCAAGAGAATGTGAATGAGAATTCTAGTGGGAATTTAAATAATAATTCAAATAATAATTCAAGTGATAATTCAAGTGACAAGGAGAGGGGCAAGGGCCATGATGAAGAAGTTTAAAAGGAATTGGAAGATTATTCTTTTATTTATTGCTGGCTTTTTGATTGCAACTTATCCTATTTTCTCCAACTGGTATTACACTGTGGAGAACAACAACCAAATCGTGGACTTTAAGGAAGCTGTTGATGAGATGAGTCAGGCTGAGATTGACGAGAGGATTGACCTGGCTCGTGCTTACAATGAAACTCTTGACCCTTCAAAGCTGGCTGACCCCTACACCGAAAGGGAGAAGAAGGGTGTGGAAAACTATGCCCGTATGCTAGAGGCAAGGGAGAAGATTGGTTACATTGATATACCAAAGATTAACCAACAAATTCCAGTTTATGCTGGTACTTCTGAAGATGTTTTACAACATGCTTGTGGTCATTTGGAGGGGACTTCACTTCCTATTGGGGGCAAGTCTACCCACTCTGTTATAACTGCCCACAGGGGTCTTCCACAGGTCAAGCTCTTTAGGGACCTTGACAAGATGGAAGTGGGAGATGTTTTCTACTATACTAACGTTAAGGAAACTCTTGCCTATCAGGTGGACCAAATTCTCGTTATTGAGCCATGGAATTTTGATCCTGTCCTTGTTGTTGAGGGAAAGGATTATATGACTTTACTAACTTGTACGCCTTATATGATTAATTCTCACAGGCTGCTAGTCCGTGGTCACAGGATTCCTTATGTGCCAGAGGACAAGGAAGAGGCTGAAAAGAAGGCTAAGTTTAACTACAAGGACTTTATTGTGCCTGGTTTTGTTTTATTTCTTCTTATTCTTATTTTGTTAATTTACCTAAGAAGACGCAGGAGGAGACGTTATGAAGGCTAAGACAAGGGTCATAATTGGATATTTATTTATCTTGTTGGGGATTTTTATGCCCCTACTTGCCTTTACTTCTATGTCTTATAGGGAGCTAATGGCCAATAAGAATTATGATTCTTTTAAGGCTAGGGACAGTCAAGTTACTGATGACTTGATTGACTACAACAAGAAGGTTATCAAGGGCGATAGCAATATTATCGACCCCTTTGACAATGAGGACTATGTTGGTGCTTATGACATCAAGGGGATTGACAAAGACGAGGTCTTTGCCTATCTTATTATCCCCAAGCTTGATATGAAGAAGCCGATTTATCTTGATGCAACTTTTGATCATCTCGACTGGGGTGTCGCCCAAGTTGAGGGGACAAGTCTTCCCCTAGGTGGAATGTCAACTAGGTCTGTCATAGCCGGCCACAGGGGCTGGTGGGGTGACCTCATGTTTTACAATGTTGACAAGCTAGAGGTTGGCGATGAGATCTTTATTGACGGTCGCACAGGTCTTCTTGAGTACAGAGTTACAGGGACAGATATAATTTCTCCTTCTGATTGGGAGTCTATCCTTCCAGTGGCAGGCAAGGACATGGTGACACTTTTAACATGTCATCCTAAGAGGCCGCCAAGACCTAAGAGGCTACTTATTAATGCCGAGAGGGTTGAGGAAAAGAAGGCTGATGTGAAACCTGTGGTTGAAGAAAAGACAGAGGTTAATTATTTAAAATATGTGATTTATCTAGTTACAATTATTGGATGGCTTGCCATGGTCCTTGTTTTTATTAGGATGGTGGGATATATTAGGTCTTCAAAGAGGAGACCTAGGAGAAGATAGTTGTAGGTAGGATAAGAGAGTCTGGTTGCCAGGCTCTTTTTTAATGATAGGAAAAACAGAGATGAGTCTATGTTTTTCTGGTTTTGTGGTGAGAATAAAGGAACACAGATTTTTGACAAGCAAAAATCTGCGGGCAGACTTATCAAAATTTCTTGCAGAAATTTGATCAAGTCTTAGCCAATGCGAGCTTTAGCGATGCATGAGTTGATGAAAAATCTTATCCAGCGAAGGAAGACGGTGCGACCGAATAGGGAGCATTGTCGAGTGAGTCGGATATCTTGAAATAAAAAAACGTGCAAGTTTAGTGTGGTGAACACATTAGCTGCACGTTTTATTTTTAAATATTTTCAAAAGTTCCTAGGACTTCTGGTTTTTTATTTCTTACCATGACCTTGCCTAGGGCGATGACTGTATCTATTTCTAGGCTTTTTTCATCTAGTAGGTTGATGTCTGCGTCATAGCCAACTTTGATAGAGCCCTTAGTCTTTAGGGACAATATTTTGGCTGGGTTTGTTGTCAGACCTCTTAGGGCGATTTCTAGTGGAATGTCTTCTTTAAAGACACATTCTCTAATGGCTTCTATTAGGCAAGATGACTTGCCAATGCCTAGTCCAACGTATTCGTTCTTTTCGTTGAACATTGGGAAGCTGCCTTGTCCGTCTGATGTGAAGGTGAAGTTGTCTAGGCAGATTTTTTCGTGGATAATGCGTTTTAGGGCCTTGGAGATTCTCACTTCGCCATATTCTTTTTCCCAGAGGTCAGGGTCGTCTGCACCAGTGAAGTCACAGTAGCCACCACGTTTTAAATACTTGATACTTTCTTCAAAGAGTTCTGGGTTTCTGCCGCAGTGGGTTGGCAAAAATTGTGAAATTGGTATTTCTGTTTCGTCTACTGCTCGGTTGAGGTAGGCCAGGTTGGATTTGCCGTCGCCCATGTGGATGTTTATTATGCCAGCCTTGCCAGATAGCATGCCAGCAACTCTTACATTGGCAGCAAGTCTTATAAATTCTTCGAAGGTTGGTTGTGAAGACCTGTGGTCGGAGAGGGCAATCTCTCCTGCTCCGATTATCTTATCTATTGACATGATGTCCTTCATGACGTCGCCTGTTAGGGTTGGGGTTGGAACTTGGTAGGCTCCTGTGTAGATGTAGGAAGTTATTCCTTCTTCTTCAAGGCCTCTTGCCTTGGCAAGGAGGGCTGAAGTATCTCTTGCCAGTCCATCTGTACCAAGGGTTCCAACTACTGTTGTTACACCAGCCTTTGTTAAGGTTGTAAGGGTGATCTCAGGTGTTCTTGTCTTGAAGCCACCTTCTCCGCCGCCACCAAGTATGTGGACGTGGGAGTCTATAAAGCCTGGTGTTAAAATTTTTCCTGTCCCGTCAATTTCTTCTACTTCCATGCAGGACACCTTTAGCTTGATCTCGTCTTCTATGCCTGCAAGCTTGTCGCCAAGTATTAGGACGTCCTTTGTCCCTAAGAAGTCTGGGCTATAAACTTTTACATTTTTTATAAGTTTTATCATCTTCATCACTTCCTATTGGAAATTAATCATTACTGCAATAATTAGGATTATTGACCCAAGTAGGAAGAAGAAGGCTTGCATCTTGATTTGGAATTTTGCCCACTTGGACCAGTCGATTCCTGCAACACCAAGGACACCAATTAAACTTGCTGAAACTGGTGTAAAGGCATCCATAAAGCCAGCACCCATTTGGTAGGCAAGGACTGCGATTTGTCTTGAAAGACCAACGAGGTCAGCAAGAGGTGCCATGATAGGCATTGTCAAGGCTGCTTGTCCTGAGTTGGATGTAACTACTAGGTTGAATAATGATTGGAAGAGGTACATACCAATTGCAGCTAGAGCCTTTGGAACTCCTGCGAAGGCATTGCCCATGGAGTAAAGGATTGTGTTTAAGGCTGAGAAGGAATTTGCATCACTGCCGCCAAGTACAATTAGAATACCCTTTGCCATACCTACAACAACTGCTGTGCCTGCTAGGTCTGCGGCACCTGATTGGAAGCAGGAAGCCATGTCGTTAATTGTCATGTTATTAAGTTTAAATATTACAGCTGTAAGACCTGCCACTAGACCCATTACAAAGAATTGGGATGCGATTTCTGGGATGTAGTAACCTTGTTTCATAACTCCCCAAACAATCCAAACTAAGACTGCTAGCATTTCAAGTAGGATAATCTTGTGACCAAGTTTAAATTCTTGAGCTGAGTCATCTTCTGCTAATTTTTCTCTAAATTTGTTGTCTGTTTCATAAACTACTGACTGACTTGGGTTCTTGCGAATTCTTTCTGCATAAACCATAGTGTAGGCTGCGCCAAGTCCTGTTACTATAACCCAGCAGGCAAGTCTAAAGCCTGCACCAGATAAAACTGGGATGCCAGCTATACCTTGGGCTATGGCAACTGAGAAGGGACTCATCCATGAAACTGCGTTGCCTAGTTGTGATGCAACGAAGGTAACTGTAACTGCAACAATGGAGTCGTAGCCAAGGGCAATTACAAAGGGAACCATGACCATGGAGAAGGGGATAACTTCTTCACTCATGCCAAAGGTAGCTCCACCTAGTGAGAAGAGGTAGAATAAAATTGGAATTGCAAATTTTTCAAGACCCTTTGTCTTGTTGATTACGGCATAGATACCTGCATCAATGGCGCCAGTTGACATGATGATACCAAAGGCTCCACCAACAACTAAAAGAAGGGCAACTATACCAACAGCTGATCCGTATTTGTCTCCTGATACAAGACCTTCGAAGAGGTAGTTAAGGAAACCAAAGCCATTAAAGTCATCTGTTCCCCAAATTTTTGCAGTCTTGTTGAGGTTGACAGACTTGTCATAAAAATTGTCCCCATAAAGTCTGTAGAGTACATCGTCTGTCAAGCCTACCTTGTCAAGAGCTCCTTGGTCCCAAGTGTCTGCTGGAGTCTTTAGGAGTTCTCCAAAGGCCTCTTGGTCTACGTCATTTTCCTCTAAGACAGGCTTGTCTTGGTATAATTTTTCAAGATTTGCTGCTAAGAAGTCCTTGTTAAGTGGGTGCATGTACCTAAAGGTTTCAGTTTGCAGAACTGTTCTCGTGTCAATTTCGCCAGAGGCATTTTCGTATTCAACTTCGTGAGTTGAGAATTTACCAGCTGGGATTAAAAATGTTAGGCCCCAACAGATAAGAACTACAACAAAAATAATTGCATAAGTGTGTGGGGTTTTGAATTTTGTTAAATCTTTTTTGCTCATAATTTTCTCCTTTCGATTTTAAAATTTATAATGATAAGTCAAAGATATAAATTTTGCTTTACTAAGCTAGCCAGAAAAGTTTATATCTTTGTTAAATAGTATATATCAAAAGGTTTTCACTTTGTATAAGAAATCTTGAAAGAAGAGATTTTTTTTATTTTTTGACTAATTTTAATTTGTTTGGCAAGTCTCTTGAAGGTCTTATAAAATTTTCTTGTTTATGAATGGAAAATCTTATCCAAGGAAGACAGATTTTTAACAAGCAAAATCAGTGGGCAGACTTATTAAAATTTCTTGCAGAAATTTGATCAAGTCTTGGCCAAAAGGCTATGAGTTTTCATAGCCTTTTTTAGTATGTTTTCGATTTGGTTAGTTAATTTCTATCGCTTCCAAGTTTAATTTATTGTTTTTATTTTGTTTTTAAACAGGGTCTGGTTTTATATAAATTACGGTAAAATCCTAAAAAAGAGTAATAATTTTAAAAGGAATTAAATCCTCTTATTTAAGCCTTTTACTCAAGGGAAAAGTCAGTAATATTTTTAATTTCTTTAATCGAGATATCAATTGATAAATTATAGTATTTTTGTATTTAAATTCAAAAAATAATTTGTTAAACTATAAAAAGTTATCATTAATGATACGCATTATTTTTAAAATATTTGGAGGTAATATGAATAAGAATTTAAAAAGATACTCTTCGCTAGGTTTATCTTTAATTTTTGTAATGAGTTCTTTTAATGGAGTTTTTGCTGAAGGCAATAACATTAATAAGTCTTTAAGCGAGACTGAGAAACTTGTAAGAAGTCAAAAGGAAATGAATTTCAAGAAAAGTAAAATTCTTGAAGATTTTGAAAAAGATGAAGCTTGCCTAAAGGTTAAGAGGGAAAAGGTAGTTTACTTTGTAGAGTTTGATGATAAAGCAAATAAGGATCAAGTTATACAGAGTTTAAAAGAAATTAAGGATGTAAAAGTTCTTTATGAGTACAATATTTTGTTCCAAGCTGTTTCTGTTGAGGCATATCCTGAAGTGCTTGACAAGTTAAAAAGCATCAAGGGTGTAAAAGATGTCGAAAGGGCTGGCAAGTTAGTTCCTCTTATGGAAAATGCAAGAAAACTTGTTGGCGTTGACAAGGCTAGCGATTATCTAAAAAGTTTAAATGCAATTAATGCAAATCTTGGCAAAAATTATGATGGTAGAGGGATGATTATTGCCAACATTGATACTGGTATGGATGCAAGTCATAAGGCTATGCGTATTGATGATGATGCCAAAAATTCTCTAAAGTTAAAAAAGAATGATCTAAAGGGTTCAGATAAGGAGTTTTGGCTTTCTGATAAGGTACCCCATTCTTTTAATTACTTAAATGGTGGCAAGATAACAACAGAGAAGTATGATGATGGTTCAGATTATCATGACCCACATGGCATGCACATTGCTGGGATTTTGGCTGCTAATGACACTGCTGAAGATATTAAGGCCCATAAGGGAATAAGGGGTATTGCTCCTAATGCTCAACTTTTTTCTTACAAGATGTATTCAGATGCAAGCGATGGATTTGCTGGTGATGAAACTATGTTTCACGCATTTGAAGACTGTATAAAACATGATGTTGATGTTATTTCTGTTTCTTCTGGCTTCACAGGAACTGGTTTGGCTGGAGAAAAGTACTGGCAAGCTATTAGGTCTTTGAGAAAGGCTGGAATTCCTATTTGTGTAGCGACAGGTAATTATGCAACTTCATCTTCTAGTTCGTCGTGGGACAGGTATGCGAATAATGCTTTAAAGATGACTGATACTGGCAATGTAACAAGAACTGCTGCACATGAAGATGCTATTGCTGTTGCTTCATCTCGTAATACTAAAATCGAATATGAAGGCGTAAATATTGGGGGCAAGGATTTTAGATATTCACAAATTGGTGCCTTCTTCGATAAGGGGAATTTCAAACAAGATAAGTACAAGTTCATATATTTGGGACAATGCCAAGATGAAGATATTGCTGGTAAGGATTTAAAAGATAAGATTGTTGTAATGGATAGAATCTATACCAAGGACTTAAAATACTCTTTTAAAAAGGTATTTGATAAGGGAGCAAGGGGCGTACTTGTAGTTAATACAGTTTCCTATTACAACAGAGATGATTGGGAAAATATTCCTGCAATGGGATATGAAGAAGATGAAAATACAAGAGTTCCTGTTTTCTCTGTATCAGGTATGGATGGAAAGATAATCTGGGATATGATTTGCGGCAGGACTCCTGATGAAAAAGAAGATTTCAAGGCAAAGAACTCTGACTATAGAATTGATATGGAGAAGTATAATTCTAAAAAACCTAAGGTTGGAGAGGAAAAAGAGCTTAGCATAAAATTCTTGGATCATAAGATTGCATGGGAAGATACTAATGTGCCAGCTGGTTCTACTTCTTGGGGTCCTAGAATTGACTTGATGCTAAAGCCAGATGTATCTGCTCCAGGTAAGAATATTTATTCAACTTTGAATATGATAAATGGTGTTAGTACTTATCAATATATGTCGGGAACATCTATGGCGACTCCTGTTGTTTCTGCTTCTACTGTCTTGATTAGGCCAAGGGTGAAGGAGCTTGTCAAGGAACCGGTTATTAAGGCCAGGGGAATTGATATAACTTCTCTTACTAAAATAATGCTTCAGAATACTTCTAGGCCAATGATTGATCCAACAACAGATGACGGCAAGGGCAATTATCTATTTGCATCCCCAAGACAACAGGGATCAGGTCTTATTAATGTTGAGAGGGCATTGAAAAATAATTTAATTGTGTCATATAAGGTGGAAGATTCACTCGGAGAAATGAACTCCTATGGAGCAGTTTCTCTTAAAGAAATAAAGTCTGACAAAAAAGACTTTACTATAAATATAGACAATCCTTCTGACAGGGATATTACTGTTAAAGTTTCTTCATCAAAGGTAACTACTGATGGAGAAGTTAATAAGAAAAAATTAGATGAGCAATATAAGGATGAAAAAAGTAAGGATGGTATCCAAAATATTGCAGAGATCCACCCTACAGAAGTTAAGGGAGCAAGTATAAGTTTTGCACAAGATGAAATTACAATTCCTGCAAGGGGTTCTTTTAACTTAGGTGCTACTCTTAATGTTGGAGAGGCAAAGGATAAGGATAAGTTTGTTGAAGCCTTTATTAATTTTGAATCTAAGGAAGAAAAGGAGAATGTAAAAGATCCACAACCTTCACTTTCAATGCCTGTGATGGGTTTTGCTGGAGATTGGAATAAGGAGCCTATTGTAGACAAGTGGGCTTGGGAAGAAGGTTCTAGATCTAAGGGGATTGTAGGTTATGATGATGAAGGAAATCCTAAAATTCCAGGTACATTAAATAAGGGCCGTGGAGGAGAGCATGGTATAGATTTATTTAAGCCAGCTGGTGTAATTCAAAATAGGGAAACTGAAAATAAAACTTTAGACCAAGACCCTGAATTATTTGCTTTTAACAATTCTCAAGATTTTACAATGAGTTCCACAGGTGATAGTAAAATTATTTCTAAAAATGAAATTGACAGGGGACTTACTCCTAGTCCTTTGATATTAAGATCAGCTTCTGATTGCAAAATTTCCATTGTAAATACTAATGATGAAAAGAAGAATCAAAAAGACCTTAAGGTAATTACAGTGGATCATTTTATAAAGGGGATTTTAAATTCTAAGAGAAGTGATGCTAAGGGTATTAAGTCGTCAAAATTAAAAGTCTATGGAGATTTGAGATGGGACGGATTGATTTATAATCCTCATGCAGAAGATAAAACTGATCCAAATTATGTTGAAGGAAAATTCGATCCAATTGCAGAAGGTCAATATTATTACAAATTCCAATACAGGCTTTCTCCAAAATATCCTTATCAAGTTTCTTATATTCCTGTAAAAATTGATAGGACTCCACCTCAAATTATTAGCTTAAATGCAGATAATCCTGATGGAATGATCTTAAAGGTTAAGGATACTTACCATGTTCAAAATGATCACAGTAAGACTTTATTCCAAAGGGATCAAGAAAAGACGCCAGCTGAATTTAATGAAGTAAATAATAAAGTTTGGTTTGCAGGAGCAGCCTTTGTCGATGAATACGGAGAAATCCAAGAGAATTTAAAGGTGGTAAATACTGGAAAAGTTGACAAGTATGGAAGTTTTGAAATAGACGAGGAAGGAAATTCTGTTTACAAGATTCTTGGAGCAAATAAAAATCTTCCTGGTAAAACTTTAGAGGTGGCTGCACTTGATGGGGCATCAAACTTCACTAAGCTTTATAGGGTTAAGTTTGATAAGGAAGTTAAGGATGGTAAGCTTGCCTACTACTTGGAAGACGATGAAAATACTAAGCTTGGAGAAATTGATGCGTCTAAACTTAACAATGTAGATATTAAAGATGAGAAGACAGATAAGAATGAAAATAAGCTAGAAAAGAATAATAGAGAAAATATTAGTGAAAAGCCTCTAGTAGGTCTTGAGGATAACTCTTATGTAAAGTCGCTTTCTGAAGAGGACACTAAAAGAATTATAAAACCAAAAGAAACAGAGACTACCAACCCGTTTACTGGAGATACAAGTATTGACAAAGATTACGGTGATATAAATACAGTAGATCAATATGGTATTCCTTCTCATTATTCTGATGGTTCTCCTATGGAGTTTAAGGATAAGGACCTTGCAGCATTAAAGGCTATGGGTTTTGTTGGAAAGATTGTCCCTGACGAAAGAGGAGGTTTTGACTTAAGTGGATCTGTAAAAAATGTTTCTCCTGATGCAAAAATTTATTTCAAATCTACAAGAATGTCAAAGACAAATAAGAAAGAAGAGATAAAAAAAGTCCCAGGTTCTTATGATGAAAAAACTCACTCTTTCAAATTTAATTTATGGGGCAATAAGGATGATGTTGACAACAATAAGGGAATTGACTACAAGGGCGACATTGAATTGTATGTAGTAGATGGTAAAGAGAGAAGCGAGAGTATTTTCCTTAGGATGCCAAAGGAAATAAATGATAGTGTTGAGAAAAAACAAAAGGCGAAACTTTTAACTTCACAAAAAAGCATTATTGAACTTGGAAAAGCTGAACTAGGTGGCGAGCTTAAAGAGAAAAAGGATGAAAATGGAAAAGTTTACTATGAAGTAAAAGATGAACTTAGAATTAGCAAGGGTTATGGAGTTAGGATTATATCCAGAAATCCAGGTAAGACAGGCCTAGATGCTAACTATAGAAAAGATTTCATAAATAATGATGAAGATGTAAAGACTGTTGATGCATATATCAGGGGCCTTGATGGCTTTAATGTAATTAGATATGAAATTTACGAGTTAGATAATAGTGGAAAGATTAAAGAAGAAAAATTAGTTGAAGAAATGGGCAAGTGTCTTTACATCGATAGGGATGGAGTTCAATTAGACATGGACCAAGATACATTTAATCCTTACAGTGATGGAGAAAAAGGGGAACTTTATGTTAGGAAGAGTCCACATACCCTAAGAGGAAGGATTGGAGATAAGGGTGGCTTCAACTGGCATCTTAGAATAAATGAATCAATGGTAGACCAATATTTAATTTATGGTGATTTGAAATCTGATAACTCAAAGGATTTTGAAGTTACATTTGATGTAAGGGACAATGATGTAATGGATTGGTCTGCTAAGGACTATAAATTAAATGGTCCACAAAAAGGAATCTTATCACAATATAGGATTTATTTAGACAGCGTTAAACCAGATATAAAATTGTCTAACGATGGAATTAGTGGAAATGACATTTTGTTAAAGGCTAAGGACAAAACTTATTATCTAAATATCTCTGACAAGAGAGATGGCGACAAAGCAGGACGTATAGAAAGCAGTAAAATTTATGTAAATGGAAGGGAATTTAATCCTAATGAGTCACTTGAAGCTTATGCTAAAGATGGAAAAGTTGAAGTAAAAGTAAGTGCAAGTGACTATGCAAAGAATACAAGTGTAAAAATTTATTCTATAGACCTTAATTCAGATACAATTACTGACGTAGAAAACAAAGATATAAAGGTAAAGGTTAATGGAATAGAATCACATGTAAAAGAAGGCGAAGATTTTGTACTTCCAGAATTTACTGGACCTGAAGAAAAGGGTAAAAAATTCATAGGATGGAATGTCAGAGGGGTAAATCAAAAACCAGGACATATCTTTATAAGTCAAGAGGACATTGAAATCACTCCAAACTTTGAAGAAGTTAGACAAACTACACACAGGGTTGAATTTGAAAACAATGGTGGAAGTGGAAGGATAGAAGGTATTAATGTTGGAGATAAGAAAGAAATAATCTTGCCAGAAAACACCTTCACTTCACCTGAAGGAAAAGTTTTTGATGGTTGGATAGTATCTGGCAATAAGGATAAGAAGAAGCCAGGAGATAAAATTGAAGTTACTTCAGATATAACTATTACAGCTTCTTGGAAAGACGAGGACAAGAAAGGACCACAAGAAGATAATAAACCATCTAATGAAACTAGACCATCAGATAATAAACCATCTAATGAA
>OGSE01000133.1_pt1 | contig 46524 bp, 38 predicted proteins | sample 1573791 | NCBI WGS metagenome assembly OGSE01 (sample SAMN03295813, study PRJEB24534) | human gut metagenome | isolation source: fecal sample 3 from infant 2 | host: Homo sapiens | place: USA: Pittsburgh, PA | collected 2014-07
TTATTATATTTATAAAAATAAAATAGTAAAAGGATATTATAATATTTTACTAGAATTATTATCTGGTAACTTAAGTTTTGAGTATTAATCTAAAGTATATGTTTTTATAGGGTTTAAATTTTATGTATACAAAATTAATTTGCTAACTGAATCATATAAAAAAAACAAAATATTTTTTAGAGGGAATGATTAGATAGAATTTTTTTGTTATGAAATTAATTGAAGAGTAATTAATTAGAAAAGGAATGAATAATAATGAATATATTACATTATTACTTTTTGATAAATCAAAAATAAAGTTATAATTTTTAATATTAATTAAGAATGATGAAATATGAATAAAGATTTTACAAATAAATCTTAAGCTATCTTATTTAATTCTAATACAGGAAGAAGGTAAATGTATATTGAAAAAATCATAGAAATAGAAGTAAACAATTTAAATAAATACAAAGGTTTGCAAAAGAAGTAATATAATTATATACAATGAGGATGTGAGTATGATGAACAGACTAAAGCCAAGAATTTTAGGTATTAGTATCCTGTTTATTATTATAATTATTTTAACATGTGGAGCTGTTTTCAAGTTTAAATTTAAATTAGATAATAAATTAAAAGAAACCACACATACATATTTGTCTGAGTTTACAGAACACAATATAATTAATCTCAAGACAAGGCTTAGTGGTCAATTTGACATGCTTGAATCTATTGCTAACTTCATAGGAAACTTGAATAATATAAATGATGAAATGGTGATTGATTTAATGGATTCTGATGTAAAGCGCAGTTCTTTAATTAGAATGACTATCTCTACATTAGATGGGGAATGTTATTCTAATGATGGAATTACCCATAATGTTCAAGATAGAGATTATTTTAAAAAAGCTAAAAATGGAGAAAAGAATATATCAGAACCTTTAAAATCTATTGTTAATAATAAAGAAATAATAGTTTTATCTACCCCAGTTTATAAAAGTGGGAAAATAGTTGGTGTTTTAAGTGGAATTTATGATTCAAAAAAGTTAAATGAGTTATTAGGATTATCTGCATTTGATGAAAAAGCAGATGTTTTTGTTGCAAAGAAAAATGGAGATATAGTTGCTCAAAAAACAAATAAAAATAGAAAGACGCTATCATGTATATTTCAGCTTTTTGACAAAGATAATTGTGATGAAGATGATTGTCTAAAAACTATAAAAGAAAATATGAAAAATGATAAGTCTGGATATTTTAATTATAACTTAGATAATGAAAAATTTATGTTAAACTATCAGCCACTTGGAGTTAATGATTGGTATGTTTTTTCTGTTGTGCCAAATAAAATAGTATCTATTCAGTCAGAGAATATATCTTATGATGTATATATTTTTGCATTAGAAATACTACTAGTTATATTGATTTTTATAATATATATAGCATGTATTATAAATAATAACACCAAAATTATTATAAATGAAAAAGAAAAATTTAAAGTACTCACTGATAATATATTAGGAGGGGTTAAAACCTGTTTAAAAGATGAATATATGACTATGACATATGTAAGTCAGGGGTTTTTAGAGCTTACAGGTTACTCTTGTGAAGATTTAAATAAAATATTTAAAAATAGATTTAAAGACATGATTTATAAAGATGATTTAGACAAGTTTAATTGTATTATTCTAAATCAATTAGAAAAACAAGATAAAATTGAAGTTGAATATAGAATTGTAAGAAAAGATGGAAGTATAATTTGGATTTTGGAGAGAAGTAAGTCTATAAATGATAATAAAGGAAGTGAGTGTATTCAGGGAGTTTTAACTGATATAACAGAACTTAAGAAAATACAAGAAGAATTAGATTCAAAAAGATTTGAAATACAGGCTATCAATGATAGTATTGTTGGTGGAATAGTGATAACTGAGATAAATGATGATTTTGATAGTATATATTTAAATGAAGGTTATTTAAATATGATTGGATATACACGCAAACAACTGGAAGATGAGCTAAATAATAAATTAATCAAACTTATTTTTAAAGATGATAGAACAGAATTAATTAATAGTATAAACAAACAACTCAAATTAAGTGATACATTTGCATCTGAACAAAGAGTTGAAAAAAGGGATGGTACTATTATATGGATTTTATTAAAAGGAAGAAAGATGATTTATGATAATGGAAAATCTGTACTTTGTTGTGTTATTGTAGATATTACTTCTGCTAAATTATTAGAGCAAGAACTTAAAAAGAGTGAAGAACGTCATGAAATCATTCTAAAGCAGACGCAAAATATTATAATAGAATGGGATATAGAAAAAGATAAAATGAATATATCACCTAATTGGTATAATAAGTTTAAATATGACCCTATAACTGAAAACGCAACAAAAAATATAATTAAATCAGTAGATATATATCATGATGATATGGATAAGTTTATTTCATTAATTAAACTTACTTCAAAAGGTAGTGAATATGAAGAGTGTGAAATTAGACTTAGAACTAGAGATACTATTTACGCTTGGTTTAGTATAAAGGCAACAACTTTATTTGATAATAATGGTAAACCTTATAAAGTAGTAGGAAGTTTGACTGATATTGATGAATCAAAACGAGAAGCTGAAAAGTTAAAAGAAAGGGCAGAAAAAGACCCTCTTACAGATTTGTATAATAAAAAAGCATCACAATCACTTATAGAAGAGTACATAACATTGGATAAAAAAAGAAAAGGTGCTTTAATGATTATTGATATTGATGACTTTAAAGGAATAAATGATAATTTAGGACATTTATATGGGGATGCTGTATTAAGTGAAATTGCAAATGACCTAATAAATCTATTTAGAGCAACTGATATAGTAGGAAGAATTGGTGGAGATGAGTTTATTGTATTTATAAAAGATATTTCTGAAACAAGAGATATTATAAATAAAGCAGAAGAATTGGTAAAAACATTTGAAAGGTCTTTTTTAGGTAAAGGACGAAATTATAAAATATCATTAAGTGTAGGAATTGCTAAGTTTCCACAAGATGGTATGGACTATATGACACTATTTAGAAATGCGGATATAGCTCTTTACTCAGCCAAAGGGAAGGGTAAGAATTGTTATACATTGTATGATAAAAAAATTGATAAAGTCCAATATATAACTAATACAAGAAATGCAGGAGATAGTGATAATGTAGAGATGTCTTTTAAAGAACATATCACAAATTATATATTTGATATACTATATGAATCAAGTGATATAGAAGTGGCAGTAAATTTAATTCTAAGTATTGTAGGTAAACACTTTAATGTGAGTCGCATGTATATATTTGAAAATTCAGATGATAATCGAGTATGTAAAAATACATTTGAATGGTGTAACGAAGGTGTAACCTCGGAAATTAATAATCTTAAAAATATTTGTTACAAGGATTTAGGCAACTATCTTTTAAATTTTAATGCAGATGGGTTATTTTATTGTAATGATATTGAAAATTTAGGTAGTGATGTGAAAAAAGTACTTAAGCCACAAGGCATACGTTCAATATTACAATGTAAAATTTTAGAGGGTAATGAATTTAGAGGGTTCATAGGATTTGATGAATGTTCATATAATCGTATGTGGACTAATGATGAAGTGAACACTTTGACATTTATATCTAAAACGCTTAGTATGTTTTTATTAAAAATGCGTATTCAGAGTAAGCTAGAAGAGTCTTTAACAATTCAAAAATCTGTGATGGATAATATGGATATATGGGCATATGTTGTTGACAGGAATACCTATGAATTACTATTTATCAATAAAAAAATGCTTGAGTCAGCACCAAACACTCATGTAGGTGATTTATGTTATAAAGCGATATGGAATAATCAAGATAAACCTTGTAAAAAATGCCCTATGATATATTTAAAAGATGGTGATGATACTTATAAATCATTCATGCATAATAAAAAGTTTGAGGTACAGGCAAATATAACTACAACTACTTTGAAATGGTTTGATGGTAAAGATGCATGTTTAATATTTGGAAGTGAAATAACTAGTATTGAAGCTGAAGAAAATACTTAAAATACTGTGTTATATATATACTTAAAATCGCAATTTGAATTTATTAGACTTAAAATGTCTATATAAATCATTTAAGTTGTGGTTTTAAGTATTTTTTATGATATAATTAAGCGTTAAGAACAAAATTAAAAGATACTTTTGTATAAAAAAATATTTGTTAAATATATATTGAGCAGGTGATAATATGGAAAATAAGTTTTTACCAATAAGCAAACAAGATATGATAGATAGAGGATGGGAAGAATTAGATTTTGTTCTAGTTACAGGAGATGCTTATGTGGACCATCATAGTTTTGGAACAGCAATAATATCTAGAGTTTTAGAAAGTGCTGGGTATAAAGTTGGAATAATAGCTCAACCAGACTGGAGAACTACAGATGATTTTATGAAGCTAGGAAAACCTAGACTTGCATTTCTAGTTAATGCAGGAAATATGGATTCAATGGTCAATCATTATTCTGTAAGTAAAAAGCATAGAGAAAAGGATATGTATTCTCCAGGTGGGAAAATGGGTTATAGACCAGATAGAGCTACTATAGTATATTGCAATAAAATAAGAGAAGCATACAGTGATGTTGCAATAGTAATAGGTGGAATTGAAGCGAGCTTAAGAAGATTTGCACACTATGATTATTGGAGTGATAAGGTTAGAAAGTCTATGTTAATAGATAGTGGAGCAGATTTATTAGTTTATGGTATGAGTGAAAAGCAGATTGTAGAAGTAGCCAATGCACTTAATGATGGATATGACCCAAAATACATTAGACATATTGATGGGACATGCTATATTTCAGATACATTGGAAGAAATATATGATAAATATATATTAATTCCATCATATAAAGAAATTTGTGAAGATAAAATGAAGTATGTAGAAGCTTTTAAAATTCAATATGATGAGCAAGACCCATTTAGAGGTAATATAATTGTTCAACCTCATGGAAGTAAGTATCTGGTTCAAAATAAGCCAGAAAAACCACTTAGTAGAGAAGAACTAGATGAAGTATATGGATTACCATATCAGAAGACATACCATCCTGTGTATGAAAAATTTGGAGGAATACCAGCTATAGAAGAAGTAAAATTTAGTATAGTAAGTTCAAGAGGCTGTTTTGGTAGTTGTTCATTTTGTGCAATAACATTTCATCAAGGTAGAGCAGTGCAAAGTAGAAGTGAAAAATCAATTATTGATGAAGCAATAGGAATAACAAATTTAGATGATTTTAAAGGGTATATACATGATGTTGGAGGTCCAACAGCTAATTTTAGAAGACCAGCATGTAAAAAACAAATTACTAAAGGTGCTTGTAAAAATAGACAATGCTTATCTCCATCACCATGTAAAAATTTAGATGCAGACCACAGTGAATACCTACATTTACTTAGAGCTGTAAGAAAATTACCTAAAATAAAAAAGGTGTTTGTGCGTTCTGGAATTAGATACGATTATGTAATGGCAGATAAGAACAATAAATTTCTTAGAGAGTTGATAGAGCATCATGTAAGTGGTCAGTTAAAGGTAGCCCCAGAACATATATCAGAAGAAGTTTTAAAGTATATGCAAAAACCAGCAGGAAAAACTTATGATAAATTTAGACAGAAGTTTTTTGCTATAAATGAAGAATTAGGTAAAAAGCAATATTTGATACCCTATTTAATGTCTAGTCACCCTGGTTCTACCTTAAATAGCGCTATAGAGTTAGCAGAGTATTTAAGAGATACTCACTACCAACCAGAGCAGGTTCAGGATTTTTATCCAACTCCAGGGACTCTATCTACAACCATGTTTTATACAGGTATTGACCCGCTTACAATGAAGCCAGTTTATGTTCCTAAATCAAAACGTGACAAGGCAATGCAAAGGGCTTTATTACAATATAGAGCACCTAGAAATTATGATTTGGTATACTCTGCGTTAGTTGAAGCAGGAAGAGAAGACTTAATTGGTTTTGGACATAGATGTCTTATAAAGCCAAAAAATGAAAAGCCTTATTTTAATAGAAATAATTCTAAAAAAAATGTATCTAAAGGAACAAATAAAAACAAAAAAACTAATACAAATAACAGAAGTAATAAAAATCAACAAAAAAGTTCAACTAAAAAAAAGAAAAAACATTAAAGTATAAATAAAAATACTTAAAAAAGAAGGATTATTCGATAAATTAACAGAAATTAGTATAAATAAATATAATTATTTTAATGACGTTACCTTTGGGAGGAAGAGATGAAAAAGTATATTTCTATAATATTATTAGTGGTGTTGACTATGGTTGTTTTGGTAGGATGTTCACCAGGAAAAGATAACCCTAAAAATAAGGAGCTATCAGTTGTCAAACAAGTAAAAGTAGCTGTTCCAGATGGACTACCAGCAGTGGCAATAGCTAAACTTGCAAATGAAAATCCAGAGATTAAAGAAGGATATGAAACAGTGTATAGCATTGAAAAGACACCTGAGGCGATTTCCACTAGAGTGATGAAAAAAGATGCAGATATAGCTATAGTTCCTTCAAACATGGCTGCAATAGCGTATAATAAAACTTCATCATATAATATTGTTGGAACTGTAGGAATGGGTTCACTTTATTTGGTGTCAACAGAAAATATAAAAGATTACTCTGATTTAGTTGGTAAAGAAGTTGGATGTACTGGAAAAGGACTTACTCCAGACATAACTATAAAAAGTCTTTTGTTACAAAAGGATATAAATTATTCAGATATAAAATTTAATTATGTAAGTTCAGCAAGTGAACTGGTACCATTATTGGCTACTGGTAAAGTTAAAACAGGTATTGTTCCAGAACCTGCACTTAGTGCTTTGATGTCTAAAAATCCAGACATAAAAATTATAAAAAGTTTAAATGACTCATGGAAGGAAGTAAGTGGTTCAAAAGACGGTTATCCTCAATCTACTTTAATTGTAAAGTCTGAATTTTTAAGAGATAATAAAGATTTTGTTGATTCTTTTGTAGGTCAATTATCAAATAGTATAGATTGGGCAAACAAAAATCCTGAAGAATTAGGTGCATATTCTGAAAAAATAAAAATATCTACTGAATCAAAGATAATAGGAAAATCTCTTGAAAGAGCTAATTTGAAATATATTCCAGTTAAGGACATGATTAAAGATTATAAAAATTACTATGAGAAATTAGCTAATTTTGATGATAAGACATTAGGAGGCAAAGTACCAGATGAAGCAATATACTTTGTTGAGAAATAAAAAAAATAAAGAACAATTTATAGATAAAATGGAGGTAACACTTTCTTGTGTTATCCTCTTATTTTTATGGCAAATTATTGCTTTAAAAATTGATAATGATATTTTTTTACCAACAGTAGGTCAAGTATTTAATAGTATAAAAGAGATTATGCTAAATTCTAGTTTCTATATAGATATACTTTACTCTATGGGGAGATGTTTTTTTAGTTTTTTACTGGCTATGATTTTTGCTATTATACTTTCAATAGTGTCTTATTTAAATAGATTTTTTAGAAACTTATTAAAGCCAATCAATGCTTTGACACGTTCAATACCAACTATGATATTGGTAGTACTTGCACTTATTTGGTTTGAAAAGGATAGTACCCCTTTTATAGTTGGATTTACTATAGTTTTTCCTATATTGTATGATAACGTTTTGGGCGCTATATTGAATATAGACAAGAACTTATTAGAAATGGCTAATGTGTATAAAATAAGGTTTATAGATAAGGTGTTAAAAATTTATTTACCAGCCATAAAATTTCAAATTATATCTATACTAGTATCAACATTCTCTTTAAGTTTGAAAGTTGCTATAGCAGGAGAGGTATATAGTCAACCTACATATGGTATTGGAACTATGATACAGACTGAAAAAATTAACTTTAACACATCTGGAATATTTGCATGGATAATTATTGTTCTTTTAATATCTGCTATTTTACAAATAGCTCAAAAGTTTTTAGCAAGGAGAGCTTTTTTATGGAAAAGATAAAGTTGAGTATTGAAAATATAAATAAAAGATATGATAGTCGTATTATATTTAGAGATTTTAATATTGATTTTTATGTAAATGAGGTAAATTGTATCCTTGGAAAATCTGGTTGTGGAAAAACTACACTCTTGAACATAATAAGTGGGATTATTAAAAATGACACCAACAATCTAAATATCAAAGAAAATTTAAATAGAGTAGGAAATAAGCTTGAAGCTAGTTACATATTTCAAGATGATAGACTTATAGACTGGTTAACAGTAGAAGAAAATATAAAGATAGTTGTAAATAAATACTATAATAAAACTCAATTAAATAAAATTTGTGATGAATACTTGGAATTGGTTGGAATTAGTGATTATAAAAAATTCTATCCTCAAATGCTTAGTGGAGGTATTAGACAAAGAGTAAATATTGCTAGAGCTTTTATATATCCATCAAAAAACATTATAATGGATGAACCTTTTAAATCTATTGATGCAAAGAATACACAGCTTATAATGGATAATTTTAGAAATATATTAAGAAAAGAAAAGAGAACTGTGTTATTTGTAACTCATAATATTGAGGAAGCATTGTTTTTAGCAGATAGGATATTTATTTTAGGAGACTCTCCAATTAGAATAAAAAAAATATTAAAAAATTCTAAGGAATTGGAAAAAAATGAAGTTTTGAAGTTGATATAGAGTTATAATAATACTGTCGTTTTAAAATATATTTGGTTAAAATCTATAAGACTATATTAAAATAGTACAGAATATTCAAAACTGTGTATAATGTTCGTATTTTATAAAAAGGAAGTGAATGTATGGTTAAGACTAATGCTATGAGAATATTAGATTCAAATAAGATTGATTATAAAGTAATGTCTTATGAAGTGAAAAGTGAACATGTGGATGGTGTTGAGGTGGCACATGATATAGGAAGAGATGTAAATGAAGTGTATAAGACATTAGTAACTCAAGGAGTTAGTAAGAATATATATGTATATGTAATACCAGTACATGAAAACTTAGACTTAAAAAAGGCTGCAAAAGTAGCTAAAGAGAAAAGTGTAGAGATGATTCATGTAAAAGATATAAATAAGCTTACAGGTTATATTAGAGGCGGATGTTCTCCTATAGGTATGAAAAAGCTTTATAAAACTTTTGTAAATGAAAGTGCAAAGAATTTAGATACAATTATTGTGAGTGCAGGAAAAATAGGATATCAAATAGAACTATCTCCATTTGATTTACAAAGACTTATAAAAGTAGAATTTGTAGATGTAATAAAAAAATAAGAATTACATATAAAATATAGAGCTTATATTCTCAATAATAGGTGTTGTAATATTAATAAAATGAATAAGAATTTTAAAATAAATATTCAGTTACTTATGTGTAATTGGTATAAAAATATTGAGAAATTTTAAAAACAATGGTAAAGTGTAAGTATAATCACGAATATTTTTTATAAAGTAATGGAGGGATGTTCGCTTGAGAAAAATAAAATCTGAACAAATCGTCGAGCAGGTAAAAAAACTTTGTATAGAAGCGAGCCTATATTTAGGAGAAGATGTTTTAAGTTGTATAAAAGAAAAAGCGAAAAGCGAAAAGAGTGAAGTTGGAAAAAATATATTGAATATATTAGTTGAAAATGCTGAAATAGCTAAAGAAAAAAATATACCAATATGCCAAGATACTGGTATGGCTGTATTTTTTGTTGAAATAGGACAAGAAGTTTTAATTGAAGGAGACACACTTACTGATGCTATAAATGAGGGAGTAAGACAAGGGTATGAAGAAGGCTACTTAAGAAAATCTGTTGTAAGTCCAATTAACAGAGTAAATACAAAAGATAATACACCTGCTGTTATTCATTATGATATGGTAAAAGGTGATAAAATTAAAATAGAATTTGCAGCTAAGGGATTTGGAAGCGAAAATATGAGTAAGATGAAAATGTTAAAGCCATCAGATGGATTGGAAGGAATTAAAAAATTCATAATAGATACAGTTTCAGAAGCTGGACCTAACCCATGCCCTCCTATGGTAATTGGAGTTGGTATAGGTGGGACTGTGGACAAATGTGCTCAAATAGCTAAAAAGGCACTTTTTAGAGAACTAGGTGAATTTAATAAGGACGAAAATATAGCAAAACTTGAAAGTGAACTATTAACAGCTATTAATAAACTTGGTATAGGACCTCAAGGCTTAGGTGGTACTACAACAGCTTTGGGATTAAACATAGAGACTTTTCCTACACACATAGCAGGTCTACCTGTTGTTGTAAATATAAACTGCCATGCATCAAGACATAAGAAGGTAGTAATTTAGGAGGAAAATAAAATGATAAAAATAACTACACCTGTAAATGAAATTGATATAGCAAAATTAAATTGTGGAGATACAATTAGTTTGAGTGGTATACTTTATACAGCAAGAGATGCTGCTCATAAAAGATTGATAGATTGTATAAATAAAGGTGAAGAATTACCATTTGACGTATATGGTCAAGGAATATATTATGTAGGACCTACTCCTACAAAGCCAGGAGAAGTTATAGGTGCTGCAGGTCCAACGACGAGTTATAGAATGGATGATTTGACTATACCTCTTTTAGAAAGAGGTCTTAGATTGATGATAGGCAAGGGAAAAAGAAGTGATGAGGTTATAGAAGGTATGCAAAAATACGGAGCAGTTTATCTTGCTGCAATAGGAGGAGCTGGAGCGTATATTTCAAATTCAATAAAATCATGTGAAATTATTGCATATGAAGATTTAGGAGCTGAAGCTATAAGAAAGATTGTAGTAGAAGACCTTAAACTTACAGTAGCAATAGATAGCTATGGAAATAATATATATGAGCAAGGTCGAGCAATTTATGAATGTAAATAATGTTTAGAAATAAATATGAATATCAAAATTAAAAATAGTTGTGTATATTTTAAGGAGGAAAATTGATGTCTAAGGATTATGCAAAATTGGCATTAGAAATGCATGAAATCAACAAAGGGAAAGTAAGTGTAGAAAGCAAGGTAGAAATTAAAACTAAGGATGATTTATCAACAGCATATACACCAGGGGTTGCTGAACCTTGTTTAAAAATACATGAAAATCAAGATGATGTTTATAGATACACTTCTAAAGGGAATCTAGTAGCAGTAGTTAGTGATGGAAGTGCTGTACTTGGATTAGGTAACATTGGTGCTGAAGCATCTATACCTGTTATGGAAGGTAAAGCTATATTATTTAAACAATTTGCAGATGTAGACGCTTTTCCAATATGTTTAAAGACTAATGATGTAGATGAGATAGTTAAATCTGTAGAGTTGATGGAGCCTGTATTTGGAGGTATAAATTTGGAAGACATATCTTCTCCAAGATGTTTTGAGATAGAAGAGAGATTAAAAAAATCTTTAAGTATACCTGTTTTTCATGATGACCAACATGGGACAGCAATAATAGTTGCAGCAGCCATAATAAACTCAATAAAGTTAATTGAAAATAAAAAAATAGAAGATTTAGAAATAGTTATAAACGGAGCAGGAGCTGCTGGTATAGCCATAGCAAAGATACTACTTAATATGAATGTTAAAAATATAATTTTATGTGATAGAAGTGGAGCATTGGAAGCTAGTATAGAAAATCTAAACTATGTTCAAAAAGAAATGTTAAAAGTAACAAATATAAGAAATGAAAAAGGACCTTTAAAAGATATTATAAAAGGAAAAGATGTATTTATTGGTGTTTCAGGTCCAGGAGCTGTTACAAAGGAAATGGTTGAAAGTATGTCTGAGAAGCCAATAATATTGGCAATGGCAAATCCTACTCCAGAGATAATGCCAGAAGAAGCAAAATTAGGTGGAGCATTTATAATGGGAACAGGTCGTTCAGACTTCCCTAATCAAGTCAATAATGTACTGGCTTTTCCTGGAATATTTAGAGGTGCACTTGATGTTAAGGCTAAAGAGATAAATGAAGAAATGAAGATAGCTGCTGCATATGCAATTGCTAATACAATAAGTGATGAAGAAATATGCCCAGAGTATATATTACCAGATGTATTTAATAAGAATGTAGTAAAAAATGTTGCTAAGGCAGTTAAAGAAGCAGCGATAAAAACCAAAGTAAATAGAATATAAATTTTTATATGTTCATATATCCTTATCTTATCGGGTATATGGGCATTTTTATTATAGGTTTATACTCATATATCCTTACTTTTATATACATATCTTTATGATTAAAGGTGTTAGAAAATGTAGTAAATTTTATACTATCAGACTCTATCTTTATTACTTTAGTAGATACATGGTTGTAAAGGTTTATAGAAAAAAATATAGGAAGGCAGATTTTTATTGTTGCGTATATATGAGAATGATATAATATGAATATTATAAATTAATAAATTTAAATTTATGGAGGTACAAGAGATGATGGAATATAAAGTTAATGACCAAGAACTTAATGCTTCAATGTTTATCCCATTCGTCAACAGGATATGGCCAGGAGATTATGATATGGATAAAACACAGACTGCATTATCAAAAACTTTGAATATAACTGCTTATGATGATAAAGTGCTTGTAGGATGTCTGCGAGTTCTTTCAGATGGTTATTATTTTGGAACAATTACAGAATTGCTTGTTCTTCCAGAGTATCAGAAACAAGGCATTGGTAGTAAGCTTTTCCAGCTTGCTAAAGAGAACACCCCAACTATGCTATATTTTGGTGCACAGCCAGGAGTAGAAGAGTTCTATGAAAAAAATGGGTGCCAAAGAAGTCTGCAATCCTACATAATAAAAAAGAAAGATAGTTATTAAAGTTCCAGCTTTCAAGAATCTTAAAAGTACAATATTTTAGTGGAATCATTTCATTTTTTATTACTAATATGACATAAACATGTCATATTAGCATTGATATACTTTTAATATGGTTAAGAGCCAAAGAAAAATATAAGGAGTGATTTAAAATGGAAGAAACTAAATTTTGCCAATGCTGTGCAATGCCAATGGGACAAACTGATGAATTATATGGGACAAATAAAGATGGAAGTAAAAGTACTGATTATTGTAGTTATTGTTTTAAAGATGGTGAGTTTACAGCTGATATAAGTATGGAAGAGATGATAGAAGTTTGTATCCCTCATATGCTTCAAAGTAATAAGGATATGACTGAAGATGAAGCAAGAACAATGATGAACAATTTCTTTCCAACATTAAAACGCTGGAAATAATTTTATGCAAAATTAGTTATATGCAAAACATGAAATATGGTGTTGAGAATAAGGGGTGGTGTGCTTTATAGCATACCACCTGTTTTGTTACTTGGAGTTCAGTTATTTTCCTAAATATTTTAAATATACTATTTTAGATAAGTTCCCTCTTCATCTTGATAAATTAATCCTTTTTTCATAAGCACTCCAAGAGCTCGTTTAAAATTTTTCTTACTTGAATTAAATAATATAGAAATATCTTTAGGGTCAGATTTATCATTAAATCTCATATATCCATCAGAACCTTCTAAATAACTTAAAATCTTATTTTCTAAAGTATCAAGTTCATCCTTTCTATTTCCTCTAGGAGAAAGACCAAGTTTTCCATCTTCATATATTTTTATGACATGTAAATTTTCAAGAACATCACCAGCTTTTAGTTCAGTAAAGTACTCATTATGAAGTATTACACCAGCATATTTATTGTCTACACATATCATTGCAGAATTATTAGTTTGGAATCCATATACAACTCCAGTTACAATATCTCCTACATTGTAAGTATGGTCTGTTAATAAGTATGAATCTATATCTGTAGTAGCAGCAATTCTTTTGCTTTTGTCTAAATATATATAAAATAAATATTTTTCGTCTCTAAATAGTGGATAAGTCTTAGCTTTAAAAGGAACTAATATGTCTTTAGGAAGTCCCATATCTATAAAAGTACCAATGTCTGTATTATCAACTACTTTTAAATGTGCTACATCCCCAACCTTAGCTAAAGGCGGTATTAAAGTTGCAGCAGTTCTGTCATCAGAATCTTTAAATATGAAAGCATTTACTTCATCACCTATGTTTATTTCATTTTTTCCGATTAATCTATTATGAAGAAGTATATCGTCTTTTGTGTTATTAGTTTGTCCATCCAAAAAATATCCAAATTCAGTTTTTCTTTTTACTGTAAGTTTATTAAAATCACCTATGTTTATCAAATTAAAATCATCCTCTCATTTTATATTTATAATTTAGCCATAATATACTTATGTAGTAGTTTGTCACAGTATCTATATTAGTATTAGTGAAATTTACAATAAATAATATAGTTATTTATGTATTTTTCAATTCTCTAGCTTCTTATATAGTATAAACTCCAATTTCTTTTTTGTCTTTAGGTTTTATTAAAATTTTTACAAAATAAGTTAAAAAGTATTGAAATAAAATTTCTTTTAAAGTATAATTGGTATATACCAAAATTGGTATATACCATATCGAAAAGTGGTGACTATATGAAAATAGTAAATAAATCTAGTAATATACCATTGCATACTCAATTAAGTTCAATAATAAGAGAGATGATAGAAACTGGTGAGCTTAAAGAGGGCGATGCAATAATGCCAGAAAGAGAACTTTGTAACATACAAAATGTAAGTCGTATGACAGTAAATAAAACCATTGTTGGATTAGTTACAGAAGGACTTCTTTATAGGGTACAAGGTAAAGGGACATTCGTTGCAAAGCAAAAAAAGAAGTATCAGTTTTCAAATGTAAAAGGTTTTACTGATGTTATGAAAGAAAAGGGAGTAAACATAAAAACGGATATATTATCCTTTGAGATGGAACTACCAGATGATTTAGTTAAAAGAAAGCTTGGAATAAGTGATAATACTACAAATATATATAAGATTGTCAGACTTAGATATACTGATGGAGAGCCATTTGGATTAGAAATAGTATATCTATCAGAAGAAATGTGTAAGGGTCTAACAAAAGGGATATTGGATAATTCTTCATTATATAGGGTTTTAAATGAAAAATATGGCTATAAGATACAAAAAGCTGAACAGGTAATGGAGCCAGTAATACTTTCAGATGAAGAAAGTAAGCTTCTTGAAACAGATGAAGGTGCTTTAGCTCTTAAACTTCATAGAAATTCCTATAATAGAGAAGGTAGCCCTATAGAATATACCATATCAATATTTAGAACAGATAAATATCAATATGAAATAGTATTGAGTGAGTAGGTGAATAATATGAAATGTTTAATTAATGGAAAGATAATATTAAAAAATCAAATCTTAGAAAATAAAGTATTAGTATTTGATGAAAAAATAATTGATATAGCTGATAGTGTACCAAAAGATTGTGAAGTTATAGATGCTGATGGAAAATATATATCTCCAGGGCTTATTGATATTCATATACATGGAAACATGGGAAAAGATACAATGGATTCGACTGATGAATCTATTGAAACAATTTCAAAATCAATTATGAGACATGGAGTAACATCTTTTCTTCCAACTACAATGACTATGGATAAAGAACATGTTTATGATGCACTTGAAGTTATTAAAAAAGCCCAAAATAGAAAGCTTGAAGGGGCACAAGTATTAGGAGCACATTTAGAAGGACCTTTTATAAATGAGAATTATAAGGGAGCACAAAATGAAAAATTTATAATAAATTCAAAATACGAATTTATAAAAGAATATAAAGATGTTATAAAAGTTATAACTTATGCTCCAGAAAAAGATATTGATTTTGATTTTACTAGAGAAATAAAAAGATGTACAGATATAGTTTTATCTATTGGTCATAGTAATGCAAATTATGACCAAGCTAAAGAAGCTATAAATTTAGGAGTAACTAATGTAACTCACATGTTCAATGCAATGACTGGTTTAAACCATAGAGACCCAGGCGTTGTTGGTGCAGCACTTACAACTAATGTGTACAGTGAGTTAATAGCAGATACAATCCATATAAATAAAGATTTATTTCAATTTATACTAAATAATAAAGGAAAAGAAAGACTGATTTTAATAACAGATTCTATAGAAGCTGGTGGTCTTGAAGATGGCAATTATTCTCTTGGAGGTCAGAAAGTCATAGTTAAGGGGAATGAAGCTAGACTTGAAAATGGAGCATTAGCTGGAAGTGTGTTGTCTTTAAATAAAATGGTATTTAACTTCTTAGATAATACAAACCTTAAAGTGAATGAAGCAATTAATTTAGCTTCTTTAAATCCAGCAACATCTTTGGGAATAAATGACAAAAAAGGAAGCTTAGAAATAGGTAAGGATGCAGATATAGCTGTATTTGATGAGAATTTAGATTGTAAAATGACACTTTGCTTGGGGGAAGTAGTATATAAAAATATATAGTATACAAAACAAACTTTAAAGACAGTAAAAACAATATAAAAAATAATAAATTAAACTTACATTAGTAAAAGTAGTAGTTAAAATTTAGGAGGAATAAGATGAGAGTATTAGTGTGTAAAGATTATGATGGAATGAGTAAAAAAGCCGCTGAAATGATAGCAGCTCAAATAGTTTTAAAACCAAATTCAATACTGGGACTAGCTACAGGAAGTACACCAGTAGGTATGTATAGAGATTTAGTAAAAAAATACAATGATAATATAGTAGATTTTTCAGATGTGATGAGCTTTAATTTAGATGAATATTATAAGTTACCAATATCTAATGACCAAAGCTATGATTATTTTATGAAAGAAAATCTATTTAATCATGTAAACATAAAGCCAGAAAATACTCATCTACCAAATGGAATGGCTGATGATATTGAAAAAGAGTGTATGAACTATGAAGCTTCTATAGATGCAGCTGGTGGTATAGATGTACAAGTACTTGGAATAGGTCGTAATGCTCATATAGGTTTTAATGAACCTGATACTAAATTTGCAAAGAGAACTCATGTAGTTGAACTTACAGAGTCTACAATAGAAGCTAATGCAAGATTCTTTAAATCAAGAGAAGATGTTCCTAAAAAAGCTGTAAGTATGGGAATAGGTTCAATATTGAAGTCTAAGAAAATATTGCTTTTAGCTTCAGGAGAAGAAAAAGCTGATGCAGTATATAATACTGTTTATGGAGATATAACTCCAGAAGTTCCTGGTTCTATACTTCAACTTCATAAAGACACTATAGTTATAGTAGATGAAGCAGCAGCAAGTAAATTGAATCCAAAAGATTATAAATTAGTATAAGAATAGAATGTAGTTTAAGTAAAAAATAGCTATCATTGAGTAATCAAATTTATTTAATGATAGCTATTTTTATTTAAATTTTTTACTTCTTTTTATTTAAATTAGTTATTATTGTTTAAATTACTTGCTTATTACTTTTTACGAAAACTCGTTATCAAGAAGTATCCAAATAAGATGTTAAAAATTATTATGTTTAGTGGGATTCTATCAAGCATAATAAAATTACCTATAATTGGGATATTACCAACTGGAAACATAAAGAAGAATACAGGCATCAGTGATAGTAAAAAAGATGGAAAACAAAGAAGAAGTAATCTTGGAATATCAATATACCAACTACCATCCTTTTTGTATTCTCTAATCAATAATTCAGTTCCTAGTAATAAACCAATACCACCAGAGGAAATTAAATTAATAAAAATGTATCTTTTAAAGTCTTGCATATAACCAGTGTAAAATTGAGTATAGAAATCATAATTTAATTTAACGGCTAAAAAATACATAAGCAATAGAATGATTAAAAATAAAAGATATCTAAGAGCTTTTTTCATTTTAAATTCTCCCTTCAGAAATACTTTATTCAGTTTTATTTTGTTGGAATCTGATTTTATCATTTAGTTTAAGAAATCCATAATATTAGTGAAGAATGAAATAAGTATTATATATGAATAAATATTTTTAGAATTAAGGTGAATTGTAGTGCTTAATATAACTATAATATTAATTGTTTGAATATTCAATAAAAAGTTTGAAAAATATCAATTTTGATATAAACTGAATAAATACAGTTGAATATTAAATTATTATTTTATCAAAAATATGCAAAGTACTACACCTTCAAATATCACCTAAAGTAATTAAAAGGCAATTAAGGTGAAGTAGTTCAAGTATTTCTAAAATAAGTTTAATAAATTCTATAATAATTTATTTTTTGCCTTAAAATTGCCTTAAAATCCAAACAATTTTAAAACTAATGTACTATAAAAAGCTGGTATAATTTAAATATAGTAAAAAATAAGATTTATCTTATCTATTGGGATTTAATTATTTAATCAATATATTTATACCATTTAATTTAAATAAAAAGTCTATTAAGGAGTGAGCTTATGAGTAAGTTAATTTATATAGCAGATGATGAAGATAATATAAGAAATTTGGTAAAGACATTCTTAAAAAATGAAGGTCATGATGTTATGGATTTTAAAACGGGTGATGAACTTTTAGAACAATTTAATATAAAGGAGTGTGACTTAGTAATACTAGATATAATGATGCCTGGCTCAAGTGGTTTTGAAGTATGTACAAAACTTCGTGAGAAAAGTACAGTCCCAATAATCATGCTTACTGCAAGAGATACAGATATAGATTATATTACAGGGATAACCTTAGGTAGTGATGATTATTTTACAAAACCATTTAGCCCAATGTCTTTGGTTATGAGAGTAAAATCTATATTTAGAAGGATAGAGTTTGAAAAGAAACAAAATTATGATAAATATAGTAACTCGATAGATATGGAATTAAAATTTGGTGATGTAATAATAAATAAAAAGAATAAAATCGTTACAAGTAAAAATGTAAATATAGACCTTACACCAAATGAATATAACCTATTGACTTATTTGTTTGAAAATATAGATAGAGCAGTTTCCAGAGATGAATTATTAAACAAAATATGGGGATACGATATAGAAGTTGAGACAAGGGCTGCTGATGATACAGTGAAGAGATTACGTAAAAAAATTTTAAATACAAATATTTTAATAGAAACTGTATGGGGGTTTGGATTTAGGTTGAAGGAGAAAAGTTAAGATGAAGAATGGAAATGACAAGAATAGAATTGGAAAGATTAAATCCAAATTTAAATTAAAGTTCTCAAAGAAAAATATAAGCATAAAAACTAGGATTTTGTTGAGTATACTTTGTTTGATAATTATAGTATTTATGATAATATTAGTATCTTTTAATGTATTTCTTGATACATATATAAAAACAACTGCGAATGAAGAATTGACAAAGTCTACAGAAATAGTAGAACATATGGATAGTAATTTTAGACCTATTAAGCCACCACAAGATGATGGAAAGCTTCCTCCCAAAGTATTATCTAATTTTATGAGAAATGTACAAGATAAAGTTAGGATGGCAGAAACACAATCAGATGCTGATGCTATGGTAGTTGATTCTAAGTATAACCTGATATTTCCAACAAGAGAGGATGATTTCTTAAAAAATGTTGATGAGATGGAGCTGATTAGGGAGTGTATTCAAAATGAAAAATTAGATTTAAATTCAGATGCAAATACACGGATATCTACCAGAAATAAGGATTATTATATTTCAACTGTAAAAATTACCAGTATATATGGTGAACAAGACAAGTATCTTATACTTTTTATAGACATATCAAAAACTCTAAATCTAGCACAAAAGATAAATATTGTATTAATATCTGTAATGTGTTTTGCTGGAATATTAGCAATATTTACAGCTGTGATTTTATCTGAGAAAATTGCTAAACCGATAAAAGAGTTGTGTGAGTTTGCAAAAAAAATGGGTCAAGGAGATTTCAAAAGAACCTACTTTGACTTTTCAGATAAAGAATTAGTAGAGCTCTCAACTGTTATGAATAAGAGTGCTGAGTATCTGGATAAGTATGATAATGAACAAAAAATATTTTTTCAAAATGCATCTCATGAATTAAGGACACCACTTATGTCTATTAAAGGTTATGCAGAAGCTATAAAATATAATGTTATAGATAGTAAACATGCAAGTGATATAATTCTTGAAGAAAGTGATAGGTTAAGTGATATGGTTGAAGATTTATTATACATTTCTAAAATAGATAATATAACTAAAGATTTTGAACTTGTAGAATGTGATTTAAGAGAAGTACTTTCAAATTGTGGAGCTAGGCAAAATGTAAGAGCTATAAATAAGGGGATAAAATTTATTTATGAATTTGATGAAGAAATGGTTTTATTTGAATGTGATGAAAAAAACATTTCCAAAGCATTTATGAATCTTATAGAAAATGCTTTGAGATACGCTAAGAGTGAAATAAAAATAGTGTGTAAGTATAATCAAAAAAATATAGTTGTGATAATAGAAGATGATGGAATTGGAATCAAGAAAGAAGATTTACCTCATGTTTTTGAAAGATTCTATAAGGGAGTAGGGGGAAATCATGGAATTGGATTATCAATAGTTAAATCTATTGTAAATAAGCATGGTGGGCGTATATACGTAGAAAATGGCAAAAAAGGAGCTAAATTTACTATATTATTTAAATTGTAAAAAAATTAGAGAAAATATAGAGATGTTTGAAGTTGTTTTTTATATATATCTGTTGTATACTGTTGAAAAAAGAACAATATTAAGCTGACATATATTACGATAGTTGACATTTAAAGTAAATGCTTAAATATAGATACGAAAGGAAAAGTAAAATCTGAAGTGTATTTAGGTTTAAGTAAGCTTCTTATTTTATAAAAAATATGTATGAAAGAACAGCTGATTTTTAATATTACAAATTTAGTAACGGTTGTATTTGAAGCTTTTGTCATCCATATGTTTTTATCAGACTTTTTAGGCCAGAAAGAAGGGTATATAAAAGTTGTAAGATATGCTAAACTGGGTTTTATAATATGTTTAGGATTCTGTAATTTAATAACTTTAAACCCTAAAATCACAATGCCTTTAATTTTCATCCTTATTTTTTCAACATCATTTTTATATAAAGGAAATTTAAAGACACGATTGTTTACTACTGTTTTATTAAGTATATTCTTTATACTGTCAGAAATTGTAGTTACAAGTATTTTTGTTTTATTTGTAAAAGAAGGCTTTGAAATAATGCTTGAAAATAATAGTATAAGAGTATTGGCGACAATTTTATCTAAAATTGTCTTTTTGTTGACTTGTAAAATTATTTGTCTATTTAAAAAAGATGTACATTTAGATATGCCCATAAAGTATTGGCTCCCTTTATTTTTAATACCTATATTTAGTTTATTTCTGTCTGTTTCTATCTTTGATGTAAGTAAATTTTTTAGTCTTGAAAGTTTAAAATTTCTAAGCTTAATATCTAGTGTTGGTATTTTATATATTAATTTTATTGTCTTTTATTTATTTAAATTTATTATAGATAAAACTAAACTATCTATGAAATATGAACTACTTGAAAAAGAAATAATTCATAAGGAAGAATTAAGACTTAGTAATGAGTGTTATAAAATTATTGTTGAACAGACTGATTCTGTCGTTTTCGAATGGAATATCAAAGAAAATAAATCATTTGTATCGCAGGCTTGGACTGAAAAATTTGGATATAACAATGCATGTAAGAATATTTTTAAAGAAATTAAAGATAAAGACTTAGTTCATTCTGAAGATAAAGCTATATTTGAAGGTTTTCTTGAAAGTATTAAAAAAAAGAATATGCACAATCAAGCAGTATATCGTTTAAAAAAATCTAATGGTGAATATATTTGGTGTAGAACATCAATTACAAGTATTTATAATGATGAAAATGAACTTTTAAGAGTTGTCGGAGTAATTGTAGATGTAGATAGTGATATAAAAAAATATGAAGAGTTAAGAACTAGAGCAGAAAGTGACTCATTGACCAATATATACAATAAAGGTACATTTGAAAAATTAGTGGAAGAAACTATAGTTATGAATACAGGTGATAAAAAAGATGCATTATTCATTATTGATTTGGATGATTTTAAAGAAATAAATGATAATTTTGGTCATCCATTTGGTGATTTTGTACTAAAAACATTTGCTGATAAGATACAAACTAGTTTTGGTAGTAAAGACTTAGTCGGAAGAATTGGTGGAGATGAATTTGTTGTATATATGCAAGATTATGTTACAGAAGTAAATTTGCATAAAAAAGCTAAAGAATTAAATAGAGTACTTTCGGATAATTACACTGATTTGAGTTTTAGTTTTGATGCTTCTGTCAGTATAGGTATTGCAAGGTATCCTCAAGATGGAACTTCATTTTTTGAATTGTTTAAAAATGCAGATAGAGCACTTTATAGCATAAAAGCATCAGGTAAAAATTCATATTGTTTATTTGAAGAAGAACTATATGTACAGTGAATTTGAATTTAGATTTTATGTGAGAGTAAGATTTATATATACTTGTGGCTGTCTGATTTATAAAATATGTTACTTTGTATATTTTTATATGTTTCAGTAAGGTTAATTAACATGAGCAAAGGTGTAAGTAAATTTATATTAGTTTAAGTTTACTTACACCTTTATAAAAATACAAATAATAGATTCATTTACATTCTTAAATAATTAAAGCTCTTTACCTTCTAAACATGCATAACATATCGTTATAATTCCAGTAAATAAGACTAAAATGCCCATTCCTAAGATTACAATTTCATCATCTATTACTCCAAATGTTTTTAAAGTAACTTATTTCGCTTTGTATCATAATAATTTGTCTCCTTTTACATTTTAACTTCTGCTGAGATTTGAGTTAGATATTCATTAGAATCTCGCACACTTATATCATATAGAAGATATTCTTCATAAACAAAATCCCCAATACGTAAATTATTCTGATTAAAAAAATTTAATAACTTTTCATAAGTCTTGTAAATAGTTTCATAACTCCCTTTATGATAAGCAGTTACATAAAGTCCCTTTGGTTTGATTGATACAGGATATTTCTTGTACTCTTTATTAACTTTTGTAAATAAATATGAATATGATTCAAAGTCTTTATTAATTATATCTTCACCTTTAATGATTGAGCCAATCGTACCATAATCACTCAATTCATAGTTGTCCATAAAGTTAATACATTCATATAAAAAATTTTCTTCCTCATCTCCTAAAAACTGTTCTTTATATGTAACAGGTGTTTTGACCAAGTACTCTTCTTCATGTTCTTTTAAAGTAATAGTATTCGCATCTATATTACAAGCATTTTTAGTGAATGAAATAGTAGATTCCATTAGAGCTTGAATATTATTTAGTTTTTCAATTTCATTTTTAATATCAATGGTTTTCTTTTCTAAAAGCTCAATTAGTAAATTAGGTGTTCTTTTGTCTATATAAGCTTTAATTTCTTTTAAAGGCATTTTTACTTCCCTAAGTGAAGAAATTATACCAAAAATGCTAAGTTGATGGTATGAGTAGTATCTATATCCATTTTCTTTCTTTAATTCTGGTGAGAAAAGACCTATATCATCATAATGGAAAAGTGTTTTTTTATTGATTCCACAAATCTTTGCAAATTCTCCAGTTGTAAAATAATTTTTTGAAACTTGACTCATAATTATAATTCCTCCTTGACTATCCTGTTACAGTATAGTTTATCATAGTATTTTGTAAAGGAGTGTGATTATATGAAAAAATTAATTCATTTTTTAAAACCATATAGAGTTTTAATTGTTGTAGTTTTGATATTTACGTTTTTACAAACACTTGGAACTTTGTATATACCAACACTTACAGCAAATATAGTAAACAATGGTGTAGTAAAGGGAGATATAGATTATATTGTAAAAACAGGTTTAATGATGATGATAGTAGCTGGTATAACAGCTTTATCAGCTGTGTTAGTTTGTAAAGTATCAGCAAATCTTTCATCTGGATTTTGTAGAGATATTAGAGAAGCAGTATTTATAAAATCACAAGATTTATCAATAAATGATTTTAATAATATAGGTACAGCATCAATGATTACTAGGAGTACTAGTGATATTACTTTAATAGGTCAGTCTGTGTTTATGTTTATTCAATTAGTATTACCAGCACCAATTATAACTGTTTCTGGTCTATTCTTAGCATATTCTATAGATAAAGCAATGACAATTATTATTGTTGTAGTAATGTTTTTATTCATGCTTTCAGCATTTTTAGTTGGTAAAAAGCTTATAAAGTTGTTTAAAATGATGCAAATAAAAATGGACAATATGAATAGGGTGTTACGTGAGGTAGTAACTGGAGTAAGAGTTATAAGAGCTTTTAATAGGAGTCATTTTGAAAAAAAGAGATTTGATAGAACTGCAATAGATTATTCTGAAACAGCAATTTCAATAAATAAAATATTTGCAGTACTTATGCCTATTGTAATGTTAATAATGAATTTAGGTATAGTAAGTATTATTTGGTTTGGTGGGATGAGAGTCAGTAATGGAAATATGGAAATAGGTCATATAATGGCACTTGTTGAATATTGTATCTTAATTTTATTCTATTTAATCATGGGAGTAATGGTATTTATGTACATACCTAGAGCAGGTGCATGTGCAGATAGAGTAAATCAGATATTAGATATAGAACCTGAAATTGTAGATGGAAATGGTCATAAAGATACTGTCTCAGAGAGAGGACATTTAGTATTTAAAAATGTAACCTTTTCATATGCACAATCAGAAGAACCTGTGTTAAATAATATAACATTTGAAGCAAAATCTGGAGAAGTAACTGCAATTATAGGAAGCACTGGCTCAGGCAAATCTACTATTGCAAATATAATACCACGTTTTTTTGAAATTCAATCTGGAGAAATATCTATAAATGGTCAGGATATTAAGAAGATTCCTCAAAAAGAACTTAGAGATAAGATTGGATTTGTACCACAAAAAGCTTTTTTATTTAGTGGAACAATAGAAGAAAATATAAGGTATGGAAAAGAAGATGCAAGTATTGAAGAAGTAAAGCATGCTGCAAGTATAGCTCAAGCTGATGAATTTATTTCTGATATGGAAGACAAGTATGACTCATTTGTAGCACAAGGTGGAAATAATTTGTCAGGTGGTCAAAAACAGAGAATATCCATTGCAAGAGCGTTAGTTAGAAAGCCTGAAGTATATGTCTTTGATGATAGTTTTTCTGCATTAGATTTTAAAACAGATAAAAGACTTAGAAAAGCGTTGAAAAATGAAATCAAAGATTCATCAGCTATAATTATAGCACAACGTATAAGTACAATCATGGATGCTAATCAGATTATAGTTTTAAATGATGGAAAAATTGTAGGTATTGGAAAACATAAAGATTTACTTGAAAATTGTGAAGTTTATAAGCAAATTGCGGATTCACAACTTAGTAAAGAAGAACTTGCATAAGATGAAGAATTAATCTGATATTTGGAGGTGTATGATATGAGTGAAAAAAGAATAGATGAACAAGATATAGAAGTACTTAGTTTTGAAGATGACATGTCAGCAGAAAAAGCTAAGGATGCAAAAAAAACTACTAAGAGATTATTAAAATATATGGCAAAACAAAAGTTTAAAATATTAATTATTTTTATTTCAGTATTGATAAGTTCAGCGCTTACAGTTTTAGCACCTATGGTTATGGGAAAAGCTATTGACCAACTATTTAATGGAATAAAAACTGCAGTCCAAACAGGTACAAAATTCAGTGTGAATTTTAGTACTATGGGAGGGATAGTATCAATACTTCTAGGGTTGTACTTAATTAGTGCAGTATTTATATATATTCAACAGTATATTATGTCAGGAGTTGCACAAAATCTAGTTCTTAGCATGAGAAAAGATTTAAGTGATAAACTCAATAAACTTCCTCTTAAGTACTATGATTCTCATAAAAAGGGGGAAACACTTAGTATAGTAACAAATGATTTAGAAAAAGTAGCAGATAGTTTACAAGAAGGATTAATGCAACTTATTACAGCAGTAGTTACAGTAGTTGGTTCTATTGTAATGATGATAAGTATAAGTGTACCACTTACAATAGTATCAGCTATAACATTACTTGTTTCATTGGGTATTACTGTTGTAATTGCAAGAAAATCACAAGAAAGATTCTCTGAAAATCAAAAGGCACTAGGAGAGTTAAATAGCAATATAGAAGAGATATTTACTGGTCAAATAGTGGTTAAAGCATTTAGTAAAGAAAAGGATACTATAAGAAACTTTAAAATATTAAATCAAAATCTTTATAATGCAAGTAGAAAAGCACAGTTTTCGTCATATGCAATATCTCCAATTATTAGATTTATAAACCTAATTGGCTATGTTATTATAGCAGTTGTAGGTGGGATATTTGCATCAACTGGAGCAATGACTCTTGGTAGTATACAAGCGTTTATTCAATATGTAAATCAAGCATCAGAGCCTACTACAGAAATATCTTATATTGTAAATATGCTTCAAGCAGCAATAGCATCTGCAGAGAGAGTTTTTACAGTTATGGACGAGGTGGAAGAGATAAAGGATGAAGAATCTTCAAAGGTTATTAGCATGCCTAAAGGTAAAGTACAATTTGAGCATGTTAAATTTGGATATAGTGATGATTTTATTCTTATGAAAGATATTAATATCAATCTAAATGCAGGAGATAAGATTGCAATTGTTGGACCTACAGGAGCTGGAAAGACAACTCTTGTAAATTTACTTATGAGATTTTATGAGATACAAGGTGGAAGAATTACTATTGATGGTGTTAATATAAAAGATTTAAAGCGTGGAGAACTTAGAACTATGTTTGGTATGGTTCTTCAAGATACATGGCTGTTTAATGGAAGTATAAAAGAAAATATTGCATATAGTAAGTCAGATGCCACAATGGATGAAATTGTAAGAGCAGCAAAATCAGCAAGAGTAGACCATTTTATAAGGACTTTACCACAAGGGTATGACACTATATTGACTGAGGATTCTTCTAATCTATCTCAAGGTCAAAAGCAACTTCTAACAATTGCCAGGGCAATACTTTCAGACCCATCAGTATTGATTCTTGATGAAGCAACATCTAGTGTAGATACTAGAACAGAGGTAGAAATTCAAAAGGCAATGAATAACTTGATGAAGGGAAGAACTAGTTTTGTTATTGCACATAGATTATCAACTATTCGAGATGCTGATTTAATATTAGTAATGAAAGAAGGAACTATTATTGAACAAGGAAGCCATAAGGAACTTATTGAAAAGAAAGGATTCTATGAAGAACTTTATAACAGTCAATTTACAAGTGAATATGATGAAGATGTTGTATGATTATCAAGTTTTAGGCAACTAAATGATTGATAAATATTAAGTTAAATATAGTAACATGTAAGGTTATATGGAATAAGAGTATTTCTCTATTTCATATAACCTTTTTTATTTATCAAAATAAGATAAAATTTCCTTTCTAAATTAGATTGAAGAATGTATTTATCAATATAAAAGTAAAATAATCATTATTATTAGTGAAGTAAATATTGTTTGCCACATATATGCCATAAAGATGCACTTATTTTACGGAGATTTAACAAAGTAGTGTAAAGTATACTCTAAATATAAAATAAATCAAATAGAGTTAAATAAATTGAGAGGTGATATAAATAGTGAATAAAAAATTGAACTATAGATTTGAAATGAAGCACAAAATAACTGAAGCAGATGTGTTAGCTTTAAAATCAAGACTCTATCCAATAATGAAGAAAGATGAAAATGCATCTAAAGATGGAAAATATCTTATTAGGAGTTTATATTTTGATACTCCTGAAGATAAAGCACTTTTGGATAAATTAAATGGCGTTGCAATAAGAGAAAAGTTTAGGATAAGATTTTATAATAATGACTGCTCTTATATAAGGTTAGAGAAAAAAATCAAACATTACAACATGACATCAAAGCTATCAACTAATTTAACCAAAAAAGAAGTAATAAATATACTAAATAATGATATTGAATTTCTAAAAGAGTCGACAAATTGTTTATTAAGAGAATTTTATTTGAAATTAAAATGTGAAAGATTAGAGGCAAAAAGCATAGTTGATTACAATAGAGAAGCTTTTATTTATCCAGTTGGAAATGTAAGAGTTACAATCGATAGTGATATTAAAACTTCTGTAAATTCGGTAGATTTATTTAATAAAGATTTGCCAACTATTTCGGTAATTGATGAGAATATGACTGTATTGGAGGTTAAATATGATGAATTTATACCAGATTTTATAAAGGATTTAATTCAAATTAATAAGACTACCTCTACAGCAGTTTCAAAGTATGCTTCAAGTAGATTATATATTTAAGAATAAAGGCTATGATTTATATAAAGATATACATAAATAAGGTTAAAAAACAAATAAGTTAAAAATAAATAAAATAAAAAATAAATAAGTTAAAAATAGGAAGGATGATTTTAATTATGACATTTAATGATATTTTTAAATCAAGTTTTATAGAAAACGTATCAGGTTTTTCATTTGTGGACAGTGCTTTAGCACTAGGTTCAGCTTTTTTAGTAGGTTTGTTTATATATATGGTCTATAAAAAGACTTATATGGGAATTATGTATTCTCGACCATTCAATGTGTCGCTTGTAGCACTTACAATGCTTACAACTTTTGTAATATTGGCAGTTACTTCGAATGTAGTTTTATCCTTAGGTATGGTTGGTGCTTTATCTATAGTAAGATTTAGAACAGCAATTAAAGACCCAATGGATTTAGTATTTCTATTTTGGTCATTGGGTTCAGGTATAGTTTTAGGAGCAGGTTTGATTCCCTTAGCTGTCATGGGTTCAATAATTATGGGATTGATTCTAATATTCTTTTCAAATAAAACAATATCTGAAACTCCATATATATTGATGATAAATTGTAATAATGAAGATTCAGAAGATATAGCAACTGATAAAATTAAAAAAGTATTTACTAAATATCAAATAAAATCAAAAAGTGTTACACCAGAAAAAGGAATAGAATTAGTGTTTGAAGTAAGAATGAAAGATGGAGAAACAAGTCTTATAAATGACTTGAGTCAAGTAGATGGAGTTACTAATGCAGTTCTTGTAAGTTATAATGGTGACTATGTAGCATAGAGAGGAGTAATCTTTTATGAAAGATAAAAAATTTACCCTTCTTATCTCGATTATGATTGTATTTTTATGTGCTGTAGTTGGAGTTTATAGTACATCTAGCAACAAAAGTGTTGATTTATATAGTGATGTATATATTGAAAAATATTTTAACAGAGACAAGGTTATGGAAGTTAATATAGAGATAGATGAAAGTGACTTGAAGGATATGAATGAAAATGCTATAAAAGAAGAATTTAAGGTTGCAAAAGTAACTGTAGATGGAGATACATATGGAAACGTAGGTATAAGAACTAAAGGAAATTCAAGTCTTATATCTGTAGCAAATAGTGATAGTGATAGATACAGCTATAAGATTAATTTTGATAAGTATAATACTAGTCAAAGTATGGAAGGGCTTACTCAATTAAATCTTAATAACTGTTACTCTGACCCATCTTATATGAGAGAGTTTTTAACATATAGTATTTGCGAGGAAATGGGATTAGCGACTCCAGAATTTGCATATGCTAAAGTCTCTATAAATGGCGAATATCATGGTTTGTATTTGGCAGTAGAAGGATTAAAAGAGTCTTATCTTGAAAATAATTTTGGTAATGTAACTGGAGACTTATATAAGTCAGATGAAGGAAGCTCGTTGCAATATAAAGGAGATGACCCAGAAAGTTACTCAAACTTAATCGTTGAAAGTGATAAAAAGACAGCTGATTGGTCTAAAATTACAAAACTATTAAAATCTTTGGATACAGGTGAAGATATTGAAAAATATCTTGATGTAGATTCTGTCCTTAAAAATATAGCAATAAATACAGCTTTATTAAACCTTGATAGCTATCAAGGGAGTTTTGCCCATAACTATTATTTATATGAGCAAGATGGAGTATTTTCTATGTTACCATGGGATTTTAATATGTCATTTGGTGGATTTAGTGGTTTTGGTGGAGGTAGTCAATCTATAGCAATTGATGAACCTACGACAGGTAATTTAGAAGATAGACCTCTCATATCCTCGTTATTAAAAAATGAGACATACAAAACAAAATACCATAAATATCTGGAAGAGATAGTAACAAAATACCTAGATTCAGACTATTTAGAGAATATGACAACAAAATTGCATGACATGATAGCATCATATGTAAAAGAAGACCCAACAGCATTTTATACTTATGAAGAATTTGAAAAAAATATAACATCTTCAATTGAAGATTCTAGTGATAATAAGGGATTTGGTAATAAAGGGTTTGACAACAATAACTCTAATAACAGTGATTCTAATAATAATTCTAATAGTGAAAATAAGCGCTCTGGAAATCAAAGTGATGAAAAAGAAGTTAATGCTGAATTAACATCAAGCGTAGTCAAAGCTAATACAGATAATGAAACTAAAAATAAAACTACAAATGATAGTGAAAGTAAGAATAATACAGATAAAGATAAAAGTGGAAATGATAATAATCAAAAGCTAGAAGGTCCTATGGGTAAAGGAGGTAAGTCAATACCAGGGGTTTTGGAAGTTGCAGAAGATATGAGTAAAACTATAAAATCTCAATTAAGTGGAGAAACTTCTTCGACAAAGCAAAACTCTGGTGATGAAAGTTCAAGTGGAATTAAAGGTAGTGAAAAGTTTGATGAGGATATGAGTGGTATGCCAGAACCACCTGAGGGAATGGATGGTAAAATGCCACCAGGAATGGGTAATATGGATAAGGGAGATATGAATGGTAAAAATGGCAATATGAATATGGATAGAAATCAAGATAATCCAAGAGAAGCTGGAGGTTTTGGCAATAGAGGAGGAGGCTCTGTGAGTAAAACAACAACATACTTCAAATTAATTTTAGGTGGAGCTTCAATGATAATAATGTCGATTATGTTAGTTGGTGTATCAAGGGTAAAGAGAAGAAGATTTATAAAGTCAAAATAAGATTAAAATTGAATATAAATAATTTTAATACTGTTAAGTCTAAATATTTACTTAGCAGTATTTTTTTAGAAAATAATGTATTTGGTTAATAATATAAGGTAATAAATTGATAAAAATTAAATACAGCATATTAATAATACATAATAAAGTAATAAAAAAACTGTTTAAGTATAATAACTTATATTTAGGCAGTTTTTTTCATTTATAAATAATATAAATGAAATTGAAAACATTTGAAGGATAGAAATTGGTTGGATAAATGTATAAATTACTTCACCAAAAAATAATGACAAAAATTGTAACTAAGTTGTAATAAAATGGTAGTTATTTAGCATAAAATAATGTATCATAGAAGTATATTATAAAATTAATAAAATAAGATTTTTGTAAGAAAACTGCTGGCTTTTGATATTTAGAGTGAGTAGTTAAATTATGTTTAGGAGGGGTAGAATTTGTTGCAAAAAGTATTATGGAAATTTTTAAAGCTAGTAGTCGGTTTATTTATATGTTCAGTTGGTATAGTATTGACGATAAATTGTAACCTTGGATTATCTCCCTGGGATGTATTTCATCAAGGACTTTCAAATCATATAGGAATAACTATAGGAACTGCTTCTATAATTGTAGGCTCTATAGTAGTTATTGCTGATGTCGTTCTTGGAGAAAATGTAGGATGGGGAACTGTTTTTAACATGCTACTAATTGGATTTTTTATGGATTTACTTTTATATAGTAATTTAATTCCAGAGGCTGATAATTTATTTGTAGGAATAATTATGTTGATATTAGGATTGGTTCTTTTGTCTGTTGGAATGGTATTTTATATGGGAAGTGGTTTAGGAAGTGGACCTAGAGATGGTTTGATGGTTGCAATTCAAAAGAAAACAGGAAAATCACTTAAATTAATAAGAGGTACTATAGAAGTTGGAGCATTAATAGTAGGATTTTTATTAGGTGGAAAAGTTGGTATAGGAACTATAATAAGTGCATTTGGATTGGGGTATTTCACACAAATGGTATTTGGCTTATTTAAATTAGATTGTAGTAAGATTAAACATAGATTTATAGTAGATGATATAAAATTTATCAAAGTGTATATGAGTGGTGAGAAAAAAGCTGCTGTTCAAAATATAGTTAAGTAATTTAAGAATAAATTCAACGAAATGTTAAGTATTTTAAATTAACATTTTGTTTAGATAGATAAATTGAATATTAAAAGAATATTAAAATATGAGGATTGCTAGAACACTATAAAATATAGATTTCTAGCAATTTTTTATTTGTTCAATATTTTTTTAGTACTAGAAGTCTTATTCTCTATTTAATGAATGAATTAATTTATAATTAGAGATACTAAACTTTATAGATATTAATATAAACACCTTTAAACTGTGTATTTTCCAAAGCCTTTAAAATGCTTGTATTTATTCTAAATAAAAAAATAAAAAAATGTCAAAAAAACTCTTGTATTATATCCAAATTTTATATATAATTACCTATGTTGTTTAGAAATTTTAAACTCAATGTTTAGTAAACAAAATGTTTAGTAAAATAAAACAGAAACTAGGAGGTGCAACATGGATATAGGTGAAAAGATAAAAAGATTAAGAACAGAAAAACAACTGACCCAGGAAGAGTTAGCTAATAGATGTGAATTGTCAAAGGGATTTATTTCTCAATTAGAAAATAACTTAACATCACCATCCATAGCTACCCTTATAGATATACTTGAAATACTAGGTACAAATTTAAGGGAATTTTTTAATGAAATAGATGATGAAAGAATCAGTTTTACAAAAGAAGATATGTTTGAAACTGAAGATGAAGATTTAAAATATAAATTAAAGTGGTTAATTCCAAATTCACAAAAAAATGAAATGGAGCCAATAATAATAACATTGTATCCAGGAGGACAGTATAAAGAAGAAAAGCCACATGAAGGTGAAGAATTTGGATATGTATTAGCAGGTTCAATATATGTCCATATAGGCGAAAAGAAAAATAAAGTAAAAAAAGGAGAGAGTTTTTACTTTAGACCGAAAGCAAATCACTATATATCAAACGAGGGCAAAACTACAGCAAAAGTGATTTGGGTAAGTACGCCACCATCATTTTAGAATAGAGGTGTTTAATAATTGGTAGAAAATATAATAGAATTAAGGGATATATCTAAACATTATGAAGAACTTACTGTTTTAGATAATTTCAATTTAGATATAAAGAAAAATGAGTTTCTAACATTACTTGGACCAAGTGGATGTGGAAAAACTACAACATTAAAAATAATAGCAGGATTTGAGTATGCTGATGATGGTAAAGTTTTATTTGAAGGTAAGGAGATAAATAATTTGCCACCATATGAAAGACAAGTAAACACAGTATTTCAAAAATATGCTTTATTTCCACACATGGATGTTTATGAAAATGTAGCTTTTGGATTAAAAATTAAAAAGACTCCAAAAGATGTAATAGATGCTAAAGTAAAAGAGGTTTTGAAACTTGTTGCACTAGAAGGTTTTGAAAGACGACAAGTTGAATCATTGAGTGGAGGACAACAACAAAGAATTGCAATAGCAAGAGCTCTAGTTAATGAACCAAAGGTATTATTACTAGATGAACCACTTGGAGCACTTGATTTAAAGTTAAGACAAGAGATGCAAATAGAATTAAAGAGAATCCAAAAAAAATTAGGAATAACATTTGTTTTTGTAACTCATGACCAAGAAGAGGCTCTTACTATGTCAGATACTATTGTTGTAATGTATAAGGGCAAAATTCAACAAATGGGAACACCACAAGATATATACAATGAACCTAAAAATTCATTTGTAGCTAAGTTTATAGGTGAAAGTAACATATTTGATGGAATTATGATAGAAGATTATAAAGTTAATTTCTGTAATAGAGATTTTGAGTGTGTTGATAAAGGATTCGAAAAAAACGAAAATATAGAAGTAGTAATAAGACCAGAAGATATAAAAATGGTAAAGCCAGAAGAAGGAATGTTAAAGGGGAAAGTTACATCTACAGTGTTTAAAGGAGTGCATTACGAGATAGAATTGAATGAAAATGGAAGATTGTGGATACTTCATAATACTAAAAATGCTGAGGTTGGGACTGAACTAGGCATGGATATATATCCAGAAGATATCCATATAATGAGAAAAGAGAATAACTAAGATGAAAAGAAAATCTTTTTTAGCATATCCATATGTAGTTTGGAGTGCGATATTTGTAATAATTCCTTTAATATTAGTAGTATTTTTTAGTTTTACAAAAGAATCAGGTGGAGGTTATGCCTTTACACTTGAGAATTATAAAGAAGTAATTGACCCTATATATATGAAAGTTTTTGGGCGTTCTATTCTTTTAGCAGGAGGAGCTACATTAATATGCCTTATAGTTGGTTATCCAGTGGCATATATAATTTCAAAGGCTCGTGTAAGTAGAAGAGGTTCATTAATATTATTGTTTATTCTTCCTATGTGGATGAACTTTCTTTTAAGAACATATGCATGGGTTGCTATATTAGGAAAAAATGGACTTTTAAATACATTTTTAGGTTGGTTTGGAATACAACCATTAGCAATTTTGTATACTAATTTTGCTATACTTTTAGGTATGGTGTATAACTTTTTACCATTTATGGTTCTTCCAATATATACAGCACTATCAAAGATGGATAATGATTTGATAAACGCTGCTCATGACTTGGGTGCAAATAATATGACAGTTTTTAGAAAAATTATATTTCCTTTGAGTTTGCCAGGTGTAATGTCTGGAATAACTATGGTATTTATGCCAGCAGTCACTACTTTTGCAATATCAAGACTGTTAGGTGGAGGTAAAATAATGCTGGTTGGAGATTTGATTGAACAACAGTTTACAGTTGTTGGAGATTGGAACTTTGGTTCAGCTATATCGATATTTATGATGATAGTAATATTAATATCTATGTCTATAATGTCAAAATTTGGAGATGAATCTGACAAAGAAGGCGGTGGGTTACTATTTTAAAATTAAAGAAAATAACTTCTAATATATATTTAGCATTAGTATTCTTATTTTTGTATGCACCCATATTTGCTTTGGTACTATTTTCTTTCAATGATTCAAAATCAATGGCAAGATGGAATGGATTTACATGGAAGTGGTATGGTCAATTACTTCAAAATGAGAGTATAATGAGTGCTTTATATTATACTATTGTAATAGCTATATTAGCGTCTGTAATATCTACAATAGTAGGAACTATAAGTGCTATAGGAATACATAAGATGAGAGGTAAGAGTAAGAAATTAATACTAAATGTAAACTATCTTCCTATTTTAAATACAGAGATAGTTACAGCAGTAGCTCTTATGAGTCTGTTTGTATTTGTAAAAATGGAATTTGGATTTACAACAATGCTATTGGCACATATAATGTTTTGTTTGCCATACGTTATACTTTCAGTTTTGCCAAAAATGAAGCAATTACCTGATAATATAGAAGATGCAGCTATGGACTTGGGAGCAACACCTATATACGCTCTTAGAAAAGTAATTTTACCACAAATAAAACCAGGTATAGTTTCTGGATTTTTAATTGCATTTACTATGTCAATAGATGACTTTATAATAAGTTTCTTTAATGCTGGAAATGGTGTAAGCAATCTTTCTATAGAAATCTATGGAATGGCTAGAAGAGGTATAAAACCTGAAATAAATGCATTATCAACAATAATGTTTGCAGTGGTTCTAGGTTTACTTTTACTAGCTAATAAAAAAGAATCTATAGTAAGGGGGATTAAATAATGATTAAGTTTAAAAAAGCAATATCCCTTATAGCTGTAGGTATGATGATAGTTACTTTATTTACAGGATGTAATAAAGCAACTGATTCTACAAAAGTTTTAAATGTATATAATGTTGGAGATTATATAGATGAGTCTCTTATAGATAAGTTTGAAAAAGAAACAGGAATAGATGTTCAATATTCAACTTATGATACTAATGAAATGATGTATCAAAAAGTAAAGAGTGGTAGTACACACTATGACTTAGTATTTCCTTCAGACTATATGGTAGAGAAAATGAAAAATGAAGGTCTTTTGGAAAAATTAGATTTTAAGAATATACCTAATATGAAATATTTAGATAAGAGTTTTTTAAATCCTGTATACGACAAAACTAATGAATATAGTGTTGCATATATGTGGGGAACTCTTGGAATACTGTACAATAAGAAAGAAGTTAAAGACCCTATGGATAGCTGGAATATACTTTGGAATCCAAAGTATAAGGGAAATATAATGATGTTTGACTCTGTTAGAGATACTATAGGGATAACTCTTAAAAAATTAGGATATAGCATGAATAGTGTAAATCCAAAAGAAATAAATGAAGCTAAAAATCTTTTAATGAAACAAAAGGATTTAGTATTGGCTTATGTAAATGATGAAGGTAAGGATAGATTGCTTGGTGGAGAAGTGGCAATGGGTATGCTGTATTCTGGAGATGCAGTTACACTAATGGAGCAAAATCCTGACCTTGATTATGCTATACCTAAAGAGGGAACTAATAAATGGGTAGATGCTATGTGTGTACCTACAACAGCACAAAATAAGAAAGAAGCTGAGCTGTTTATAAACTTTTTATTAGACCCAGAGAATGCAAAAGTAAATGCTGAGTACATTGGGTATTCAACACCTAATACAGGAGCACTAAAATTATTAGACCCAGAAATAACTCAGAATCCTGTTGCATATCCATCTAAAGAAGTACTTGATAAATGTGAAACTTTTGAAGATATTGGTGAAAATATAAAATTATATGACAAGGCTTGGATAGAGTTAAAATCAAAATAGGGTCTTGTTGTTTTAAGTAAATTTACTTAATAAATACTTAATAAAACTGTTCTTTTTTAGAAAATTTATTTTCTAATTATTGAACAGTTTTATTTTTTGTTTAAGTTATATTCATATGCAATTTAAATAGTTTATTAATAAATGAAAACTTATTTGTATAATGACTTTAATAATAATTAGAAAAAATGGGCAACTTAATAGAATAATTGGAGGTGTAAATTTATAAAAAATGAATAGGATAAATAAAAAAATAGATTTATTAATATTGGCTTTGCTCGTTTTTATATTTTTAATTGTTGGAATAGTAATACTATCGATTAGGACAGAAAATAAATTGAATGTGTTCATAATGTTAGCAATAATTTTTTTTATAATAATGTTAACTTATTTATCAAATTCAGTAGTGGGGTTGATAACAAGTTCAATAATTATATTTATGTATACATCCTATATTTTATATAACAATATTACTCACAATATGGATGTTGAATTTATATCATATATGTGGATAATAGCAACACCAGTATCTTCAATTATAATGGGTAATCTGAACAAAAGCATAAATGAATTGCAAAATACAAATAAAAAACTATCTGAACAGTATAAGGAATTAGTGACTATTGATAGTGAAACTGGACTTAGAAATTTAAAGATTTTTTATAATGATGTAAATATGGAGATAAGTAAATCTATTAGACATAATACTGATTTTTCTCTTATGATAGTAAAATTACCATACTACGGAAACCTACAGACTATATTTGGTGAAAACAAAACTAATAAAATAGTAAAATATATTGGTTCAAATATTATAGAATGTACAAGAAATGAAGATATAATTTATAGTTTACAAAAAGATATGATAGGGATACTAATGCCAAATACATCTTTGGAAGGTTCAAAAGTTGTTAAAGACAGAATAAAGAAAAGGATAAAAGAATTAAATTTAGATTTAAACAATAGGGGAAAATATGTAAATATAGATGTCAAAATTGCATTTTTACAATATAAGAGTAGTTTTGGAGATAGTATAAATTTTAAGAATATAGTTGAAGAGGAACTTCAATATGATGTTTAAAATATTTAATAAAAGTCTATTAAAATTAGTAGTTGTATTATCAATAGTACTGACAATATCAAATTTTAGCTTATCTTCATATGCATCAGAAATTACTTCCAGCACAGATAAGGTATTAATCATATATGATTCTAAGAAAGAAACAGCTTATAATAGAGATATTTTAAATATTATGAGGACTCTATTGGGAAGATTTAGTTCAGATATAGAGCTATTAAAATTGAGTAACTATGATGGTGAGATAAATAAAAATTATTACAGTCATATATTTATTTTAGGAATCAATGAAAACTCATATAATAATGATAAAAACACTAAAAACTTGATTAGTTCCTTAAATTCATATAAAGGAACTATATGTTGGTTAGGATATGGTATAGAAAATCTTTTGGAACATAAAAAATACAATTTAGACTATGTAGGAAAAACAAACAATATAGTTAGTGTAAATTATAGAGGTAAATCATATAACTTGGATGAACATTATGTTTTTAACATTGTAGAATCAAAAGATACAAGTAATAAAGTAATAGGAAGTATTAATGATACCTTAAATAAGTATCCATATATAATAAATGATAAAAATCTTTTTTATGTATCAAAATTAGATTTAGATGGAGTTTTATTTTATATATTTTGCGATTCACTTAATGATATTTTTAATATTAAGACGTTTGATAAAGGACGTATATTTGTAAGAATAGAAGATGTACATGCTTTTAGAGAACCAAAAAATCTTGTAGAGATAGCGGATTATTTAAGTAGTAAGAATATACCATTTACGATTGCATTAATACCAGCATATGTAAATCCTAAAAATCATAAGGTAATAACTTTATCAGAAAGCCCTGAAATTGTCAAAGCAATAAAATATATGCAAGATAAAGGTGGAACTGTGATATTGCATGGATATACTCATCAATACAAGAAAGAAGAAGTTTCTGGAGAAGGGTATGAATTTTGGGATGGTAAAAAAGATGAACCCTTAAAAGAAAATATGAAGATATTTGTCAAAGATAGAGTTTTGAATGGTCTTAGAGTATGTATAGAGAATGGAATTTATCCTCTTGCATTTGAAGCGCCACATTATGCAATGGAATCAGAGGGATATAAAGAATTAAAAAAATATTTTTCTACTTATATGGGGCAACATCAAAATAATGATAAAAAATTTAGCACAAATACATATCCTTATATTATTAGGGATACAGAAGAGTTTAATATATTTATACCCGAAAATTTAGGATATATAGACCCAGAAGATAAGTTTACTTTTCAAAATATAAAAGAAAATTTAGATAAATTATCCATTGTAAGAGGTTTTAGTGGAGGGTTCTTCTTTCATTCATATTTAAACATAGAGTATCTAAAAAACACAATAGAATATTTAGAAAAACAGAATATAGAATTTATGAATTTAAGAGATTTTAATAATTGGGTAAAAGTTGATGAAATACAAATAAGAAATAGTGGAGATGAAATTATAGTCAACTATGATAAGGACTTAGATGAAATAACTAAAAGTGATACTAGATTTAAATCCATATCCAATATTAGTAAAGTTTTAATATTCATAGTATCTATAAGTGTTTTAATATTTGTGATTATATTTATATATTTTAAGAGAATAGATAAAAAGAAATTTTTAAAATAAAGGATTTTATATTAGAATCAATATTTTAAAATATTTTAGGAGAAATTTATGAGAGATTTAAATGTATCAGAGTATTTGTTCGTATTTAGTTTGTTTAGTATATGGTCTTTATTGCTTATAAATATTATTTTAGCTATGGGTGGATATATATTTTATTTTAAAAACTTTGATAAAGAAATAAAAGAAATTGATGAATATCCTATGATATCAATACTTGTTCCTGCTCATAATGAAGCTAAAGTGATAGGTAGAACTGTGGAGTCTTTGCTATTACTTAATTATCCTAAGAGTAAGATGGAACTTATTGTTATAAATGACAATTCTTCTGATAATAGTAAAGAAATTTTAGAAAATATAAAGGATAGGTACAACAATTATAATTTCACTATAATAAATACAGATAGTTTAACAGGTGGAAAAGGAAAGTCTAATGCATTAAATATTGGATATACGATTTCAAAAGGAGATTTTATAGCTGTTTATGATGCAGATAACACACCAGATAAAAATGCACTTAGATATCTAGTACAAACTATAGTAATGAATGATGAATTAGGTGCTGTTATTGGGAAATTTAGGACTCGAAATAAAAATAAAAACCTATTAACCAAATTTATAAACATAGAAACATTAAGCTTTCAATGGATGTCACAAGCTGGTAGATGGCAACTTTTTAATCTATGTACAATACCAGGAACTAACTTTATATTGAGGAGAAGTATCATAGAAGAAATTGGAGGATGGGATAGTAAAGCAATTGCAGAAGATACAGAAATAAGTTTTAGGATATATAAATTGGGATACAAGATAAAGCTTGTACCACAATCTATAACATGGGAACAAGAGCCAGAAACTGTTAAGGTGTGGATAAAGCAACGTACTAGATGGGCAAAAGGGAATATATATGTATTAATGAAATATATAAAAAATATATTTAAACAGGGAAGAAATAAGATTGTGTTTGATATAGCTTACTTTTTTTCTGTATATTTTCTATTTTTAACATCTGTAATTATATCTGATATTTTATTTGTTTTAAGTATATCTAAACTAGTAGAAATTTCTATTCCAATTAACTTTTTTCTAATATGGATACTATCTTATCTTTTATTTATTATAGAAGTGAGTATAAGCCTTACTATAGAAAAAGGTGAAGCAACAATTGAAAATATATTCATAGTGGCAATAATGTATTTTACATACTCTCAACTATGGCTGTTTGTAGCTATAAAAGGAATGATAGAGTATCTAAAAGATATAATTTTTAAAAGAGAGGTTAAATGGTATAAAACAGAAAGATTTTGATTCATGTACAGGAGGAATTAACATGAAAAAATTTATTATATCAATTATATCTTTAGTATTGTTTTTTTCAAATATATCACTTATATACAAAGTAAATGCTGATGAGACTAAAGTTAAAAATTATAAGTTTGAAAGAGATATAACTATTGATGGTGTTATAGGAAGTAATAGTACTTTTTTTGAAGTAAATAAAAATTGGGATATTGAAGAAGTTTTATTGCATCTTAATTTTAGTAAGAGCCAAATATTAAATGGAGATGTTTCAAGTTTAACTGTATTGATAAATAATGTACCAATAAAATCTATTAAATTAAATGCTAAGACAAATTATAAAAATACATTAGAAGTATTAGTTCCAAAAGATTATATAATTCAAGGATATAATGAAATAAAAATAAAAACATACAAAACAATATCTGATAAAATTTGCCAGGATGATTCCAATACTGGGAACTGGATGGTTATTCACAAAGAATCATATATATCAATTAGATATAAGCAGAAAAAGGTGGAAAACTCAATAAATGAATATCCGTATCCATATGCAGAAATTGAAAATAATCATAAATTAGATACAACTATAGTAGTACCAGATAATATGACTAGAGGAGAGACTACAGCAGTGTTTAATTTGGCATCAGCATTTGGAAAAATAACAAAAAATGATGATTTAAAGTTAGATGTTAAATTATATTCAGAAATGAAAAATTGGTCAGATGATAATATTATATATATTGGTAAACCTGAAAATACAGCAGAAGAAATTTTGGATATTTTAAGTATAAAGGAACAAACCCTATTATCTTCAAACTGTATAATCAAGCAAGTAGATTCACCATACAATAAGAATAAGAAGATGATGGTGGTAATTGGTAGTAATGAAGATGATTTAATAAAGGCATCAAATTTATTAATAGAAAATAGACTTTCTAATCAAGTTTTATCATCATCAGTACTTGTAAACAAAGAGACTAATATAAAAATTAATAGGGAACAAAAATTAAATTTAGGTCATTTAACATTAAAAGACTTAGGATATTCTGACTTTTTGTTGGAAGGAGCATTTAATCAACAAGCTTTATTTGATGTCAAAATACCAACGGGTAAGGTATTAGATGATGGTTCAAAGATTATCTTAAATTTAAGATATTCTGACAATTTAGATTTTGAAAAATCTTTAGTTACAGTGTCTATAAATGATGTTATTGTGGGAAGTAAAAAATTGGATAGGTCACATTCTAATAATGATAAGTTAGAATTAAAAATACCTAAAGATATAGATAATAAAAACTATTATCAAGTTAAATTGACATTTAATTTGAGTATAAAAAATTCGAATTGTGTTACTAGAGAGAGTAATAATCCTTGGGCATATGTATCAAATAATTCTTATTTGGCGTTATCTACGAAAGAAAATGAAACCTTATCTTTTGAAAATTATCCGTATCCATTTGTTAGAGATGATGAATTTAATGATTTAACTGTGATAATGCCAGATTATTCAGGGTCACAAGCTATGACCTGGATGTTTAGATTAGGTGTTACTTTAGGTGCGAATATAAATTCACATAATGGAAATATAAATGTAATTAGAGGAAAAGAATTTAGTGACAAGTATAAGGATACTAATATTGTAGTTTTTGGAGTGCCACATAATAATTCTGTTATAAAGATGTTAAATAATAATTTAAATATAAAGTTCGATAAAAATTACTCCAATTTTATATCAAATGATAAGATAAGCTTTATTGATGATTATGGAAAAAATATTTCTACCATTCAATTAATAAAATCACCATATAATAATCAAAAAAATATCATGGTAATTAGTTCAATGAATGAAAAAAACTTATATTTAGGAATGGATTATTTGTTGAATAAAAGTAAAGTTAATGATTTAAAAGGAGATACATTGATAATTGATGAATACGGAGAGGTAGAAGATTTAGCTTATAATTTAAAATCTAAGAAAGAAGTAAAAGATTCAAGTTGGAATATGAGTATAAATAAGACAACTAAAGTATTTTTAATGATTTCTTTTATTACTATAATTGTAGTCATGATATTATCAATGCTATATATAAAAAAATATAAAAGAAGATAATATGATAAATTTATTATTTTAAAAGAGGTATATAATTTGAGGAAATATATGAATAAATTTAAATTAAAAAGAAGTATTTTAATCTCATTAATAATCTTAATTTTTATATTTATAGTTTACTTTGTAAGTATTGAGTTAAAAGATAGGAGTCTAGTAAATAATCAATATAAAGGTAAGATTAAATCGGCCAATTTATCTGTAGATTATGAAATAAATCAAGTTATGAAGGATATAGATAAATTGGGATTGAATACAGTAAATGTACCTATAATTATAAATGTAGAGTCCATTAATTCTGATATTATGTCAATAGATAATAATAGTAAAGAAAAGGCAATTAAGTTAATAAAAAAATTAAATAAAAAAGGTATTTCAACAATATTAGAGGCATATCCATGGATTGAAAATGGAAAATTGTATGAGACTGACTGGAACCCTATAAATAAAAAAAGATTTTTTTATACTTGGCAAAATGCCATATTAAATGAACTTATAATTGATGTAGCAAATCCACTGGATGTAAATGTTTTAAATATTGGTTCTAATTTTGTACATTTGGAAGAATATCAACAAAATTGGGGTGAAATAATAGATTTTGTACAATCCAAATTTGACGGTCTTGTAACGTACAGAACTAATTGGTGGTATACAAAAAAAGATGATTTAAGTAGTAAGTTGTTTTATGAACAAAAGCTGAACAATAATTTTTTTGATAAGTTAGATTTTATATCTATAGCAGCATATTTTGAGTTAAGTAATAAACCTGTTAATACAGTGGATGAATTAATTTCTGCCTTACACTCATCTACTGTAAACAATAGAGGACAAAATATAAAACAAGAAATATATAACCTTTATAAAGCTCATAGAAAACCTATATTTTTTGGAGAATTAGGTTTTTCAAATAGAGAAAGTGCAAGTTCTCAGCCGTGGAATCATACTCCTTCAAAAGCTGTAAATGGCGAAGAACAAGCAAGGTGTTTTGAGGCATATAAGAAAGTTTTTGAAAATGAAGACTGGATAAATGGTTTTTCTGTGTTTTGTGTAGGTAAAATAGATGACGAAAAAAATTTTTACCCATCAAAAGAGAGTATAAAAGTTATTAAGTCTTGGTATGAATAATTTTGAAAGTGTAGAATTTATATAGATTAAATAGATGATTAGGAGAGATATAAATGAATGACATCAAGGTTATGACTGTATTTGGAACTAGACCTGAAGCTATCAAAGTAGCACCTTTAATAAAGGAACTTGAAAAAAGAGAGAATATAAAAAGTATTGTTTGCGTTACAGCTCAACATAGAGAAATGCTTGACCAAGTTATAGAAACCTTTAATATAAATGTAGACTATGATTTGGATATAATGGAAAAAGGACAAAGCCTGAATGATATAACATGTAAGATTTTAAATAAACTTCCCTTGATTTTAAACAAGGAAAATCCAAATATAATATTGGTACATGGAGATACAACCACAACTCTAGCTACAAGTTTGACTGCATTTTATAATAAAACTCTTGTTGGTCATATAGAAGCTGGGCTTAGAACCTATGATAAATATTCTCCTTTTCCAGAGGAGTTAAATAGACAACTTACAGGTATTATTGCTGATATGCACTTTGCTCCTACTAATTTGGCTAGAAAAAACTTGATTTCTGAAGGAAAACCTAATAATAATATATTTGTAACTGGTAATACTGCTATTGATGCTTTAAAGATGACAATAAAAGAAAACTATAATCATCCTATAATTGATGAGATTGGTAACGATAGGATGATTTTGTTAACCTCTCACAGAAGAGAAAATTTGGGTAAACCTATGAAAAATATATTCAGAGCTATAAAGCGAATAGTAGATGACTTTGAAGATGTACAGATAGTATATCCCATACATTTAAATCCTAAAATACGAACTATAGCTGATGAGATATTTGGAAAATTTCCTGAAAAAATTCATATTATAGAGCCTTTAGATGTAGCTGATTTTCATAACTTTTTAAATAAATCTTATATGATAATGACTGATAGTGGAGGAATACAGGAAGAAGCTCCATCATTAGGTAAGCCAGTTCTTGTGTTGCGTGATAAAACAGAAAGAACAGAAGGAATTGAAGCAAAGACACTTAAATTAGTAGGTACTAATGAAGATAGAATATATAATTCAGTGAGCGATTTATTAATAAATAAAGATAACTATGTTCAGATGAGTAAAGCATCTAATCCATATGGAGATGGAAATGCAAGCAAATATATAGTGGATATAATAATTAAAAAATTTAATTGCAAATATTTAAATTAGATAAGGCCTAAAACATTAACTAATTGATATAAGATTTATGATAATATTAAGGAATACAATTTTTAAGGGGGAGTAATATGGCTAGAAAATTAATAAAAAATTTGGGTAAAAGTAAAAGTGTAAAGAGAGTGAAACTTTTATTTAAGAAGATTTTTATTACTGTATTCATAGTAGCAAGTATAGTTGCTATTTTTAATATAACGAAATATTTTGAGGAATTATACAAAGTAAGGGATTTAAAAAGTACTAAAATTGAATACTATATGGATGTGGCTGATGAAGCAGGAGATGGAAAGGTCCAATTAAGTTGGAAGGCCTTACTTGCTATAGACATGGTAATACATGATGAAGATTTAAGTAATATAAAAAAGAAAGACACATTGGATATAGGGGAAAAGTTTATAGTAGAAGATAAAAATGATAAAGGCGAAAAGGTGTATAAGGTAAAAAAGTTTAATAAAGTATTAAGCGAATTGAAATTTGACTCTTCTCAAAAAAGTAGAGCAAGAAAATACATGAAAGATTTAGAATACACATACCTTGGAAATAAACAATTAGATAGTAGTGATGAAAAAATTAAATTTATAAAGAAGTTAGAAGACTCAGCTATAAGAGAATATATTGATTATGGAATATTGCCCTCTATAACAATTGGACAAGCTATATTAGAATCTGGTTGGGGAAATTCTAAACTTACAAAACAGAGTAATAATTTATTTGGTATAAAAGCAGATAAAGCATGGAAAGGAAAAAGTGTAGAAATTTCAACTTCAGAGCATTATAATGAAAAAATTGTAGCTAGTTTTAGGTCGTATAATTCATTACAAGATTCTGTCAAAGACCACAGTTTATTTTTAATTAATAATAAAAGATATAGAAAACATGGGTTGTTTGAGGCAAAAGATTATATTAGTCAAGCTCAAGCATTAGAAAATGCAGGATATAGTACAGCAGAAGATAAAAAAGGAAATCGTATATATGCAGAGCTATTAATAGATGTTATTAGGAGTTATAATTTGCAATTGATAGATAATAAAGTTGAGACAAAATAATTGTTAACTTTATATGATGAGATAACAACATAAGATTCTTTTCTACAAAAAGAATAGAAAAATTGTAAAAAAAACTAAAAAAATGTATTGACTTGTTATTTAAAAGGTGATATTATTATTACTGTACTCGAAAGAGAACAAAATGAACTTTGAAAATTAAACAGTAGGTTAATTTATAAACAAGAAACAAACCATAAAG
>OGSE01000151.1_pt1 | contig 40652 bp, 16 predicted proteins | sample 1573791 | NCBI WGS metagenome assembly OGSE01 (sample SAMN03295813, study PRJEB24534) | human gut metagenome | isolation source: fecal sample 3 from infant 2 | host: Homo sapiens | place: USA: Pittsburgh, PA | collected 2014-07
TCTACCCGCAACCCCCGACCAACACCCGGTCACCCACACTCAACTCGGAAGAGCCGCCATACTGGAGTACCTTGACGTCTACCCGGTAGAGACAATCAACACCTGGTACCAGTACTACTCGACAGGAAACCCAGAATTTTTTTTCAAGTTGATGGCCAACTAGACCGAAACAGAAATTGATGCATACAGCACCTCCACATCAACTTACCTGTCGCACTTCCGCCGTGACTCAATTACTTCCTGTGCTGCAAAAGTAGCGTTCAGTGCTCGTGGAAAGCCACAGTACACTGAGGCGTGCAGGATAGCTTCCTGAATTTCCTCTTCGGAAATCCCGACATTGAGTGCCGCTCCAACATGAACTTTAAGTTGAGGTTCGCATCCGCCTAATGCAGTCAATACGCCAATTGTTACTAACTGGCGACTGCGCGCATCCAGACCGGGCCTATCGTAAATATCCCCGAAAGCAAATGCGGCGATGTGGTGTCCTAAAGCAGGGTTTGACGCGGAAAGTGATTCGATAACACTCTGACCAGCGTCTCCGTCGATACGGGAGAGAACCTGCAATCCAAGATCACGACGTCGCTGGTTATCGACGGAATCAATATCGTACTGATCACTCATTATGGACGGGAACCTTTCTGATACATTGCTATCTTGAATTCGGTAGCTGCCAGCGATAACTGAAGATCCTCTATTCGTTGCCGAAGGATGTCGCGATGCTCCAGCATCAAATCAAGACGCTCCTGCACTGTTTCTGCACCTTGTTCAACCAAGGAGATGTAATGCTGGAGTTGGGCAATCGACATTCCAGAGACCCGCATTCGGGTAATAAAAACCAAACGCCGTACAGCCGCAGCATCGTAAAGCCGATAGCCGGATGCGTCGCGTCCTACTTTCACCAGCCCTACGCGTTCGTAATAGCGCAGCGTATGTGCACTGATTCCCAAATACTCGGCAGTGGTAGCGATATCCCACTGAGTGTTCTCGTCATCTCTAATCAGGTCGCGCAACGCCGCAGTATTTAGCCCTCCGGGTGGATCGATCGCGAGCCTAAGGGCTTGCTCTAACCGTTCTTCCAACATGTCTATTACGCTAAACCTTTGAGTGCGCTCGAAGGCAAACTGGCTCTTCCGAGTTGAGTATGGGTGACCGGGTGTTGGTCGGGGGTTGCGGGTAGAAGTCGAGGTCCTTGATGATGAGCGGACTTCTACCCCCGCTGTCTTCAAGGACCTCGGGCGGTGTCTCACCCTACCTGCTGTTGCTCTGAGTCGCTTGATCGTTGTGGTCGGTGTGATCTGCTCGTTGACTTGGAGGGCTTCCATCTGATGAGCGTGGCTCGCACCCCACAGGCTCTGGTGCTCGATGTTGAGTCGTGCAACCAGCTGGTTGGCTGCCCGGGTTGTGGGGTGATCGCTCACGGTCATGGGCGTGTGGTGGTGGAGGTGATCGACGCGCCTTCGGCCGGGGTTCCGGCGCGTATCCGGTGCCACAAACGACGCTGGATATGCCGCGAACACACCTGCGAAACGGTGACATTCCTGGAGCACAGCGAGAAGGTGTGCGCACCCATCAACACACGAGGGAAACCCGGTGTGCACACAAAACCGGATGCGGCACTGAGCAGCGGGGGGAATTGCACTACACGAGGGTCCAACACGCCGGCGACACGCCACCAGAAGGCCTCGTGTAGTGCAAAAGCCCCACCACTGCCGACATGGAGGGAGCCGCTCCGCCTCCGACACTCGGGCACAGTGCCAGTCGGCGCGACAAAGTTCGCCCAGCACGGCCCTCCAGCGGCCTTTCCGCGAAAAATCTCGCCCAGCACGCACAAAAACGCCGAATTTGGGGTGTTTTGAGCGCGCTGGGCGAACTTTTTCGCGCTTTCGCGATGACACAGTGCCGCAGGGCGAACTATTTCGCGCCCAAATGAAACCACCACCGCCTTTGCTTCCTCCTTCACGGGTGCGCATGAAACCAGCGACACCTTTGCTCGCCCGCAATGCCGCAAAAACACACATTTCGGGCGAGCAAAGGCGACGGCGGTTTCACCCACGCACAAAGACCGGGATGCAAAGGTGACAGCGATTTCAGCCCGGCAACGCGTTGCACCGAAAAGGCAACCAATGCACCAGTTCACACACCATTGCGGAGACGCGCCCCTCCCCAAAATCTCGCACGTAATTCGATTGGACGAAGTTTCAACAAACTCTGAAAACGTTGCAATTCCAACGATCTAAATTCAGGATTTGAAAGAGCCGTGAGGGAATTACGTGCGAAATTTCAGAGACGGCGGAGGGGCCAGGCCGGACGACGAGCCGACGCGCCCAGCCACCGATCAGCCACCATGCGCCACTGGCGTGGTGGGCGCCGGAGGGTCCGGAGGGCCAGGCTGCGGTGCCCGTGGGCGGTGGCGGGGCCGGAGGGCCTGGCTGCGGTGCCCGTGGGCGGCGGCGGGGCCTGGCCGGACAACGAGTCGACGCGCCACACATCAGCGACCTGGTGCCACTGGTGTGGAGGGCGCCGGAGGGTCCGGAGGGCCGGCCCGCAGGAAAGAACGCGCGGCGCCCGGAACACCAGCGGCGCCACAAGCAACGCAAACGCGCGGCAGCCCTCCAGGGCCGCCGCGCGTTCACGCGACTAGATCAGACACTCAACACAATCGAGAGTGCAAGCACTCAGCACGGTCGAGAACTCAAGCACTCAGCGCAGTCGCGCAGCCACCACCTCGGCGACCTGGACCGCGTTGAGGGCAGCGCCCTTGCGCAGGTTGTCGCCGGAGACGACCAGGACGAGACCACGCTTGCCGTCAACAGCTTGATCCTGGCGGATACGGCCCACGAGGACCTCGTCGCGGCCGGCGGCCTCGAGCGGGGTCGGGACGTCGACGACGCGCACGCCGGGAGCGTCGGCCAGCAGGGCGCGCGCCTGGTCGGGCGTGATGTCGCCGGCGAACTCGGCGTGAATGGTCAGGGTGTGGCCGGTGTAGACGGGGACGCGCACGCAGGTGCCGGACACTGCGAGGTCCGGGGTGTGCAGGATGCGGCGTGACTCGTTGCGCAGCTTCTGCTCCTCGTCGGTCTCTTCGGAGCCGTCGTCGACGATGGAGCCGGCGAGCGGCACGACGTCGAAGGCGATGGGCGCGACATACACGCCGGGCTCGGGCAGGGTGACGGCGCGGCCATCGAGGGCCAGGCCCGCGAGGTCCTGCTTGACGCCGGCCTCGATCTGGCCGGTCAGCTCGGCGACGCCAGCGCGGCCCGACCCGGAGACAGCCTGGTAGGAGGACACGAAGAGGCGCTTGATGCCGCCGGCAGCCTCGACGAGGGGCTTCAGGACGGGCATCGCAGCCATGGTCGTGCAGTTGGGGTTCGCGATGATGCCCTTGGGGCGGTTGTCGACGTCGTCGGGGTTGACCTCAGAGACGACGAGCGGGACCTCGGGGTCCTTGCGCCACGCGGAGGAGTTGTCGACGACGACCGCGCCGGCGGCCGCGAACTTGGGGGCGTACTCGCGCGAGGCGGTGGCACCCGCGGAGAACACGGCAATGTCAATGCCCGAGTAGTCGGCCGTCGCCACATCCTCGACGACGATGTCCTGGCCCTTCCAGGGCAGGGTGGTGCCGGCCGAGCGCGCGGACGAGAAGAATCGAATCGTCTCGACCGGGAACTGACGCTCCTCGAGCAGGGTGCGCATGACTCGGCCGACCTGGCCGGTGGCGCCGACGACGGCGACATTGAAACCACTCATGGTGTTCTCCTTTGTTGGTGCGCGCGCCCATACGACGGGGCGAACGCTGGGTGAAATCTATGGGGACGAGGCCGTGGCTCGTTCTCAGGTCCCCGGAACCGGGCGGAAATAACGGATCCCGCCCGGGCCTCGTCGATGAACGATCAGCGGCCGGTGCCGCCGTAGACGACGGCTTCGGTTTCGGAGGCGTCGAGGCCGAAGGCGGTGTGGACGGCCTTCACGGCGCGGTCGAGGTCCTCGAGGCGGGTAACGACGGAGATGCGGATCTCGGAGGTGGAGATCAGGTCAATGTTGATGCCCGCGTCGGACAGGGCGGAGAAGAGGCGCGCGGAGACGCCGGGGTTAGTGCGCATGCCGACGCCGACGAGGCTGAGCTTGCCGATGTTGGGGTTGTAGCGCAGCTCGTTGAAGCCGATTTCATCGTGGTGGGCCTCGAGCGCGTCGAGGGCCTTCTGCGCGTCACCTTCGGGCAGGGTGAAGGTGATGTTGGCCTTCGTGGGGTCGGAGATCGGCAGGTTCTGAACGATCATGTCGATATTGGCGCCGACCTCGGCGACGACGGCGAAGACGCGGGCGGCGACGCCGGGGCTGTTCGGCACGTCGGTGACGGTGATCTTGTCCTGCGAGCGGTCGTGAGCGATACCGGAGATGACGGGCTTTTCCATGGCGTTTTCCTCTGGGGACTTCAGGGCGGCGTCGGGCACGAGGCCCTTGAGCTCGGGGTTTGCGGGGGAGTCGGAGATCCAGGTGCCGTTCTTTTCGGAGAACGAGGAGCGCACGTGCAGGGGGACACCGTAGCGGCGGGCGAATTCGACGGCGCGCAGGTGGAGGATCTTGGCGCCGTGCGCGGCCATTTCCAGGGTTTCTTCCTGGGTGAGGGTGCGCAGGCGGTGGGCCTTGGGGACGATGCGCGGGTCGGCGGAGAAGAGCCCGTCGACGTCGGTGTAGATTTCGCACACGTCGGCGTGGAGGGCAGCGGCGAGGGCGACGGCGGTCGTGTCGGATCCGCCGCGGCCGAGCGTGGTCACGTCGTCATCCTTGGAGATGCCCTGGAAGCCGGCGACGATGGCGACCTGGCCGTCCTTGACGGCGCGGGCGACGCGCTCGGGGACCATGCCGACGATCTGGGCGGCGCCGAAGTGGCTGTCCGTCTTGATGCCGGCTTGTGCGCCGGTGTAGGCGCGGGCTTCGACGCCGAGCTCGTTGACGGCCATCGCGAGGAGGGCCATGGAGATGCGTTCGCCGGCGGACAGGAGGATGTCCATTTCGCGCTCGGGCGGGTTGTCCGTGAGTGCTGCGGCCGAGTCGAGCAGGTCGTCCGTCGTGTCGCCCATCGCCGATACGACGACGACGACGCGGTGTCCCGCGTTGTGCGTGTCCACGATGCGCTGGGCGACGCGCTTCATGGCTTCGGTGTCGGCGACGGAAGAACCGCCGTACTTTTGCACGATCAGTGCCACTTGAGCCTCATTTCTGTCGGTACGTGCCGATACGCACGCATTCGGGTGGCGTACGCCACCACAACAATCCTACGGCCCACCAGGCATCGCGCTGGGAACGACCGGCATGTGGGCGCGGGTGACATGGGACGCGCCGGGGCGACCCAGGACACAGGGGCGCGCGAGGCCCGGAATTGCAACGCTCCTGGTCAGCGCCCTCTCGGTCGCCCACGCACGGGGGCGCTCAGGCGGCGGGCAATGTCACGTCGATGACGGTCCCCTTGTCGGCGTCCGCGAGGCGCACGGACCCGCCCATCGCTCGCGCCAGCGACTCGACGATCGACATTCCCAGGCCCGAGGAGCCGCGCCCGTCGCGCGTGCGCGAGGAGTCGCCGCGCACGAAACGATCGAAGACGCGGTCGCGGATCTCGGCGGGAATACCGGGACCGTCGTCGGCGACGCGGATCCTCACCATCGACGAGGCCGGGGCACCCTTCGCGGGTTCCACCCCCTGGGGGGCACGGGAGAGAGAAACGGTGACGCGCGTGCCCGCGGGCGTGTGCACGCGGGCGTTCGCGAGGAGGTTCGTGAGAATCTGACGCAGGGCGGCCTCGTCGCCGAGCACCTGGATGTCCGAGGCCTCGCCGAGCTCCCACGCGTGGTCGGGGGCGACCACGTGGGCGTCTGACAGGGCGTCCAGTATCAGCGGAATAACGTCGACATTCTCCCGTTTGAGGGCGCGGTCTCCGTCCAGGCGCGCCAGCGTCAGCATCTCCTCCACGAGGGAGGCCATGCGCGCCCCCTCCGAGGAGATGCGCTCGAGCGCCTGGGTCCGGGAGGCCTCGTCAATGTCGCGGCGCGCGAGCTGCGCGTAGCCCTGCACGGAGGCGAGCGGCGTGCGCAGCTCATGGGAGGCGTCGGCGACGAACTGCCGCAGCTTCGCCTCGCTGCGGGCGCGGCGCTCCATACCGTCTTCGACCGCGTCGATCATCGAGTTGAGCGCGCCCGCGACGTCGGCGACCTCAACGGGGCCGGAGGTCGCTTCCTCGCCGACGCGGGTCAGCTCCTCGGCATCGTCGGCCAGGTCGCGGCTCGCGATGTCAGCGGCTGCCGCGCGCACGACACCGAGGGGACGCAGCTCGCGGCGCACCCACGCCCGGCCGGCGAAACCCGCCGCGATAGCGACAACGAGGGACAGGCCAACCTCGACCGCGACAAGCATCAGGACCACGTCATCAACGCTGTCCATCTGAACGCCGACGAGCACGGTCTTGCCGTCAACGACCTGGGAGGTCACTCGGAACGTGCCCAACTCTTTGAGACGCACGGTGTGCGGCGCGCCATCCGTCGGCACCGCGGCCAGGATCGCCAGTGCGGGCTCATTCAGGTAGGTCACCGAGAAGTTCGAGACGACCGCGCCGGCCGCCTCGCCATCCTCGCTCACGTACTGAAGGGTGCCCTCGGCGATGCCGGAACCACCAAACCCAGGCCCCTTGGGTCCACCGGGGACGACAGGTCCACCGGGACGAGGCGCTCGCCCGCCCGACTGCGGGACCGCGCGCGCACCATCGTCGGCGTCGGCGTCGGCATCGTCGTGCGCACCCACCCCATCATCTGGCGCGTCCTCGACGTCCAGATGTTCGCCCGCGCGCTGGGAGAGGCGATGCAGCTCGGAGTCCATGTTGGCGAGCATCCACGAACGCATCACCAGCGTGGACGCCGCCACCATGACGATGAGGGCGAGCGCCACGCACGCGGCCAAGGCTCGCGAGAGACGCCCCGCCAGGGAAGGCCGCCGCGTCACTGGGGCTCCCGCATGATGTAGCCGGCACCGCGCACCGTGCGGATGAGGGCCGGGCGATCCGCGTCGATCTTCTTACGCAGATACGAGATGTACAGCTCGACAACGTTCACCTGGCCACCGAAGTCATAGCTCCACACAGCGTCCAGAATCTTCTGCTTCGACAGCACGATTCCAACGTTTTCCATAAGATACCGGAGCAATTCGAACTCAGTGTTCGTTAACGTGATTTCTTCCCCGCCACGACGAACATCGTGGGAATCCACATCGAGGGTCAGATCCGCGACCTGCAGCACCGTCGACGCCGCCTGCTGGGTGCGTCCCGCACGGCGCAGCAGCGCCTCCACGCGCGCCGCCACCTCGTCCAGATCGAAGGGCTTCGTCACGTAATCATCCGCGCCCGCGCGCAAGCCCTGCACACGATCAGCGACAGCGTCGCGCGCGGTGAGGAACAGGACCGGCAGCTCCGGGTCGCGAGCCCTCAGACGCTCCAGCGTCTCCAAGCCATCCATGCGCGGCATCTGCACGTCAAGGATCACGACATCCGGGTGGAAGCTCGGCGCCTTCGCCAACGCGTCCAACCCATCCTTTGCCGTGGCCGTCTCCCAGCCCTCATGACGCAGCGCCTGCGACAGCAAGTCCGCCAGCATCGCCTCGTCGTCAACAACCAGCACTCGGGGCGCGCCTGAACTCGCCTGGGTCGCCATCATGGCCTCCTCGTCTTCTCGCAGCGCGGTCCCTACGATTGTGTCACACGTGCGTCAGGGACAGCGGGACACGCGGCCTACGAGGCGACAAACGCCGCAGGTCGCAGCCGCAGAGTGCACCGGCACAGACGCGCACCCGCCCGCGCGTCGATAGCGCGAGGTGGCCCGGGCCTCGTCGATGAAAGCTCAGAGGCGGCGGCGTCCCTCGAGCGCGCGCCCCAGCGTCACCGAGTCCGCGTACTCCAGGTCGCCGCCCATGGGCAGGCCCATCGCCAGGCGCGAGGTCTCCACGCCCATCGTGGACAGCATGCGCGCGAGGTAGGCGGCCGTCGCCTCGCCCTCGACGTTCGGGTTGGTCGCCAGGATGACCTCGGTGACCGTCCCGTCGGCCAGGCGGCTCATGAGCGAGGCGATGTTCAGCTGGTCGGGTCCCACCCCATGGATCGGGTCGATGACGCCGCCGAGGACGTGGTAGCGCCCGCGGAACACGCGCGCGCCCTCGATCGCCTGGATGTCCTTGGGCTCCTGCACGACGCAGATCGCGCTGGGGTCGCGGCGCACGTCGCGGCAGATGGAGCACTCGTCCTCTTCCGTGAGATTGCCGCAGATGTCGCAGTGGCGCACACGCCCGCGCACGGCGTTGATCGCGTCGACGAGGCGCGCGACGTCCTCGGGCTCCGCGTCCAGGACGTGCATGGCCATGCGCTGCGCGGACTTCGGGCCGATGCCGGGCAGCTGCCCAAACTGATCGATGAGGTCGGCCAGGGCGCCGTCGTACATGTCAGTATCCTCCCTCGGTCATCTTCTCTTCGATGACTCGTCCGCCGAGGATCTCCAGGACCGCTGCCAGGCCGATCGTCTGCGAGTTTTCAATGTTTTCGTCGTCGATGCTGGCGCTGTCGTCGTCGGCCGCGTGGGTGCGGGTCGAGGCGACGGCGGCCTCGCGCTGGGCCTTCTCGCGCAGTGCGGCCTCGGCGGCGGCACGTCCGGTCAGCGGCGCGTCGGACGCTTGTGCGGCGTCGCGCTGGGGTTGCGAGTTGCCGAATCCAGGCGCGGAATCCGGGGCATGCGTGGGCTCGGGGGCCGCCGCCAGCCAGGCCGGGGCCTGCGCGGGGGCGCTCGGCGCCGCGCTGATCGGTGCCGTTTCAGCGGGGGCGGCCGACTCGGGCGGGGCCCACGAGTCGCCGCCGTCGTCGAAGTTGACGGATGCTCCCCCGGGGATGACGACCGGGTCGCCCCACCCCGTCGGGGTCGACGGCGTGTGCGCGGCGGGCGCGATGGGGGCATCGTCAAAGACGCGGGACGTGGCCGGGGCGGGCTGCGCGGGCGCGTCCGTCGGCTGCTCGGCGGGCTCTGGGTCGCCCGGGTAGCGGAAGACCGTGAACGAGTGCTTGCGCGGGGCCGCCTCACCATTCGGGGACGAGGCCGATGCCCCCTCGGGCGCGTCAGTGGAGGCGGCGGCGAGGGCGCGGGCCGCCCGCTCGGGCAGCGCGGGGCGCTCGGCGCCGGGCTGCGGGTCGGGTGCCTGAGAGGCCGCGGTCGGGGCCGGGGCGACGGGCTCGCGCCGGATCGGCGTCACCGTCGCGGGCTCGGGCCAGCCGGCATCCTCGGGTTCGGGTTCGGGAGCGGGCTCGGGCGTACGCGCGGGCTCGGGCCAGCCGACGCCCTCGGGTTCGGGTTCGGGTGCGCGCGCGGGCTCCGGCCACCCGGCGTCAACCGGCTCGGGGGCGGGCTCGGGGGCCACCTGCGCAGCGGGTTCCTCATAAGCACGCACGGGAGCCGTCTGCTCAGCGCGCGCGGGCGCCTGCGGGGCAGGCGCGGCCTCGTGCCACGGCTCGGGTTCGGGTGCCGCCTGCGCGGCGGCCTGATCAAAAGGGGGCGGCTCCGAGACCCAGCCTCCGGGCTGGGACGGGTGCTGGGAGGGGCCGGAGTGCGAGGCCTGCGCCGACGGGCCAGTCGTGGCCGGGCCGCCCGAGGCCTGCCCGACCTGCGCGGACACGCTGACACTCAGGCCGGTGACCTCGTTGATGGCCTTTTCGACGTCGGCCGCGCGGGGGCCGCGCGAGAAGGCGTTGACCATGGCCTCGACCGGGAAGAGGAGAACCACGTGGGAGCCATCGACGGCCCCCAGCTGCGCGTTACCGCCGACCATCGACCACGTGACGCGGCTGATGGAGGACAGGCGCTCGACGACCTCGTTCCAGCGGCCGCGCAGCATATCGGCGTCGCGGCCGGAGGCGGGTGCCTCCGAGCGCTGCGGAGGGGCGGCGGGCGCGGGCTCGCGCGCGGGCGCCGAGTCACGGGTGGACAGGGCCTCGCGGCGCTGCGCATCCTGCGCGGGCGCGTGGTTCTGCGGTGCCTCCGGGCGCTGCTGGGCGACCTCGGGGCGGGGAGTCTCCTGTCGCGCTGCATCTTCTGGTGCGGGGCTCGACTCCGGTGCCGACTTCTGCGCGGCCGGCCTGTGAGCGGCGGGCTTCTGCGCGGACCAGTCGGGGCCGCTCCCCCACGCGGGCATGCCCTGCGGGGCGGGAGTGGCAGACGACGTGGACGCAGCGGGGGCCGAGGCCTCGGCGCGTTCCTGCTTCTTGCGAGCCAGGGCCTCACGGGCCTCGCGAGCGCCGAAACGACCCGAGGAGGCCTCGGACGACGCGGAGGCCACCTCGTGCGGCGCTCCCCCACCGGTCATGCCGACCATGCCCTGAACGGGAGCCTGGGCGGGGCCGGGGGCTGGAACGAGGATACGGCCGACGAGCAGCTCGAGCTGCAGGCGAGGCGAGGTCGCACCCGTCATGGCTCGCAGGGCCTCGTCGGTCAGGTCGGCGGCGCGGGACAGGCCGTGCGGGCCCCAGTTCTGGGCCTGGCGCTGCATGCGCTCGAACTGGTCGTGCGGGGTATCCGCCAGGACGTCACGCGCACCATCGCCGGCGACCGCGATGATGAGGAGGTCGCGCAGACGCTGAAGCAGGTCCTCGACGAAGCGACGCGGGTCGTGGCCGGACTCGACCATGCGCTCGACGACGCGGAAGGCCGCGGCGCCGTCGCCACCCGCGAGGGCGTCGACGGATTCATCCAGGAGGGCGGAGTCCGTGTAGCCGAGCAGCGCGACGGCCGTCTGGTAGGTGACCTGGCCGTCGATCGCACCGGCCATCAGCTGGTCGAGCACCGACAGGGTGTCTCGCACCGAGCCGCCGCCTGCACGCATGACGAGGGTCAGGACGCCCTCGCCCACGCCGATGTGCTCCTCGGCGCACAGGGTCGTCAGGTACGGGCCGAGGACGTCCGGCGGCACCAGGCGGAACGGGTAGTGGTGTGTGCGCGAGCGGATCGTTCCGATGACGCGCTCGGGTTCCGTCGTCGCGAAGACGAACTTGACGTGCTCGGGCGGCTCCTCGACGAGCTTGAGCAGCGCATTGAAGCCCTGGTTCGTGACCATGTGGGCCTCGTCGATGATGAAGATCTTGTATCGGTCGCGCACCGGCGCAAAGGTGGCGCGCTCGCGCAGGTCGCGGGCATCGTCGACGCCGCCGTGCGAGGCCGCGTCAATCTCGACGACGTCGAGCGAGCCTGGACCGCCGGTGGCCAGCTCGCGGCACGATTCGCACTGACCGCAGGGGGTGTCCGTGGGCCCCTGCGCGCAGTTCAGGCAGCGCGCGAGGATGCGCGCCGAGGTGGTCTTGCCGCATCCGCGCGGCCCGGAGAACAGGTACGCGTGCGTCACGCGATTCGCGCGCAGCGCCGCCTTGAGCGGCTCCGTCACGTGTTCCTGGCCGATCACCTGGTCAAAGGTGTCGGGGCGATACCGGCGATACAGAGCTGTGGTCACCCTCCAAGCCTAGTTGCTCCCACCCTCATCTGCGTCCCGCGCCGCGCGTTCCACACGCGCTGTCGGTCGTTCACTCATCGACGAGGCCTGGGCTCGGTTATGGGGTCAAGGACTGGTCGTGGGCGAGGTGGCGATCGGGTGCGAAAAAGGGAGGGGGCGCGGGACCATGTGTTGGTCTCGCGCCCCCTCACCTTGTTGAGGCGTGCACCCCGTGTGGAGTGTGGGCCCCGCCTACGGGTTAGGCCTCCTCACGGTCGCGGCGGCGCTTACCCGCCAGAGCCGCAAACCCGGCAATGGCTGCCATGGCCGCCATGCCACCGAGCACGGAGGCGTCCGAACCCGTACGGGCCAGGACCTTCGCCACCGTGGTGGACGGGGTCGGGGTCGGGGCCGGAATTACGGTGAGCGGGAAGTCCACATCCAGGTTTTCTTCACCCTCACCAACCGTCACCGTCATCGAGGTCGTGACCGCGTTAAACCCGGCAGGAACCTCGATATCAACCGTGTACGTCCCCGGAATCAGGCCAGCGAAACGGTAGTTACCGTTAGCGTCGGTGGTGGTACGAGCCACCTCCACGCCACTGGCATCCTTGAGGATCACGGTCACGTTCGGCGCACCGGGCTCGCCGTTATCCGCACCGTTACCGTCCTCGTCATTCCACACGCGGTCACCGATCGTGGCGGGGGCAACCAGACCAAAGTCCACGCCCTGCACCGACGCGTCAGAGATGGTGACCGACGCCTGGGTTTCACCTCGGCCCGTGTAGGCCTGGGTCGGAATCAAACCAGCCAGATCACCCTTGTCAGGATCCACGATCACCACACGGTACGAGGCAGGAGCCAGACCCACAAACTGGTAGGCACCCTTCTCATCCGTCGTTGTCGTCATCGGATCACCGTTCGCGTCCAGCACCGGGGTGCCGTCCTCGTTCAGCAGAGCGACCGTCACGCCCTTGAAGCGCTGCTCAGAATCACTCTTCGAGTAGGAGGCGTCCGAGTCACGGTAAATCGTGCCACCCAGGTTGAAACCGCCCTTGAACGAGGCCGAAGACTCGTTGTTGGTCGGGTCATCACCCACCTGATCCTGATGCGTAATACGAGCAACGTTGGTGACCAACTGGCCCGCGCCCTCACCGGTGATCACAACCGTGATAGCAACCTTCTTCGCCTCACCCTTCGCCAGAGTCAGACCAGACAGATCCCACACACCAGTAGCCGGATCGTACGAGCCATCACCAGCAGCGGACTCAAACGCAACGCCAGCGGGAAGCTTGTCAGAGGCCTTCACGCCCGTCGCAACGCCCGGACCGTTATTGGTCAGTGTCAGCGTGTACGTCACCTTCGCGCCCGGAATGAATTCGAAGGACTCCTGAGCCGCCTCATCCGGAGTAGTGATCGCCTTGCGAATCGCCGTATCAGCCGAGATACCAAAACCCCAATCCTGATCAAGATTCTGGTTCTTCTCACCCGTCAACGTCACCGACGCGCTCAGCTTAAACGCCTGCGCCAGCTTGTCCGCATCAGCCTTCACATCCGCAGACACGACCTTCTTGGCATCCACATCACCCGCGGGCGAATGCGTGAGCACATCGAGCAGGGGCTCGGCAGCCAGCAGAGTCTGCGGATCAACACTCACCTTGTACTCGCCCGGCAGCAGATTCTCGAACCGGTACTTGCCATCAGCATCCGTGGTGGTCTCAAACGTACGGGTAATACCACCCGGACCCGTCCACGTCAGCGTCACCTTCACATTCGGCAACACCTTGTCACCAGCATCCGGGGCACTACCACCATTTTGGTTCACGTCCACAAACAGCTGATCACCAATCACACCGGTACCAACAGCACCGAAATCAATCGTGTCATCCGTCTGCCCCTGAACCAGGGTCACCGAAGCCTCGGCACCATTCGAATCCAGACCGCGATCATCACCAGCACCCGAGATCGTCGCCTCATAGCCAGCCGGCGTCTGGAAGGACACCTTGTAATCGCCGGGCAACAGGTTCTCGAAGGTGTACTTACCATCCGCACCCGTCGTCACAGCCGAAACCGGACGACCCGACGCATCAACGACGGGGTTACCGGAGGCGTCCACGATGGTTGCGGTGATACCCGGCAGAGCGGGCTCGTCAGAATCCTGGAGGCCATCCTTGTTGGCGTCGAACCAGACGTAGTCGCCGACGGATGCAGGCTTGACAAAACCGAAGTCGACCTTCGTGACGTTGGGCGCGGCGGCGGTCAGCTCGATCGCGCTCGGCGTGACGAGCTTGCCCTGGCCGACCTGGGTGCGGTCCGTGGAGGAACCGTAGCCGTAGGTCTGCTTGTAGTCGGACAGGTTCACGTCGGCGCCGTCAACCTTCACCTCACCCGGGACGACCTCGACCTTGTAGGAGCCGAGAGGCAGGCGGTTGAACAGGTAGTTGCCGTCGGCATCCGTCTTGGTGGTGATGTCCGCGCCGGAATCGTCCTTCACGGGGTTGCCGTCCGCGTCGAGCAGACGCAGCGTCACACCCTCGAAGGGCTTGTCGTCGCCCGGGCCGAAGGTCCATGACGCGTCGGCATCATTGAAGATGGTGCCTGCGATCGTGCCGCCAACCGTGAAGGTCGCGCTCGACGTGTTGTTCTTCTTGTTGGAGTCGATCTGATCGAAATCACCGAGCGTCGCGGTGTTCGTAATGGTCGAGCCCTCGGTACCGGGCTTGACCTTCACGAGGACGTACAGCGTCTCAGTACCACCAACGTTGAGGTTGGTGTCGAGGATGCCGGACTCCATCGCCTTCCAGGTGCCGGTGGCCTCGTCGTAGGAGGCGGGGGCGTACACGCCCTCCGTGCACGGGATCGGACCGGCGTTCTGGCAGATGCGCGTCTCAGCGGAGACGTACTCAACGCCATCGGGCAGCGTGTCGGCCACGTTCATGCCCGAGGCCACGGCCGGTCCCTTGTTGGACAGGTTGACCTTGTAGAGCACGTAGTCACCCGGCATGATCGCCTCGGTCGACTCGATGGTTTCGGGCAGGCCGTTTGCGTCGCGCGCGACCTCGTCACCGTTCATCTTAACGCGGGCGACCGACTTGGCGACCTCGACGTCGGTGGAGACGTTGATGCCGACCTTGGGGGCCTCGTTGGGCAGCAGGTAGGACACCTTGCCGTTCTGCATGGAACCACCGGACATCGCGACGGAGTTCCAGGCGATGAGGTTGGCGTTGACCGGGGAGGTCATGGTCGCCACGAACTGGATCTTCTCGCCGACCTCGATGTCACGGTTCATGACGATGCGGAAGCCCGTGATCGATGCCAGGTCGGCGGGAGCGTCGCCCCACGCGTCGGGGGTACAGCCAGCGGGAGCGTCGTTCATCGAGCCGCCCACAGACAGCACCTCGCCACGACAGGGGTTCGGCACCGTTGAGTACTGGATCGTGATGTCCGAGGCCGGAACGGTCGTGATCTCGGGGTCACGACCCTGGCGTTCCTTCACCGACTGGAATGTCCAGTTCGTGGAGTTCAGGTTCGGCTTCCAGCGGGAATCGCGAGCCTGGTTGGCTGCGGGGCCGACGCCCACGTCACCCGGGTGGGGCAGGATGTCGTAGGCCACGACCTTGGTCAGCGGAGCGTTGCCCCCGTTGGCGATCGTGAAACGGTAGGCGCCATCGGCACCCGGGTCGATCTCTGCGATCTGGCCGGCGGGGACGAAGTCGGCGTTCTTATTGCCCTTGACTTCCTTCGCGATGTTCATGCCCGCGGTCGTGGCGATCTTAAAGTTCACGCTGGAGTCGCACAGGAAGTCCGTCGTCGAACCATCCTGGTTGAGATCGAGCGTGTCCTGAGCGCGACTGCGGATGCAGTACTTGAGGTTACGGACACCGCGGTCCTGGTCGTAGGGCTTCGCTCCGCCACCCGGCATGAACGCCCAGGCGGTGTTCGTGGTGTCGCCGGCGGGAGCGGTGGTCAGGACCTTGGCGCTGTACCTTGAGAAGAACGCGCCTTCGACCGGATCCGGGACGATCCAGCGGATCAGGGTACGTCCCGTGTTATTGAAGTTCTTTTCAACCTCGACCTTCACCTTGGCCGGGTCGTAGGCGGTGCCGTCCGGGTTCTTCAGGACGGAGTAGCTCTCCGCACGAATGTTGGAGGCGTCGTCCACGTCGAGGCCTTCGGGCAGCAGGTCCACGACCGTGAACGGCGTGGGGGTACCGCCGTCGACGGCCTTGCGGGCCTCGGCGACGATCATGAAGTTGGCGGGCTTGCCGACCACGACGGGGTTGGTGTTCAGTTCCTTGCGGACCTGGACGCCGGGGACCTCGGTGCGGATACGAGTCCAGCTACACGTGTTGTCGTTCGACAGCGCGACGGCGCCGGTGTCCTTGTCGGTGACCACGACAGATGCGCAGTTCTGGATGCGCACGTAGTCCTCGGAGGCGACGGTGTCGTAGTAGCGCTCAGGGGGCAGCACGGCGTTGTAGTGGTTCGTGAAGTCCGAGGGTTCGGTCTTCGGGACGCTGCGCGAGACCGCGGCGCTCAGGTCGACGGTCGGCCTGGACAGCGGGGCAGCATCGGTTTCGATGACGAAGCGAGTAATCCACTCGCCGTCCGGGAGGGTGAGGGTGCGAGTGTTCTTGTACGTGACGGTCTCGTGGTTGCCCTTGTTGGTCCAGTACTCGAAGGTCCAGCCGCCCATCTCCTCGTATCCGGATTTGGTGGAAATCTTGAACTCGTAGGGGCCCACGAAGGCGGGCTGATCGCAGGAATCCCCGGCAGCCTTGCCGTCCTGGGAGGACCAGGTGCAGGGCATGGTGTCTTCCCAGCGGTAGTGGAGCGTCGTGTTACCGGAGTTGCTTCCCTCGAAACGCCACGGGAGCGTATCGCCGCGCGCGTAGTCGCGGTTGTAGGTGCCGATCTTCTCAGCCCTGGCCTCGACCCTACGCTCGGCGAAGCCGTGGGTGATCTCGGAGCTCTTGGTGACGACGTTGGTCGGCTCGTTCATGCCTTCGGCGGTGATGGTCGCCTTGTTGGTGACCGTGTCCGCGGTCGTCACGGTGCCGGCGGGGTACTTCACGGTGACGGTTGACTCGATGGGGGTCTGGTACGCCCACTTGTCGTAGGACCAGGTCACGGAGTGGGTCGCCGCGTCGTAGACGCCGCCGTTCGAGGCGCTCACGAAGACTGCCTGCGCGGGCAGCGGGTCGACGACCTTGATGTTCTGCACCTGCTGGAAGCCGATGCCGACGACCTTGCCGTTGTAGGCGGTCCCGCCCCAGCGGGTGCCAACCGAGTTCGGCTTGGTCGTGTCGTTCTGCTGGTAGCCGTAGCGCAGCTCGTAGGTGGCCTCGCCGCCGACCGCCGGGTAGTACAGGCGGTTGGTCGGGCCCGACTTTTCGATGGCGACGTCAGTCGAGGCGGTCCACGTCGTGCTCAGCGTCTGCTCGATGCTGGCGGCGTTGTTGGCCGAGAAGACGACGTGCTGCGTGGTGGTGGAGTTATTCGGTGCATCGTTGCCGTTGTAGCGCCACGGAATCTGGATGCGGTCCGAGGTGCCCGCGGGCAGCGGGTCCTTCAGCGTGAAGCGGTAGCGCTGCACGCGCGCTCCATCAGCAGACTTTTCGACGTAGTTTTCGCTCTTCGCGACGACGTCACTCGTGACGGGGACGACCGTGTAGCCCTGCTCGATGAGCTTCAGTCCCGCCGGAGTGATCGGGCCGGGCAAGGTCATTTCGATGACGGCACCCTGACAGGGGGTGGTCACCGAGGAGCAGGAGAAGTTGATCGTCGTGATCTGGTCCTCGCGCACGCGCAGAGTGGTGTAGTCGTTGACGACGGTCATCGCCAGGGTGGCGGACTCGTCGCGGGCAGCGGCGGGGGCTTCGACCCCGGCTGCGTCGGTATCGGCAGCGGGCGCAGCGGCGGCCTCGGATTCGGACGAGGCCGTGGCAGCGTCTTGCGAGGACGCCACGTCGGTTGCTTGCGTGCTTTCCTCAGCGGCGCTGGCTCGCACAGCGAAAGGCGTCAGCGACGTGACGAGAAGCGAGAGAGCGGCCAAGCTGGCAGCACCCGCAACGCCCACACGGGCGCGGAACGGACGCAGTCGAGACATCGACTTCTCCTTCTATGGGCAGAATATGGACAGGATGGTCTCCAGGGTAGTGAAGGCAACCAGCCGTCTCTAGCCCTTACAGAAGGACGCGTGATGACAGCGAAAGACTGCAATGTCGCAGAGATTTGGTTACACAGTTTCTGAGCAAGTTCTTTGAACTAGTGGTCAGCGGGCCAATCGCTCGCAGGCCTATGATTTATCGAATAATCATCGAAAGTTCCGCCGCGACGGCTCATCAAATTATGACCAGATCAACGACACAGACAGAGCAAACGACAAGACATGCAGGTGTCCAAGGTCACATTGCTAGTGCCCCTGGGATGATCGTCGCCTTGTGGGTATAGGGGAGGGGGCGCGGGACCATGTGTTGGTCTCGCGCCCCCTCACCTGTTCAGGCGTGCACCCCGTGTGGGGTGTGGGCCCCGCCTACGGGTTAGGCCTCCTCACGCTCGCGGCGGCGCTTACCCGCCAGAGCCGCAAACCCGGCAATGGCTGCCATGGCCGCCATACCACCGAGCACGGAGGCGTCCGAGCCGGTACGGGCCAGAACCTTCGCAACCGTGGTGGACGGCGTCGGGGTCGGGATCAGGGTGAGCGGGAAGTCCGCGTCCACGTATTCCTCGCCTTCACCCACGCTCACGCTCATCGAGGTGGTCGCAGCCGCATAGCCGGACGGGACCTCGATGGAGACCGTGTAGGTGCCCGGGATCAGGCCGATGAAACGGTAGTTACCGTTCGCGTCGGTGGTGGTGCGAGCCACCTCCACGCCATCGGCGTCGGTGAGGATCACGGTCACGCCTCCGATGCCAGGCTCACCGTCGTCAGCGCCATTGGCGTTGACGTCGTTCCAGACGCGGTCACCGATGCTGGCGGGGGCAACCAGACCGAAGTCCACGCCCTGCACCGACGCGTCAGAGATGGTGACCGACGCCTGGGTGGCGCCCCGACCGGTGTAGGCCTGCGTGGGCAGCAGCCCCGCCAGCTCACCCGCGTTCGGGTCAACGATCACCACGCGGTACGAGGCGGGAGCCAGGCCCACGAACTGGTAGGCACCGTTCTCGTCGGTAGTCGCAGTCATCGGATCCCCGTTCGTATCCAGCACCGGAGTGCCGTCCTCGTTCAGCAGAGCCACCGTGACGCCCTTGAAGCGCTGCTCGTCGTCGCCCTTGGAGTAGGAGGCGTCCGAGTCACGGTAAATCGTGCCACCCAGGTTGTATCCGCCCTTGAACGAGGCCGAGGACTCGTTGTTGGTCGGGTCATCGCCTGCCTGATCCTGGTGAGTAATACGAGCAACGTTGGTGACCAACTGGCCCGCGCCCTCACCCGTAATCGTAACCGTGATCGTGATCGTCTTGACATCACCCTTGGCCAGGGTCATACCAGACAGATCCCACACGCCCGTGGCCGAGTCGTAGGAGCCATCACCCTGCGCGGACACGAACGCAACGCCAGCGGGGAGCTTGTCAGCGGCCTTCACACCCGTCGCCACTCCCGGACCGTTATTGGTCAGCGTCAGCGTGTAGGTCACGGGCTGACCCGGGGTGAACTCGAAGGACTCCTGAGCCGCCTCATCCGGATCGGTGATCGCCTTCATAATCGCAGTGTCAGCCGAGATACCAAAACCCCAATCCTGATCAAGATTCTGGTTCCTCTCACCCGTCAGCGTCACCGACGCGTTCAGGTTGAAGGCCGCGGCCAGCTTGTCCTTGTCGGCCTTCACATCCGCAGACACGACCTTCTTGGCCGCCACGTCACCGGACGGGGCGTGGGTCAGCACATCGAGCAGTGGCTCGGCAGCCAGCAGCGACTCCGGGTCAACACTCACCTTGTACTCGCCCGGCAGCAGGTTCTCGAACTTGTACTTGCCATCAGCATCGGTGGTGGTCTCATAGGTACGAGTGATACCACCCGGACCCGTCCACGTGAGGGTGACCTTCACGCCCGCCAGCGGCTTGTCACCAGCGTCGGGGGCACCCCCACCGTTCTGGTTGACATCCACGAACAGCTGATCACCAATCACGCCGGTACCGACCAGACCGTAATCCACGGTCGCATCGTCCTGGCCCTGAGCGAGGCTCACCGCAGACTCAGTCCCATTGGAATCGGCAGCGCGATCACTGCCAGCGTCCGACACGGTGGCCTCATAACCCGCAGGGTTCGTGAAGGTCACCTTGTAATCGCCGGGCAGCAGGTTCTCGAACTTGTACTGTCCATTCGCGTCGGTAGTCACGGCCGCAACCGGGTTACCCGACGCATCCGTCACGGCCGAGCCGTCGGCACGGGTCAGCGTCACCGTCACGCCCGGCATCGCGGGCTCGTCGGCGTCCTGGATGCCATCGCGGTTGACGTCCATCCACACCTTGTCACCGACAGAGGCGGGTTTGACGAAACCGAAGTTCACGTCGATGACCGAACCGGTGGCCTCGGCGATGGTCACGTCCGCAGTGGTCTTGTAGCGGCCCGTGTAGGCCTCGGTGGGCTTGGTGCCCGCCAGAGGACCGGAGGTCGGGTCGACGACGCTGACGGTGTACTCGCCCAGTGCCAGACCGGGGAAGGAGTACTTGCCATCGGCATCGGTCACTGCCGTGACCGGGTTGCCATCCTTGTCGAGGACGGGGGTGCCGTCCTTCTTGAGGAGGGCAACGGTCACGCCCGCGTACGGGTTCTCGCCGTTATCGGAGCTAAACGAGGCGTTGGCATCGTTGTAGAGCTTGCCAGCGATCGTGTAGCCGGCGGTCAGCGGCACGGACGAGGTGTTGTCCGGCTTCTTGTCGCCGATCTGATCCTGCTTCTCGATCGTGGCCGTGTTGGTCACGACCGAGCCGGCGGCGGAGGCATCGATGGTGACGGTGATGCGCAGGGTGCGCGTCGCATCCTTCTCGATGACCTCCGAGCTCAGGTCCCACTTGCCGGAGGCGGCATCGTAGGTGCCATCGCCCTCGGCGGACACGAAGGTCACGCCAGACGGGAGCTTATCCTGCGCGATGACGCCAGTGGCGGGGCTCGGGCCCTCGTTCGTGAGCGTCAGCGTGTAGGTGACGGACGTGCCGGGGGTGAAGCCACCCGCCGGAACCTCGGTCGGATCCGCGATCGCCTTGACGATCGCCGTGTTCGCGACGCCGGTGAACGCCCAGTCCTGGTCATTGTTCGTCATCGCGCCGGGGCTCAGCGTCACCTTGGAGGTGAGGGAGAGCTCCTGGCCCTCCGAGGCCGTCAGGTTGCCCGAGGGGGCGTGGGTCTGAGCGGTGCACTCGGGGCAGGCGGCGGCCAGGGAGGTCTTGTCGACCGTGACCACGTAGTCGCCGGGGGCGAGGTCCTTGAACGAGTAGTGTCCGTCGGCGTCCGTGACGGTCGTCAGCGTCTTCTGCACGCCCGCAGGGGTCGTATAGGTCAGCGTGACGGTCACGCCAGCCAGCGGCTTGTCCGGGCCTGAAGGCGCGGAACCACCGTTGTTGTCGACGTCCCAGAACAGGGTGTCACCGATCGTGCCGTCGGCGACGAGGCCGAAGTCGACGGTCTCGTCGTTCTGGCCCTGGGTGAGCGTCACGGAGCTGTCGGCGCCGTTGGAGTCCTTCTCACCATCCGCAGCCGCGTAGGACGTGGTCGCGGAGTAGCCGGCGGGAACCGTGAAGACAACCTTGTAGTTCTCCTCGCCCGCGTTCGCAACGATCCGATCAACGTTCGGCATGAGGTTCGTGAACTCGTACTTGCCGTTGGCGTCCGTGACCACGGGCTTGACCGGGTTGCCGTCCAGGTCGATGACCGGGTTGCCGGCGCCGTCCGTCAGGGTGACGGTGACGCCGGGGACACCGGCCTCGTCCGCGTCCTGAATGCCGTCCTTGTTCGCGTCGAACCACACGAAGTTACCCACCGAGGCGGGCTTCACGAACGCGAAGTCGACCTTCGTGGCGTTGGGGGCGGCGGTCGTCAGCTCGATCGGGTTCGGCGTGACGAGCTTGCCCTTGCCGGCCTCGCTGCGCTTGGTCGACGAGCCGTAGCCGTAGGTCTGCTTGTAGTCGGACAGGTTCACGTCAGCGCCGTCAACCTTCGCCGCGCCCGGAACGACCTCGACCTTGTACGAGCCCATCGGCAGACGGGTGAAGGTGTACTTACCGTCGGCGTCGGTCTTGGCGGTGATGTCCGCGCCGGACGCGTCCTTCACCGGGTTACCGTCGGCGTCGAGCAGACGAACCGTCACACCTTCGAAGGGACTGTCGAGGACGGGCGAATCGTTGAACCAGGTCGCGTCCTTGTCGTTGTAGATGGTGCCCGAAATGGTGCCACCCACGGTGAAGGATGCGCTGGCCGTGTTGTTGTCCTTGTTGGAGTCGATCTGGTCGAAGTCGCCCAAGGAGGCCGTGTTCGTGATGGTCTTGCCCTCGGTGCCGTCCTGAACCTTCACGAGGACGTACAGCGTCTCGGTGCCACCCACGTAGAGGTTGGTGTTGAGAACGCCGGACTCCATGGCTCGCCAGTCCGTGTCGAGGACCTCGAAGCCCGAATCCGCCTTCACGGTGCCTGTGCACGGGTTCGTCGCGCCGTCCTGGCAGATGCGCGTCTCAGCAGAGATGTACTCGACGCCTGCCGGGAGCACTTCCTTGACGGTCATGCCCGAAGCGACGGCCGGACCCTTGTTGTTCAGGGTGATGCGATAGAGCATGTAGTCGCCCGGCATGATCGGTTCCGTCGACTGGAGGGTCTCAGGAATACCGTTGGCGTCACGAACCGGCTCGTCGCCGTTCATCTTGACGCGGGACACGGTCTTGGCGACCGCGACGTCGGTGGAGACGTTGATGCCGACCTTGGGGGCCTCGTTGGGCAGCAGGTAGGACACCTTGCCGTTCTGCATGGAACCACCGGACATCGCGACGGAGTTCCAGGCGATGAGGTTGGCGTTGACCGGGGAGGTCATGGTCGCCACGAACTGGATCTTCTCACCGGGCTCGATGTCGCGGTTCATCACCAGGCGGAAGCCGGTGATCGTCGTCAGGTCGGCGGGAGCGTCGCCCCACGCGTTGGGGGTACAGCCAGCGGGTGCGTCGTTCATCGAGCCACCCGCGGAGAGAACCTCGCCGCGGCAGGGGTTGGGCACCGTCGAGTACTGGACCGTGATGTCCGAGGCCGGAACGGCCGTGATCTCGGGGTCACGACCCGGCTTCTGCTTCACCGACTGGAATGCCCAGGTGGTGGAGTTTAGGTTCGGCTTCCAGTGGGAGCCGCGCGCCTGCGAGGAGGCGGGACCCACTCCCACGTCGTTCAGGTGGGGCAGGACGTCGTAGGCCACGACCTTCGTCAGCGGGGTGTTACCGGTGTTGGCGATCGTAAAACGGTAGGCGCCGTCCGCACCCGGGTCGATCTCTGCGATCTCACCGGCGGGGACGAAGTCGGCGTTCTTGTTGCCCTTGACTTCCTTCGCGATGTTCATCGACGGGGTGGTCGCGACGTTGAAGTTCGTCGCCGCGTTACACACGTAGTCGGTGTTCGACCCGTTGCCGTTGACGTCGAAGGTGTCGACCGCGCGGCTACCGATGCAGTAGTTGGTGTTGCGCAGGCTCTTGTCCTCGGTCGTCGACTTTGCGCCGTCACCGGGCATGAAGGCCATGGCGTCGTTCGTGTTCGTACCGGCAGCGGCCGTCGCGAGCACGTTGACGTCGAAGGTGGAGTAGAGGCTACCTTCGACCGGATCCGGAACGTTCCAGCGGATGAGGGTGCGGCCGGTGTTGTTGTAGTTCTTCTCGATCTCGACCGTGACCTTGCTGAGGTCGTAGGGGGTGCCGTCGGCGTTCTTCAGCGTGGAACGCTTCTCGGGAACGATCGCCGAGGCATCGTCGACGTCGAAGCCCTCGGGCAGCAGGTCCACAACGGTGAACGGCGTGGGCGTGCCCCCCTCGGTGGCCGACTTGGCGGTGCCGTTGATGAAGAAGGTGGCGGGCTTGCCCACGACCACGGGGTTGGTGCGCACGGTCTTGTAGACCTGGACGCTCGGGAACTCGTCGCGCACGCGCATCCAGGAGCACAGGTCATCCTTGGAGATCAGGACGTTGCCACTGTCCTTGTCGGTGATGGTGCCGGTCGCACAGTTCTGGAAGCGCACGTAGTCCGGGGAGGCCACGTAGTTGTAGTACTTCTCCGGAGGCAGCGCGGGGTTGTAGTGCGAGGTAAAGTCCGCGGGCTCCGTCGTGGGCAGCGTCTTGGGCGCCGTGCCGTACAGCCACGCCTGGGGGCTGGTCTGCGGGGCGGCGTCAGTGTCGATGGTGAAGCGGGTGATCCACTCGCCGTCGGGCAGGGTCAGAGGGCTCGTCTTCGAGTAGGTGACGGTCTCATGGTTACCCTTGTTGGTCCAGTACTCGAGGGTCCAGCCACCGTTGTCCTCGTACCCGGACTTGCCGAAGACGGTGAAGCGGTAGGGGCCCACCATGGTCGGCTGGTCGCAGGAATCACCGGCGGCCTTCGCGTCCTGGGTGGACCAGGTGCAAGGCAGGGTGTCTTCCCAGTGGAAGTGCAGGGTCGTGTTACCGGAGTTCGTGCCGACGAAGCGCCACGGGTAGAGGCCGCCGCGGACCTGGTACTGCCAATCGTTACCGGCCTTGTTGATCATGCCACCGGGCTTGCGCTCGGCGAAGCCGTGGGTGATCTCGGAGCTCTTCGTCAGGGTCTTCGTCGGGTCGTTCATGACCTCGGCGCTGATGGTCGCCTTGTTGGTGACCGTGTCAGCGGTCGTGACAGTGCCCTCGGGGTACTTCACGGTGACGGTCGACTCGATGGGGTTCTGCCAGAACCAGCGATCGTAGGACCAGGTCACGGTGTGGGTCGCCGGGTCATAGACGCCACCGTCGGAGGCCGTGACGAAGACGGCCTGGGCGGGCAGCGGGTCGACGACCTTGATGTTCTGGACGCCCACGAAGCCGATGCCGTTGATGCCGTTCTTCATCGTGGAGCCGTTCCAGCGGATACCGACCTTGTTGGGGTCGGTCTGGTCGATCTGCTGGTAGCCGTAGCGCAGCTTGTAGGTGGCCTCGCCGCCGACCGCAGGGTAGTTGGCGGGCTTCGTGGGGCCGCTCTTTTCGATCGCGATGTCGGTGTCGGCGGTCCACGTGGTGGTGAGCTCGTTCTCGAGCTTCTCCGCGTTTAGCGCGCTGAAGCGCACCTTCTGGGTGGTCGTCGAGTTGTTCGGCGCATCGTAGTAGTTGTAGTACCAGGAGACCTGGATGCGGTCCGACGTGCCGGCGGGGAGCGGATCCTTCAGCTTGAAGATGTAGCGCTGCACGCGGGTGCCGTCAGGGTTCTTCTCGGTCGAGGTGATCGTCTTGGTGACGCTGCCGCCCGTGACGGGGACGACGTTGTAGCCGCGCTCGACGAGCTTGAGGCCGTCCGGCGTGATGGGGCCGGGCAGCGTCAGCTCGATCTCGGCCTGCTTACAGGGGGTGGTCACCGAGGAGCAGGAGTAGTTGATCGTCGTGATCTGCTCGTCGTGGATGCGCAGGGTCTGCGCGTCGTTGACGACGTTGAGGGCCAGGGTCGCCTGGTCTTCCGTTACCGCGCGGGCGCGGCGCGTGCGGGGCTGATCCTCGGGTGCGACCTCCGCGGCGGGAGCCTCAGCGCCGGCCTCCGTATCAGCGGCCTCAGCGTCGGCGGCGGGGGCTTCGGCCCCGGCTGCATCGGTATCGGCGGCGGGCGCAGCGGCGGCCTCGGACTCGGACGAGGCCGTGGCAGCGTCTTGCGAGGACGCCACGTCGGTTGCTTGCGTGCTTTCCTCAGCGGCGCTGGCTCGCACAGCGAAAGGCGTCAGCGACGTGACGAGAAGCGAGAGAGCGGCCAAGCTGGCAGCACCCGCAACGCCCACACGGGCGCGGAACGGACGCAGTCGAGACATCGACTTCTCCTTCTAACTGAAAATGGACAGGACTTGCGTCCCAGCCTAGTGAAGGAGTAGCGGCTGCCACCATGCCTAACAGGTATCACCTGAACCACAACTACAACGGTGTATTTCGTTGAAATTCCGGGCATAACGGCTATATAACAACTTCTCTGAACCCCTGGTCAGTGAGCGCATGCCCGCAGCATCAAGAGATTTCTGAGCAATTATCAGAACGCCCCTGCGGCCATCATCAAAATATGACCAGCACAATAGGTATTAGCCGATACACAATCACTCAATCTAGTGACGCATCACACAACACTTGTCCAGTGCGCGATTACTCAGCATCCATAAGGCTTCGATGAGTAGGGGTTCCTGTTGCCGTATTGCCCAGCTGGATGTCAGCTCGAGGCACGTCCCGCCGCTCCATTCAGCTTTCGCACTGCGCTCCACCCGTTGGCGTGTGGGGCCGGGCTGCCCGCTGGGCCGGGCTGCTCGCTGGGCCGGGCTGCTCGCTGGGCCGGGCTGCCCCCTGGGCCGGGCTGCCCCCTGGGCCGGGCTGCCCCCTGGGCCGGGCTGCTTGGCGTGCCCGTGGGCGGCGGCCCACCCGCACAATAATTTCGCACGTAATTCCCCCGTGATTACTTCAAACATTGAATTCGTACCGTTGGAATTGCAACGTTTTCGGGTGGTCTCAAAAAATGACCGAGGGAAATTACGTGCGAAATTTGTCTGGGTTTTCCTGCTGCCGTCCACAGGCACCGCGGCCGGGCCCCGTTATCCACTGGCGCCACAGCCGGGCCCTCCGGGCCCTCCGACGTCCTCCACACCAGTTGGGCCGGGTCGCTGATGTGCGACTTTGCGCGTCGCCTCGAATCCTCCCGTGCCCTCCGGCCCCTCTGGCACCCTCCATACCAGTGGGGCCTGGTCGCTGATGGGTAGTGCACTGGAGGGACTACGTCTGCACGCGCGAAAAAGTTCTCCCTGCGTCGCTGGTAGATCGTGAAAGCGCGAAAAAGTTCGCCCTGCGCGCTCAAATTGGCCCAAATTTGGTGTTTTTGCGCTTGCTGGGCGAGTTTTTTCGCGGAAGAGCCGCGGGAGGGGTGGTGTTGGGCGAACTTTTTCGCGCCAAGCGGCCCTGCGCCGGTCTTGGAGGCGACGCGGCGCACTTGGGGCTGGCTACGATGGGGGTTTTGCACTACACGAAGCCTTCTGGCGGCGTGTCGCCGACGTGTCGGACCCCCGTGTAGTGCAATTCCCCCCGACTGGCGGCGGCGCGGACGCGGTTTGCGGTGGTGTGGTGCCCAAATCGCAGACCACCTCGGCGAAAAACACTGAAAACGAGCTGCTCGTGGCGAAGTGGTCTACGTTTTGGGCGCACCAGTGTCTGGCAGTGGTGTGGTATTCGCACGCAAACCCGCAATTGCGAGCGGTAACCCGCCCTATCGCACGCAAACCCGTTAGTGAGAGCGTGGGCGGGGCTGCCCAGGCGCGTGTTAGCGGGTTAACGTGCGGATTAGCGGGCCCAGACGACACCTGCTGGGTTCGGGCCGCCACCCATCGGGCCCAGGTGCGTATAAGCGGGTTCACGTGCGCATTTGTGGGACGCGCATGAGGCCGAGTCTCGTCGTGAGAGGAGGATTCGTCGCCGTGGGCGTGACCATGCGGGGCGCTGGTGGTAGCTGGGCCCCACCACTGGCAGTGTGAACCCAGCGATGCTCAGCTAAACCCTATTGGTGGCATGGTGGGCAGTCCGCCTAGGCCGCCACCTGTCGGGTTAACGTGCGCATGAAAGGGCCCAGGCCACCACCTATCGGCCCCACGAGCGAGTTGGTGGAACCCGCATGAGGCTGAGTCGCATCGTGAGAGCTGGATTCGTCACCGCAGGAGTGATCATGCGGGGCACTGGTGGCAGCTGGGCCCCACAACTGGCGACCTTAACCCGCTAATGCGCAGCTAAACCCTATTGGTGGCATGGTGGGCAGCCTGCCCAGGCCGCCACCTATCGGGTTAACGTGCGCATGAAAGGGCTCGGGCCACCACCTATCGGGCCCACGTGCGAGCCCATCCGACGGCCCAGCGAATACGAAAACCCCCGCGCTTCTTTCGAAGCGCGGGGGTCATGCGCGGAGACGGCGGGATTTGAACCCGCGAGGGGCTATGCACCCCTACCTCCTTAGCAGGGAGGCGCACTCGACCGGACTATGCGACGTCTCCAGTGCCGACTACTTTAGGGCATTTTTGCCGCGAGCGCGAACGTGCGCCCGCCGCGATGCCCATTGGCGGTCGGCTCGGCGGAGGGCGAGGGATTCGAACCCCCGGTGCCATTGCTGACACAACGGTTTTCAAGACCGTCTCTTTCGGCCACTCAGACAGCCCTCCAGACTCGGATCATCCTACAGGACTGGGCCCGGGGATGCGACCCTCGCATCCCCGGGCCCGAGCCCATCAGACAATTGATGCGTCAGCCGCGCAGGCCGAAGAAGTTCCAGGACTTCTTGTCGGGGGCCGGTTCCTCGGGGCGGTCGAGGAGGCCGCGCGAGAGCGCGGGGGCCGTCGGGGGCCACAGGGGCACGCGAATCGCGAGCGTCGCCTGGATGGCGTGGTAGACGTCCCAGCGCGAGGACTTGGCGGGCTGTACGTTCTCGTTGTGGGCGCCGAGGCGGCGCACCCAGCGACCGGGCTGACTGATGAGGTAGTCGTGGATGTAGTCCACGAAGGAGCGGTAGCAGTGCTCGAAGTGCTCGACGTCGGAGACGCGGGCGCCGTCGTCCAGCATCGCGCGACGAACGGCGACAGCGGCGCATACGCCCTCACACACAACCCACTGCTGGTGCTCGTCTTCGCCGGGGATCGGGTCGCCCTCATCGTCCACGCCGGTGGAGAAGCCGGGGCAGGCGTCGGTGCGGCGCCATCCGTCGACGCGGGCGCGCTCGAAGAGCTCGGTCCCCATCTCGAGGAGGTAGTCGGGCACCTCCCACCCCATCGAGCGCAGGCCCGCGCGCACCTGGAGGGCGAAGCGTGCGAGCTGCATCGAGTGGCCGGTCACGTACCCCTTGTAGTAGCGGCGCCCGTCGTTGAGGAGCTTGCCGGCCTCGTGGTTGGGTTCCCAGTTCTCGTCGAAGTACTCAGGGATGCGCCATCCGTTCTTGGAAGCGACCTTGTAGGCGAATGCTGTCATCTTCTCGGCGCGGTCGAGCCACTCGGGTTCGGTCGTGGCCTCGGCGGCGGCCATGTAGGCCTCGATCGTGTGGATGAGGGTGCCGAGCGTGTGGACGGGGACGGCCTCGGTGAAGGCCTCGTCGTATTCGTCCCAGACGCGCCCGAAGTCGTCGGTCCACAGTTCCTTCTGTTCGTCGAGCATGCGGTTGAGGAGCTCGTGGGCGCCGGGGCGGTCGGCGACGGTCGCGGCGGCCACGCCGAGCAGCGCATACACGGTGTGGTACTGCGATTTCACGCGCGAGGCCTCGTCCCACGGAACGCCGTGTCCGTCCTCGTCGGGTTCGGGCTTGATGGCGAACCACATGCCGCCGTTGACGGGGTCCGTGAAGTAGTTGGTGAGTGCTTTGACGGCGTGATCGGCGTAGCGGCGTGTGCCGGGCAGGCCCATGAGTGCGCCGAGCGAGAACACGTAGGCCATGCGGCCCGTGACAGCCAGGTCGATTGATCGGGTCGGGTCGGGCTTTCCATCAGCGTCGAGGTGCGCGAAACCAGTCGCGACGATCGCGCCTTCAGCCTCTTCAATGAGCGCCTGCATGTGGCTGCTCAGCCAACGGTTATGTTCGATGGAATCAAACCATCCCACGGTGTTCCTCCTGACGACACAGTCACGGTCTTCGGTGACCGATATCTCATAGGATAGTCGCTCGCTGGCGGTTTTGGGAAAACGTGCAGACCCCCTGTTCTCTCTCGGGGACGAGGCCGGGGCTACCCCCGCTGCCACCTGCCCTTTTGCGCCCTCCCAGCCACAACCTCGAACAAGAGAAAACAAGGAAAAGTCCACGCCCTGGGACGGCGCTACCCACAAAGCGGCGTAACGTGCAACACTGTCACTATGCATGAACGAGCTGGCACACGTGCCCTTCCAGAAGACCTCATCAACGTCGACGATGTCATCTCCGCCTACTACGACATCGTCCCTGACCCGACCGACGTGGGACAGCGCGTCGCGTTCGGAACGTCGGGCCACCGCGGCGCTTCGTTGGACGGTAAGTTCAACGAGGCGCACATCATCGCCATCACCGCGGCGATCATCGAGTACCGCGCCTCCCAGGGCATCAACGGACCGCTGTTCATCGGCCGTGACACGCACGCCCTGAGCGAGCCCGCGTGGCGCACCGCCCTGGAGGTCCTCGCGGGTGCCGGCATCGACACGCGCATCGACTCGCGCGGCTCCTACACGCCCACCCCCGCCGTCTCCGTCGCCATCCTCGGCGCGAACGGCGCACCCGCCAACCTGCGCACCGAGGGCGACGGCCTCGCCGACGGCATCGTCGTCACCCCCAGCCACAACCCCCCGCGCGACGGCGGCTTCAAGTACAACCCGCCTCACGGCGGCCCCGCCGACACCGACGCGACCGGCTGGATCGCGGCGCGCGCCAACGAGCTCCTCGACTCGGGTGAATGGAAGAACGTTCCCCGCGTGACCGGCTCGGACCTGCTGCACGACCCGAACATCAAGCCCTTCGACTACCTAGACTTCTACGTCTCGCAGCTCGACCAGGTCATCGACATCGAAGCCATCCGCAAGGCGGGCGTGCGCATCGGTGCGGACCCGCTCGGCGGCGCGTCGATCGACTACTGGGCGGCCATCGGCGAGCACTACGGCCTCGACCTGACCGTCGTGAACCCCGAGGTCGACCCGGCGTGGCCCTTCATGACCCTGGACTGGGACGGCAAGATCCGCATGGATTGCTCCTCGCCCTACGCGATGGCGTCTCTGCGTCAGGCCATGACCCCGGACGCCGAGGGCAACACCCCCTACGACATTGCGACCGGCAACGACGCGGATTCGGATCGCCACGGCATCGTCACCCCCGACGGCCTGATGAACCCGAACCACTTCCTGGCCGTCGCCATCGAGTACCTGTTCACGCACCGTCCCGGCTGGGGTGCGGATGCGGCCGTGGGTAAGACCCTGGTGTCCTCCGCCCTCATCGACCGCGTTGTGGCCGCGATGGGCCGCGACCTGATCGAGGTGCCCGTGGGCTTCAAGTACTTCGTGCCCGGCCTGCTGTCCGGGACCGTCGGTTTCGGCGGCGAGGAGAGCGCGGGAGCTTCCTTCCTGCGCAAGGACGGCACCGTGTGGTCGACCGATAAGGACGGCATCATCCTGGCGCTGCTCGCCTCGGAGATCCTGGCCGTGACCGGCAAGACCCCGTCGCAGCTGCACGAGGAGCAGGTTGAGCGCTTCGGCGCCTCCGCCTACGCGCGCATCGACGCGGCCGCCTCCCGCGAGGAGAAGGCGAAGCTCGCTGCGCTGTCCGCGGACGACGTGACCGCGACCGAGCTGGCCGGCGACCCGATTGTCGCGAAGCTGGTGCGCGCGCCCGGTAACGACGCGCCCATCGGCGGCCTGAAGGTGACGACCGAGTACGCGTGGTTTGCCGCGCGTCCTTCGGGCACCGAGGACGTGTACAAGATCTACGCGGAGTCCTTCAAGGGTGCCGAGCACCTGGCGCAGGTTCAGGAGGCCGCCAAGCAGGTCGTGTCCGACGCCTTGAACGGCTGATGCTCTGACGGCGCCCGCTCACGCGGGTTGCGCGAGGGGGGCGGCGCTCATATGAGCGCCGCCCCCCTGCTATGTTCGCTGGTCACGCGTGGCCGCGGATGTGCGCGACCGACCGTGAATGTGCGCGGCCGCGCGAGCGCCGGTTCGTCACTTGCCGGACAGATCATTCAGCCACGACGAGTCGGGAGCCTTGATCGGGCCAGCAATCTTCGACGGGTCAAGATTGCCGAGCTCCTCGGCGATCCCCCTCGCGGTCTCCTTGACGCCCTCGACGGCCTCGTTGACCTTACCGCGGATGGGTTCGGAGATCTCAGGCGGCAGGACGGGGCCTCCCGCAATAGGATCCGGCATGCGCCAGTCTCCGGGGCGCGAGCCAAAATGGGGGTTAATCACGTGATCGGGATCGCCGATGACATCGCCCGAGTCACCGTTACCGGTGCCATAGCTGTGGCCGCTGATACCTGAGCCATAGCTGTGGCCGCTGACACTCCCGCCACCGTTGATGATGTCGTCGATTGCCTCTCCGCCGATGCTGTGGCCGCTGATACCTGAGCCATAGCTGTGGCCGCTGACACTCCCGCCACCGTTGATGATGTCGTCGATTGCCTCTCCGCCGATGCTGTGGCCGCTGATACCTGAGCCATAGCTGTGGCCGCTGACACTCCCGCCACCGTTGATGATGTCGTCGATTGCCTCTCCGCCGAGGCTGTGCCCCGACAGGGCCGAGCCGATGCTGTGGCCCCTGAGCATCTCGCCACCGCCGGAGCCAGAGCCCCCACCGTAGCTGTTGCCTTCGATGATGGAACCGATGAGTTGGCTGTTCTCGTCTTCGGTGGCGATGAAGTCGCGCTCGGCAGCTTCGAGCGAGTCGGCGTGTTCATCCAGGCTCGTGCCCGTCTTGGTTGCCTGGTCCGCAAACTTATCTTCGACGCCTTGCATCTGCGACGACAGGCTCGTGCCGGGCATTGCCGAGGCGAAGGCGCTGGCTCCGCCCTCGGGGCGAGCCGAACGGACTGCCTCTGCGGCCTCGCGCGCCGTCGAAGCGAGGCGAGGGAATTCGCCGGCAACAAATGAAAGATCGCTCATCGTCCACTCCTGTGTTCATAGATGCGTGACCTGGACAATATTACCGGACGGAAACCTGATGCGCACCCATTCATCCAGGGGACCCTGACTGCCGTATCGCACATTTTTACCGCTCACACCCCTAGAAAATTGGTGACGGGGCGGCTACCTTGGCACTGTCGCCCCGTCGGGGCCCGACTCACGTCCACCATCTCCAGGAGCCCACATGAGCGAGGCACGCCCACCCGCACACGACGCGGGACCGGATGCGCCAGCCCAGGCCTCGTCGATAGTGACGAGGCCTCCCGTCCCCCGCCTGCCTGTCGGCCGCCTCGCGTTCCTGCTCCTCGCAGGCATCGCGCTCCTCGCGGGCCTGGACGCCTCCCTTGTGCGCCTCGGAGCGCTCGCGCCCGTGGCCTCGAGAAGCCTGGGGACCGTGCACGGGCTCCTCATGATCTACGGGTTCCTGGGCACCGCGATCTGCCTGGAGCGCGCAGTCGCCCTGCAGTCCGACGGGCGTCGCGCGTGGGCGTACGCGGCTCCCCTGCTCACCGGAGCCGGCGGTATCAGCGCGGTCGTCATCTCCCTGAACGAGGCCGTGGCCACGACGCTCGTCAATCTCCCGATCCCTCGTTTTCTCGCCGCCCACCTGACCGGTTTTGCACCCGAGCGGATGATGCCCGGCTTCCTCATCGCCCTCGGCATGGCAGCGCTAACGTCTATCTACTGCTACGTGTGGGCGCGCAGGCAGGCCACCCACGCGGTCCTCATCCAGCTGATGGGCGCACTCATCGGGCTGGGCGGCATCCTCCTGTGGTGGCGAGGCCTCGAGACGCCGCGCGCAGTGCCCTGGTGGCTGGCCTTCCTGATCGTCACAATCATCGGCGAGCGCGTCGAACTCGCGCGACTCGCCTTCGCGTCCGGCTCCACCGAGCGGCGCATCACCGCCGAGAGCGCCGCCCTCATGGTGGGCCTGACGGTCGCGCTCTACTCCCCCACGCTCGGTTACCCGCTGATCGGGCTGAGCCTCGGCGCCCTCATGGTGGACACCGCGTGGCACGACGTCGCGCGCGGCACCGTGCGCATGAAGGGCCTGCCGCGCCTGGCCGCCGTGTGCATGCTGAGCGGCTACGCGTGGGCGCTCGTGCCCGCGCTGATGTGGATCGTCGCGCCCCCGACCTTCGACGGGTACGGCTACGACGCCGGCGTCCACGCGATCACGATCGGTTTCGTCGTCTCGATGCTGCTGGCCCACGCTCCCGTCATCATCCCGGCGGTCGCCCGGCGCGAGGTCCCCTACCACGTCGCCATGTGGGTGCCCTTCGCGTTCCTCCAGGTTTCCCTCGCTCTGCGCCTCCTCGCGGGCGCGCGCGAGGCTGCCTACCCGTGGCGCCTGGGCGGCACCCTGGGTGTCGTGGGCGTCCTCCTGTTCGTCGCAACGACGCTGACGGTGACGATTCGCCGGGCGCGCGCGGTCTCGCGGGAACGCCGCCTCATCGACGAGGCCGACTCGCCCTCCTCGGGTCCCGCATCGTCGGGCGGAACGGAGGTGTGATGAGCAAGCCCCGCGTCCCCCGCACGGACCGCGCGACCTCCATCTGGATGTGCGTGGCGGCGGCGTGCGCCGCGATCACGATCGTCGCCCGAGGCCTCATCCCGCAGAACCTGTGGACGATGATCCACCTGGTAACCCTCGGCGTCCTGTCAAACGGGATCTTCCAGTGGTCCTGGTACTTCACGCGCGCGCTCGCACACCTGGCCCCGGATGATCGGCGCGCGGGGCGCGACAACACCGTGCGCATCATTGCGTTCAATCTTTCCCTCCTGCTCCTCATCGGCGGCATGTGGTCGGGTGTGTGGCACGCGACCGTCACGGGCGCGACCATTGTCGGCGCGATTGCCGCATGGCACGGGTGGGCGCTGCTCACTGCATCCCGCGAGCGCCTGGCGTCGCGTTTCGCGGTGATTATTCGCTACTACATCGCGGCGGCGTTTTTCCTGGTGGTCGGCGCGACGCTGGCCGGTTTCGTCACGGCGGCCATGTTCGACGCGAATGCGCCCGCGTGGCTGGCCTCGGCCAGGGACCGCCTGACGGTCGCCCACGCGCTGGCGGGTGTCGCCGGTTGGGTGGGCCTGACGATGGGCGGGACCCTGGTGACGCTGGGGCCGACCGCGATGCGCACGCGCATGGATCCGCGGGCCGTGTCCTTCGCGACGAGCGCCCTGCCTCTGTGGGTGGCTGCGCTCCTCGTCGCGGGTGCGGGCACGCTCGCCGGGTCGATGCGCGTGGCGTCGGTGGGTCTCCTCGTCGTCGTGGGCGCGGCGGCGCTGGGCGTCGGCGTTCCGCTCCTTCGCGCGGCCCTCACAAAGGGTCCGGCCGAGTACGGCGCGTGGTCCCTCACGCTGGGTGCCGCCTGGATTCTCGTCGCCGGCGCGGGAGCGTCCCTGCGTGCCTTCGAGGCAGCGGACGCGACCGGCCTGCGCGCGGCGTTCCTGCCGTGGCTGCCGATCCTCGGCGCGGCCGGCGTCGGCCAACTCTTCGTCGGCGCGCTCACCTACCTGATGCCCGTCGTCATCGGCGGCGGCCCGTCCGCCGTGCGCGTCGGGGTCGGCGTGCTCGAGGCCGGGGCTCCCATCCGGGAGGCGGCGCGCAACGTGGCCGCAGTGTTTGCCCTCGCCGTCGCATCCCTGGGCGGCGTGTCCGCCGAGCGCCTCACCATCGCCGCATGGGTGGTCCTGCTGGCCACCTACGTCATCGACATCATCCTCATGGCCCGCTGCGGCGTGGCCCAGGCGCGCGTCAAGCGTGCCGCCCAAACCCCCACCACCACGCAAGGAGGCCACCGTGGCTGACCTGAACCTGTCTGCGTCACCCTCATCGGGAGGAAAAACCCCGAAGTCGTCCGCTTCGACGGGCGGCTCGACGGGAACGCCGAAGCTGCGCATGAGCCCGGCGGGCGACCACTCGCCCATTAGCCGCACGGCGGGCGCGATCATCGGCGTCGTCTCCGTCGTGGCGCTCGCGCTGGCGGTCTTCCTGTCCAACCCGTCCGCGCCCACGACGTCGGGCACGGGGACCGCCTCGGGGACCACGGCCTCGTCGGTGACGCCGACCGGGCACACGACCCGCGTGTCGGTGGGCGTCGAGGGCATGGCGTTTACGCCGGGCCACATCGAGGTGCCGGTCGGCGATCGCCTCATCATCGACTTCACGAACTCGGGGGATCAGCGCCACGACCTGGTGTTCGAGACGGGCGTGTCCTCCGGGTCCCTGGCGGCGGGCGAGACGAAGGAGCTGGATCTCGGCGTCATCGGCGGCGACGTCGAGGGGTGGTGCTCCCTGCCGGGTCACCGCGAGATGGGCATGACGCTGCACGTGCAGGCGACGGGCGCCTCATCCTCCTCGGGTGTGTCGTCCTCCTCGGGGGCCTCAGCCTCGGGCGGCCACGCGGGACACGACCACGGTCAGGATGCGACCGGTGGGCCGGCCACGGCGACGGAGCTCACCGACTACGCGGCCTCCATCGACGCGCGCGACCCCGTCCTGCCGGCGGCCACGAACGAGACCGAGCGCCACTACACGTTCACGGTCACCGAGCAGACGACCAACGTCACCGACACGCTGACCCGCCAGACGTGGACCTTCAACGGGGACGCTCCCGGCCCGATCCTGCGCGGACACATCGGCGACACCTTCCACATCACGCTCGTGAACAACGGGACGATGAGCCACTCGCTGGACTTCCACGCGGGCCTGGTCGCCCCCGACAACGTCATGCACTCCATCGAGCCCGGGCAGACCCTCGAGTACACATTCGTCGCGAAGAACGCGGGCATTTGGCTCTACCACTGCTCGACCGCGCCCATGTCGATGCACATCGCGAACGGAATGTTCGGGGCCGTCATCATCGACCCGACCGACCTCGACAAGGTCGATCGCGAGTACGTCATGGTCGCCTCCGAGCTCTACCTGGGCGCGGACGGGCAGCCCGCAGATGCCTCGCTCCTGTCGGCCCTGCAGCCCAACGCAATGGCCTTCAACGGCGTGCCCTTCCAGTACAAGGCTCACCCGATCCAGATCAAGACCAACGAGCGCGTGCGCGTGTGGGTCATGGACGCGGGCCCCAACCTGGCGACCACCTTCCATGTCGTGGGCACCCAGTTCGACACCGTGTGGCGCGAGGGCGCCTACGTGATCCGCGGCGGCGGGAGCGGTGGCGGCTGGGGCCAGGTCCTATCCCTGGGCGCCGCCGAGGGTGGCTTCGTCGAGTTCACGCCTCTCGAGGCCGGCCACTACGCCTTCGTCAACCACGCGCTCTCCCTGGCGGAGAAGGGCCAGACCGGCGTCTTCGAGGTGACCGACTGAGCCTGTTCCTCATCCCCTGGCCACGGCCTCGTCCCCTACGGACGAGGCCGTGGTTTATTGACGGCTTATCCTCCCCGTGGCACCCAGCTTGCCAGCGGTCGTCGGTCATCGCGACACCAGGTTTTTCCTCCCCCGGGCGGGGCCCGGATGGTTACGTACGCCCCATTCCTCTTGGCTTTTTCGCCTACCGACCGACGGTAGAATGAGAGGATGCTCGGTACCTATCTCGATATTCTGCGTGTCCGTCAGTCGTGGAAGTTCTCCGCGGCTGGCCTTGTGCTGCGTATGCCAATGTCGATGGTGGGCCTGTCGATGATCCTGATGGTGCGCGCCGAGTACGGCAACTACACGCTGGCCGGCGCCGTCTCGGCGGTCAACATCATCGTGATGGCGCTCTGCGCGCCCATCCTCGCGCGCCGCGTCGACCGCCACGGGCAGCTGCGCGTCATGGGCCCCGCCTGGACGATCTCGGTCCTGTCGATGTCCGCGCTGGTCGCCGCGGTCTTCATGCACGCCCCGGCGTGGACGCTCTTCATCCCGGCAGCCCTCGCGGGTGCCACGTGGGGAGCTCCCGGCGCGCTCGTGCGCTCGCGCTGGTCGACGATCCTGCACAAGCCCGGACAGCTGACGACCGCCTACGCCCTCGAGTCCGCGGTCGACGAGTTCGTGTACATCGTGGGCCCCGTGCTCTCCACGGTCCTGGGCACCGCCGTGCACCCCGCGACCGGCCTCATCATCTCGATCGCGAGCCTGGCGGTGGGCGGCATCCTGTTCCTCTCGCGCCGCGACTCCGAGCCCGCCATCATCCCCCACGACCCGAGCGCCCCGCGCGAGTCCGTCATCCGCAAGCCCGTCGTCCTCGTCATGGCGGCGACCTACATCGGCATGGGCATGACGTTCGGTGCGATGGAAGTGTCGATGGTCAGCTTCACCGAGGAGCTGGGTACCCCCGCGCTCGGCGGCATCCTCCTCGCGCTCTTCTCGATCGGCTCGCTGACGGCCGCGCTCGTCTACGGTGCCCGCACGTGGCGGCGCCCCACCTGGCAGCTGTTCGTCATCGGCGTCATCGCGATGGCGATCGGCATGAGCTTCTTCCCGGTGGCCTTCAACATCTGGACGATGGCCGCCGTCATCCTCATCACGGGCCTCACCTGCGCCCCCACCATGACGAACGTCAACGTCATCATCCAGAAGTCCGTCTCCCCCGCGAAGCTCACCGAGGGCCTGACCTGGATGTCGACGTCGATCAACCTGGGCACCTCCCTGGGCACCGCGGTCGCCGGTCCCGCGATCGACGCAATCGGTGCGCGCGGCGGGCTTTTCACCATGTCGGGATCCGGCTGGGCGATGGTCCTCCTCATGCTCATCGGCCTGCCCGCGCTGCGCAGGGGCACCGCTGGCGCCCCAAAGCCGACGCTTCCACTCGACTGAGTCGCCAAGCCCCTCCGATTCTTGCGCTCCGGGTGGGGTGAGGCCCTATGATTGCCCTCATGCGCCTCCGACCGCCCCTCATCGACGACGAATCGCCCTCGTTCGCGCTCGCCCTCACGGCTGGCGTGGGCGAATTCGCATCGTCTCTGCTGGTCGCTGTGATGGCACAGGGCTGGTACTACCCGGGCGTCGTCGGTTTCGGCGGCATCGGCTCCCAGCGCAGCGCCCGCATCCTCGGCCGCGTCCTCATGGCGCGCGGCGACGACGGCCGCTCCTGGCTCCAGACGAGGCGCGGGTGGCGCCAGTTTTTCAACGCCCAGGTCCCCCGCCAGCCCGTGCTCGTCACGGTCGGTAACGCTCGCAGGCTCGCCTTCGCGGACCGCGGCGGCTTCGTCGACATCACGGTGCTCGGCCACGGACTCGAGCCCGGCTGGCACGACGCGACCATTCAGGTCTTGCACGCGGGCGACGTGCGCGCCCTCGGCATGTCCGAGGACACCGCCGCGAAGCTCGCCGCCACCCTGCGCACCGCGACCCCGCTGCCCGCCCCGGCCTCGGCGATGCACGAGCGCCCCCGCAAGGGCCGCATCCGCGCCGGACGCCCCGCCCGCGTGCGCCTGCGCATCGTTTCCGACGACGAGCGCTTCGGCGTCGTTTCTGACATCGACGACACCGTCATGGTCTCCATGCTGCCGCGCCTGGTCACCGCCGCGAAGCACGCGTTCCTCGACCGCGTCTCTTCGCGCGAGGCCGTCCCCGGCATGGCGAACCTGCTGACGACGCTGACGACCTCCTCGGCCACGTCGGAGGGCGTGCCCGAGGGCACCCACTCCCCCATCATGTACCTGTCGACAGGCGCGTGGAACGTCGTGCCGACCGTTCGTTCTTTCCTGGAGCGCGCCGGTTACCCGGCAGGCGGTTTCCTCATGACGGACTTCGGCCCCTCGAACACGGGCTGGTTCCGCTCGGGCCCCGAGCACAAGCGCCGCGAGCTGCGCCGTCTGGCCCGCATGTTCCCGCACATGCGCTGGCTCCTGGTCGGCGACGACGGGCAGCGCGACCCCGAAATCTACGCGGAGTTCGCCCGCGAGTTCCCCCAGTGCGTCGCGGGCATCGCGATTCGCTCCCTATCCGAAATCGAGCAGTTCATGGCCCACGGCAGCTTCGAGGCCATGGTCCCCGACGCGCTGTGGACCGTCCCCGAGTCCATCCCCGTCTGGTACGGCTCGGACGGTGAGGCGCTCCTGGAGAATATCCGAGGTCGTGGCACGGCCGGGCCGCTGAGCGAGTGCTGACCGGGCACTGATCGGGCGCCGACCGGCCACTGACCGGGCGCCGACCGGCCACTGACCGGGCATTCCCGCCGACGTGACGCTGCTTGAGGCCCCACGGGCCGCTGACCGGCCACTGAGCAACCGCTAACCAGCCACTGAGCGGGCATTCCCGCCGGTGTGACGCTGCTTGAGGCCCCACGGGCCGCTCTCCCGTCAATTTCGCATGCAATTCCCCTGAGTGTATTTCAAGTATTGAAGTCTAATCGTTGATATTCCGCGGTTTTTGAGCGCGCGTTGATTCGTGTCGCGGGGGAATTGCATGCGAAATTTGTCTGGACCAGGCCCTGGCACGGCCCGCAGGCGCTGCAGTCAGGCCCCGCGCCTCAAAGCCCGCCCGTGCCCTCCGGTCCCTCCGCACCCTCCGGTACCTTCCAGTCCCGCCACCGCCCTCCGCACCCCCGGTGCCTTCCACACTAGTGGGGCCTGTTGTGCTGTCGTGGCTCGCTCGATCTCTGCCTCGCGTTCGGTACAAAACTCTCCCTGCTCGGCTTCTTGGTGGTGACAACGGTACAAAACTCTCCCTGCGCGCATAAAAAGTGCCAAATTGAGCCATTTCTGGTGTGCGGGGAGAGTTTTGTACCGGATATGTGGCGAGGGTGGGTGTGCTGGGAGAGTTTTGTACCGGAGGGGCCCGGTGCGGTTGTAGTTGGGCGAGTTGTGTTGTGCTCTTGCGTAGTCCTTGTGCCAGTTGGCGGGCTATGGCAGCGCCCTGCCGCCGCCCACGGGCACCGCGGCCAGGCCCTCCGTGCTCGCCGGTGCCCTCCACACCAGTTGGGCCTGGTCGCTGATGGGTAGTGCACTGGAGGGCCTACGTCTGCACGCGCGAAAAAGTTCACCCTGCATCGCTGTTAGATCGCGAAAGCGCGAAAAAGTTCGCCCTGCGCGCTCACAACACCCCAAATTCGGCGTTTTTGCGCTTGCCGGGCGAGTTTTTTCGCGGGAATGCCACTGGAGGGGCGGTGTTGGGCGAATTATTTCGCGCCAACCGGTCCTGTGCCCAGGACTTGTAGGTGATGCGGCGCACATCAGGTTGGTGGCGGTGGGGTTTTGCAGCATTAGGGGCGCTCTGACGGCGCGTCGCCGGCGTGTCGCAGCTCTAATGATGCAATTCCCCCCGACTGGCGGCGGCGCGGCCGCTGTTCGAGGTGGTATGGCGCCCAAACCGCAGAACACCTCGGCGAAAAACGTTAAAAACGGGCTGCTAGTGGGGGCGTGTTCAATTGTCTGTGTATCCGTCTTTTTGTTTGAAAGGATTGATGCAT
>OGSE01000157.1_pt1 | contig 39269 bp, 36 predicted proteins | sample 1573791 | NCBI WGS metagenome assembly OGSE01 (sample SAMN03295813, study PRJEB24534) | human gut metagenome | isolation source: fecal sample 3 from infant 2 | host: Homo sapiens | place: USA: Pittsburgh, PA | collected 2014-07
ATATTAAATTCATCTTCACTCTCCAATCATTCACTCGTCATAAAAAAAAGATAGATGTTTTGAAACACCTATCTTTATCTTATTTTTAAATCTTATTTTAGCAATTCGTCTAGTCTTGCTTTGTCGAAACCAACGATTTGTTCGTCGTCAACACAAATTACAGGAACTCCTGTGTAACCCATTGCCATTAATTCTTGTCTTGCTTCTTTGTCAGTTTGCACGTTCTTTTCTTCAAAGGCAACTTCCCTGTCTTTAAGATAGTCTTTTGCCATTGTGCAATAAGGGCAAGTGTTACTTGTATATACTGTTACTTTACTCATATTCATTCCTCCTCGTTACTTTTTCATTATACTCCAAGGTCCTTTATAAAATCAAACCTTTTGAGCTTTCTTCTATATGAATAAAAATTTCTTCTATTAAATATGCATAAATATACATTTTTTTATTTAAATCTATAACTTATGCTCAGCGTGTTCAAGTCCATCCTTAAAAATGCAAAGTACGTGTTCATCATCAAGTGAATAGTAGGCTCTTCTACCACGTCTTTTTACCTTAATTAGGTTTTGAGTCCTAAGTAGGGCAAGTTGATGAGATATTGAGGACTGACTCATGCCAAGTAGCTCTGAAATATCAGACACGCATAGGGGACCATTCATCAAGGCGTAAATTATTTTTATCCTTGTTGGGTCCGATAGGGTCTTAAATATTTGGGATAAGTTGTTTACTAAGTTTTCTTTCCTATTAAAGTTGGATATATCCTCCTGAACTTTTTCAGGTATATCGTCGATTAAGTTTGTTTTCATAATTTCGTTACCCCACACTTTTAAAGTTTACACTTAAAATGATGAACTCTTCAAGGCTGAGGGTCTCTGCCCTTCTTCCTCCATCAATTCCACTAAGTTCAAGAGCTCTTTTAATATCGTCCTTGCTATAGGGAAGTCCTGAGTTGGAAAAAGAATTTAACAAGGTCTTTCTCCTTGTTGTAAAGGCTGCCCTCACTATCTTAAATAAGAAGTCTGTGTCAAGATCTTCTCTTTCCTTCATTTTTAAGTTTACAACTGCTGAATCAACATTAGGCTTTGGCATAAATACTGAGCTAGGAACTTGGAACTTGTACTTGCAGTCTGTGTAATAATTTATAAAGACTGAAAGGGATCCATAGTCCTTGTTGCCCGGCTGAGCAGCTAGTCTCTTTGCCACTTCCTTTTGTACCATTACTGTTATAGAAATTAAATTTACCTTGGATAAAAGCAACTTTTCTATAATTGGTGTTGTTACATAGTAGGGTAGGTTTGCAACAACCTTAAAGCCCTCGTCAGCAAATTCTTCTTCAGCGATTTTTTTAAGGTCAAGTTCAAGGAAGTCACCGTAGATAACTTTTACATTTTCTATGTCCAAAGTTTCCTTGTGAAGGTCTCTTAGCTTTTCATCTATCTCGACAGCCACAACCTTCTTTGCCCTTAGTGCCAACTCTTCTGTCATGGTACCAACACCTGGACCAATCTCTAGGATATTGTCATTTTCACTTATTTCTGCTGCATCAGCAATTTTTCTAACAATATTTCCATCTATTAAAAAGTTTTGTCCCAGAGACTTTGTAAATCTAAAGCCATACTTGGAAAGAATTTCTGAAAGTTTGCTGGGTTTATATAATCTATCTATGGGAGTTCACTTCCTTCATAGCCTCTTCAAATTCTTCCCTTGTTATTCCAAAGGAATTTAATTTGCTTAGGGTCTTTTTTCCATTTCCATATCCTATCTTTAGGATTTCAGAAAGCATCTCGCGTCTTTTGCTTGCATCATCAGAGTTTACTAGGTCATTTTTTATTAAGTCAGCCATGGTAAATTCTGTAGACTTTTCAGTCTTTGTTGCCCTAGCAGCCTTTAAGGCCTTTAGGATTTCTTCTGGCGAAGCATTCTCTACTCCAATGTCTCCATGTTTTGTGGAGACTCTTTGAGAAAGGTAGGCATGCTTGGCAGTGGGAATTTCATCTGCAATTCTCTTTCTTATTTGTGATCCAACATAGTCAGAGTCTGTAAAAATTATTATTCCCTTCTTCTTGTCCATTTCCTTTAAGAGATTTATTAATTTCCTTCCGAAAGCAAAGCCGTGAGTGGTTATAATTTCTGCATCAACTGCCTTTTTAATGGCAATCTCATCATCACGACCCTCTGCGACAATTACTTCTTTAATTGTCATCTTCATATTCCAAAAAACCTCTTTGTATTTTCTGCCGTTATCTTTTCCACTTCTTCTGGATCAATTTGCCTTAGGTCTGCAATGTATTGACAGACAAACTTCACAAGCTTGGGCTCATTTCTCTTTCCCCTATAAGGGACAGGTGTCATATAAGGACAGTCCGTCTCAAGTAGGAGCCTATCAAGGGGCACCTTCTTTGCAACTTCCTTTGGAGTCTTGGCATTTTTAAAGGTAACTGCACCGCCAAGTGCAAGGTAGTCCCCCATCTTCACATACTCTTCCATCATCTCAACCGATTGAGAGAAGCAGTGGATTAAGGCTGTGAATTCATATTTTTCGTGGGCCTCCTTTAAGATGTCAAAGGTATCCTTAACTGCATCACGAGAGTGGATGACAATATTTTTTCCAAGTCTTGCTGCAAGTTCGATTTGTCTTTTAAAGACTTCTTTTTGGACATCTCTAGGTGAGTTGTCGTAGTAATAGTCTAGGCCAATTTCTCCAATTGCCATTACTTTTTCATTCTTAGAAAGTTCAATTAATCTCTCTTCCACCTGGTCATTGTAAGTCTTTGCCTCATGAGGGTGGACTCCAATGGCTGCATAAATATTTTCGTATTTATTTGCAAGCTCCACTGACCTCTCAGATGATGGGAGGTCAGAAGAGTTATTTATTACAAGTTCTATTCCATTTTCACCTAGGCTCTTTATTAAGCTATCTCTGTCTTCATCAAAGGCAGGATCATCTAGATGGACATGTGAATCTATCATCTTTTCTCCTAACTAATTTTTGCTCCTGATTTAAGATCTGCTAAAGTTGATGCAAGGCTTAGGTTCTTTTCATCGTCTTCTGCTGCAAGAATCATTCCCTTGGATTCAACTCCTCTTAACTTAATTGGCTTTAAGTTTACAATCATTAGGACCTTCTTGCCAATTAAATCTTCTTTCTTGTAGTGGTCTTTGATGCCAGAAACAACTTGTCTTTCCATGTCGCCAACTTTTAATTTTAATACAAAAAGTTTGTCAGCCTTTGGATGGTCTTCTACATCAAGAACTTCAGCTACCCTTATATCAAGTTTGTCAAAATCATCTATAGTAACTTCTTCTTTTATATCTTCTTTTTCTTCCTTCTTTTCCTTCATAATCCTTGACTCTAATAGAGCTGTGTTTTCTTCATTAAATCTTTCGATTTCAGCTTCAATGTCAAGTCTTGGGAAGATAACTTCTCCCTTTCTAACCTTAGTATCGTCAGGAAGTAGGCCAAAGACTCTTGGGTCTTCCCAGTTAACCTTGCTATCAAGACCAAGTTGTTCCCTAATCTTTAGAGAAGTTTCCTTAATGAATGGATAAATTAAAACAGAAACAATTCTCAAACTTTCTGCCAAGTTATATAAAACAGTGTTTAGTCTGTCCTTCTTGTCTTCGTCCTTTGCAAGCTTCCAAGGTTCAGTTTCGTCAACATACTTGTTAGTCCTTCTAATTAGCTTCCAAATTGCTTCTAGGGCAACGGAAAATTCATAGTGTTCCATTGCTTTTTCAACATTATCTACAACAGACACTGCAAGATTTTCTAAATCATCATCAACTTCTTCTCTTACGCCCATGTCTTTGATGATGCCGTCGTTGTACTTGCCAATCATAGAAACAGTTCTTGAAAGTAGGTTGCCAAGGTCGTTTGCCAAGTCAGAGTTAAGTCTTTGCATGAATTTTTCTATATTAAAGGATCCATCAGAACCAAAGGAGAATTCACGAAGTAGGAAGTACTTAAGAGCATCAACTCCGTAAAGCTTGATAATTGGTTCAGGGTAAATAACATTTCCCTTAGACTTACTCATCTTGTCGTTGTCAAATAAAATCCAGCCGTGACCAAATACCTTGTCAGGTAGAGGTAGGTCAAGGGCCATTAAGATTGCTGGCCAAATAATAACGTGAAATCTCATGATTTCCTTTCCAACGAAGTGGACACCTGCTGGCCAATAGTCATTAAATTTTTCCTTGTCAGTTCCATATCCAATTGCAGTCAAGTAGCAAGTTAGGGCATCAATCCAAACGTAGACAACGTGCTTAGGATCAAAGGGAACCTTAACTCCCCAGTCAAAAGTTGATCTTGAAACAGAAAGATCTTCAAGTCCGCCTTCTCCTTCAAAGAAGTTTTTAACCATTTCATTTTTTCTAAAGGCTGGCTCAATAAACTCAGGGTGGTCCTCATAATATTTTAAAAGCCTGTCCTTGTATTTAGAAAGTCTAAAGAAGTAAGACTCTTCATTAGCAAGTTCAGTTGATCTGCCACAGTCAGGACAAGTGTGATCTTCGCCTAGTTGGGCTTCAGTCCAGAAAGACTCACAAGGCTTACAATAGTAGCCCTTGTATTCGCCCTTGTAGATGTCGCCCTTGTCATAAAGTTTTTGGAAGATTTCTTGAACGTCCTTTTCGTGATCTTCATCAGTTGACCTAACAAAGTAATCGTAATCAATATCCATGATTTCCCAAAGCTTCTTTATGTTCTTAACAATTCCATCAACATAAGCCTTTGGCTCCATGCCAAATTCCTTAGCCTTATCTTCTATCTTTTGGCCGTGTTCATCAGTACCAGTAGTGAAGAAAACATCATAGCCTTGCATTGTCTTAAATCTCTTAACGCAATCAACTGCCACAGTACAATAAGTGTGACCAATGTGAAGATTATCACTTGGATAGTAAATTGGCGTCGTAACATAAAATTTTTTATTACTCATAAAACCTCCATAAAAAAACCCAATCCACTGGGATAAGGCCTTGGCATAATCTGTCAATATTCCGATAAATTTCTACATATATTAGAATAATTATAACTGAATAACTTCATAAAATCAATTTCACCGTCTAATTTATCAACTTCCACTTAGCTATAAAAAATAATTTTTTTCTGCCAAATTTTTTATCTTGATGTATAATAGATACTTGTTTCATAAGATATTTTTAAACATAATTTTTATCAGGGGGGTTATTATGAATAAAAACATATTTAAGGGCCTAATTTTCTCTGGCCTTATTGCTGTTTTTGCCTACTTCTTGGGCAAGAACTTTCCAGTTGTTGGTGGACCAGTCTTTGGTATCCTACTTGGAATCATTTTAAATAATTTTAAAAGACCGGAGTCCTTTGAGGCTGGAATTAAATTTACATCTAAAAAAGTTTTGCAATACGCTGTAATTCTTTTGGGTTTTGGATTAAACCTTAGTGAAATAATTGTTGTTGGTCAGTCATCACTTTTAATTATTCTCTCAACAATTTCTACTGCCTTAATTATTTCTTTTGTTGTTGCAAAAATTCTTAAGATTGATACCAACATTGCAACTCTTGTTGGCGTTGGATCATCAATTTGCGGTGGTTCTGCTATTGCTGCAACTGCACCTGTTATTAATGCAAAGGACGAGGATGTTGCAACTTCAATTTCTGTTATATTTTTGTTTAACATCATCGCCGCTCTTATCTTCCCAACTCTTGGGGTTAAGCTTGGCATGACTCACACAGGCTTTGGCATGTGGGCAGGGACTGCAATCAACGACACATCTTCTGTTGTTGCTGCAAGTGGAACTTGGTCTACAATGTTTAACGACGACACAGCTCTTAACTACGCAACAATTGTTAAGTTAACAAGAACTCTTGCAATTATCCCAATCACTCTTGTGCTTGGAATAATTAAGTCAAAGGAAAACACTGAGAAGGTTAGCGTCTTAAAAACTTTCCCAACTTTTATTTTGTTCTTCCTTCTTGCATCACTTGTTACAACTTTCCTTCCACTACCTGACGCCTTCTTGTCAACAATGAAGTTCTTGTCAAAGTTCTTTATCATCATGGCAATGTCAGCAATTGGTCTTAACACTGATATTAAAAAATTAATTTCTCAAGGTGGCAAGGCAATTATTGAAGGAGCCCTTTGCTGGATAGGAATTATTTTTGTCAGCTTGTTGATGCAACACCTACTTAATATTTGGTAAGATTTTTAAAATTAATAATATGTAAGCTAGCAGTCATTAATTGGCTGCTTTTTTTTGTAAATTTTTTCTGTGAGATAAGTGCTTATAAAATTTAAAAAGTCTTAAAGCTACACTTTTAATGCAAGAGACAAGACCAAAAAAAGTCAAAAAAATAAAGGCCCTCTCGAGCCTTCTTTTTATAAAACCATGGACAAAAATTCCTTTGCCCTTTGTGTCTTTGGATTTGTGAAAAATTCTTTTGAGTCTTCGTCTTCTGCTATGACTCCCTTGTCCATAAAGAGGACCCTGTTGGATACATCTCTTGCAAAGCCCATCTCGTGAGTTACAACAAGCATTGTAAGTCCTTCTTCTGCCAAGTCCCTCATAACATTTAGGACTTCCTTAACCATCTCTGGGTCAAGAGCAGATGTTGGCTCGTCAAAAAGCAGAACTTCTGGGCTCATGGCAAGTGACCTTGCTATTGCCACCCTTTGCTTTTGTCCACCAGATAGGGATGTTGGTCTTGCGTCCCTAAAGGGATACATGCCAACTTTTTCAAGGAACTTGTCTGCAATCTTAACTGCCTCATCACGAGACCTCTTTAGAACCTTAACTTGTCCTATGACGCAGTTTTCAAGAACAGTCATGTTGTTAAAGAGGTTAAAGGATTGAAAAACCATTCCCACCTTAGTCCTGTAATTATTAATAGAAGAATTTTCTTCTAACATGTTCTCTCCATGGTATCTTATTTCACCAGAGTCTGGCTCTTCTAAGAGGTTGATGCACCTAAGTAGGGTTGACTTACCTGAGCCAGATGAACCAATTATTGAAACAACTTCGCCCTTTTGGACTGTAAAATTTATTCCCTTTAAAACTTCATTTTCTCCAAAACTTTTTTCCAAGTTCTCTATTTCAAAAATATTGGCCATCTCACACCTCTTCCTTTACTTCTATAACTTCTGCTGTTGATTGAGATCCGTAAATCTTGTAAGTTCCATCTCCGTCTAATTTCTTTTCAACAAGCTTCATTGCTTGACTCACACTTATTGTTAAGAATAGATAAATCAAAGCTGTTATAAAGAAAACTTCGAAATATCTTAAATAAGTTCCTGCAGCTGACTTTGAAATGAAAAATAATTCTGAAACAGAAATTACGTTAAGAACTGAAGAGTCCTTGATGTTTACAATAAATTCATTACCAACTGATGGGATAATATTTCTCACAGCTTGAGGAAGGACAACTTCTGTCATTGTTTGCCAATGAGTCATTCCTATGGATAGGGCTCCTTCAGTTTGTCCCCTGTCTACAGAAATAATTCCACCCCTTATTATCTCTGCCATGTAAGCTCCTGTGTTAACAGAAACTATAATTAGGGCTGAAGGCATAGCCGCCATGTTTAAATTAAAATATTGAAGGGATCCATAATAAAACATCATAGCTTGTACCATCATTGGAGTTCCCCTAATAACTTGGATATAAATGCTAATAATTACATTTAAAATCTTTAGGCCCACCCTCTTAAAGGCAGATGACTTTTTATTTACTTTTGTTGTTCTTACTATTGCGATTAAAAGACCTATTAAAAAACCAATTAAAGTACCCACAACGGCAATTATAATTGTATTAATAGTCCCCTCAACAAAGAGGGGGCCATATTCTTTTAATAAAAATCCAATCCATCCAAAAAAACTACTTGGCATATTTATCTCCTATATCTTATTCACCTAGTGGTTGGTTAGCCACAGCTTCTTCCATTATTTTTTGTCTTTCATCTTCAGGGATTTTTGAAAGAGCAGCGTTTACTTTATCAAGAAGTTCTGTGTTACCTTTTTTAACTCCTACTGCAATTGATGTATCTTCAACAGAAGTTTTGAATCCATTACCTTCAGAGAATTCAACAAATGTTAAGTCGTCATTTGCTGCTACTGCAGATAGGGCTCCTGGTCTTTCAGAAACATATCCGTCAATCTTTCCACTTCTTAGAGCAACGATCATTGCTGGGAAAGTTTCAAGAGCAGTTGATTTATTTACGCCTTCCATTTGATCGATTACATCGTAGTGGAAAGTGTTAAGTTGACCAGTGATGTTTGCTCCCTTAAAATCATTTATGCTTTTTGCATTGGCATAAGGAGAATCTTTTTTAACAACAATTACAAGGTCTGATGTGTAATAAGTGTCTGAGAAGTCAAGAGTTTCCTTTCTTTCTGCAGTTGGACTCATACCTGCTATGATAAGGTCAATTTTTCCAGATGTAATAGCTGGAGTAAGACCATTCCATTCAGTTTTTACAATTTCAAGTTTTTTGTTCATTGATTCAGCAATTTTCTTTGCGATTTCAACGTCATATCCACCAGCATAACCACCAGCTGCAATCTTGTAGCCGTGTTCTTCACCAGTTTGTGTCCAGTTAAATGGAGCGTAGTCACATTCCATACCAACCCTTAATGTGTCTGAGTCAGCTGGTGCTGCAGCTGATCCCCCGTCACCCTTTGGGTTACAAGCTGTTAAAAGCATTGTACCTGCTATTGCTCCAACTAGTAGTAATCTTCTTGCGTTTCTTCTTAAATTCATGATATACCTCCGTAAAAATCTTCGGTAACTATCAAAAAGTAATAAAAAAAAACAGTTTGGGAAATCCAAACTGTTAAAATGTCTAAATATGTAAAGACAAAGTATTTAACCTTAGATAGCTCCCCACTAAATCGTGACAGTCATGCAAATATTGTTTGCATGCCCAGCATATTATATGTTACCAATAATATACTTCGGCGAAATTTCCTTTCATCTCCCTTCACTGCATGGTCTTGCTCTGAGAGATTACTGATAAACCCCGCGCCTCTATCGTATTTTTCAATACACTTTATTTAATTGTTTCATCAATTATATAAGGGAGATTTTTAAAAGTCAAGGACAATTTTCATTTTCTTGAAAGATTATTTTAAAACTTTAAGTCTTTTATGATTTTAAAACGTCCCCTGTCCCCACCAAGAACAACCTTAGGCTGGCTTAAGATTTTTAAAAAATAATTTGTAAAATTTTTAATTTTTTCTCTAAGTCCATAGGATTTTATGAAGCCATAAACTTTTAGGACTTAATAATCTCTAAAAAAGTCAGCAAGTCTTATGAGTTAATAATTTCTTATGAGTTAATAATTTCTTATGAGTTAATAATTTCTTATAGAGTCACGAAGCCTTACAAACTTTCATAAACTAAAAAATAATCGTCAGACAATAAAAAAGACTCCCCTCAGGGAGCCCTTAAAATTTTATTTATTTCCACATATCAACTTCAGAAGTTGAGTTTAGTCTTTCTCTATTGTGAGTGTTTGCTGCGTCAAGAATGTTGTAGTAAGCCCAGAATCCTTCATTAACATCAGAGAACTTGTTAAGTGATGAAGTGTTCACATTGTTAAGTGAGCTCTTGTTTGTATTTCTGTTAAATACAGAGTTTAGGATTGTAACAGCTTCTGCTCTTGTGATCTTAGCATTTGGTTTGAAGCTTCCATCTGGATAACCATTAACATTTTTGTTGCCATAGAGTTTATCAATTGCATCCTTTGCCCAGTGGTCTTTAACATCTTTGAAGTCTGATGTGCTAGCTTTTTCATTTTTAACGTAGCCAGAAATCATTTGTGCAAATTCTGCTCTTGTTATGCTTTCATTTGGTTTAAATGTTCCATTAGGGTAACCAGAGATTAGTCCCTTGCCAACAACATAGTTGATTGCCTTTGAGTACCAATCGTCGCTTGCATCAGAGAATTTTGTAGCTTGGCTTGTGCCAAAGTTTGTGCCGCCATTTAGAAGTGTAGCAAACATTTGAGCTGCTTCTGCTCTTGTTACATTTGCTTGTGGCTTAAATGTTCCATCTGGATAGCCCTTGATATAAGCAATTGCCTTAACTTCTTCTACTGCATTCTTTGTTACCTTGTATTCAATCTTAGTGATGTTTTTGTCCTTGTCTCTAGCTTCAATTTTAATTGTTTCGCCATTGATTAGGGCTCTGTCTAAGAAGGCTGTAAATACTCCAGAGTTGTTTACATAAGTGTTAGAGATCTTCTTGCCACTTGCATCGTAAACTGTGATTTCATCATCAGTGTTTGCAGTACCCTTTACAATTTTTTGTCCTTCAAGTGCTTCAGTAACCTTGAATTTTTTGTTTTCAACAGTTTTTGCATCTGTGTAGAATCTTAAATTGTCAAGATCTCTTGTTTCAATGCTCTTATTAAGAGTAAGTGTGAATTTTCCATCCTTGTCAGCTCTTACAGTTCCAAGTTTTTCTCCATCAAGATAAACTGTGATGAAGTCAAAAGCGTGACCCTTAACTCTTCCTGTTAAAACTCTTCCAAAAATACTTAATTCACTAGCGTCAATTCTTGTTCCCTTGATATCTTTGTAGTTGTCGTTTTTAACTTCAACACTTCTTGAAGAGTAGTCTTTGTTTTCTGCGTAGATAGTTACGCTCTTACCTTCTTTGATATCATATTTTATTGAGAAGTCTCCATTTCTGTCAGCTTCTCCAATATATTTTCTATTTCTAAATTCATTGTAGTAGTTATCTTGAACGTAAATCTTAGCATAAGCTGATGTTTCACCCTTGATGTATTTTCCATCGTATCTTACATTGCTAAGAGTGATGTTGCCGTATTTTTTTCTATTTTCTTCTTTTTCTTTTTCTTCTAACTCTTTTAATTTCTTTTCAGCTTTTTCTCTAGCTTCTTTTTCTTCTTGTGCTTTCTTTTTTGCAGCTTCTTCAGCTTCTTTTGCTTTTCTAGCTTCTTCTTTTGCTTTTTCAGTTTCGTTTTCTTCTTGTGTATTTTCTTTTTCTTTTGCTTCTGGGTTTTTATTATTCTTTGGTTGTTCTGCTGCTGGTTGTGTTGGTTGCTTTTGATCAGCTGGTCCTTCCGCGAAAGCAGATGCTGGGATTGATGCTGCTAGGACTCCTGCTAGAGCAAGGGTTAAATATTTTTTGCTATATGGTTTCATAAAAATTTCCTCCTAAATCAAAATATAAAATATATTTATACTTCTTATTTCATACTATGTTACTGAGTTTAAAGCTTATTTGTGATAAAAAAGTGATAATTTAGAGGTTTTTAAAGTATTTAATCTTTTCTTAATAATTTGTCATTTAAGAGAAATAAATTTTCCCATCAATAAAAATAATAAAAAAGAACAATAAAAAATAAAAAGTTAAAGTCTTCACTTGTTAATAAAAAATTTTTATTCATTAATCAGCTTTCAAAAATACCCAATAGGTCATCACAAAATTTTTGCAAGTAAAAAGGACCTGCCTAAGCAAGTCCTTAAATTTATTTTACTTTGACAGACAAGTCGTCTGCTTCTACTTCAACTACAATTGTGTAGCCGTCCATTACGTCACCCCTGATTATCATCTTTGAAATAATAGTTTCAAGCTTGTGAGAGATGTATCTCTTAACAGGTCTTGCACCATATTGTGGGCTAAAGGATGCATTCAAGATAAAGTCCAAAGCTCCATCTGTAACTTCGATGTGGATGTCCCTATCTGCAAGTCTTTTTTCAACTTCGGCAATACTTTGCTTGATGATGCCATAAATTTCACTCTTTTGAAGTGGTTTGAATAAGACAATTTCATCAACCCTGTTTAAAAATTCTGGCCTAAAGGATGCCCTCAAGTCAGCCATAACATTTTCTCTTGCCTCTTCTTTTATCTTGCCATCTTGGTCGATGCCGTCAATTAAGAAGTGTGATCCAATGTTTGAAGTCATGATAATAACTGTGTTTTTAAAGTCCACAGTCCTTCCTTGGTTGTCAGTAAGTCTACCGTCATCAAGAACTTGTAACAAGATGTTAAATACATCTGGATGAGCCTTTTCAATTTCATCAAAAAGGATGACTGAGTATGGTTTTCTCCTTACTGCTTCAGTAAGTTGGCCGCCTTCATCATAGCCTACATATCCTGGAGGGGATCCAACAAGTCTTGACACAGAGTGTTTTTCCATGTACTCGGACATGTCAATTCTTATTAGGTTTCTCTCGTCATCGAAAAGTGTCTCAGTAAGTGCCTTGGCTGTTTCAGTTTTACCAACTCCAGTTGGTCCTAAGAAGATAAAGGAACCTATTGGTTTGTTTTTATCTTTAAGTCCAGCTCTTGCTCTTAAAACTGCATCTGACACAAGTTCGATAGCCTTGTCTTGACCAATAACTCTCTTGTGGAGGATGTCTTCAAGACCTAACAACTTATCTCTTTCAGTCTTATTTAATTTTTCAACAGGGATTCCTGTCCACCTGCTAACTACATAGGCGATTTCATCTTCTGTGACTTCTTCCTTCACCATAGATGACTCATCTTTTGTAGATGCTTTTTCCCTTTCTGCAAGTTCTTCTTTTAACTTTGGAAGAGTTCCGTATTTTAATTCAGAAAGTCTTTCAAGGTCGTAATTTCTTTCAGCTTCTTCAATGGCGTGGTTAGTATCTTCGATTTTCTTCTTGATGTCCTTTGTGGAGTCAAGTTCCTTCTTTTCTGCTTCCCACTTAGATTTTAACCTGTCAAACTCTGCCTTTTCTTCAGAAAGTTCTCCTTGAAGTTTTTTAAGTCTTTCAGCACTTGCTTCATCAGTTTCCTTTTTAAGGGCTTGATTTTCAATTTCAAGTTGCAAGATTTTTCTTCTAACTTCATCAATCTCTGTTGGCATTGAGTCGATTTCTGTCCTAAGCATTGCACAAGCTTCGTCCATTAAGTCAATCGCCTTATCTGGCAAGAACCTGTCAGTGATATACCTGTCAGATAAAGTTGCCGCAGCTATAACTGCTGAGTCAGAAATCCTTATTCCGTGGTAAATTTCATATTTATCTTTAAGTCCACGAAGGATTGCAATAGTATCTTCAACACTTGGTTCCTTTACCATAACCTTTTGGAATCTTCTTTCAAGGGCAGGGTCCTTTTCGATGTACTTCCTGTACTCGTCAAGAGTTGTTGCCCCAATAGCGTGAAGTTCACCACGCGCAAGCATTGGCTTTAAAAGGTTGGATGCATCCATTGCACCATCAGTCTTGCCTGCTCCAACAATGTTGTGGATTTCATCGATAAATAAAATTATATCTCCATTGGATTTTAAGACTTCATTTAAAACAGCCTTTAATCTTTCTTCAAATTCACCACGATATTTTGCACCAGCAATTAGGGCGCCCATATCAAGTGAAAAAACAGTTTTGTTTTTTAGACCTTCTGGCACGTCTTCAGAAACAATTCTTTGGGCAAGTCCACCAGCAATGGCAGTCTTACCAACTCCAGGAGGACCAATTAAAACTGGGTTGTTCTTAGTCCTACGAGAAAGAATCCTGATAACATTACGAACTTCTTCGTCACGACCAATAACTGGGTCAAGCTTGCCTTCACGAGCAAGTTCAGTTAAATCTTGGCCGTACTTCTTTAGAGCGTCGTAAGTTCCCTCTGGATTGTCAGTAGTTACGTGTTGGTTGCCCCTAATTTTTTTAAGGGCATTTAAAAATCCATCAGCATCAATCTTGTTCTTGTTAAATACAGAAGAAGAATCAGTTCCCTTCATATTCAATAGAGCAAGATAGATGTGTTCAACAGAAAGGTAATCATCACCCATCTTCTTCTTAAAGTCCTCTGCCTTTTGGAAAAGTTCCCTATAAGAAGAGTCGGCATAAACTTCTGCACCTGATTGTTTTGGAAGTCTTTCAATAACCTTTAAGACATCACCTTTTAACATATCAGGGTTTTTATCCATATATGTCAAGACCCTAGGAATAAGGCCTTCCTTGTCATTTAAGAGGGCGTAGTTGATGTGAATTTCTTTTACCTCTGGATTGCCGTATTCCTTAGCAATATTATATGCACCTTGAACGGCTTCAAGGGATTTTTGAGTAAATTTTTCAAAATTCATATAAACACCTCATTTGTTCAATATATTTATTCAATAAAAATTGTTATTTACTTATTTTTTCTAATTCCTTATATAATTTTTCTTGTTCTTCAGTTAAATCTTTAGGATTTACAATGTTAAAGACCACGTAAAGGTCTCCCACATTTCCCTTAAGGTCCTTAAAGCCCTTAGAAGAAATCCTCATCTTGTTGCCACCAACAAAGCCTTGAGGAATCTTTAACTTTAACTTGCCACTAAGAGTTTCCACAGTCTTAGAAGATCCAAGAGCAGCTTCCCATGGATATATGTTAACAGTCCTTGTCACATCAAGCCCATCTAGGACAAGATTTTTTTCGTCCTTGATGTTTATCTTGAACAAGATATCTCCAGGAAGACCAAACTTTTCTCCCCTTACCTTGACCTTCTTGCCCCTAGTGATTCCAGCAGGGACTTTGACAGCAACATCATATTCCTTTTGCTTATAAGTTAGGGAAACATCCTTTGTCACACCTTCAAAGGCCTCTTTGATAGAAATAGAAAGTTCAGATTCAAACTTATTTCTAGCCTTCTTTTGAGACCTTCCCCTTCCCTTGGAAGAGAAATCTCCGAAGATGTCATTTATGTTAAAACCACCAGAGAAATTGCCACCAGACTTAGAAGAACCAAAAATAGTTTCAAAGAAGTCTGAGAAATCTGCACCGCTTCCTCCTGTGGTATAAGTGTAACCATATTGAGAAGGGTCGAAATCATAACCAGATGAAAAATCATAATTAGATCCAAAAGTATCATATTTTTTTCTTTTGTCGGGATCCGATAAGACCTCGTAGGCCTCAGAGACTTCCTTAAATTTTTCTGCAGCTGCCTCGTCGCCTTGGTTGACGTCGGGATGATATTTTTTCGCAAGCTTCCTATAAGCCTTCTTTATCTCCTTTTCATCTGCATCTTTAGAAACTCCAAGGATTTCATAATAATCTTTGTATTTCAAAATGTAACCTCCTCATATATATAAACATTTAATCTCTCTCTAATTATATCCCAATAAAAAATATTGCAACATAATAGGAATTAATTAAATGGATTTAAAATTAAGACTTTTATTTAATTTAATTTCCATTTCCATTTCCATTTCCATTTCCATTTCCATTTCCATTTCCATTTCCATTTCTGTGAAATTAAAATAAAAATCACAGTCAAATTTAGTTTGACTATCTTTGACTATCTAAATTATACAACATCGTTAGCACTCTTGCAAGTAGTCTGCTAATTTATTTTTAAAAATTTTTCTCCTTTATAAAGTCGCGAAAATCTAGGAAGTTAAGGGGATTTACAAAGTCGTAAAAACTTTTGGGCTCGTAAAAAACTGCAAAGTCATGAGAAACTGCAAAGTTAGAGATATTAAATAAGTTGTAACAAGCTAGGAAGCCATAGAATAATGCGAAGTCATAAAAATCCATAAACTCATAAAAATCTGTGAAGTTATAAACTTATATGGAGTCATATAAGCTTACGAAGTCGTAAATACTTATAAAGTCATGAATATTCATTAAGAAAAAAAAAACTTAACAAGCTTATCAAATAAAATTTTTTTAATTTCACAAAATATTTTTAAAATTTTTATTGTCTTATTCGTGTTACTATGTTAAACTGATAACAGATTATTTAATACACTTTTTTAATTAAATTCCTTTTTACTCGCCGAGATTGTCTCGGCAATTTTTTTGCCCTTTTTTAAGTCAATTTAAAATTAATTCCATTTGTATATCATTTGTAAAAATGATAAAATGAACTTACCATAAAGAGAAGGCGAGAGACAAGCTCATCGACCCTTCAGCAACCTACCATGAGGCAAGGTGCTAATGCTTGTATGATGGATACATATTAATCTTGCATCCATCTTTCGATGGGTGCTTTTTTCTTCTCTAATTTTAAAGGAGGAGTTTATATGTTAATGGAAGTTTATTATGAACATTATCGAGAAAATTGTAAGGGTGCTTATTGGGAAGAACCCATTTCTATTCCTTACGGAGTTTATGATAGGGATAGGAAGGCTAGGAACTCATTTTATGGCTACTTAACATCTAAGGGTTTTAAGTGTGTCACTTGGAACAATGATTATCCCCTTATACTTGTCAACACAGAGCTTAAACGCTTTGGTCTAATCTACCGCGCCTGTGCTCATAAGTGCGTAGACTCTAGAAATTATACAATACAAGAGTTTAAGGATGAGGTTCTAAACATTAAATAAATTTTTCAATTCATCTCATAAGCCTATATGATTTTTATGAGTCAAAACTTGTTTTGATACGACATTGTTTTATGAGTAGCATAAAGATAAAAAGAGAGGAAGTAACTTATCTACTTCCTCTTATCACTCTTTCACATTAAAATACCCCTAGTTCTTCTGGACCTAGGGGGTAATTTTTTATTTTATGAATTGAATTCTTTGTATTCTCTTTTGGCTTCTTCTTGTTCTTCTGGTATTACTTTGATGCTGGCTTTTATTATTCTTTTTTCTGCTACTGCTAGTTCTGTCAAGATGCAGCCGCCTGCCTTGACGCTAAGTTTTTTCTTTTGTTTTTCGTCTGGTATAAAGCCAAGTTTTTCTATTATCAAGCCAGATATTGTTTCGTGGTTTTCTGAATATAGTGATAGGCCAAGGGCATCGTTTATATCTTCTATGTCCATGGATCCGTCTACTATATATTCGTTTTCGCCAATTTTTTCTACGCTGTGGTCTTCCTTGTCGTACTCGTCTTCGATTTCTCCAACTATCTCTTCTACTATGTCTTCTACTGTTACCATACCTGAGAAGCCTCCGTACTCGTCTATTAGGATTGCTACGTAGTTTTTGGATGCTTGAAGTTCCTTTAGAAGCATGTCAATTTTTTTGGTTTCTGGTACATAGTAAGGTGACTTGATACAATTGTCCAAGTTTATGGACTCGTAATCATTTTTTGCGTATTCAACAAAGAGGTCCTTGATGTAAACTGTTCCCAGGATGTTGTCTGTGTTCTCACGATAGACTGGCATCCTTGAGTAACCCATCTTCAAGACTTCTGTTATTGTTTCTGTTGTGAACTCGTCGTAGTCTAGCATGTAAATTGATGTCCTTGGTGTCATGATTTCATATGCCAACTTGTCGTCAAAGTCCATTATGTTAACTATCATTTCTTCCCCAGCTGAGTTGATTACTCCTTGTTGGGTTGAAACTTTTATATAGGATTTTAATTCTTCTTCTGAAATTTTTTCTTCTACGTCCTCTGAATATTTTCCCATAATCTTTAATACTATTACTGTTGAAACTGATAATAGTTTTACAAAGGGATAAAATATTTTTGAGGCAAAGGCAATTGCACCTGATGATTTGAGGGCAACTTTTTCTGAATTTTGTAGGGCAATTCTCTTTGGCACTAGCTCACCAAAAACAAGTGTTATATAAGATAGGGCTAGAGTCACCAAAATAAAGGCTACTGTGCCACCATAGGGTATCCCGTATCCTCTTAAAAATTCTCCAAATACTTTTGAGATAGAAGTTGCTGCAGATCCAGATGAGAAAAATCCTGCCAAGGTTATTGCAACTTGGATTGTGGATAAAAATCTCGTTTGATCTTCTGAGATATCTAAAAGAGTCTTCGCTCTCTTGTCTCCATCTTCTGCCATTTCTTTTATCTTGTTGTTGTTTACTGAAACCATTGCCATTTCAGCTGACGCAAAAAATGCGTTAATGCTTGTAAGTATTGCTATTAATATGAGCTTAGCCCACAAGGCGCCATCGTCCATAAAATCTTCCTCCATTATCTTTTTGATTAATTATATCAAAGAATTTATATTTGTGACAATAAAATAATTAATCTTATCAAGCTTTTTAGCTAATTTCTAAGGTTTAAGAATTTCCTCCTGTGGTATGAATTAATTATAGACTAAGATTGGAGGTCTTGAATGAAAAAATTAAAAAGAAGCTTGTTTATAATTTTACTTATTGGTCTAGCCCTCTTTGCTGCCTTCTTCTATGGCAAGAGGCAAATGAAAAGCGAGATGGAGCCAGAAATTACTTCTAGCTTAATTTACAACAAGCTGGTTTCTGCCAAGGAGCTGACAACTTTAAAGTACCACTACACAAACATGGGCCACTTTGAAAATCAAAATACCTTTTACGGTTACAAGGTCCCCTTCACTTCTAAGGAGTTTATTGTTTCCTACGAGGGACTTATCAATGCTGGCATAGATCTTGATAAGATTAAGGTTGATGTTGGCGACAAAACTATTGAGATAAAAATTCCACCAGCAGAAATTTTGAGCCACGAAATTTATGAGGACTCATTAAAGGTTTATGACGAGAGGGAATCTATTTTTAACAGGATTGACATCGAGGACTACAATAATTTCTCAAAGGATCAAAAGACTGAAGTTGAAAAGAGAGCAATAAAAAAAGGCCTCTTAAAGGAAGCCGACGAAGAATCAAAGAAAGCAATCCAAGAAATTCTTGGGGCAGACACAATTTTGAGCAAGTACGACATAAAAATCATAAGAGACGAAAATTTAAAATGAAAAAATAGAAGGGCTTTCTACTCGAAGGCCCCTCTTCTCTTTTAGCTTTCTAATAATTTTTTTACTTCTTCAATCTTTACTTCGTCTAGGCTCTTGTATTTCCAATCTGGATTATTGTCCTTGTCTATCATCTTATACCTAATTCCCTCTTGCATCTCGCCAACCTCTAGGGAGTATTTTAAAATTTTTTGGTCTAGGTCCACAGTTTCTACATAGGTCAAGTCCTTGCCAATAAAATATTTTTCAAACTGCAAAGCCAACATAAATTGGGATTTGCCCCTTAGGTCTTTTAAGATATCTGATGCAAATTCATCTTCCTTGTTGTCCTCTAGTTTTTCATAAATTTCAGCTAAAGTTTCTCCTGAGAAATATTTTTCTATTTTATCAGCATTTTTCTCAACAAGGGTCTCGTGAATTTCCTTTTTATATTTTTCTGCTTCTTCTCTTAACTTACCGATTAATTCATTACCCTCGTAATTTTCTGATAACTCAAAAAACTTTTCTCTTATCTTTTCATAATCTTTTGAGTCAATATATACATGAGCAAGTCCATGCTTAATCAAATCTGGGGATGCTAGACTTCCTCCACAGAGTCCTAGGTATTGTCCAAGAGCTTGAGGCAAGCTAGAGATAAATTTCCCCACACCTACATCGGGTACAAAGCCTAGCCTTGTTTCTGGCATTGCCCATTTTACACTTTCGTCAGAAATTATGAAATCAGAATTTATGCTTATTCCAATTCCACCACCCATGACTATTCCCTTCCAATAAGAAACAATAGGTTTTTTATAAGAGGCAACATACTTGTCTAGGTCAAACTCTTTGACAAAGAGCTCGTCCTTATCCTGGCACTCATCATTGATAATAAAATCATTGTATAGGTGGACCAAGTCGCCACCAGAACAGAATCCCTTAGAAGACTTACTTTCGAAGAGGATAGCCCTTATTCCATCATCTTTTTCCCATTTTTCTAAAATATTTCTTATATCCTTTACCATCTTTAAGTTGATGGCATTTATTTTTTTTGGCCTATTAAAATAAATTATTCCAACATTTTTTATCACTTTGCTTATTATAAAGTCATCTTTTTTCATCATATCACCAACTTCTTAATTATTTTTAATGTCTACCCCAATTTATAGATAAGAAATTGAAAAATATAAATCTCATTAAGTCATAAGACTCCAAGTCAATAAAAAATCCCGACTTGTGTCAGGATTAAAATTATTTTTTATTTTGTGCCAAGTTTATTATTTGGTCTGCTATGCTTTCAAAGTCAAAGGAAGATGAGTTTATCAAGATGTCGTAGTTGGCTGACTCGCCCCAAGTTCTTCCAGTGTTCCTGGAATAGTGGTTGGCACGTCTGTTGTTTTCACGAGTCATTTTTATCTCAAGCTTGTCCTTTTTAACCTTGTAAGTATTTAAAATTCTCTCTTCTTTAAAGTCCTTTGATGCGTAGATAAAGACTGAGAGCTTTGGAAAGTCTTCCAAGACAAAGTCACTGCACTTGCCAAAGATCACAAGTTTTTTCTTTTTTGCAAGCTCCCTAATTGTCCTTGAGTCTAAGAGGAAGGCTGCGTCGTCAACTGCTATGTCCTCTTGGGAGTAGGAATAGTTTTGTCTATATAGGTCGTAGATTGTCCCCTGCAAGAAGGAGTCATCTTTTTTAATTTCTTCAGGCTTTACCTTCTTTTCAAGGCTAGTAAGTTCTATTAGTTTTTCATCATAAAATTCGTAATTTAATTTATCTGCAACTTTCTTGGCAATTTCATTTGCCCCAGATCCATATTCTCCATCAATTGTTATTAGTTTTTCTCCGGTTTTTTGGAATATTTTTTTAAATAGTGACATATCTTCACCTCTCTTTAATTATACTCTAGCTTTGTGAAAGTTTTTTTATTCAATTTAAAATTCTTGTGAAATTTTATCCCCTATTTAATTTTCTCTCTAGTCTCTTCTCAAGATAAGCTTCTATTGGGACTTGGGCAAATATTGTTGCCAGGAAAATTATTATAGCTCCAAAGATTTCTCTTTCCGTCATCTCTTGTGATAGGATAAGCCAACCAAAGAGGGCTCCAAAAACTGATTCAAGGGAGCAGATCATTGATGCAACAACTGGTTCTAGGTCCTTTAATGCCATTAGTTGAATAGTGAATCCAACCCCTGAGGACAAAATCCCTACATATAGAATTGTAGCTTGAGATTTTAAAATTGCCTCCATACTTATGTCTTCAAGGACAAGAGCTCCCACTAAAGATATGACTCCACAAACTGCAAACTGAACTAGGGAAACTAAAACTGCATTAGTATTGGTTGAGTACTTTGTCAGTAATAAGATGTGAATGGCAAAGACAAGGGCAGATAAAATTACAATTAAGTCTCCCCTATTTATCTTAAGTCCACCCTTTATTGACAAGAGGTAGGTCCCCACCATGGCAAGAAAGATACAAAGTATAATTTTTACACTTGGTCTTCTTCCAAAAAACAGTCCTATTACTGGAATAAAAACTATGTAGAGGGCTGTCAAAAAACTTGCCTTGGCAGCTGTTGTATAAATAAGAGAAACTTGTTGGAGGTTAATGGCTATGGTAAAGACCAGGCCACAAATACTTCCTCCCACAAGGGTCCTCTTCATGTCAAACTTCTCTTCTCTGTACGAAGCTGACTTCATCATAAAAAATTTATAGGTTAGGTATAAAAATACAACTGCTACAAAACATCTTGAGGCAGTAAAAGAAAGGGGCCCTAAGTGTTCCATACCCGCTGCTTGTGCCACAAAGGCAAGTCCCCAGATTATTGCCGTTGCAAATAACATTATTGATGCTTTAAGTTCTCTTTTCATTTTTACACCACCCAAAAAACACCAATTCAGAAGTTTAAGCCCAAATTGATGTTAAAATTCTATAATTTAATATTATCACAATTTATCTAAGAAAAATAGTAATGCAATATTTCTTACCATAAAAATTTTAAATTAGACCTTTTTTAAATCTCATGTATAATTAAGATAAGAGGTGAATTATGATAAAGTTTAATTTGTATAAAGAAGGAGGACTAAAAGTCCACTTCGTTAAAAAAGATCAAGAGCTTCCTAGTGAAATCAAGGAGTATCTTGAAAAGAAAAAGTTCGCTTATAAGTTTAAAGAAAGTTTATACCTTCCTAGCTTTGAAGAAGAATCAGAAATCTTCATGGGACTTGGCGATGATGAACTTGACCTTGAAGATGTGAGAAATCTTTTCTTCGAACTTGGAAATATTTTAAGAGATAACCAAGAGCACGAAGTCGAAATTAAAATGCCAGAGCTTTCAATCTGCAACAAGAAAACTATTATGGCAGCCTACGAAGGACTTCGCCAAGGTGAATATGAATTCACAAAGAAAACTGATGTAAAGGAAAAGAAAGCCGACTTTGAAATCACTGTCAACTACACTGCATTTAGGGGACCTGAAGCAAAATTAAGAGAGGGTCTTAATAAGATAGAAAATATTATGGACGGGGTCTTCCTTGCAAGAGACCTTGTAAATGAAAGAGCCAATGTAATTTATCCCGAGACTCTTGCTAAGATTGCTAAAGAAAAATTAGAAGAAGCTGGAGTTAAGGTTACAGTTTATGAAGAAGATGAAATCGAAAAAATTGGCATGAAGGCCTTTTTAAGAGTTGCAGCAGGTGCTACAAACCGTCCAAGACTTATTGTTATGGAATACAAAAACGCCGACACAGAAAAAGTTGCCCTTGTTGGTAAGGGACTAACTTACGACTCAGGTGGCTACAACATCAAGTCTCCATCAGGCATGAACTACATGCACTGTGACATGGGTGGAGCAGGTACAGTTATTGGCACAATCTATGCCCTTGCAAAGAACAAGGCAAAGACAAATATAGTTGGCGTAGTAGCAGCTTGTGAAAATATGATTTCAGGTCAGGCTTACAAATCTGGCGACGTAATCGACTCCATGAAGGGACTTACTATCGAAGTTGCAAACACAGACGCTGAAGGAAGAATTACCCTTGCCGATGCCGTACACTATGCGACAAATGATCTTGGAGCAGAAAAAATTATTGACCTTGCAACACTTACTGGTGCAGTTACAATTGCCCTTGGAGAAGTTTACACAGGTGCAGTTACAAATAACGAAGACTTTTACAATGAAGTCCTTGAAGCAGGTAAGCTAGCTGGAGAAAAAATGTGGGCCTTCCCTTACGACGAAGACTACAAGAAACTAAACAGGTCAGAAGTTGCTGATATCAAGAACACATCTGGTAGACAAGCAGGGTCTGTTACTGCAGGACTTTTCGTTGGCGAATTCGTAAAAGAAAATACTCCTTGGGTCCACCTAGACATAGCAGCAACAGCTTATAGGGATAAGAAGGTAGGCTATCTTCCAAAAAATGCAACTGGCATTCACGTAAAGACATTAAACAACCTATTAGACCCAACGGATTGCTAAAAATTTTTAAACCACAACCACTGGCTGAGTTCACAGGCTGGTGGTTTTTTTGTAAGAAACTTTTATAAAAATTTTACAAAAATTTTTAAAGAAGCTAGAAAAAATAATATTTTCTTGTGCTACAATAAAAAATATTAATTAGCCTTTAAAGTTTTTATACTTTAATCATTAGTTAGTTTCTTAAAATTTTATGCCTAAGTGGTTACAAATATTATTTTAATTGGGAGTACAAAATGACCTTAGCAATAAATAAAATCATCAACAGTTTACTAGAAATCATATTATTTTCTCTCCTTCCCTTTCTTTTCTGGTACTTTTCAGCAAGAAAACAAGAAAGTTTTAAAGAATGGATAGGACTGAAAAAAATAAAAGGAGCTAAGAAGACAGCACTTGCAATTATTATAGTGACAACTTTTTATTTATTGATAAGCTTAATTCTTCTTAATAGCTTAAAAAATATAGAAAATGCAACTTCAGAATTCCAAGGACTTGGCTTTGCTGCCCTTCCTGCAATTTTTATCTATGCAATCTTTAATACGTCTTTTCCTGAAGAAATCTTATTCAGAGGCTTTATCTTAAAAAGACTTGCCAATAAGCTAGGATTTACTAAGGCAAATTTTATACAATCCCTCCTATTTGGTCTCTTGCATGGAGTTATGTTCTTTCCTCTTGTTGGTAATTTAAAATCTATTTTAATTATTTTATTAACAAGCCTTGCAGCCTTATCTATGGGTTATGTAAATGAAAAATCATCAGATGGATCAATTATTCCTAGTTGGATTATACATGCATTTTCTAATTTTATTGCTGGTCTTTATGCTGCCTTTTATATTTAATTTAGTTTTCTTTAAATTATAAAAGACCCTGCGAGATAAATTCTGGCAGAGTCTATAAAAGTTAATATAGTTTGCAATAAAAAATCTGCTAGAGATTTTCTCTCTAGCAGATTTATTTTTTTATAGGAATAGTCCACCGTGTGCAACAAATAGTGGTGCGAATACAAGGGATACAACAGTTATAAGTTTAATTAGAATATTAAGAGAAGGTCCTGATGTATCTTTGAATGGGTCACCAACTGTGTCTCCAGTTACAGCTGCCTTGTGAGCTTCTGAACCTTTACCACCATGTGCTCCACCTTCGATGTATTTCTTAGCGTTGTCCCAAGCTCCACCAGCGTTTGACATGAAGATTGCCATTAGTACGCCTGTTACAAGAGCTCCGGCTTGAAGTCCACCTAGGGCTTCTGTACCAAGTAGTAGACCTACTAGTACTGGAACAATTACAGCGATTAGTCCTGGCACGATCATTTGCTTAAGAGCAGCACCTGTTGAGATGTCAACACATCTTGCATAGTCAGGTCTTGCTTTACCTTCCATGATTCCAGGAATTTCTCTGAATTGTCTTCTAACTTCGTCGATCATTTCTGATGCTGCGTTACCTACTGCTGACATAGTAAGTGCAGAGAAGGCAAATGGAAGCATACCACCAACGAATGTTGCAGCAATAACTTCTGGCTTAGAAATATCAATTCCTGTAAGTCCAGTAGCGTTAATGTAAGAAACGAAAAGTGCAAGGGCAGTAAGTGCTGCTGATCCAATTGCAAATCCCTTTCCTATAGCTGCTGTTGTATTACCAACAGAGTCAAGTGAGTCTGTAATATCACGAACTTCTTCTGGTAATTCACACATTTCTGCAATACCACCAGCGTTGTCTGCGATTGGTCCATAAGCGTCTACGGCAATTGTCATACCAGTTGTTGAAAGCATACCAACAGCTGCAAGAGAAATTCCGTAAAGTCCTACGATTGGATCAGCGCTTCCGCCAGCTCCAAGGTAAGCTGCAATAATACCAATAGCAATAACGATGATTGGTCCAACTGTTGACATCATACCAACAGAAAGTCCAGCAATAATATTTGTTGAAGAACCAGTTTCTGATTCTGCTCCAATTCTCTTAACTGGTGCATAATCATCAGCTGTGTAATATTCTGTGAATTTAGAAATTATTAGACCAACTGCAATACCAATGATTACTGGTGCAAATGGTGAAAAACTTCCAAAGATGTAGTTTGATAAAAGTGCTGAAGCTATCATTGTAACAGCAGCTGCTACATATTCACCTGCGTTAAGAGCCTTTTGTGGGTTCTTGTCTCCCTTTACAAAGAAAGCAGCTACAATTGATGCAAGAATACCAACTGTTGCAACAAGCATACCAAATACAACGCCTTTTTCTTCGTAAGCTACAACTCCAAGAGTAATAACTGAAAGAAGTGCTCCAACGTATGATTCAAATAAGTCAGCTCCCATACCAGCAACGTCCCCAACGTTATCTCCTACGTTATCAGCGATAACTGCAGGGTTTCTTGGGTCGTCTTCTGGGATACCAGCTTCAACTTTACCTACAAGGTCAGCTCCAACGTCTGCAGCCTTAGTGTAGATACCACCACCAACTCTTGCAAAAAGTGCAATAGATGATGCTCCAAGTGAAAATCCTGTAATGATTTCAGTTTGTCCACCTGTTAGGAAGTATGCGCAAGAAATACCAATAATTCCTAGACCAACAACGCACATTCCCATTACAACTCCACCTGAAAAGGCAACGTCAAGGGCTTTACCTAGGCCACCCTTCCATGCTGCGTTTGTTGTTCTAACGTTTGCTTTTGTAGCAACCTTCATACCAACATAACCAGCAGCTACTGAAAAGATAGCTCCTACTATGAAACAAATAGCAGTTGGAATTGATTTAAGTCCTACTGCCAAGATAATTGCAAGTACAACGACAAATACAACAAGAGCTTTGTATTCTCTTGTTAAAAATGCCATAGCTCCTTCTGAAATGTAAGATGAAATTTCCTTCATTCTTTCATTTCCGGCATCTTGTCTTGACACGAAACTTGCTTTGTATGCAGCAAATAGTAGTGCCAAAACGCCGACGATAGGAGCTAGATATAACATATTCATTCTAATCCTCCTTAAATTTTAATTAAATTGCAGCTAATGCAATAAGTGCAAGTACAAAAACGATGCTTGAACCAATAACAACTTTGTTTTGGATATCTTTTTTACTAGAACCCTTATGAGATCCCCACATGCTAGTTTCTTCGCCTTGAAGAGTTCCTAGACCAGCTTGTTCTGATTCCATTTGTGCAACTACAGTTATTACAATTATGCTCGCAATAATAATTATAATAGATAATAAAGTTTGCAAACTTATACCTCCCTTAAATTTCTATAACATATAAATTCTAACACAGCAAGGCTTGCTAATCAACGAATTTATACGATAATTTGGCATTTTTTAACAAGTTACTTCCTTTTTTAAGCCTTCTTCGATTAAGTCCTCCCTATCTTGCATAGCAAGAAGAGTTTTTTCTATCAAGTCGTCAAGTTCCCAGTCAAGCTTTTCTGCCCCTCTTTTTATTACATCTCGAGAGCAGCCTTCTGCGAACTTCTTGTCCTTAAACTTTTTCTTTACACTCTTTAGGTTCATGTCCTTGGTGCTCTTTGATGGCCTCATAAGTGAAGCTGCATAAATTAATCCTGTAAGCTCATCTGCAGCGAAGAGGACCTTCTCCATAAAGAGTTCTGGTTCAACATCAGAACATATTCCAGACCCATGAGACATTATTGCGTGAATTAATTCCTCACTTCCACCTGCCCCACTTAAAATCTCTGGCGTATTCTTTAGATGTTCTTCAGGATATCTTTCATAGTCCACGTCGTGAAGAAGTCCTGCCATCTTCCAAAAGTCTACATTGTCCTTGTCGTACTCTTCTGCAAAGTAACCCATAACACTTTCAAGAGTCAAGGCATGTCTTATGTGGAATTCTTCCTTGTTGTATTCCTTTAAAAGCTTTAAGGCATCTTCTCTACTTATTCCAATCTTCATAATCCCACTTCCTTTTTCCTAATTCTATCACAATAATTTTTGAATTTCACTTTTATCTACTTATGTTATAATGAAGATAAGAATGCAATGAACAATGGAGGTTTTTATGAAAAAAAATGTTGGCATAATGGGCTTTGGTAGAATTGGTAGAGACGCACTAAGAATCTGGGCCCTAAGAGATGATGTTAATTTTGAAGTTACTCACGTAGCTGTAAGAAATTTAGAAAAAACTTTAAAAGAAAGAACTCACCTATTTAAATACGATACAATCTATAGAAAATTCCCTGGTGAAATTGAATTCACTGACGACGGAATGATCATCAATGGAAAGAAAGTTACTTTCGTTGAATCAAAAACTCCAGACAAGATGAACTGGAAAGAGCTTGGTGTTGATGTTGTAATCGATTCATCTGGTGCCTTCAAGGACGAAGAACAAGCAAGAGGTCACCTTGAAAGTGGTGCAAAGAAAGTTGTCTTAACTTCTCCAGGCAAGGGCAAGATGCTTACAGTTGTAATGGGTGTTAACGACGACAAGTACGACCCAGAAAAGGACGACATTATCTCTAACGCATCTTGTACAACAAACTGTCTTGCTCCAGTAACTAAGGTTATCTTAGAAAACTTTGGAATCAAGAGGGGACTTATGTCCACTGTTCACGCTTACACTAACGACCAAAACATCCACGACGGTGTTCACAAGAAGGACATGAGACGTGCAAGAATGGGAGCAGAAAATATTATTCCAACTTCAACTGGTGCAGCTAAGGCTGTTGGAAAAGTTATTCCAGAAGTTGACGGAATCTTAACTGGCTTTGCCCTAAGAGTTCCTGTTCCAACTGGATCATTAGTTGACGTTACTTTTGAACTTGAAAAAGAAGCTACAGTTGAAGAAATCAACGCAGCTATAAAGAAGGCATCTGAAAATGAATTAAAGGGAATCCTTGCTTACTCTGAAGACGAAATTGTTTCTTCTGATATTATTGGCGACACTCACTCATCTATTTTCGATTCACTTCTTACAACTGTTAACGGCAAAATGGTTAAACTTATTTCTTGGTACGACAACGAATGGGGTTACACAGAAAGAGTTATTGACCTAACAGAAAAAATCGTTGAATCTCTATAATTAAATTTATTAGGAGGCTTGCACAGGCAGGCCTTTTTTATTTGCAAGCAAAAAGACCCTACGAGAGGGTCTAAGCTTAATCCTTTATAATTGTCCCGTGATTTTCTGGGTTGTTGGTGTTTAATATTTTTATAGTTATATTTTTCTTGGCAACGGGGCTTATGGCATCTTCTTGATAGACTTGGGCTCCCTCGCCAATTATTTCCTTGAGTTCCGTGTAGGAAAGCTTGTCAATTGTCTTGGCATCTGGGTCTCTGTTGGGGTCAGATGTCATGATTCCATTTACATCAGTCCAGTTTTCGTAGACCTTGGAGTCAAGAGCATAGGCAATGAGGCTTCCTGTGTAGTCGCTGCCTCCCCTTGTAAATGTTACAATCTTGCCCTCTTTGTCGCTGCCATAGAAGCCTGGAACAACTGCCTTTTTATTTTCTCCAATGTGACTTTGGATTGCCCTCTTGGACTTTTCTATGTCAACTTGTCCCCTCTCGTCAAAGATTATTAGGTCCTTGGCATCGATAAAGTCGTAGTTCAAATATTTGGCAAGGAGCTTGGCATTTAAGTATTCTCCCCTGGACACAATAAAGTCCTTGTCCCTAGAATCTTTTATCTCGTCAAAGACAAATTTCAATTCATCATTCCAAAATTCTTCAAGTCCCAAGTCCTCTGCTATGGACAAAAATCTGTTTTTAATTTTTTCAACTTGCTTGTCACGAGTTAAGTTCTGTACTTCCAACTCTTCTTCAAGGGACTTGATAATTTCCCTAACTTCTTCAATCCTCAAGTTTTTATCAGAAAGAGAAATCAATTCATCAGTAATCTTTGTATCCTTTTTAAACCTTCTTCCCGGTGCAGAAACCACAATTACGTCCCTGTCCTCATTGGAGAAGATAATTTTCTTCACCTTGGCAAATTGTCCTGCATCCTTTAGGGAGCTGCCCCCAAATTTTGAAACTGACTTGCCCTCTATACTGTCAATGGCAAAGGGAGTTTCTTGGTAGACGCAGTAGTTAAGCCAGTTGGAAAAGAAGAGGTTGCCCGCCGACCTCCACCTAATTTTTATTTCCTTCTTAGGGTCGTTGTCTTCATAATAATTTATTGGTGGACTGATCTTTTTGCCTTGAGAAAGGTCCCTGATGTACTCATTTTGGAGGGTGTCCTTGTCATATTCCCAGTGGCCAAAGTTGAAGACAAACCTGTTGTCCTTAGTTGTCACAAGGGAACCTCCAGTGTCAGGTCTTGCCGCAAGGACTTCCAAGTCAGAAAAGTCTTCAAAGTCTTCGATGTCAACATAAGTGTGTCTTGATGTTGGAACCAAGAAGCTATCATCAAATCCCTTTACAATTTTATTTTCTTTTAGCTTGTCAAACTCAAATACTCCAAAGATTTTTTCATTGCTAAGCTTGTGCTCAATCTTGTAGTAGTGGTAGAGGGCAGCTTGGGCAGACCAGCAGATAAACATTGTGGAGTAGACATTCTTCTTGGCGAATTCAAAAATTGTCTTTAGCTCGTCCCAGTATTTTATTTTTTCATAGGCTAGGGTCTCAATGGGCGCCCCAGTAATTATCATGGCGTCATACTTGTTGTTTTTTATGTCATCGTAAGTCTTGTAAAAGGATTTCAATCTCTTAGTGTCGGAGTTATTTGGGTCATATGACTCCATCCTAACAAGGTCAATATTAATTTGTAGGGCTGTGTTAGAAAGCATCCTCAAGAGTTGTAACTCAGTTTCTTCCTTCTTGGGCATCAAGTTTACAATGGCTATGCTAAGGGGCCTTATGTCCTGCTTAATGGCAGAGGAATCCCTCATTGTAAAAATATTCTCTCTTTGTAAAACTTCTTCAACGATTAAATCTCTTGGTATTATTAACGGCATTTCTATTCTCCTCTTTTTTTATTTGTACTTGAGGAAGGAAGACAATAAAAAAAGCTTCCATCCATAAAGGACGAAAGCTATTTCGTGTTACCACCTTAATTCTCTTACAACTCGCGTTGAAAGACTCTTCAAGTACTATCATACTCTATCGCTATAACGGGCGCGCCCGTGCCTATCTAAATATCGATAGACCCTCAAGAAGGACCATGTTCTCCTAATCTTCTTCTACTTCTCTCACCAAACGAAGCTCTCTTTAATCAGTCAAAAAGGATACTCTTCCTCTTATTGAGTTATTTTTTATTATAATAGCATCAAAATTTTTTTATGTCAATTAGTAAAAATTGTAAGCTTGTAATTTTTATGAGCTAATAATTTTTTATAAACTCGTAAGTCCTTGTTACTTTATAATTTCTTATCACTTAATAACTTCTTATAACTTTACAGCTTTTTATGACTTAATAAATTATTATCACCTTATGCCTTATTAGGACTTCACAGTTTCTTATAAGTTTAAGCTCATCCACCACTTTGTAAGCTAACAAAACCTACCAACTTCTCATGGTCCTATAAAATCCTACAAAAAAAGAGAGGCTCTTGCCTCCCTTTCGTTAGTATAGTTAGAATTTATTTTTAAGCTTCCTTCTTAATTACATCGATTATAGAACCATCTCTGTATTCTACAACTGCAACTACTTCGTCAGAGAATTCAACTTCTTCAGGTTTACCTGTAAGTTTTTCTGCCATTTCTTGTAGTTCCTTGATGTCCTTAAGTTCAATTCCAGCCTTTTGGAATTTTTCAATTAAGTCTTGTCTCTTTGGATTTACGGAAATACCGTAGTCAGTACAGATTACGTCAACAGATTCTCCTGGTGTACAAACTGTTGTAACCTTGTCTTTGACAATTGGATTTCTTGACCTTACAAGTGGTGCAAGAATAAGTGACATTTCTGCACCTGGTGCTGTATCTTGGTGACCACCAACCGCTTGGTTGATAACTCCGTCTGATCTTGTCATTACGTTTACGTTGAAGTCAGTGTCAACTTCAAGAGCTCCAAGTAATACAAAGTCTAGAGTGTTAACTGCAGGAGTTGGGTTGTTAGGGTTTGCATAAGAAGATGCAGTTTGTTCAAAGTGTTTTGGATTTTCACGAATTGATCTTACTGCGTCAAGGTCAAAGGATTGTGTATCATAGATACCATCGATTAGGCCTTCTTCAAGCATTGTTACCATATAACCTGTAATTCCACCAAGAGCCATTGAAGCCTTGATGCCATCTTTTTTCATTTCTTCACGAAGAAGTTTTGCTACTGCAAGAGTTGATCCTGCTGCACCAGTTTGGAATCTAAAACCGTCCTTATAAAGTCCAGATGCCTTGATTGCCTTAACTGCGTTGTTAGCAATTAATAGGTCACGTGGGTTGTCGTTAAATCTAATTGATCCAGAAACAATTCCCTTTGGATCACCAATTGCATCAACTTCTACAACATAGTCAACATACATCATGCCAATTGAAGCAGGAATATTTGGGAATGGTACAAGGTTATCTGTAATTGCAATTACGCAGTCAGCATACTGTGCGTCAACAATTGCATAACCAAGTGATCCACAAGCTGCCTTTCCTTCTCGACCATTAATGTTTCCATATTCGTCACACGCTGGTGCTGCAAGGAAGGCTACGTCAATATGAAGTTCTCCATCTTCGATAGCTCTTGCACGTCCACCGTGGGAACGAATGATACAAGGTTTTTTAAGGATACCTTGTGAAATTTTTTCTCCAAGTTCTCCTCTTAGTCCAGATGATTGAATCCCAGTGATGACACCTTGTTCAATTAGTGGAATTAGTTTGTCGTGGCATGGTGAAAGTGATGATGGAGCAAGTGTTAAGTCCTTGATGCCCATATCAGCAATAACTTGCATAACCATATTTACAACATAGTCACCATTTCTTAGGTGGTGGTGGAAGGAAATTGTCATTCCATCCTTAAGTCCACTTTTCTTAACAGCTTCTTCAATAGAACCTAGAAGTTTTTTCTCACTCCTATTGCCGTATCTAATCTTTGGAGAAGCCTTTCTTTCAGTTCTAAGATATTTGCCTTCGCCTTTGAAAGGAACAAGTTCGCCAATGCCTTCAAGGTATTCAGGGATATCTCTTCCTACTGCATTTTTATTATAGTTCATCAATATCCTCCTTCTTTAGCACTCCACTTGCAACTGCAAGGTCTAGAACTCTTTGTGCGCCAGCAATAACTGGATAGTCAACCATCTTGCCGTCAACTGTAATAACTCCAGAGCCCTTTCTTTCAGCTTCCTTTGAACCGGCTATAATTCTTAGTGACTTCGTAATATCTTTTTCAGTTGGTGTGTAAACTTCATTTACAACTGCAATTTGTTTAGGGTGGATAACAGACTTACCATCAAAGCCAAGGTCCTTTATAAATTGAACTTCCTCTCTAAAGGCATCCATGTCGCTTAAGTTTGTGTTAACTGTATCGAAGCAAGCAATGCCTGCGTTTCTTGCTGCTAAAACAATTTGACTTCTTGCTGCGAAAAGTTCCCAACCGTGTTTAGACCTTTGAGTCTTTAGGTTAGTAACATAGTCAGCTGCACCAAGAGCAATACCCATCATTCTTGGTGATGCCTTAGCAATGTCAACTGCGTTAATAACTCCAGTTGGAGATTCAATAGCTGCCATCATTAGGGTTCTACCAAGGCATCCCATTTCTTCTTCAACTTCTGTTATTATTTCATCTACATCTATAACATCTTGTGCAGTTTCTGACTTTGGTAGTCTTATAACATCTACCCCAGCCTTTACAACTGCCTTAATATCTTCACGTCCAAAAGGTGTATCAAGGGCGTTAATTCTTACAACAACTTCAGTTTTTCCGTAGTCTAGAGTTTTTAGTGCATTGTAAACTAAAAATCTTGCCGCGTCTTTTTGATTTATGCTCGTAGCATCTTCAAGGTCGATCATAATTGAATCAGGACCATAGATGTGAGCATCAGTGATGTTTGCAGGGTTGTTACCTGGAAGAAACATCATTGTTCTTCTTAATCTCTCTTTCAAAATATCAGCTCCAATTATATTCTGTGCTTTCAGCTGCTCTAAAACATGCTGCTGCTACTCTTGCTTTAATTGTGTAGTCCAAGGCACCCTTGTCTACTGCAGTAACTTTTGCATTTTCTACATCTAATTCTTTTAAAGTTTCTCTTATAACTTTTTCAATTTGTTTACCAAATTGTTTTTTTACTGAACTTTCCAGTTCAATAGATATGCCGTTTCCATCGTCAATAGTGATTAAAATATCATTTGACTCAAGAGTTCCGGCCATGGCTTCTTTTTTTAGTTTCAAAAAAATCCCTCCTAGTCTACATGAGCGTTCCAAAGAGTATTGATCCTATGACTAGTATTATACCTCCACCAAGTCTTGATGAAAGTTGTGCATAAGAAATTAAATCCATTCTGTCAGCTGCTCCAAGAACTGCCAAGTCACCGGATCCACCTCTGTTAGCCATACATAGGCCTGCTGTAACAGCAGAGTCAACAAAGAAAAATCCTACAAGGTGTCCAACAAGTCCTGAACCAATTACAGCACCAACAACAATTAAAAATGCCATAACAACATTACCAAAAGTAATTGCAGCTATAAGTTCATTAAGGTCAGTTTCAACACCAACACCAACCATAATTAAGATTACAATGTTTTTAGTGAAGAAAGATTGAACTTCCTTAGCAGCTTGTCTAAGTGATCCTGGAACAAGTCCAAGTCCATTAGCAAGAGCAACAATAATAATCATAAAAGCAAATGGGTGAATTGGCACTGAAGGAACAAGTGGATCCCAAATCTTATCAGCTACAAGCCTACCTAATTGATAGAAAGTAAGACCCATTAAGATTGCTCCAGCGTAGTCCTTTAATTGTGTTGTGAATTTTTCTTCATTTTGTTCAATTTCAGGAGCTGATCTCATAAGAGTTTTCTTATCTCCTGTAAGACCCTTTCTTGCTTCACCAATCTTATTTAAAATACCACCAGCAATAATAGCGAAGATATTTGCAATTGTAAGAATTGAAATAGCAAAGCCGTAATAGTTTGCAGCAGCATCTCCTGTAACTCTTTCATAAATTTGACTTAGTGGAACTGCACCTGCACCGTTACCTCCACCCATTACAGGAAGAACGTATTTTAAAATAGTGTTTGCTGGAGAAACTCCAAAGAAAAGTCCTCCAATGATACCAAGAATGGCAGCACCTAAAACTCCACCAAGGATTGCTGGAATATATCCTGCAAAAGACTTGATCATAAGGTCTCTATTAAGTCCAAGAAGTGAACCAGAGATACGCATTATGATAAAGAAGTTTAATACTCCCATAGGCTTTGAGTTAACAGATGAAATAAGTTCTACATATTCTTCTGGTATAACATGCAGATAAACTAAAATTGCTGTACCCAAGAAGGCAAGAACAAGTCCACCACCAACATAAGTGTTCCAAATTGGAATCCTCTCACCAATTTCATATAAAATAATACCTATTGCGAACATCAGGGCAACTCCGCCCGCTAAATCCTTTGACAAAACTCCCATATATGTTGCAATAAAAACAATTGCAGATAAAACCAATAGCATTGGAAGATTAAGTCCAAAATATTTTTTCTTCAATAGAAAAACCTCCTTTTTTCTATGATACCCCAGAAAGGCTTTCTTATTCAAGATGTTAACCCGATGAATTCGCCATCTTGCGTAAATATAAAATTGTTATGGTAACAAATTTAATTTGTGGTATCGCTTTACTTTTGCTAATTTATTTTGAAAAATTAGGTCTTCCCAGTTTATATATTTAATTTAAAATTTCTAAGGAATTTTTAAAAATTTTTTTCTTCAAATACTCTTGTCTAAAATAATCTATATTTTTCTAAATTATTATTTTTATATTTTACTCAACTATATTGTGTTCTTATATAACTTTAATCTATTAAATTATTCGCAAATGTCTTATACTATAATTAATAAATATTTTCATCTACGACAATTTGATTAGACTTTCTTGTCTATCAAATTTTAATTTTTTTTACTTATTAAGGAGGTTTTTATGAAAAAGTTTAGTAGACTTTTATTTGTTCTTTTATTGGCTTCTTGTCTTTTAACTCCTAGCTCTCTTTTGGCAAAGGAGAATAGCGACAATAACGAAAAAATTGAGACCTTGCAAAAAGCTGGAATCATTACTGGTTATCCTGATGGCAGTCTTGGACTAGATAAGCCCATCACTCGTGCTGAAATTGCTGTAATTCTTACAAAAATAAAGGGCGAGCTTGTTGAAAAAAATGACCAGCAAATTTTTAATGACGTGGGCAAGGGTCATTGGGCAAAGTTTTATGTTGAAAACGCCAGCCAAATAAAAAATCCACAGGGCATCTCTGCTATTGTTGGATATCCCGATGGATCCTTCAAGCCTTCTAATCAAATCACTTATGCTGAGATTTTAAAAATTTTAGTTGCAGCAAGTAAGTCGGACTTAACTTCTGCTGATGTGAAGGAATCTACTTGGCCATCATCTTGGATAGCTTGGGCAAATTCCATGGGGATAATTGGACCTAATAGTGGGATTGAAAACCCTGAGCCAAATAAATTTGCTCCTCGTGGTCATGTCTTTACAATGGTTTATAATGCTATGTCTGATGATATCAATAAGATTGAATCCAAGGCTCCAGAAAATATAAATGAAAAAACAAAGGAACTTTCTAAAGAAATTAAAATAGAAAACGCCGATAACAAAAAGGCAACTGTTGATAGTGAGATTGGAAATATAGATTCCTTTAACAAGGGAGTAAATTTTAACCACGACTTGTTCCATCAAGAATTTTTAAAGTTAATTAATGCTGACAGACAAAACTTGGGGTGTGATCCACTTGAATGGGCTGATGATTTAACTAAGGGTGCATCAATTCGTTCTGAAGAGCTTGTAGCAAATGGATCTATTGATGTAAATGGAAAATTTCACCGACGCTTAGATGGTCGACCATGGCAAACTTCTTTAGATTATCTTGAGCCTCAAATTTCTACAACTACTCACGGTGAAAATCTTGTTGAGATTATCAATTCTTCTAGTAATGGAAATATTGCACCTAAGACTCGAAAACTTTTAACTGATGAAAAGTTCATGGCAAAGACTCTTTATGATTTGTGGTGGAATTCACCTGGCCATCGTGACAACATGATGAATCCAAAATTTAAATATTTAAATCTTCAGCTTCGTCTTGGCGATCACGCAAAAAATGTTGACAAGGGCAAGAGGACTTTCTACTTTGTTGGAACAACTCATTTCAGAGGCGACTACAAATAAAAAATAATCCCCAAGAATTTATTTCTTCTTGGGGACTTTTTTATGATTTCTTGCAAGATTATTTAGCAAAATTTCAAAAATTTTTTGAGGGCTATTCCATTGTATCTTTAATAATTTCTCTTACTCTCTCTTCAAGTTCCTTTAAGTTGTGCCTTTCTTCCTTGATGCAAGTCCTTGCTGTGTCGCCACAAATTATGCACTTCCTCTCTGGAAGCCCCAAGGATGATCTTGAAATTTGTGAGAAGTCCTTATCGTAGATGTCGATGTCAAGGAGTCTTCCTCCCATGGATTCTTCTTCAACTTCCATCATGAGTTTTTTTATAACACATCCATCGCCATCAAGGACAGCAAGGTACTCCATGCCTGTGACTAAATTTTGATAGTCTTCAAATAAAATTTTTATTTTATTTTCTTCCAAAAGATTTTTAATCTTATCTACATATTTTTTGTGAAAGCTTACTGCTTCTTCAAAGTTTTTGTCTTCGCCAGGAATGTTTAACATAAAGGAAAGGACTGGGGCCTTGTAGATTTCTGTCAGGTCCTTGATCTTGTAATATCTTTTTTCCTTGGCTTCCAACATCCTATTCATGGCAAGTATCTTAGAGTCTATCATTTATTATCCTCTGTCCTTCTTCTGACTTAAGGGCTTTTATCGTTGCTTCCGGCAAAAATCTATAAGCTTCTTCAAATTTTCTTTCCTTTAAAAGAGCCCTAACCTTTGATGCAGAAATTATTTCATTGTTCAGACTTGTCCTTGGAATTTCTACGACCTCTAAGCCATATTCTGGCAAGATTCTTTCCATGGTCTCGTTGTAATTTTTCGTAACAACATCCCTGTCTTCGCTTCCCACAAATCTCTTTTTTATATTTAAGGCTTTTGCAAAGTATCTTCCAAAGATTTTTGTGTCAAGTTCTGAATAGGCCTTTAGGATTGTTTTTTCGTCCTTATAAAAATATGTTGGGAAGGTGTTTTTTGAAATAATGTAGTCGTTGCCAGGATGGACAATGACGTCATCATACTTTTCCAACTCTTCCTTCACAATTTTGTACCTAAAGTCATAGGGGAAGGTGGACCCGTCCTCCTCTACCATAAAGATGTGCAGAAGATCTGTTCTCTTTCTCGCTTCCTCAATTAAATAGAGGTGACCCTTGGTCATTGGATTGGCATTTATAACAATTGCGCCAGACTCCCTCTGGTCTTCAATATTTTTTAAGAGTTTGTGAAGTTCTTCTATCTTATTGTCTAAGAGGGCAACATCTTCTGTCTCTTCAACTAGAGAAAACCCAAAGTCTGTAAAGATCTTAATGTTTTTTGGCTTTGTAAAGATGAAGAGATGATTATTCCCAATCTCGTATTGATGATCAAGTAGCCTTGTGATTATTGAATTTGTAATCCCCATGCCTTGGTAGGCTGGGTCAATGGCAAAGCACTTTAGGACCCTGCCAGCACAAGATCCAGTTCCAACAATTTTGTCGCCGTCAAGTGCCACAAGGGTGTAGTCCACGTCCCTCTCATAGTTTATGTCAAAGTCTTTCAAGAATTTCTCAACATTCTTCTTTTCAAATTTCATAACTTGTCTATAATCAATCAATGTTTCCCTCCAAGAGATAAAAATACAGGGTGAGGATCAAAAAGTCCGCGCAGCCTCCTGGACTTAGGTTTCTCCTCTTGTACTCCTCATTTATTTTTTGGATTTCTTTCATTCCAGCTTCATTTTCGTACAATTTATTTTCAAGAACAAGACTGGAAGTTTCTTTCAAAAATTCTAGACCCTCAAGTCCTCCTCTTTTGATTATGTTTGAATCCTCGATAAGGGACATGAAATAAAATAGGGTGCCAGTGAGGGCGTAGTCAAAATTTGTCTTCTTCTCAGCTTCCTTTAAGAAGTCAAGTCCCATAAGGGCCTTCTTAAAACCTTCTTCGGCCTCTTCTCTTATTCCCTTTAGTCCATATTTTTTGTAATTTTTTTCGCCATGGGTTTCTGCCTTCTCAATTTTCAATTCATTGCTTATACCACGATTTAGGTAAGCCACTCGGTCAATTACTTTCTCAAAAGAAAAATCTTCTCTTTTAATTTCTATTGCACTTGCATAAACCATGAGGCCAAGAGAAAAAATAATTCCCTTGTGGGTGTTGGCTCCACCAGTTACTGCCTTCATCTTTTCTTCATAAAGCTTTCCATATTCTCTAAGCTCCAAGAAGTCCTCTCCCTTAGATTTTTCTCCAAGCTCATAAGAAATCTTGAAGTAGTCGTAGAGGACTAGGGATGACTTTAAGAAGTCCATGTAGTCCATGTCGTCATGGGCTCCCACATCTATTAGACTAACAAGCCCTGGCTTGGGACTTAAGGATACCTCATAGATGAGAGCGTAGCTAGCAAGTCTTGCGATTTTATCTGAATTTAACATAATCCCTCCGAATTCATTATAATAAATAAAAAATCTTTCATCTACTTTTTTATTTTTATGTGAGTTACATCCTAATTTTGTCATCAAAAAAGAGAGGTCTAGGCCTCTCAATTTTTATTTTAAAGTATTCAATTTATTTTGATTTTAATTTCAAAAATTTTTACGCTTATATAAAAGCAAATTAAAATTGTGAGTCGTTGTATCTCGCCTTGTAGACATAGGAGTTTTGATTTAAGGCTGTTAAGATTTGACCTTGGTGATCCTTGTCCTTGGTGTCGATAATAATGCTGACGATCATGGAGTCTATTGTTTCCCCAACTAGGTCTACGTTTTGATAAATTTGAACGATGTTGGCTCCTTGCTCTTCAAGAAGTCCTGATATCTTAGTGAGTTGTCCTGGTTGGTCGTCTAACTTAATCCTAAGTTCCATTCGCCTGTTGGTCTTATATAGTCCCTTTTCGATAACCTTTGAAACCCTAGTGACGTCGATGTTTCCACCAGATAGGACGCAGCAAACTTTTTTGCCCTTGTGGTTGAACTTCCTATACATTAAAGCCGCAACTGTGGATGCAGCTGCTCCTTCTGTGATAATTTTGTTGTCCTCAAGAAGGG
>OGSE01000162.1_pt1 | contig 37390 bp, 27 predicted proteins | sample 1573791 | NCBI WGS metagenome assembly OGSE01 (sample SAMN03295813, study PRJEB24534) | human gut metagenome | isolation source: fecal sample 3 from infant 2 | host: Homo sapiens | place: USA: Pittsburgh, PA | collected 2014-07
CATGCATCAATCCTTTCAAACAAAAAGACGGATACACAGACAATTGAACACGCCCGCTTGAGGACGACTAGATCTCCCAGACCGGGACAGCCTGCACCACTGCTTCAACGGTGTCGCGCTCGCAATACCGAAACGCACCATCGCCTCAGGCTTACTCATCCCACCGTCAACCATAGCCCTCGCTGCGGCGACCTTGGTCTCATAGTCGTATCTCGCCCGCTTTACTCCCATGACAAGAAGCCCACCCCTCCCGATCACGCGGTACATCTTCTGCCACTCTCTCACAGTCTCGGCACACACACCAAGCCTCCTGGCGCTCAAACCATAGCCAAATCCCCTCGCAAACATCTCCACCGCCTGCTCCCGAAGCAAACGATCATGCCTCAACCCCAGATCCACAGACACGAAAAGCCTCCCGTTTCTTGGACTTCAATTTCGATGTCCAAGAAACGGGAGGCAGTTCATGACGAGGCCGGGGCTATCAGTCTGCGAGCTCAGCTCGGTATGAGCGTCACTCCCACTCGATGGTGGCCGGGGGCTTGGAGGTCACGTCGAGGACGACGCGGTTGACCTCGGGCACCGAGTTGGTGATGCGGGTCGAGATGCGAGCCAGGACGTCGTAGGGCAGGCGCGTCCAGTCAGCCGTCATCGCGTCCTCGGAGGACACGGGGCGCAGCACGATCGGGTGGCCGTAGGTGCGGCCGTCACCCTGGACGCCCACGGAACGAACGTCGGCGAGCAGGACGACCGGGCACTGCCAGATCTCCTGATCCAGTCCGGCCGCCGTGAGCTCCTCGCGGGCGATCAGGTCGGCGGCGCGCAGGATGTCCAGGCGCTCGCGCGTAACCTCGCCGATGATGCGAATGCCCAGGCCCGGGCCCGGGAAGGGCTGACGGTTCACCAGGTAGTCGGGCAGGCCCAGCTCGCGGCCGACCGCGCGCACCTCGTCCTTGAACAGGGTGCGCAGGGGCTCGACCAGTTCGAAGGTCATATCCTCGGGCAGGCCACCCACGTTGTGGTGGCTCTTGATGTTGGCCGCGCCCTCGCCGCCGCCGGACTCGACGACGTCGGGGTACAGCGTGCCCTGGACGAGGAACTTCACCTCGCCGCCGGCGGCGCCAACCTCTTCGATGACCTGCTTCTGGGCGGCCTCGAAGGAACGGATGAACTCACGGCCGATGATCTTACGCTTCGCCTCGGGCTCGGTGACGCCGGCCAGGGCGGACAGGAAGCGCTCGGACTCGTCGCAGGTGATGACGCGGATGCCCATGCCGCGCGCGTAGTCGTTCTCAACCTGCTCGCGCTCGCCCGCGCGCAGCAGGCCGTGATCGATGAAGAAGCAGGTCAGCTGATCGCCGACAGCCTTGTGCACGAGGGCCGCGGCCACGGAAGAGTCCACGCCGCCGGACAGTGCGCAGATGACCTGCGCGTCGCCGACCTGCTCGCGGATCTTCTCGACCTGCTCGTCCACGATCGAACCGGCGGTCCACGTGGGCTTGATCCCCGCACCCTCGTACAGGAAGTTCTTCAGCGCGTCCTGGCCGAACTGGGAGTGGCCCACCTCGGGGTGCCACTGCAGGCCGTAGAGGCGACGCTCACGCGACTCGAAGGCCGCAACTGGGGTCTCGGTGGTGGAGGCGGTGACGGTGAAGCCCTCGGGCGCACCCTGAACGGCATCGCCGTGGCTCATCCACACGATCTGATCGTCGGGAGTGCCGCCGAACAGGCAGGAGTCACCGGCCACGGTAGCCTCGGTGTGCCCGTACTCGCGGGTGCCCGTGCGACCCACGGTGCCACCCAGGGCGTGAGCCATCGTCTGGAAGCCGTAGCAGATGCCCAGGACGGGCACGCCGGCCTCGAAAATCGCGGGATCGACGGAGGGCGCACCCTCCTCGTACACGGAAGACGGGCCGCCGGAGAGGATGATGGCGGCGGGCTCCTTGGCGAGCATGTCCGCCACGCTCATGGTGTGAGGGACGATCTCGGAGTAGACGTTGGCCTCACGCACGCGGCGCGCGATCAGCTGGGCATACTGTGCGCCGAAGTCGACGACGAGGACGGGATGCATGTCAGAAGCGTTCACCCTGCCAATGGTACCCGCGCGCGCCCCGCCCCGTCGCACTCCATTACGCATGTCACCACAGCGCAGCCCGGATACGACGACGGCCCCGCCCCCGGGTGGGGACGAGGCCGACTCGCGTTGCGCTGGAGCGCGCGGATCAGCGGAAGATGGAGCGCAGCACCGGGAAGGCACCGGTGGCCACGGCGGCCTTGACCAGGTCGCCGATGATGAAGGGCACGAAGCCCTTGGCCAGGCCCTGCGCGACCGTCATGTGTGCAAACGGGATCATCCAGGCCAGGCCGAGGATGTACACGGAGAAGAGGGACACGAGCGCGGTCGGCGCCATCGTGAGGACGCGGCGGTCGGCGCCACGCTGGGCGGCCAGGCCGGCGATCGCGGCGACGAGGAAGTAGCCGAGGATGTAGCCGAAGGAGGCGAAGGCCCAGCCCACGTTCGTACCGGTGAAGACCGGAGCACCCGCGATGCCGAGGAGAGCGTACGCGGCAACAGAGACGAGGCCTCGGCGCGCACCGAGGGTCGCACCGACCGAGAGCGCGCCAAGCGTACCGAGCGAGACGGGCACGGGCGTGAAGGGCAGCGGGACCGAGATGCGGGCCAGCACGATCATGGCGATCGTACCCGCGGCGATCAGGGCGATCTCACGGACGATCGTGCCGCCGAGGCGGTCGGCGAGAACGCGGTTCTCACGCGCGGCGACGGGGGAAGCGGTCAGGGTGGTCATACGACACCTTTCAACAGGGCTAACAGCCTTTCATTCAACAATTGAACAATATGCTGTCCGCCACTCCCCTGTCAAGCACACGGGCGCAGATCTCAGGGGGCGAGCGCCACACCGGCGCTCGCCCCCTGGAGCCCATGAACAGGAATGATCAGTGCGCGAAGTGGCGAGTGCCCGTCAGGTACATCGTGATGCCCGCAGCGTTCGCCGCATCAATCGACTCCTGGTCACGCACGGAACCACCGGGCTGGACGACAGCCTTCACGCCCGCATCAATGAGCACCTGCAGGCCATCCGCGAAGGGGAAGAACGCATCCGACGCGGCGACCGCGCCGATGGAACGCTGCTCGGGAGCCTCGGCCACAACCTCGGAGGCACGAGCGCCGCCCGCACTGTCCACGTTGGAAGCCGCCGCATCACCCGTCGAGCGCGAGCCCAGCGTGTTCGCGCGCTCAACCGCCAGCTTGCAGGAGTCCACGCGGTTCACCTGGCCCATACCGACGCCCACCGAGGCGCCGTCCTTGACCAGCAGAATCGCGTTCGAGCGCACCGCACGCACCGTGCGCCACGCGAACTCCAGGTCCCCCAGCGTCGCCTCGTCGGCGGGAGCGCCAGCCGCGAGCGTCCAGTTCTCCGGGGAATCGCCGGGCGCGTCAATATCGTCGCGCTCCTGGACCAGCAGTCCGCCGCTGATCTGCTTGAACTCATACGAACCGCGAGCCGGCGGCTCCACCTGCAGGACGCGCAGGTTCTTCTTCGTGCTCAGAACCTCGAGCGCACCCTCCTCGTAATCGGGGGCCAGCACAACCTCGGTGAAGATCGGGACGATCTGGCGAGCAAGCTCCACGCTCACCGGGCGATTCACGGCGATGACGCCGCCGAACGCCGACACCGGGTCGCAGGCGTGCGCCAGGCGGTGCGCCTCGGCCACATCATCAGCCACCGCGATGCCGCAGGGGTTCGCGTGCTTGATGATCGCGACGCAGGGACGCTCGTGATCGTAGGCGGCGCGCAGGGCAGCGTCGCCGTCCGTGTAGTTGTTGTAGCTCATAGCCTTGCCGTGCAGCTGGCGCGCGTTCGCGATACCCGGCGCCAAGGCCTCGTCGTCGGCCTCCTCATCCTCGAAGGACTCGTCGATCTCGCGGTACACGGCCGCGCCCTGATGCGGGTTCTCGCCGTAACGCAGGGACTCCACGCGCTCGAACGCGTCGGCCACGAAGACGGGCATGCTCGAGGCCTGTCCTTCCTCCTCGGGGACCTCCACCACGTAGTCTTCCTCGGTCTGGTAGCCCAGCGACTCCAAGAACGCCGCGTCGGAGGCGTCCAGGTGGGTCTCGGCGGCCTCGTCGAGGGTCTCACGCACGTCCTCAAGATCCAGCTCGTCGGCAAACCAACCGGCGATCGCCAGGTCGTAGGTCGCCGTGTGCGCGAAGGCCTCGGCGGCCAGCTCGCGGCGCTGCTCAAGGGTGAAGCCCTCCCCCGCCGCAGCCTCGGCGACATCCGCGTAACGCTCCGGCGAGGTCACGACCGCGACCGACGGATGATTCTTCGCGGCAGCGCGCACCATGGACGGGCCGCCAATATCGATCTGCTCGACGCACTCATCGAAGGACGCGCCCGATGCGACCGTGTCCTGGAAGGGGTACAGGTTGCACACGACCAGGTCAAACGCCTTGATCCCCAGCTGCGCAATCTGCTCGCGATGCGCGGCCTTACGCTGGTCGGCCAGGATGCCGGAATGAATGAAGGGGTGCAGGGTCTTGACCCGGCCCTCGAGCACCTCGGGAAAACCGGTCACGTCGTCGACCGGGGTGACGGCCACGCCAGCCGCCGCAATGCGGGCTGCCGTGGAGCCGGTAGAGACGATCTCCACGCCGGCCTCGCCCAGCGCACGCGCAAGGTCCTCCAAGCCCGTCTTGTCATACACAGAAATCAGGGCCCGCTTAATCGGGCGCACGTCAATGGGTTCCAGGTTGTCCAGTGAGACGGACATAGTTCCTCCAGGTTGAGACCAAACCCAGGCGCCCAGGCGGGCGACGCCTCGCGGGAAATGCAGCCGCTCCCCGGTGGTCATCCACCCTCGCCAGTCGCGGCACCTCCCAGTCTAGTTCAGGCCCTCGCGCCTCGTCGCCCTCGTCTCGGGGTCATCCGCGTCACCTTCAACCTGCGCGGACTCATCGTCCACGGGCTCGTCCGCGGCCGTTTCGCTAGCCTCCTCGGGCATCTCGTCCGCTTCTCCCCCATCGGCCTCCGCTTCGAGATCCTCAGCCCCGGCCTCGTCGGCACTGTCGGCCCCGGCACTATCGTCAGCGGAATCGGAAGCCTCAGCCCAGGCCTCGTCCGTCGACGAGGCGGCTGTGCCCACACGGGAGGCACGCTCGGCGGCGCGGCGACGCAAGGCCTCGCCCTCGTTGCGGACCCGGCCCGCGCCCTCGCCGAGGAGCGCACGCGTCGTCGGATGGGTCGCCAGCGCGATAATCAGCGCGGGCAGGGCGATCTCAAGCACGAGCGCCACAGTCGCCCACCCCACGCGCGGGCCCATCGACGCCAGGCGCACGGAGCCCAGGCTCATCGTCGCGCTCCACATCCACAGGGCCGTCACGGCCGCGACGACCAACGAGGCCAGAACGCCCTGCGCGCTCTGGTGCAGCAGGTGCTCGCGACGGAACGAACGCGCCGCGACGATGCCCAGGCCAACCCCCAGCGCGATCGGCGCGAGAATCACCCACAGACCGGGAGCCGTCTCCGGAACAGCACCCAGGAGCGGGATAGGCGGGATCGGGCCAGTGCCCGCCACAGCCGGAGAATGCAGCGAATCGATCGCCGTCAGGAAACCCGCACCCGACCACCACGAAGCCGCCCACGCCATGACCGTCGGCGCAAACGCCAGCTGGGCGCCGACAATAAACGCCGTATCCGCGCCCGAGGCCGCCCCCAGGATCTCCTGGATCCCAACCATCCGACCCCAACCAGCCACAAGCGCAACAATCGCGGCAACGAGCGACGCGCCCGCAAGCACCGCCACGGACAGGCCCCCCAACTTCAGGCCACCCGAAATCCAGTGCTGCATCGTCGGAGCCTCATGATCGCGCGAATACCCCGACGCAACAAACCACACCGAGCCAATCAACGGGATCAACACGCCGCCGATCGTGCCCGTCCACCAGTGCGCATGAGTGCCCGACGTACCCGCGAGCAGCCAGGACGTCAAAAGAAAACCGGGCACAGCAAACAGCGCCGCAGAGCGCGGGAAACCAGCCGTATTGCGCAGCAGGAGGCGCACAAGGACGATCAGGAGCGCGCCCGCCAGCGTCGGGATCGCACGGTAATGCACTCCCCCAACCACCGACGTACCGCCAATGACAGCCGCCCACAGGTCCCCGCCCAAGCCGAGCGCGTCGCGCGGCGTCGTATCATTCATCCACGTATTCGAGCGCAACGTCAGGTAGGCGATCATCGCGCACACCGTGATGAGCGCCCAGCCCGCGAAGGCTGCCTCAACACCCGCGATCACTCCGCGTGCCCACCCCTGCGGGACGGCAACACGGATCGTCGCCCGATCCGCCACGTACGTGGTCGTCGTCCGCCGGGGGCTGGGTACTTCTCTGATGCGCTCGCTCACAGGCCCATAGTGTCAGAATCGGCCCGGGGCCGCGACGCTGCGCGCCGACCCCGGGCCGATTCGTGCTGTGACGTTAGCGCGAGAGGATCTCTCGAGCGATCTGTGCCGTCTGCGAAGGAGTGCGACCCACGCGCACGCCCACGGCCTCGAGCGCCTCCGCCTTCGCGGCAGCCGTGCCCGACGAACCAGACACGATCGCGCCCGCGTGGCCCATCGTCTTACCCTCAGGCGCGGTGAATCCCGCGATGTAGGCGACAACGGGCTTCGTCATGTTCTCCTGGATCCACGCGGCCGCGCGCTCCTCGGCGTCGCCGCCGATCTCGCCGATCATGATGACGAGATCCGTATCGGGATCCGCCTCGAAAGCAGCGAGCGCATCGATGTGAGTGGTGCCCACGACCGGGTCACCACCGATGCCCAGGCACGTCGTGAAGCCGAAGTCACGCAGCTCGTACATGAGCTGGTAGGTCAGCGTGCCCGACTTGGAGACGAGGCCGAGACGGCCCGGGCCCGTAATGTCCGCCGGGGTGATGCCCAGGTTCGCCTGTCCGGGCGAGATGATGCCGGGGCAGTTCGGGCCGATCAGGCGAATGCCCGCCTCAAGCGCGCGCTCAACGACGATGGTCGAGTCCTGGACGGGGATGCCCTCGGTGATGAGAACGATCGTCTCAATGCCCGCCTCAATGGCCTCGAGGGCAGCGCCCTTCGCGAAGGCCGGGGGCACGAAGATAACGGAGGCGTTCGCGCCGGTGGCCTCGCGGGCCTCGGCGACCGTGCCGAAGACGGGGATCTCGACCTGGCCGTCGGTGACCTTGTCGGCGCCCGGACCGTAGCCCTTCACATCGAACGTGACGGTCGTGCCGGCCTTGCGCGGATTCGTGCCGCCCACGATGGTCGTGCCCGAGCTGAGCATGCGCTGAGTGTGCTTACGGCCCTCGGCGCCGGTCACGCCCTGGACGATGACCCGGGTGTCAGAGTTGACGAAGATAGTCATGGTGATTCTCCTGGAATTCTCGGGTCGTTACTTCGACGAGGCCTGGGCTGCGAGCTCGGCCGCACGCCGGGCTGCACCGTCCATCGTCTCTTCCATGTGGACAAGCGGATGCGCGGCCTGGGCGAGGATCGCGCGCCCCTCCTCGACCTTGTTACCGTCGAGACGCACGACGAGCGGCTTGGAGGCCGCATCGCCCAGCGTCTCAAGCGCACCGATGATGCCTCGGGCGACCTGGTCGCACGCGGTGATACCGCCGAAAACGTTGACGAACACGGAGCGAACCTGCTCGTCGCCGAGGATGATATCCAGGCCCTTGGCCATGACCTCGGCCGAGGCGCCGCCGCCGATGTCCAGGAAGTTCGCGGGCTTCATGCCGCCGAACTCCTCGCCGGCCATCGCGACCACGTCGAGCGTCGACATGACGAGGCCCGCGCCGTTACCGATGATGCCGACCTGGCCCTCCAGGCGCACGTAGTTGAGACCAGCCGCCTTCGCTGCGGCCTCGCGCGGATCCTGCGCGGCCACGTCCACAAGCTCAGCGTGGCCCGGGTGACGGAAGCGGGCGTTGTCGTCGAGAGTCACCTTGCCGTCGACCGCCCACACGGAGCCATCGGGACTGGAGACGAGCGGGTTGACCTCAACCAGAGTCGCATCCTCATCGCGGTAGACGGTCCACAGGGTTTCGAGGACGGGGGCGATGGCCTCGGTGGTTTCCTCGTCGAAGCCCGCCTCCTTCGCGATGTGGCGGGCGACCTCAGCGTCAATGCCAACGACCGGATCCAGCGGGACGCGGGCGAGGGCCTCGGGGCGTTCCTTGGCGAGAGTCTCAATATCCATGCCGCCCTCGCGCGAGCACATCGCCAGGTGGCGGCGGTTCGAGCGATCCAGCAGGATCGAGAAGTAGTATTCGGCGGCGATGTCCGCGCCGACAGCGATCATGACCTTCTTGACGATATGGCCCTTGATGTCGAGGCCGAGAATCGCCTCAGCCTTCTCGTAGGCCTCGTCGGCGGTGTGGGCGAGCTTGACGCCGCCAGCCTTGCCGCGGCCACCGGTCTTCACCTGGGCCTTGACAACCAGCAGCGACGCACCCTCCGCGAGCAGCTCGCGCGCACCCTCGCGCGCCTCTTCGGGGGTCGACGCCAGGCGGTAGTCGAGCACGGGCACGCCGTGCTCCTTGAACATCTGCCGGGCCTGGTACTCGTAGAGATCCACCTTATTCCCTCCGTTGAACGTGGTGTGGTCAGCGCAATAATTCTACCGTGCAACCGGCACAAACGCGCCATTTCCTTACATTATGAAGGCTTGTCACGCCCTTGACCCGAGCGCGCTTTTCCTTTGACGTCGCTTTGCGTTGCGAGTCGTGTTGATGGGGTCGTGGGGCAGGTTGTCGACCTCGTTGGTGCGGGCTGGGCGTTCCCACTGCCCCGCATGATCACGTCCACGGCGACGAGGCCAGCTCTTGAGATGCAACTCAGCGTCATTCGGGTCCCACCAATTCGCACGTGGGCCCGATGGTCTGCATGTGGGCAGCGCCGCCCACGCGCATATCTAGGGGTTGACATGCGCATCAAAGCGCTGACGTGCGTATCAAGGGGTTAACGCGCATCTTCAGCGGTTCACGTGCGACCAACACACCACGACAGAGACCGAATCCGCCAAAACGCAGACCCATTCAGCCACAACCGTCGTAATTTGACTGTTTTCACCCAATGGGTCTGCACTTTGGCGACCGCACCGCCTCGAACCGCGGCCGCGCCGCCACCAATCGGGGGGGGAATTGCACTACACGGGGGTCCGACACGCCGGCGACACGCCGCCAGAAGGCTTCGTGTAGTGCAAAACCCCCACCGCCACCAGTGTGGAGCGCGCTGCAGGGGCGGGAGGGTCAGGATGGGGCACCGGTGGGTGGCGGAAACCCGGCAACTGCACACACGGAAGGTGCCACGACGAAACAAATCTCGCCCAACAAGAACCACGCCGCGCCGCTTCGGTACAAAACTCTCCCCGCACACCCCCTCGCACCGCATGTGCGGGACAAAACTCTCCCTGCACGCCCCTTCTCACCGCATTTCCGGTATAAAACTCTCCCTGCTCACCCGAAATGGCTCGATTTGGCGCTATTTCGACATGCAGGGAGAGTTTTGTACCGTTCTCACCACCAAGAAGCCAAGCAGGGAGAATTTTGTACCGAACGCGGGGCAGAGATGGGGCTAGCCACGACAGCACAACAGGCCCCACCTGTGTGGAGGGCGGCGGCAGGGCCTGGTCCAGACAAATTTCGCACGTAATTTCCGACGGTCATTTTTTGAGACCGCCTAAAAACGTTGCAATTCCAACGGCACGAATTCAATGTTTGAAGTAATCGCAGGGGAATTACGTGCGAAATTGCTGAGTAGCGGCGGGGCCTGGCCGCGGTGCCGAAGAGTAGTGGGGCCCATATGCTACACAGGCCCCACCGGTGTGGTGGGCACCGACAGGGCATGGTCCAGACAAATTTCGCATGCAATTCAAAAACACAAGTGACACAGCGTCGCAGACCGATACGAACTAGCGCGATGCCGGAGGGGAATTGCATGCGAAATTGGCAGGGCGGTGGCGGGGCCTGGCTGCAGTGCCAATGGATAACGGGACCCGGACACAGTATCCACAAACAACAGCAACACCCCGCCCAAGCAAATTTCGCATGCAATTCCCCCACGACATGGATCGACGCACGCTCAAAAACCGCAGAATATCAACGATTAGACTTCAATACTTGAAATACACTCAGGGGAATTGCATGCGAAATTACCGAGATGCAGTCAGGACCCAGCACCACGCCACTGACCCACAGGCACGGAGGACGCCGGAGGGGCCGGATGGCCCGGTCGCGGCGCCCGTGGGCGGTGGCGGGGCCTGGCCGGGCTTCGAGGCGACGCGCCGAGCAAAGCTCGCGGCGCGGACGGCTCGCGGGCGGGCCGCCGCCCACCGGCACACACAGCGGCCCGGCCCCACAACGCAGCGGCCCGACCACAGCCGGGATACGCTACGAGATCTTTTCCATCGGCGCCATGCGCACCAGGAGGCGCTTCTCGCCCAGGCCAAAGCGGATGCGGGCCACGGTACGCGGTCCCTCGCCTTCGATGCCGGTGACGGTGCCAGCGCCAAGGGTGGCGTGCTTGATGCGGTCGCCGACCTTGAGAGAGAGAACGGGCTTGTCGTCGGCGGGCTTCGCTGCGGGTGTAACGCCCATGCGCGTCACCTTGCGAACGCCCGCGGGCTGCGCGGAGGCGCCACCACGGCCGGATCCGAAGGCTCCCGTGTCGGTGTCACCCCAGGGGTCGCGCCCCTCGCGGCTGCGCGAACGCCCGTAGGAACCCGAGCCGTAGGAACCGGAACCGTACGATCCGGACCCGTAGGATCCGCCGTAGGAGGCGCGCATCCGCTCCCCCGACGTGGCCACGCGGCGTACGTCGAGCAGCTCGGCGGGAATGTCGTCGAGGAATCTGGAGGGCGGCATCTCCTGCGGCGTCCCCCAGGCGCTGCGCACGGCTGCGCGCGTGAGGTAGAGGCGTTCGCGTGCACGCGTGATGGCCACGTACGCCAGGCGGCGTTCCTCCTCCAGCTCACTCTCGTCTCCGAGGCTGCGCTGGTGCGGGAAGGTGCCGTCCTCCATGCCGGTGACGAACACGACCGGGAATTCGAGGCCCTTCGCGGTGTGCACGGTCATGAGGGTGACCTGCCCGCCGCGCTCACCCTCCGCGGGCACCTGGTCCGAGTCGGCCACGAGGGCGACGCGCTCGAGGAAGTCCGCGAGTGTTCCACCCGGCGCGTCAGCCGCGAAGGCTCCCGCGACCGAGTGCAGTTCCGCCAGGTTTTCCACGCGCGAGGCATCCTGCGGATCTTCGCTGCGCCGCAGCTCGGCCAGGTAGCCGGTATGGTCAAGGATCTCTTCGAGGATGTCGGCCTGGGATGCGCCTCGCGCCTCCGCGGCGCGCAGGGTTTCGATGAGGCCCCAGAAGGCGGCCGCCGACTTGGCGGCACGCGGGGTGATACCCAGGACCTCGGGCGCATTCTCAGAAGACACAGGGGACGAGGCCGGGGCCGCAGCCGCGCTCTCGACAGCAGCCGCGCTCTCATCCGCAGCCGCGCTCACAGCGGGGTTCTCCCCCGCCACCTCACCCGAGGAGGCGGACACCGAAGAATCAGCCGAGGCCTCGTCCGGGGACGTAGAGCGTGCGAGCGCGTCGATGTCGATCCCCTCGCCCTCACCCGCGGGGCAGCCTGCGTGTAGCCAGAGGTGGCGCAAGGCCGCGCCGAAGGAGATTCCGTAGCGGGCGGCGTGCGCGGCGATGGCTTCTTCGGCCTTCGCGCCGATGCCTCGCTTGGGGACGTTGAGGACGCGGCGGGCCGCGACCGTGTCGTCGGGGTTGGAGATGACCTGGAGGTACGCCAGGGCGTCCTTGATTTCGCGGCGCTCGTAGAAGCGTGTGCCGCCGACGACGCGGTACGGGATGCCCTGGCGCACGAGGAGTTCCTCCAGCGCGCGGGACTGCGCATTCGTGCGGTAGAAGACCGCGATGTCGCCCCATTCGACGCCGGAGTCCGCGAGGCGGTCGATCTCGCCGACGACGAAGCGGGCCTCGTCGTGCTCGGAATCAGCGGCATCCAGGGTGATGAGCGCGCCGTCACCCGAGGCGGTCCACAGGTTCTTCGCGCGGCGCCCCGTGTTGCGGGCGATAACCGCGTTCGCAGCCGACAGGATGTTCTGCGTCGAGCGGTAGTTCTGCTCCAGCAGGATCGTGCGCGCGCCCGTGAAGTCGCGCTCGAACTCCTCGATGTTGCGGATCGTGGCGCCTCGGAAGGCGTAAATCGACTGGTCGGAGTCGCCCACGACCGTCAGCTCCGCGGGCATCACCCCATCGGATCCATCTCCCACGAGGGCGCGCACGAGGACGTACTGCGCGTGGTTCGTGTCCTGGTACTCGTCCACGAGAATGTGTCGGAAGCGCCGGTGGTAGTGCTCGGCGATCAGCGGGTTGTCGCGCAGTAGCTCGACCGTGCGCATGATGAGGTCGTCGAAGTCCAGCGCGTTCGAGGCGCGCATGCGCTTGTCGTACTCAACGTAGGCGTCGGCGACGATGCGCGAGACCGGGTCCTTGCCCGCCGTTTCCGCGTAGCGCGCCGGGCCGATCAGCTCGTTCTTCGCGTCCGAAATGCGCGCCGCCACCATCTTTGGGGTGAAGCGCTTAATGTCCACGTCCTGGGCTTTGAGGACCATCTGGATGAGGCGCTGGGAATCCTGGGCGTCGTAGATCGTGAAGGACGAGGACAGGCCCGCCGCCTCGTGCTCGTAGCGCAGCAGGCGCACGCACGCCGAGTGGAAGGTCGACACCCACATGCGGCGCGCGTCGTCACCCACGAGGGCGCCCGCGCGCTCGCGCATCTCGGCAGCCGCCTTGTTCGTGAAGGTGATCGCCAAGATTTCCCCCGCCCGCGCGCGGCCCGTGGCCAGCAGGTAGGCGATGCGATGCGTCAGGACGCGGGTCTTACCGGAGCCCGCGCCCGCCAGGATCAGCAGCGGTGAACCCGCGTGGGTGACGGCCTCACGCTGGCGGTCGTTGAGGCCGCGCGTCAGCGACTCGGGGTCCACACTCGGGCGCGAGGGGCGCTCCCAGCCGGACGAAAAACCACCCGAGGACGCGGGAGGCTCCCACGCCGACGGCGCACCCGACGCCCCGCCCGGCACGGCGATCTCCGGCCACGCGTCGGAGCCCAAGGCGTCCTCCACATCAAAGGCGGGCACCTCCGGCGGCACGTAGTCGTCCTGAAGACCCACATCGGGGCCGATCAGGAAACCAAGGTCAGGCAAAGAAGTCGCGTCACTCATCGCCTCCAAGGGTAAACCGCCCCACCCTCACCTGCGACCCCCGCCCCGGGTGGCGCCAACCACGAAAGGCGGCATACGACGAGGCCGGGGCCTCCCCGCGCTGTTGCGCGACAGACAAGCCCCGGCCTCGTCGAAGCGATTACTTCTTGCGGTACAGCGACTTCGTCGCGTACACCGGCTCGGTCGTCACCTGGATGCCGAGGGAGCGGAAGATGCCCTCGTCCACGGGGCCCAGGATGACCGACTCGTGAACGTCGCAGTCGCGCAGCGAGCTGAGCTTATCCAGGGCGCGGCGCGCATTATCGTCGCCGTTGGCGCTCACCGCGAGCGCGATGAGGACCTCGTCGGTGTGCAGGCGCGGGTTGCGCGAGCCCAGGTCGCGGGTCTTGAGGCGCTGGATCGGCTCGATGGACTGAGGGGCGAGGAGCTGGACCTCGTCGGGCAGCCCCGCGAGCTTCTTGAGCGCGTTGAGCAGCATCGCCGAAGAGCAGCCCAGCAGCGCCGACGTCTTACCCGTGACGATCTGGCCGTCGGGCAGCTCGATCGCTGCGGCCGGTTCGCCCGTCGCCTCGGCCAGCTCGAGGGCCGGACGCACGACCGGGCGGTCCATGCGCCCCACGCCCACGCGGCTCATCAGCAGGGAGATGCGCGCCGACTGCACGGGCTCGCTCATCTCCTTCTTCTCGGTCACGAGCGCCTTGTAGTAGCGGCGAATGATTTCCTGACGCGAAGCCTCCGCACAGGCCTCGTCGTCGACGATGCAGTGGCCCGCCATGTTGACGCCCATGTCCGTGGGGCTCTTGTAGGGCGAGGAGCCGAGGATCTTCTCGAACAGGCGGTTCAAGACGGGGAAGATTTCCACGTCGCGGTTGTAGTTGACCGTCTTGATCCCGTACGCCTCCAGGTGGAAGGGATCGATCATGTTGACGTCGTCGAGGTCGGCGGTGGCCGCCTCGTAGGCGATGTTCACCGGGTGATCCAGCGCAATGTTCCAGATCGGGAAGGTCTCCCACTTCGCGTACCCCGACTCGATCCCGCGCTTGTGATCGTGGTAGAGCTGCGACAGGCAGGTCGCCATCTTGCCGGAACCCGGGCCGGGGGCCGTCACGACGATCAGGTCACGGGTGGTCTCCACGTACTCGTTCGCGCCGTAGCCCTCATCGGAGACGATCCGCTCAACGTCCGAGGGGTAGCCGGGGATCGGGAAGTGACGGTAGACGCGGATGCCGAGCTTCTCGAAGCGTTCCTTGACCTCGGCGGCCGCCTTGTTGTCGTCCGTCCACTGGGTGATGACGACGGACCCGACGTACAGGCCGCGCTCACGGAACTCGTCGATCTGGCGCAGAACCTCATCGTCGTAGGTGGTGCCCATGTCGGCGCGAACCTTGCGGCGCGCGAAATCCTTGGCGTTGACGGCGACGATGATCTCAACTTCGTCGGCCAGTTCGCGCAGCATGCGCACCTTGTTGTCGGGGGTAAATCCGGGCAGGACGCGCGAGGCATGCATGTCGTCGATCAGCTTGCCGCCAAACTCGAGGTAGAGCTTGCCGCCGAATTCGCTGCGTCGCTGGGCGATGTGTCGAGACTGCATCTCGACGTACTGATCACTGTCAAAACCGATGCGGTGCATGCATCCTCCGAGGTCGCAGAAATAGAAGAGGCCGTCCGTGCGGGGCGGGCAGGCGCAGTCGCGCCCTCGGGGTTCCATTGTAAGGGCGGCGGCGCGTCACTCTACGGATGGCACGCACGAAAGGGGTCCGACCTCACACGATGTGCCGCTGCATCGCCCAGCGCGTCAGCTCGTTGCGGTTGGAGAGCTGGAGCTTGCGCAGGACCGCGCTCACGTGGGTTTCGACGGTCTTAATGGAAATGAAGAGGTCGTGGGCGACTTCCTTGTAGGTGTAGCCGCGGGCGATGAGGCGCATGACTTCCTGTTCGCGCGCGGACAGCAGGTCCAGCTCGCTGTCGGTCGTGGAAACCTCGCCGGTCCCGAAGGCATCCAGGACGAAGCCGGCCAGGCGCGGGCTGAAGGCGGCGTCCCCGGCGGCGACTCGTCCGATGGCCTCGACGAGGTCGGGGGTGGAGATCGACTTGGTGACGTATCCGCGGGCGCCCGCCCGGATGACCTGGACGACGTCCTCGGCGGCGTCGGAGACGGACAGCGCGAGGAAGTGCAGGCCCTCGACGTCGCGGCAGGAGCTGGCCACTTCGGCCCCACCGCCGCCGTTTCCGCCGGGCAGGTGCACGTCGAGGAGGGCGACGTCCGGGGTGAGCGCGCGGCAGGCTGCGATGGCACCCTCGACGTCGGAGGCGTCGCCGACAACTTCCAAGTCAGCCCCGGAATTTTCAAGCTCGGCGCGCACGCCTGCGCGCACCATGGGGTGGTCGTCGATAACGAGGATGCGGATGGTCACTGTGTCCTCCCGGTGGGCGCTGTTTCTTCCAGGATATCGGAGCGCGGCACGCTCAGAGCAATTTCGGTTCCGCGGGCGAGACGCCTGATCGTGGCGCTTCCCCCTGCTCGGCGCATACGCCCGACGATAGAGTCGCGCACGCCGTGGCGGTCGGCGGCGATGGTGGCGGGGTCGAATCCTTCGCCGTTGTCCTTGACAAAGGCCTCGATGGCTCGGGGGCGTACTTCGACGTAGACGGAGACGGGCGGGGCGCCGTGACGCACGGCGTTTTGGCAGGCCTCGGCCAGAGCCGCGACGAGGGCAAGCTCACCGGGACCCGGGCGCATGTCGCCGACGACGACGACGCTGATCGGCACGCCGTAGCGGCTCTCGACGCCGACGACGGCCTCAGTGACGGCCGCTTCCAGGGAATCGGCGGCCTGCGCGTGGCCCGTGTAGAGCCAAGCACGCAGTTCGCGCTCCTCGGTGAGGGCGATCGCGCGCACGCGGGCCGGGTCCTCTGCGGAGGCGCGGATCAGGGTGAGGGCCTGGAGCACCGAGTCGTGCAGGTGAGCGGCGATGTCGGCACGCTCGGCTTCGCGCACGCGCTGTGCCTGAGCCTGTGAGAGATCCTTCGTGGTGCGCAGCCACATGGGGACGAGGGCGAAGAGCACGCCCGCCACCAGAGCAGCCCCGATGAGACCACCGCGCAGCAGGATGACGGGCGGATTATCGCGCGAAGCGACCATCACGACGCCGAGCGCCAGCAGCACGATGCCGCCGAAGACAGCCCCGACGAAGCGCACGGAACGCCAGGAGCCCACGTTGCGGCTCTGGCTCCACACGAGCGCAATGCCCGCGATGATCGAAACGATGGCCCCCATGTCTCGCCAGTCCAGGGTGCCCGTCGCGTTCAAGACGGTACCCGCGATCGCGGCCACGATCAGGGCCACGCCGACGACAATCAAGCGGTTGCGCGACACCTGGGCGGCGCGTTCTTCACGCAGCCGGACGAGGCCGGGGCTGAGCGAGCCCTCCCCGCTTCGCTCCGGGGAATCCTCGGGGACCGTTACCCACAGCCACAGGTAAACGCCGAAGCCGAGACCCACAAAGGTCATGCAGATCATGATGATGCGCACGAGAGCGACCGACACTCCCAGGTGTACGGCCAAACCCGAGCAGACGCCGCCCAGCCAGGGGGCCGGCATGTCCGGGCTCGAGGCGGTCGCGCGCACGAGCGGGGGCCTGCTGGGAGGCGCCGGAATCGGCGGAGTCCACCCCGGATGGGGGGAATTTACGGGTCTGCTCACGCTCCCATTGTGGCATGCCACGGGGTGTCCCCCCGGGATACCCCCAGCACAATCAGGGGTCATTCAGGGGGTCCCCTACTGTCGCGCTCCCCCCGTTCTTTGGTTGAGTAGTGGTATCGATCCACGCCGCGTGGATCCCATCGAGAGGAAGTGCATGATGAGTTGGTCGAATGGCACAACAGATCCGAGTGATCAGTACCAGCAGCGCCCGCCCCGCAGCGGTTTCTTCGAGTCCATCCGAGGCTCCGGGTGGTACCGCGCGAAGCCCCGCGTTCTCGGAGGCGTCTGCTCGGGAATCTCCGCCCACCAGGGGTGGGACCTGTCTCTCGTGCGCGTCCTCATGGTGGTCTCCGCGTTCTTCATGCCGCTCGTTATCCTCGCCTACGGGCTGGCCTGGCTGCTCCTGCCCGAGGCTGAGGACGGCCGTATTCACGTCGAAGAGACCATCGAGGGGCGCTTCGACATCGCCGTCATCGGCGGCGCTCTGATGATTCTCGCCGCCCTGTCCTCGATGTTCTCCGATGTCGGTGTCTTCGGCATCATGGGGATCGGCTGGTTCATGCTCATCATCGTGGCACTGTCCTTCTCGGGCATCGCGGCCGCTCTCGTGGGCCTGTCGCTCTCTCGCAACCGGAACGCGGGCCAGCAGCGCCCCTCCTACGGGGCCGCCCACTACGAGGCTCCACGAAACAACGCCCCGTCGGCTGCCCCCACCCCGAACGCGGCGGGCACCTCCGTCCCTTTTGCACCAGCTACCCCGGCCGCTGACGGCACGGGGGAGCCGGATCCGGGCATGAAGCCCGAGCAGGGTCCCGCAGGTTTCCCCGCGTACGGCGTTCCGAGCGATTTCCAGTCCTCCCCCGCCGGCGCCACCAGCCCGCAGGCCGGACCGCGTCCGGCCGCTGCTACCGCCTCCGTGCCCCACCCGGGCTGGACGCCTCCCGCGAGCGCGCCCACGCCTCGTCGATGGAACGTTCCGCCCACGCCAACGCATCGCCCCCGCACCGTTTCCGGTCGCGTGAACCTGGCGATCACGGGCCTGCTGGTGCTCATCACGGCTGCTGTTTTCGCCGGACTGTACTGGGCGGATAAGGGCCTGTCGATCCCCTTCATTACCGGCGAAACGGCCGATCAGACGATCGCCCGCATCATCACCATTGGTGGCGGCGTGTGCCTGCTTGTCGTCGGGCTCTCCCTGGCGATTGCGGCCCTGCGCGACCGCAGCGCGGGATGGCTCACCACCCTGTCGGTCATCGGCATGATCATGGCGTTTCCCACCGCGGCCATCGGCACCCAGGCCGCCCGCCCGACCGATTTCCACATCAACGTTCGCCCAGGAATCGTCGGCACTCAGACGACGCTCGACTGGACGGTCGACAAGGTCAGCGGAGGCAACCCGACCAGCTCGACCACGCTCGACCTGACCGGCGCACCCGTGGGCACGACCAAGACGATCACGGTCGACTGGCAGGCCTGGAGCCGACTCACCATTCAGATGGCCGAGGGCCAGCCCGTGCAGATCATCTGTCAGTCCAGCATCGACGACCTGTCCACCAACATGGACGGCGACGGCTGGGCGTCCGCGCTGAACAACTGCGCGGGGGCGACCGCCACCTCCCCCTCCTGGGGAAAGCCCTCCCTCGGCGGCATCACGATCCTCATTACCGACGACGCGGACATCGACACGCTGACGATCGTGCAGTCCCCTGACGCCTCGGGCACCTGGGGTTCCACGCCGGCACCCGCTGCCACGCCCTCGGCAACCCCCTCGACGACTCCGAGCACCTCTCCATCCCCCACCCCTACCGGCTCCCAGTCGGGTAACTGAGGAAGGACCACGACCATGACCACCTCGAGCGACGACCTCACCACCGAGCTGCCCGAATTCGATGCAACGACGCCGCTGCCGACGATCCCCGCGCCGACTGTCGGCGTCGGCACGGACGCGACGACGGAGCTGCCGACCTCCTCGCCGGATCTGTCCTCGGATCCGCTGGCAGTCTTCCGCGAGTCACCGACTGCCCAGATGCCCACCGACCCCTTTCGCTCAGACGCTGGGACTGCGAGCCCGGCGGGCGCATCGGGCGCGCAGGGGCCGCATGCGCAGGCAGGCTCTTCTGCCGGCTCCGTAGGGGCGGGCGGGCGCACCGCCTTCGACCCGGCCTCCACAGGTGAGTCCATTCCCGCAGGGCACGAGGCCGGGGCACCCCATCGTCGTCAGGAGCCCCTGGGTGCTCCCGGTGCAGCGCTGGGCCCGACCCCGGGTGTCAACGCCACGTGGAGCGCACCGAGAGGCCCCGTCGATGTGCGCACGCTGCCCGAAGCACCGAGCAGGGGCGTGCGGGTCGGTTCCTTCGTGTGGGCGCTCCTCGTGTGCATGGTGGGAATTTTCCTCATCGCCGAGGCCTACGTAACGAACTTCAACCTGCCGATCCTCGGGATCAGCTCGATCGCAGCGCTGGGCGTGATCTTGATTCTCACCGCGCTCTTCTCTGGACGTTCCAAGAAGAACCGGAAGGCGGATGCCCCGTCGGCGGCATCGAATCCGGCGGACGCGATCCACAGGGACTGACGCGGCGCCTGGCAACGCACGCGCAAACGGGGTGGGCCCGGGAACCGCTTGGTTCCCGGGCCCACCCCGTTATGTGTCAGAAGCGTCGAATCAGAGCAGATCCAGCATCGCCGGAGCCACCAGCTTCAGGACGTTCTCACGGCCTTCCTTCGCGTTGGGCGCATCCACCGCGTAGGCCGCCATCTGCTGACAGGTCGCCAGGTCGTGCATACGCAGGGCGGCGCGCACGGCGTTGACCTTCGAGGGCGCCATCGACAGGGAGGCAACACCCAGGCCCGTGAGGACCAAGGCGAGCAGCGGGTCACCGCCCGCCTCGCCACACACGCCAATCGGCTTACCCGTCGCACGACCGCCGTTGCAGGCGTGGCGGATCATCTCGAGGACCGCGGGCTGCCACGGATCCAGGAGGGGCGCCAGGTTGCCGTCCAGACGGTCGGCGGCCATCGTGTACTGGGTCAGGTCGTTCGTGCCGATAGACGCGAAGTCCACGATCGACAGGAGCTGCTCGGCGCGCAGGGCAGCCGCAGGCACCTCGATCATGATGCCGACCTTGGGCAGGCCGTAGCCGCGCGCCTTGTCGGCGAACCACTTGGCTTCGTCAGCGGTCGAGACCATGGGGGCCATGACCCAGAGCTCCGCACCCGTCGCCTTGTGGGCGGCGGCCAGAGCCTGCAGCTGCGTGTCGATGAGGTCCTCGCGCACCTGGCACAGGCGCAGGCCGCGCACACCCAGGGCGGGGTTCTCTTCGGCACCCAGATCAGCGAAGCTCAGCGGCTTGTCGGCGCCCGCATCGAGGGTACGAACGACCACGCGACGCGATCCGAAGGCCTGCAGGACCTTCGTGTAAGTGTCGGTCTGCTCCTCCAGCGTCGGGGCCTCCGAACGCTCCAGGAACAGGAACTCCGTGCGGAACAGGCCCGAGCCCTCAAGGTCGAACTTCGAGGCCTTCATCGCGTCGTCAACCGTGCCGATATTGGCCAGGAGCTTGACGGGGTAGCCGTCGTAGGTCGCGCCCTTGCCGGTCGAGCCTGCCAGGGCGAGCGCGCGGCGACGCGAGCGTTCCTTGAGCAGGTCCACCTCGTCGTCGGTGGGGGCGACGATCACCTCGCCGACGCCACCGTCGAGGGCCAGCATCGTGCCTTCCTCGACAGCCATGATGCCCGCGGCCTTCACGATCGCGGGAATACCCAGCTGGGCGGCCAGGATCGCCGTGTGCGAGGTGGGGCCGCCGACCTCGGTGATGATGCCGAGAACGGTATCGGGGTCCAGGGTCGCGGTCTCGGCGGGGGCCAGATCGTGAGCCACGAGGACGACGGGGCCATCAAAGGCCGGAACGCCGGGCTCGGGCAGGCCGCGCAGCTCGCAGATCGCGCGATCGCGCACGTCGTAGAGATCGGTCGCGCGCTCGGCCATGTAGCCGCCGAGGCCGCGCAGCATCTGCGCATAGTCCTCGACAGCATCATGGACGGCCTGAGTGATGCCCAGACCCTTCTTGAGCTTCTTGTCAACGGCCTTGGCCAGGCCGCGGTCACCCGCGAGCTGAGCGGTGGCCTTCAGGATCGCCTTCGTCTCCTCCGGCGCGTTCGCGGCGCGCTCTTTCAGGCGAGCGGAAACGGCAGCGAGCGCCTCGCGGACACGCGCGCCGTCGGCGGCAGCATCGACGCTGCCCGGCTCCGTCGTGTCAACACCGGGGGCGGGCTGGACGATCGCGGCGGGGGCTGCTGCGGTACCGGCGGAGACACCGATGCCGTGCAGGACGTCGTGCGTCGCCATCAGTTCACTCCTGGTCGAGGTCGCGCGAGAGCAGCTCAACGAGCGAGTCGAGCACCGCACCCGCGGAATCATCCTCGGTGGACAGCGTGACAACATCGCCATGCTTGGCGCCCAGGGTCATGATCTCGAGGAGCGACGCGGCGTCAGCTTCCTCTTCACCCAGGGAGATGGTCACGTCGACGCCGGAGTCATCAACGGCCTCGGCAAGAATGTTCGCGGGACGCGCGTGGAGGCCAACGGAGGAACCAATTGCGACAGTGCGGGAAATCATGGTTGTTCCTTTCAAGTGCGGGTATGTCCATCGTGAGACACAGGTGCCCGTACGGCCCATGGTAACGGGCTCAGATACCCGCGCAAAACCCGATATCACAGACCGTGACATGGGATACATCACCCTTATAAATGCTGGCAAACCATGGAACGGGCTCCTCACTCGCTCCCGCGTGACGACGCCCTTTCGCTCCCCTCAGCCCCGGCCTCGCCGACGTGATGGACGGCTCCCTCCCACCCAACCAACTACAATGGAGAAGTACCGAGGGAAGGAAAGGAAACCCCGCATGAGTTCGCGCGAACCCACGCTGGCCGACGTCGCCGAGCTGGCCGGAGTGAGCCTGACGACCGTGTCGCGCGTCCTCAACAACCGCGGATACCTCTCGGAAAAGACGAAGCAGAACGTCGCCGACGCGATCAAGACGCTGGGATATCGCCCTAATTCCCTGGCGCGCGCCCTGCACGGAAAACGCACGCAGACGGTCGGCCTCATCGTTCCGGCCGTGTCTCTCCCCTTCTTCGGCGAGCTGGCCGTCGAGGTCGAAAACGCCCTCGCCGACGCCGGATACCGCATCCTTATCTGCAATTCCATGGGCAGGGCGGACCGCGAGCGCGAATACCTGTCGCTCCTCGTGGGCAACCGTGTGGATGGCATCATCTCGGGCGCCCACAACGAGGGCCTGGGCGAATACGACACAATCCGCATGCCGCTGGTGACGATCGACCGCGAGCTGAGCCCATCCATCCCGAACGTGCGCTGCGCGAACGAGGAGGCGGGCGCCATGGCGACGCGCGCTCTCATCGAGGGCGGATGCCGCTATCCGCTGCTGCTCACCTCGCGTTCGGGTCCGCGCAATCTGCGCGAGGCAGGCTACCGCACTGAGGTGACACGCGCCGGACTGACCCCGCGCGTGGTGACCGTGCCCTTCGATACGCCGACACCGCAACGTTTCGCGATGGTGCGCGACGCCCTGGATGAGGCCCGCGCCGCCGCTCCCATCGACGGCGTTTTCGCGACCGACGACCTGGCAGCGGCCGAGGTCCTCGAGTGGGCGCGCACGCGCGAGCTGGCTGTCCCCACGGATCTGTCGGTCATCGGCTTCGATGGCACGGAGACGATGCGCCGCGCTCTGCCTCACCTTGCAACAATTCGCCAACCCATCGCGGCGATCGCGCAGGAGGCGGTGACGATCCTCCTCGATCAGATCGAGGGCAAGGCGCCGCGTCCCTCATCCGACGAGGCCGGGGCACCCCACGCCCAGACGGTTGAGTTCCCGGGGACGCTGATTCCGGGGCGCTCGATCAACGCCTGAGTGCGTCACGTGGCGCGAGGCTCTGGCCCGTCACGATTGTCGCTGTCCCGGGTCATTTTCTTAGCCCCCGCGAGCGCCCACAGCTACGCACGCGGATAGGTTATCCGCGTATGGATAGGTTATTGACATGCGGATAGGTTAATAAGCTATCCGCATCGTCATAACCTATCCGCGTGTGCACAACCTATCCGCATGTTCGGCCCTAATCTGCGATCAGGCCCCCATCCGCAGGTTTAGCCCTATCCGCATGTTCGGCCCTAATCTGCGAGCAGGCCCCCGTCCGCAGATTCAGCCCTTTGCTGCGAGCAGATCGCTACACGCGAGCGCACATCAACACACCCGGTACAAAACTCTCCCAACACGCCCAAGAAGGCCCATTTCAGCCAGTTTTGCACGAGCAGGGAGAACTTTATACCGCATCCACCCCCACGACCCCCAGCAGGGAGAACTTTGTACCGCGCCCAGTGCCAAACCCGGTACAAAACTCTCCAAACACGCCCCCACCAGCAGCCCAACCGGTACAAAACTCTCCCAGCGCCCCGTTCTACAGCGGTTCCGCGAAAAAGTTCGCCGGGCACACCCCACACCACAACAGAACCGCGAAAAAATTCGCCCAGCACTCCTAAAAACGGCGTTTTTCGCCTCTTTCGCGCCTGCAGGGCGAATTTTTTCGCGCTCACACCCACACCAGGCCGAGCAGGGCGAACTTATTCGCGCAGAGGACTTGACCGGACGCGATGACGGGGCGACTTTGAAACCGCCAACACCTTTGTTCACCGTCGACAGGCCTCACAGCAGCCACAGACTGTACGGTCGACACCCACGCCCGAGAACACGAGCTCCCCACAACGAGTGCCGCCACAACGAAACGCGCATACGACTCCGCCGGTTCAACAGACGGGTGGGCGGCACCAGCGCACCGCTGATGCCGCCCACCCATTATGTCGAGAATGACTCCCGGAAGGCTCAGGCCTCCTTGGGGGCCACGTCGAGCAGCGCGTCGCCGCGCTGGATCTGCCCGCTCGCGACCGGGGTGATCGCACCGAGCTTCTTCTTGTTCGTCACGACGACGGGCGTGATGGTCTCGTAGCCGGCCTCGCGGATCACGTCGAGGTCAACCTCGGCGAGGACGTCACCACGGCGCACGATGTCGCCCTTGGCGACGCGGGGCGTGAAGCCCTTGCCGTCCAGCTTGACCGTGTCCATACCAACGTGAATGAGGACCTGAACGCCGGATGCAGACTTGAGGCCGTAGGCGTGGCCGGTCGGGAAGGCGACGGTCACGGTGCCATCGAAGGGCGCCACGACGAGGCCGTCGGCGGGCTCGATGCCAATGCCGGGGCCGAGCATGCCCTTGGCGAAGGACTCATCCTTGACCTGCTCGAGCGGAATCGCGGTGCCCGCAAGGGGCGAGGAGACCGAGAGGTCAGCCAGCGCCTCGTCACTGAAGGACGGGGCCGAGGCAGGCGCGGGAGCAGCAGCAGGAGCCGGGGCTGCAGCAGGGGCGACAGCAGCCGCAGCGGCCACGGGAGCGGCAGCCTTGGCGGCGGGCGCGCGGCCCTCCATGTCAGCCTTGCCTCGCGTCATGGCGTAGCCGAAGGTGAGGCCGAAGGAGATGACGAAGACGAGGACCTCGAGGGCCAGGTATGCGGGGATCGACTTGGGGATGATCGACACGAAGCCGACGAAGCCTGCGGCGCCGAGGGCCTGACCGCGCACGTTCAGCAGGGCGACGCCCGCCGAGCCGATGGCGGCGGACACCATCGCGCAGTAGAAGGGCCAGCGCAGACGCAGGTTGACGCCGAAGATAGCGGGCTCGGTGATACCGAAGACGGCGGACACGCCACCGGCGCCGGCCAGGCCCTTGAGCTTGGCGTCGCGGGTCTTGAAGAAGACGGCCAGGGCGGCCGCGCCCTGCGCGACGTTCGCCATGGAGGCGATCGGGAAGATGAAGTCGCCGACGCCACCATTGGAGGGCAGGAGCGGAATCTCGATGGCCGGGAACGACTGGTGCAGGCCGGTGACGACGATGGCGCTGTAGAAGAAACCGAAGATGAGTCCCCCGAAGATGCCGAGGGTCGTGTACGCCCAGTTGATGCCGTAGGTCAGGTAGTTGGAGAGCTCACGGGTGATGGGGCCGACGACGACGAAGGCCAGGAAGCCGGTGATCAGCAGGGTGATGAGCGGGGTCAGCAGGAAGTCCGCGGTGCCCTTGAGGACCTTGTGCAGGCTCTTTTCGATGAGGCACATGATCCAGGTAACGACCAGGGTGGGGATGACCATTGCCTGGTAGCCGACCTTGCTGACCTCGAGGCCGAAGAGGTGCCACACGGAGGACTGGTCCGTGTAGGCCCAGAACTTGGCGGCGGCCGCGGCGTCCGTCATGGAGTAGGCGGACAGCAGCGAGGGCGACACCATGGCAGCACCCATCGCGGCGCCCAGGTAGGTGTTGCCTCCAAAGCGCTTGGCAGCCGAGAAACCGACGAGTACGGGCAGGAACGCGAAGGCCGCGGATGACACGAGGTTGATGAGCGCGTCATAGTCGGTCATCGCCGGGTACATCTGGATGACGGACCGTTCGCCAAAAAGCCCCTCGGCCGTGAGGACCGAGTGGAGGGCCATGAGGAGACCACCGGCGATCAGGGCCGGGAGGACTGGAACGAAGATGTCGGCGATCATCTTGATGAAGCGCGAGAAGATGTTGCCGCCAGCCTCGGCCTCTTCCTTCGCCTCGTCCTTGGAGACCTCGCGCACGCCGTGGTCGGAGACCATGTGAGCGTACACCTGGTCGACATCGCCGGGGCCGACGATGATCTGGAACATGCCGCCGGCGGCGAATGTGCCCTTCAGATCTTCATTGTCGTCAAGGGCCTGCTGATTGATCTTGGACTCGTCCGCGATCACCAGGCGGAGACGGGTTGCACAGTGTGCTGCTGCGCTGATGTTGGAGGCGCCGCCGACTGCTTCGACGACCTCTCCTGCCACCTTGGCGTGATCCATCGCTGATCACATTCCTTTCTGAAAACCCCACGCGCAACGCCATTGTTACGCCGCGCTGGGCGGTGTGTAGCAATCGATTGACATACTACGGGCGAACGAGCCGCGAACGCAAGGTACGAGAGGGATCGTCTCAGGTCAGAGCATGAGAGACCGCACACATACGACGAGGCCGGGGCCACCTGAGCAGCCACGGCTTCGTGCGCGGGTCGCTTAGTCGGCGCGCGCGGCGCTCACGTTCGTCACGGAAGCGGCGCCCGTGAGGGTCACGCCGGAGCCGTCGCCGTTCAGGAAGCTGCGGGTCGTGAAGACGCGCGAGCCGTCGCCCAGGTAGATCTCGGTGATGGAACGGTCGTGGAGGATCTCGACGCGGCTGGCCTCCCCCGCCTCCAGGGTGACGACGCGGCGGCCGCCATGGGGGTAGCGCGTGCCCGTCAGGTCGACGCTCAGGCGTCCGTCTTCCAGAGTGATCGACAGGCCGGAGCTAGAACCAATCTGGACGGACAGCGGCCCGTCGTAGGAGGCGTCGAAAGCGAGGCGCCACGAGCGCGAGCCCGCGAGTTCCGCGATCCGAGCCCCGGCCTCGTCCCCGGGAGCACCCTCGAGCGTGGCGGGCGCCAGAGGAAGGCCCGGCAGGTACGGGCGGGCGATGACGCGGCCACCGCGCAGGGTCAGGGCGCGCGGCGCGGTGAAGCAGTGCACCCAGCCGCCGGTCTCGATGGAGGGCTGATCGTCCTCCCCGGCGTTACCCGCCCAACCGAAGAGGAGGGTCGGCGCGTCAGGCGAGGAGGAGGCGGAGCGGGCCATGATCTGGGGTGCGTAGAACTCGGTGCCGCGGTCGAGCTCCTCGAAGGAGCCGTCGGCCCCGCGCAGCTCGGTCCCCACGAGCTCGCCGACGATGGCGACGCACGGGAAGACGTTCTCGAAACCCTCGCGCTCGGGCGAGATGCCCTGCGGGCAGAAGATCAGGACATCGCGCGCCTCACCCGATTCTTCGTCGACGAGGCGCACCAGGTTGGGGCACTCCCACATGTAGCCGAACGCGTCAAAGGTGCCGCCGGCGTCGGGGAAGGTCATCTCACCCTCGCACTCCCACGCGCGCAGGTCCGCGGAGCGGTAGAGCAGGGCCGCGCCCGTGAGGTTCTCGCGCTGGACGCCGAGCAGCATGCGGTAGGAGCCGTCCGCGTCGCGCCACACCTGCGGGTCACGGAAATGCGCCGTGTATCCCTCCGGCTGGCGGCCGATGATCGGGGGCACGTGCTTATCGAAGTGAACCATATCCGTCGTGGTGACGACGCACTGGGTGGCCTCGCGCTCCCCCGTCTCGGGATCCTTGTAATTGCCCGTGTACCACAGCTCAACGTGATCGCCGACCTCGATCGCCGTGCCCGAGTAGGCACCGTTGGCGTCCTGGTGGGTGTCAGGCAGGATCGCGGGGGCATGGTAGTCCCAGTGGGTCAGGTCGCGCGAGGTTGCGTGGCCCCAGTAGACGAGGCGACGCGGGTGCTCAGGCGTGTACTGGAAGAACGCGTGATACGTCCCGTCGATCTCAATGAGGCCGTTCGGGTCGTTCAGCCGGCCCACCGGGGGCGCGACGTGAAAGAGCGGGTAGTCGGGATCTTGCGGGGCGCGCGACGAGGCCTCGGCAGCGAGGGCGGACGCGAGAAAATCTTCGGCCATGACCTCACGGTAACACCCCGAGATAGACGAGCGCGCGGGCGGGACGCATCCGTCCCGCCCGCGCGCGCTCACACGTCCGTCACACTCATCACGAGTGGCGACATGCCAAGGAAAAACCCAGATCAGGCACCCGTCACGTCGTCCGGGTGAGCGTCCGCGTAGCGGGCAAGCTCTTCCTCAACAATGGACTCGTCCAGCTTCACGAACACGGGCGTGGGCTTGGCGATCGGGGTGCCAGGCGTGATCGGGTGACGCTCCCAGGTCGGCACGTTCGTGTAGTCGCCCGTGATGATCGGGTAGCCGTCGCGGCCCTCGAAGTCGGCGGGCAGGACCTGCGGGTCAAGCTCGGCGACCTCTTCGATGCGAGGCATCGGCGCGATCTCGCCGCTGCCACCCATGACGCGGTCGATGTCGTTGGCCGCGTGGGGCAGGAACGGGGAGAGCATGAGGTTGAGGTCGGCGACCGCCTGAGCGAGGGTCCACAGGACAGTCGCGAGGCGCTCACGCTGCTCGGGGGCCTTGAGCTTGAAGGGCTCGGTGTCGGTCACGTACTTGTTGGCCTCGCCCACCAGGCGCATGGCCTCGGACAGCGCCGCCTTCTGGCGGTGGTGGCGGATCAGGTTGCCGACGGTGTCGAAACCGGCCTCGACGGCGTCCAGGAGCGCGCGGTCGATGTCCTCGAGCTCACCGGGGGTGGGGATCTCGCCGAACTTCTTGGCGATCATGGAGGCGGTGCGGTTGACCAGGTTGCCCCAGCCGGCGACGAGCTCACCGTTGGTGCGGCGCACGAACTCGGCCCACGTGAAGTCGGAGTCCGAGGTCTCGGGGCCGGCCGCGCTGATGAAGTAGCGCAGGGCGTCGGCCTGGTAGCGCGAGAGGAAGTCGCGCACGTAGATGACGATGCCGTGCGAGGAGGAGAACTTCTTGCCCTCCATGGTGAGGAACTCGGAGGAGACGACCTCGGTGGGCAGGTTGAGGACACCCAGGTCGCCGGGAGCGCCACCCTTCGAACCCTGGCCGTTGTAGCCGAGCAGTTCTGCGGGCCAGATCTGGGAGTGGAAGACGATGTTGTCCTTGCCCATGAAGTAGTAGGACAGGGCCTCGGGGTCGTTCCACCACTTGCGCCAGGCCTCGGGGTCGCCGGTGCGGCGCGCCCACTCGATGGAGGCACTCAGGTAGCCGATGACGGCGTCGAACCACACGTAGAGACGCTTGGTGGGCTGGTCCTCCCAGCCGGGGACCGGGATACCCCAGTCGATGTCGCGCGTCATCGCGCGGGGGCGGATGTCCTCCAGGAAGTTCTGCGAGAACTTGATGACGTTGGGACGCCAGGTGCCGGACTTCTCGCGCTCGTCGAGCCAGGCGGACAGGGCCTCGGCGAGGGCGGGCAGGTCGAGGAAGTAGTGGACGGACTCCACGAACTTGGGGGTCTCACCGTTGATGCGCGAGTGCGGGTTGATGAGCTCGGTCGGGTCCATCTGGTTGCCGCAGTTGTCGCACTGATCGCCACGCGCACCCTCGGCGCCACAGATCGGACAGGTGCCCTCAATGTAGCGGTCGGGCAGGGTGCGGCCGGTGGACGGAGAGATGGCGGCGCGCGTGACCTGCTCAATCATGTAGCCGTTGTCGCGCACGGTGGCGAACATGTCCTGGACGACGCGGTAGTGGTTGCCGGCGGTCGTGCGGGTGAAGAGGTCGTAGGACAGGCCGAGCGCCACGAGGTCCTCGACGATGAGGCGGTTGTTGCGGTCGGCGAGTTCGCGAGCGCTCATGCCCGCGCCGTCGGCGGCCACCAGGATGGGGGTTCCGTGTTCATCGGTGCCGGAGACCATGAGGACGTCGTGGCCGGCCATTCGCATGTACCGGGAGAAAACGTCGGAGGGGACACCGAATCCCGCAACGTGGCCAATATGACGGGGGCCGTTGGCGTAGGGCCATGCGACGGCGGACAGAATACGACTCATAGCCCCTAACAATACTGCGTAGCGCTCACGAACGGGGAACCGGCCGCATGGCGAGGAATTGAAACACCCCTTGGGCGACTGTGACCGGGGTGATATTCTTGAGGAAATTACTGAATTTTCTGGGAGGTCCCATGCCCCGCGCTCTCATCATTGTCGACGTTCAGCCCACGTTCTGCGAAGGCGGTGCCCTCCCGGTGACGGGCGGTAACGCTATCGCCGAGGCCGTGGCCGCCTACGTGGACGCGCACCGCGACGAGTATCAGCTGATCGTGACCACGCAGGATTGGCACATCGATCCGGGCGAGCACTTCTCGGAGAACCCGGATTTCGTAGACACGTGGCCCCCGCACGGCGTGGTCGGCACGGACGAGGCCGAGCTGCACCCGGCGCTCGCGAACGTGAACGCGGATGTGACGGTCAAGAAGGGCCAGTACAAGGCCGCCTACTCGGGCTTCGAGGGAACCACCGAGGATGGGAAGACGCTGGAGGAGGCGCTGCGCGACGCCGGCATCACGGACGTGGACGTCGTGGGCCTGGCCGAGTCGCACTGCGTCGCGTGCACGGCCGTGGACGCTGTCCACGCGGGATTCCCGACACGTGTCCTGCGCGAGCTGACCGCCCCCGTGACCGAGGAGCTGGGCGCGGCGGCTCGCGAGTGGATGGCGACGGAGGGCGTCTTGCTCGTCTGAGCAAATTCCCTGACGGTGCCCGGGCCTCGTTGCCGCCCGGGCCTCGTCACTTCGCGGCAAGCGCCGCCTTGTAGAGGTCGTTCTTGCGCGCGCCCGTCGCCGCGGCTACCTCGGCCGCGGCGTCTTTGAGGCGCATCCCTTCCGCCGCGAGCGCGAGGACCGCTCCGACGTGGTCTTCGGCGCGCGCGCTGCGCTCGTATCCGGCGACGACAATCGTCACTTCGCCGAGGACGTCGTCGGCGCCGGCCGCGAGCTCGCCGAGCGTGCCGCGGCGCACCTCCTCATAGTCTTTCGTGAGCTCGCGGCACAGCGCGGCGGCGCGGTCGGCGCCCAGCACCTCGGCCATGCGCGTGAGCGTGGCGGCCGCGCGACGGGGTGACTCGAAGAAGATGAGCGTGTGCGGGTCGGTGGCCAGGTCCTGCAGGTAGCGCGTGGCCTCCCCGTCCTTGCGCGGCAGGAATCCCTCGAAGGCGAAGCGGTCGGAGGGCAGGCCGGACAGCGCGAGGGCGACGAGCGGCGCGGAGGGGCCGGGCAGGACGGACAGGGGAACGCCCGCTTCGATGGCGGCGCGAGCCAGTCGGAATCCCGGGTCGGAGACCGTGGGCATGCCCGCGTCGGAGACGAAGACGACGCGCGCCCCACCCTTGGCGGCCTCGACGATACCCGAGGCCTTGTCGGCCTCGTTATGGTCGTGCAGGGCGATCAGTCGGCCGCCCAGCTTGATGCCCAGGCGTGAGGCCAGGGCGAGCGCGCGGCGCGTGTCCTCGGCGGCGACGATGTCCGCCCCTTCGAGAGCGGCAACGACGCGCGGGGACGCGTCACGCACGTCACCGATGGGGGTCGCGGCCAGCAGGATGGTCCCCGCCTCCTGGCGGTAGGCCTCCTGCGCGCGAGCATCCTTGGACGTCGAGGCAGCCTCGGGGGCGTTGGTCGTGTCGGTCGCTGCTTCCATGCCCGTATCGTCTCACTGGTTTCCTGCGCGTGCACGGCGCGTCCGCGTCGTACCCGCCCGCCATTGGGGGACGCGCGAGGCGAGGACGCACGCGGCGCACAGGAGCGCGATGGTTCCGCCTGCGCTGAGGCGCGCGGGGACGGCAATGGCGAGGCCGGAGATCCCCAGGAGCGCGCCGAGCAGCGGGCAGCCGATGAGGAAGGCACGAGAGCTGCGCACGAGGGGCGCGAGCGCGGCGGCTGGCGCGGCGATGAGCGCGATCGACAGGATCGTGCCGACCGCGGGGATTGCCACGGTGACCGATGCGAGGATGAGGCCGAGGATGACGAGTTCGTGGCGAGAGGCCCGCGCGGCTGCGACTGGGCTAGAGGGGTCGAAGCAGTGGGCAATCAGCTGGCGCCCGCCCAGCATCACGACAAGAAGGGCGACCGCGAAGACGGCACCGGCCCAGGCGACGTCAGCTGGCGAGACCGTCATGACGGAGCCGGTCAGGAAAGAATTGACCGCGAGGGGCAGGGGCTTGAACCAGGTCGCTAGGAAGTAACCGGAAGCAAAACCCGCGGTCAGCACGATGCCGGCCGCTCCTTGGCTGGAGATGCCGGGGATCGTGGCGAGCCAGCGCATGAGGGCGACGAGCGGGATCGTCCCAAGGAACGCTCCAACGTAGAGCGCCGCCGACATGCCGGAGTGCCCGAATCCGAGGGCGGCTGCGATGACCACGCCGAGGACCGCGCCGGGGAAGGTCCCGTGCGTAACGGATTCGGCGAAGAAGATGCGCCGGTCCAGGTAGGCGAAGGCGCCGACGAGGCCGCCCAGGGCCCCGATGATCGTCACGTGCAGCGCGGGGTACAGGAGGAGGCTGGCGATCACGACTGATCCCCTCCCCGGGCACTCACGGTCGTTTCACGCGACGTTTCACGCGCGGCTCCGACCGCTTGGGCACGCCGGCCGCGGATCCCGCGGATGGCGCAGGCGGCAGCGAAGCAGACAAGGACCCCCATGGCGACGCACGCCTGCGGGGAGAGCGGGCGCGGCGCACGCAGGAGGGAGATGCCAAATCCAGCCCATCCCCCGACGAGCGCGCAGGCGCCGGCCAGGAGCACCATCGAGCGTGGGCCCGACGCGAGCAGGCGACCGAAGGCTCCGGGCACGACAAGATATCCGACGACGAGGAGGACCCCGACGGCCGTCGACGCGGCGACGACGATCGCGCCGAGCGCCGCGTTAAAAGCGATGTCAATCCAGGTGACCGGGATGCCGCTCACGTGCGCGGCCTCGCGGTCGAAGGCCACCGCAACCTGTGCGCGCCAGGTGAGGGCAAGCAGGGCGGTCGCAACCACGAGGACCAGAGCACTCACCGACAATCGAGAGGGCGTGATATCCAGGAGACGGCCGAACATGAGGGATTCAAGCTGCCCGGACATGTCCCCGATGCGTAGGGAGATGACGATGCCCAGGGAGAAGAAGGCGGTGAGCAGGACCGCGGTCGTCGCCTCGGAGTGGCGCTGTTTGCGCGAGGCCGCCGTCAGCGCCGCCGCGATGAGGGCCGCGCACACGGCACCGCCCGGGATGATCGCGTCGCGCCCGCCAAGGGCCATGCCGACGACAATGCCGGGAAAGACACCGTGGACCATCGTTTCAGCGCTGAACTCGGCGCGGCGCAGGTTGACCAGCGTCGAGGCCGGTCCCACCGCGAGCGCGAGCAGGCCAAGGACAACGAGAGGGCGCGCCAGGTAGGGGGCGATCATGACAGGGACGCAATCGCCTCGTCGGCGCTCGATCCGTAGGCGCGCGCCAAGACCTCGGGGGCGAGGGCTTCGTCGGTGGACCCCAGGGCGACGAGGCGGGAGGCGAGCACGCACGCCTGGGAGCACACGTCGCGCGCGAGGGACAGGTCGTGCGTGGACACGATGACGCCGACGCCGTCAGCTGTCAGGTCCGCGATGAGACCCGTGATGATGTCGCGGCTGGGCGCGTCGAGGCCGTTGAAGGGTTCGTCCATCATGACCAGCTCGGGGCGCGCAACGAGGGCGCGTGCGACGAGGACACGCTGGCGCTGGCCCCCACTGAGCGTCCCGAAGCGGTGGGTCGCCCGGTCACTGAGGTTCACCCGCTCGAGGGCGGCGCTCACCCGCGCGCGCATGTCCGAGGTGATGCGCCTGCCCCAGCCGGCCTCGGCGATGAGTCCCATCGTGACGACCTCGGTGGCGCTCACTGGGAAGGTAAGGTCCAGGTCGGCGCTCTGCGGCACGAGGCCGATGCGCGTTGCATCGACCTCAACGCTGCCGGACAGGACCGAGCAGCCGCCGACGATACCTCGCATGAGGGTCGTCTTGCCCCCTCCGTTGGGGCCGACAAGGGCGAGGGCCTGGCCCCCGAACACGTCGAGGGTCAGGCCGGTCAGCGCCGGGGTATTCCCATACCCCAGCGCCGCGTCGTGAAAGGAGACGAGCCGTGCCATCACTGGTCCTTCAGCCGTTCGGGCAGCTGCGGGACGGTGCCGCCCCACGCCTGCGTCACGGCGCGCACGTTGTGGATGATCGAGCCGACGTAGGTGGCTCCCTCGGAGCCATCCGGTCCCAGCGAGTCGCCGTACATGGCGTCCTCGCCCACGATGGGGGTCACGCCGGCCGCGCGAGCAATCGCCTCGATGGACTTGGAGTTGTTGGAGTTTTCGGCGAAGAGCGCGACCGCTCCGGACTCCTTGACGGCCGCGACGGCCTTGGCGATGTGGTCGGCGGTGGCGTCCTGCTGCTCGTTGAAGTCGGACAGGGCGGCGCCAATGAAGCGGATCCCGTAGTCCCTCGAGAAGTAGCCGAAGGCGTCGTGGGAGGTGAAGAGGACGCGCTGTCCCTCCGGCACAGTCTCGATGGCCTCGGCGGTCCATTTATCGAGCGCGTCAATCTCCTCCAGGTACGAGGCCGTGGCTGCGTTGATTGACGAGGCGGCGTCGGGTGCCGCGGCCGCGAGGCCCGCGCCGAGGTTAGCGACCTGGACGCGAGCGCCCTTCGGCGAGGTCCACACGTGCGGATCGAAGCGGAACTCGGGTTCCTCGCCCGCTTCCTCCGGCGGGAACGGCCACGGGGCGACGTCCACGCGTTCGCTTCCGCGATCAATCGTGTAGGGGCCCTCGGGGTCGGGAGTACCCGGGTTGTCGACGTCGGCGGCAGTCAGGACTCCAGAGGTGACGACCATGCGCCCCTTGAAGCCGGAGGAGGCGACCGCGTCGTCGAGGAAGTGCTCGAGGTCGACGCCGGAGACCGCCATGACGTCGGCCTGCGCGAGCGCTGAGGTCTGCGCGGGGGTCATCTCGTGCTCGTGCGCGGATGCGTTGGGGGCGAGCAGGCAGGTCAGGCTCATGGTGAGAGCGGCGCCGTCGTTCTGCGCGCCGACGTGGCTATTCTTTCCGGCAGCGTCGGTCTTGTCGAGGGAAATGTCGGCAGAATGAGCCGCGATCTGCGTGACGTAGTCGCAGATCTGCGTGGTCGTGGCAACGACCGCGAGGCCGTGGGCCGAGGAGGAGGGCGTGCACGCAGCCAGCGAGGCGGTCGCCATTGCCAGCCCGGCGGCAGCGGCCAAGCTGCGCGTTGTTGAGGAAAACATCATTGCTCCTACGCAAGTTTCGGGTACACGAAATTATAGCCACAAGCGAGAACAATTCTCAAGAGTCTTGCGCCGCACATCCTCCCCGGGCGCGCGAGCGAATGTGCACCGCGGTTCTTGTGCCGCGAGGAGGCCGCTAGACTCGGATGCGATGGATACAGCGAACACACACAACGACACGATCGACGAGGCTACGCAGCCCCTCGAGCAGGAGACGACGGCCGACACCTCTGTCGAGAAACAGCACCCCGAGGCCCCTGACGCCGACTCGACGACCCCACCTGCCTCCGAGCGCCCCCTTCCCCCGCGCCATCCGCGATGGGCGGATCGCCTGACCACTCCGGCGGCCGGATGGGTCGCCACCGCGATCGCGACGATCCTCGCGGCCGTCATCAGGCTCCCCGGCCTCGATAACGTCCGCACGCTGATCTTCGACGAGACCTATTACGTGAAGGACGCGTGGTCACTCCTCACGCTGGGGTACGAGGGAACATGGGCCAAGGACGTCGACGCAGCATTCGCCGCCGGCGACGTCTCCGGCCTGTCCACGGTGGGCGGATACCCGGTGCACCCGCCCACCGGCAAGTGGCTGATCGCGCTGGGTATGAAGATTTTCGGTCAGGCAGACCCCGTCGGCTGGCGCATCGCCGCCGCCATCTGCGGCATCATCACCGTCTTCCTTCTGTGCCGACTCGCCCAGAATCTCTTCCGCACGCCAGCACTAACGCTCCTGGCCGGCCTCTTCCTGGCGACCGACGGCATGGCGATCGTCATGAGCCGCACATCCATCCTCGACGGCTTCCTCACGATGTTCGCCCTGGCCGCATTCCTGTGCGTCGTCAAGGACCAGGAAACATCCCGACCGCGCCTGCTGGCCAAGCTACGCGAATGGGACGGCCTGGGCGCGCCGAGGCAGGGGTGGTCCGACCTGCGCACCTACCTCACCCGCCAGGACCGACGCCCCTTCACGATCGGCCCGAATGCGGGCAACCGTCCTTGGCTGCTCGCAGCGGGAGTCCTGGCGGGGCTCTCCTGCTCCGTCAAGTGGTCGGGCATCTACGCTCTCGCTTTCCTCGGCCTGTTTGTGGCCCTCCGCGAAGTCACATGTCGCTGGCGCGCCGGTCATCCATCCCCCATCCGCGGCGCCCTCCTCGCCGACATCTGGTGGGCATTCATCCTCATGGTTCCCACCGCGATCCTGACATACATCGCCTCATGGTTCGGATGGTTTGCCCACCCCGCCGCGCACGGGCACGGTCGATCAGGAATCCCCGGCTTCGCGGGCTCACTCGCAGACCTCTGGCTCTACCACAAGGAAATGTGGACATTCCACAACGGGCTCAGCACGCCGCACACCTACCAGTCCAGCCCCTACACGTGGCTCGCACAGTACCGTGCAACATCCTTCCACTGGGCAAACGGACCCGAGGTCACAGGATGCGCGTCTGGGAAGTGCGCGACCGACATTGTCGCGCTCGGTAATCCGCTCCTGTGGTGGATCGGGATTGGCGCACTCATCGTCGTCCTCTGGGCAACGGTGCGGTACCGCAACTGGCGCACCGGCGTCATCACGCTTGGCTACATCGCCCTGTACGTTCCCTGGCTCGCCTACGCACACCGCACGATCTTCACGTTCTACACCGTCGCCTTCGCGCCTTTCGTGGCACTCGCCGTCGCCTGGCTCATCGCCATACTGGCGGGGTGGGTCACCGCCGACGGCCAGCCCCTCACCGCCCCACTCCCCCGCCGCACCGAGCTAACGGGCTGGGTACTGGCAGCGGTCCTGACGATCATGATCCTGGCGTGTGCGGCATACTTTATGCCGCTATGGCGGGCGGACGTCGTGGACTACAGCTTCTGGCGCGCACACATGTGGCTCCCCTCGTGGATCTAATGACGCGCCAGTAACGCCTTCAAGAAAGGGTGGGGCCCGGCAGGTAACTGCCGGGCCCCACCCTTTTATCCTGAACGACACCCTGTCACGGCCGCACGTTCAACCACTCATGCCAAAGCACGACGCCAACAAGCCGACTCCGCGTCACCCCGTGGGAAGCCGTTCGCGAAGCCTTCTCAGGCAAGCGATGCGAGAAGCTCGCGGATCTGAGCGTTCAGCTCGTCGGAGGGCTGGAAAACGCCGTCCTGGAAGTCAGAGCCAAGGTTGATGCCAACCTGCTGGTCGCGAACGTCGGCCCCAAAGGTCGACACAATCTCACGCAGATGCTCGAGGGGCTTGACGGCGCCGTACCACGAGTAGCCGACGAGACCAACAGCCTTGTCCTTGAGCGCGGCCGGGGGCAGGTAGTCGATAGCGTTCTTCAAAACAGCGGAGACCGAATGGTTGTACTCGGGGGTCACGAAAAGAACGGCGTCGTTCGCCTCGATGTTCGTGCGCAGACGAACAGCCTCGGGCAGCTCGGGGGCCTGCATCGACGGGGGCATCTCCTCCGCAAAGAGCGGCAGCTGGTAGTCGCGCAGATCGAAGAAAACGGTGGAGACGCCGTCGAGCTGACGCGCCTGCTCCTCAATCCAACGAACGATCAGACTGGCGATCACGCCACTGGGGCTCACGCTTCTGGTATCCACCA